>ENA-OBIT01000293-OBIT01000293.1-metagenomes-genome-assembly--contig:-NODE-293-length-22133-cov-5.48718_pt1 | contig 22133 bp, 17 predicted proteins | sample MGYA00153386_OBIT01 | MGnify analysis MGYA00153386
GAGGACAACTGGCACTATCACTTCTACGACACCGTCAAGGGCAGTGACTGGCTGGGCGACCAGGACGCGATCGAGTTCATGTGCCGCGAGGCTCCCAAGGTGGTGTACGAGCTCGAACACTTCGGCATGCCGTTCGACCGCAACCCCGACGGCACCATCTACCAGCGGCCCTTCGGTGGCCACACCGCCAACTACGGCGAAAAGCCCGTGCAGCGCGCCTGTGCCGCAGCCGACCGCACCGGCCATGCGATGCTGCACACGCTGTACCAGCAGAACGTCAAGGCGCGCACCAACTTTTTTGTCGAGTGGCTGGCGCTGGACCTCATCCGCGACGCCGCGGGCGACGTGCTCGGCGTCACCGCGCTCGAGATGGAGACCGGCGAGGTCCACATCCTGCAAGCCAAGATCACCCTCCTGGCCACGGGCGGCGCCGGGCGCATTTACGCGGCCAGTACGAATGCTTTCATCAATACCGGTGACGGCCTGGGCATGGCCGCGCGCGCCGGCGTGCCGCTGGAAGACATGGAGTTTTGGCAGTTCCACCCCACCGGTGTGCACAACGCCGGGGTGTTGTTGACCGAAGGCTGCCGTGGCGAAGGCGCCATCCTGCGCAACAGCGACGGTGAACGCTTCATGGAACGCTACGCCCCGACGCTGAAGGACCTGGCGCCGCGCGATTTCATCAGCCGCTGCATGGACCAGGAGATCAAGGAAGGGCGTGGCTGCGGTCCCAACAAGGACTACATCAACCTTGACTTGACCCATCTCGGTGCAGACACCATCCTCAAGCGCCTGCCCAGCGTGTTCGAGATCGGTCACAACTTCGCCAACGTCGACATCACCAAGGAAGCCATCCCGGTGGTGCCCACCATCCATTACCAGATGGGCGGCATCCCGACCAACATCCATGGCCAAGTGGTGATGCCCGAAATAGGCAGACCGGGGGGCAAACCCGACGCCAACCTGAACGCGGTGGTGAACGGGTTGTACGCGGTCGGCGAGTGCGCCTGCGTCAGTGTGCACGGAGCCAACCGGCTGGGCACGAATTCGCTGCTCGACCTGCTGGTGTTCGGCCGCGCCGCGGGCAACCACATCGTCGACAGTTTCAAGGCCGCCGACAAGCCGCACAAGCCGCTGCCCGCCGACGCCGCAGACAAACCGCTGGCGCGCCTGGCGCGCTTGAACGACAGCACCGATGGCGAGTACGCACAGGACGTCGCCAACGACCTGCGCGCCGTGATGCAGAAGTACGCCGGTGTCTTTCGCACCCAGGCCACCATGGACCAGGGCGTGACCGAGATCAAGGCCATCGCCGAGCGGGTCAAGCGCATCGGGTTGAAGGACAAGAGCCAAGTCTTCAACACCGCGCGCATCGAGGCGCTGGAGGTCGAAAACCTGATCGAAAGCGCCCTCGCCACCATGGTATCGGCCGCTGCCCGCAAGGAAAGTCGCGGCGCGCATTCGGTGGACGATTACCCCGACACGCCGCAGTTCCCGAACGGCCGCAACGACGCCGAGTGGATGAAGCACACGCTTTGGTACTCCGAAGGCAACCGCCTGGACTACAAGCCGGTGAACCTCACCCCGCTGAGCGTAGAGTCCATCCCCCCCAAGGTTCGCTCGTTTTAAGAACGGCTCGACATGACCCTGCGTACTTTCCAGATCTACCGCTACGACCCCGAAGGCGAGGCCAAGCCGCGCATGCAGTCGCTGCAGGTCGAACTCGACGGCAGCGAACGCATGTTGCTCGACGCGTTGATGAAGCTCAAGGCGGTGGACCCCAGTTTGAGCTTTCGCAAGAGCTGTCGCGAAGGTGTGTGCGGGTCGGACGCGATGAACATCAACGGCAAGAACGGCCTGGCCTGCTTGACGAACATGCGCACGCTGCCGGGCACGATCGTGCTCAAGCCCCTGCCCGGGCTGCCGGTCGTGCGCGACCTGATCGTCGACATGACCCTGTTCTTCAAGCAATACCACTCGATCAAGCCTTACCTGGTCAACGAGACCCAGCCGCCTGAAAAGGAACGGCTGCAGAGTCCCGAAGAGCGCGACGAGCTGAACGGTCTGTACGAGTGCATCCTGTGCGCGTGCTGCTCCACCGCCTGCCCCAGTTTCTGGTGGAACCCGGACAAGTTCGTCGGCCCGGCCGGGCTGTTGCAGGCATACCGTTTCATTGCCGACAGTCGCGACGCGGACACTGGTGCTCGCCTGGACAACCTGGAAGACCCGTACCGGCTGTTTCGCTGCCACACCATCATGAACTGCGTTGACGTGTGTCCCAAGGGCCTGAACCCGACCAAGGCCATCGGCAAGATCAAGGAATTGATGGTGCGCAGGGCAGTGTGAACATGAAACTCGGTGAACGCGAACTCAGCAAGCTCCGGTGGCGCTGCCGCCGCGGTTTGCTTGAGAACGATTTGTTCATCGAACGTTTCTTCGGCCGCCATGCCGCCTCCCTCACGGTGCGCCAGGCCCAGGGCATGACGACGCTGATGGACCTGACCGACAACGACCTTCTCGACCTGTTCCTGGCCCGCAGGCAGCCCGAGGGCGACGCCGACACCCCGGAGGTCCACGAGCTTCTGGCGCTGATACGCATGCCCCCGCAAGCCGCATGGAACGCACCAGCCTCGATCACGACAACCTGAAAGGCCCACTGTCATGACACCTTCCAACGTCAAAGCCACGCTGTCCTTCAGCGACGGCAGCCCGAGCATGGACCTGCCGATCTACAAGGGCAGCCTCGGGCCGGATGTGATCGACATCCGCAAGCTCTACGCGCAAACGGGCAAGTTCACCTACGACCCGGGTTTCCTGTCCACGGCGGCGTGCAATTCCACCATCACCTATATCGACGGTGACAAAGGCGAACTGCTGTACCGCGGTTACCCGATCGAGCAGCTGGCCAAGAACTGCGATTTCCTGGAGACCTGCTACGTGCTGCTCAAGGGCGACCTGCCCAACGTTCAGCAGAAGTCCGATTTTGTCAAGCTCGTCACCAACCACACGATGGTCAACGAGCAGATGCAGTTTTTCCTGCGCGGTTTCCGCCGCGATGCGCACCCGATGGCAGTCATGACCGGACTGGTGGGCGCGCTCTCGGCCTTCTATCACGACAGCACCGACATCCATAACCCGCAGCACCGTGAGATCTCGGCCATCAGGCTGATCGCCAAAATGCCCACGCTGGTGGCCATGGCCTACAAGTACGGCATCGGCCAGCCCTTCATCTACCCGAAGAACAGCCTGTCGTACAGCGCCAACTTCATGCAAATGATGTTCGCCACGCCCTGCGAAGCGTACGAGCCCAACGACGTGTTGGTGCGCGCCATCGACCGCATCTTCATCCTGCATGCCGACCACGAGCAGAACGCCAGCACGTCGACCGTGCGGTTGTGCGGCAGTTCGGGCACCAATCCGTTCGCTGCCATCGCCGCCGGCGTGGCCTGCCTGTGGGGCCCCGCGCACGGCGGCGCCAACGAGGCCGCGCTGAACATGTTGGAAGACATCCAGCGCAACGGCGGCGTCGAGAAGATCGGCGACTTCATCCGCAACGTGAAGGACAAGAACTCCAATGTCAAGCTGATGGGTTTCGGCCACCGCGTGTACAAGAACTACGACCCGCGCGCCAAGCTCATGCGCGAGACCTGCCATGAGGTGCTGCAGGCCACCGGGCTGCACGACGACCCGCTTTTCAAGCTGGCCATGGCGCTGGAGAAGATTGCACTGGAAGACGACTACTTCGTTTCGCGCAAGCTGTACCCCAACGTCGACTTCTATTCCGGCATCGTGCAGCGCGCGCTGGGCATCCCGGTGAGCCTGTTCACCGCCATCTTCGCGCTGGCGCGCACGGTGGGCTGGATCGCGCAGCTCAACGAGATGATCGGCGACCCGGAATACAAGATCGGCCGCCCGCGCCAGCTGTTCGTCGGCTCACCGCACCGCGACGTGCTGCCGATCGCGCAACGGTGAATCGGACGCCCATTCACTTTCAGTAGCAGGTATTGGGCCCCGGGCAGTTCTGCACGAAGCGCCAACGCCCGTTGGGCTGGCGGTCGTAGATCAAGTTGATATCGTGGCTGTGAGCACTGGGGGTGTGCGAGTCGCCCGCCAGAGCCAGCCGCATATTCAAGCGGATACGTTGCGGATTGACCTTCAGCAGCATCACCTGGTAATCGCCTTGGGCCACCGTTTGGCCGTTGCCTTGGTCGGTTGCCGTGAAGCTCAGCTTACCCAGCGTGCTGCGGCCGTCCCAGAGCAGTTTGCCGCTGTAGTTGAGGATGTGGTCGCGCCATTGAACGGGTGAGTCGATGCCGCCATCGAACATCTCCACTGGCGGTGTCAAGTTCACTTGCCCGGGAACTACTGACGGACCCGGCGCCGGATCGATGGGCTGACGGTCCGCGGATGGCGTCGGAACCTGCGACAGGCCACCGGCCAGCAACACCGCGACGCCGACCCAGGTCCATTGCTTGAGGCCCCAACTGCGAAGGGTGTGCAACAGGGTGGGCGCGGCCGGCGCCGGCGCGGGTGCGGGCGGTTCAGGCCGGGGTCTGGGCGCCGGACCGGGCGTCGGGCTCTTCGACACGGCGGCAAAGAACTGCTCGAAAGCTTCCGAGTGCTGGCCAGGCTGCCAGGCGCTGAGATCAGCGGCCTGCACGCGGCTGAACTCCAGTGGAATGCGCACCGAGGCCTCGATCAGCGCCGGCACCAGTCGGTCTTGTCGAAGGGCTTCGCCGGCTTCGATCCTCACCCACTTCGACGCGGCAGACCTCGCCGACCACAGCACCACCACGCAGCGCGCGGCAACGAGCTTCTCCTCGATGACCTCGTCGTACTGCCGGCCCGGTGGTATGACGCGGTCCCACCAGACCGTGAGGCCGCGTTGTTCCAGTTCGGCCGCGATGGCGCGTGCCACCTCGCGGTCGTCGCTCGAGTAGCTGATGAAGACGTCGCTCATTGGTGTTCTCTCCTCAAGGTCGTTTTAGCGCATGCCCTGCATGCGGGCAAGACCCGAACGCAGCCCGCCGACCTGGGACAGGCGTCAGGCCGCAGCCGCCAGTCCACTGTTGAAATGCGCCTGCATCAAGGCGCGGGCCTTTGCAGGATCGCGTTGGTCGATCGCTTGCATCAGTGCGCGGTGCTCGGCCAAGGACTCGGCCAACCGACCCCGCGTGTACAGGGAGTGATGGCGGTTGAGCTTCATGACCTTGCGAAGATCGGTCACGACCTGGACCGCCCAACGGTTGCCCGCCATGTGCAGCAGCGCTCCGTGGAACTGCTCGTTGGTGGCAAAGAAGGCGTCGCGCTGGCGTGCCTGCCGCTCCAGCAACAAGTGCAGGCGCGCCAGCTCGGCGCGGTCCTCGGCGGTGGCGTGCTCGGCTACCCGGCTCGCGGCGTCGCTTTCCAGCAGGCCCAGCAGGTGGTACACCTGGGCGACGTCCTGGGCCGACATCTCGGTGACGTAAGCGCCGCGGCGCACCTTCATCGTCACCAGGCCTTCTGCGGCCAACACCTTGAGCGCTTCGCGCAGAGGCGTGCGGCTGATGCCGAATTCGGCGGCGAGCCTGAGTTCGTCGACCCAGCTCCCTGGCTCCAGCTGCCGCGAGTAGATCTGCTGGCGCAGGCGCTCCGCCACGTCCTGGTACAAGGCGCGGGGCGACAGCAAGGCGGGGGCGTGCAGAGCGGCCAAAGCGATGCCGGATGTGGATGTCAGTCCGGTGTTGGTTTTGAATTTATAATTATGCATAATCGTGAGCCGTCGGCAAGACAGTGAACCGTGTTCTGCGAGCCGATCTCCAACCTGATTCACAGGTTTCAGGCACAGCCAGTTCAAGGGGCGCACATGAACAACGACAGCGATCGGTCAGCACCGGAATTTGGGTCCGCATCGCTGGCGCAGTGGGCACAGGCGGCGGCGAAGTCGGCTCCGGGAGGCAACCTTGAAGCCTTGAACTGGGTCACGCCCGAGGGCATCACTGTCAAGCCGCTGTACACCGCGGCCGACACCGCCGGGTTGCCGCATGCCGACACGCTGCCCGGCTTCGCGCCCTTCGTGCGCGGGCCGCAGGCCACGATGTACGCGGTGCGCCCGTGGACCATCCGCCAGTACGCGGGTTTTTCCACCGCCGAAGACAGCAACGCCTTCTACCGCAAGGCCCTGGCTGCAGGCGCCCAGGGCGTGAGCGTGGCCTTCGACCTGGCCACCCACCGCGGCTACGACAGCGACCACCCGCGCGTCACGGGTGACGTCGGCAAGGCGGGCGTCGCCATCGACTCGGTGGAAGACATGAAGATCCTCTTCGACGGCATCCCGCTCGACAAGGTGAGCGTGAGCATGACGATGAATGGCGCCGTGTTGCCCGTGCTGGCGGGCTACGTGGTGGCAGCGGAAGAACAGGGCGTGGCGCAGGACCATCTCGCGGGGACCATACAGAACGACATCCTCAAGGAGTTCATGGTCCGCAACACCTACATCTACCCGCCCGAGCCCTCGATGCGAATCGTCGCCGACATCATCGAGTACACGGCGCGGCACATGCCCCGGTTCAACTCGATCAGCATCTCGGGCTATCACATGCAGGAGGCCGGCGCCAACCAGGCGCTGGAGCTCGCGCTGACGCTGGCCGACGGCATGGAGTACGTGAAGGCGGCGCAGGCGCGGGGCTTGGACGTGGACGAATTCGCCGGCCGCCTTAGCTTCTTCTGGGGCATCGGCATGAACTTCTACCTCGAAGTGGCCAAGATGCGCGCGGCACGGCTGCTGTGGGCGCGGCTGATGAAGGGCGTGGGCGCGAAGAAGCCCAAGAGTTTGATGCTGCGCACGCACTGCCAGACCTCGGGCTGGAGCCTGACCGAGCAGGACCCCTACAACAACATCGTGCGCACCACCATCGAGGCCATGGCCGCGGTCTTCGGCGGCACGCAGAGCCTGCACACCAACAGCTTCGACGAAGCCATCGCGCTGCCGACCGAGTTCAGCTCGCGCATCGCGCGCAACACGCAGCTCATCATCCAGGAAGAGACGCACATCACGAGCGTGGTCGACCCGTGGGCAGGCAGCTACATGATGGAGAAGCTGACGCAGGACATGGCCGACCAGGCGCAGGCCCTCATCGACGAGGTGAACGCGCTGGGCGGCATGACGCGCGCGGTGGAGTCGGGCTGGGCCAAGCTGAAGATCGAGGCCAGTGCGGCCGAGAAGCAGGCGCGTATCGACTCCGGCCGCGACGTCATCGTGGGCGTCAACAAGTACAAGCTGGAGACCGAAGGCGAGATCGATGCGCGCGAGGTCGACAACGTCATGGTGCGCGACGGCCAGATCGCGCGCCTGGCGCAGGTGCGCGGCAAGCGCGACGGTGGCAAGGTCCAGCACGCATTGGCTGCGCTCATCGAAGCCGCGCGCAGCGGCCAGGGCAACCTGTTGGCCTTGAGCATCGTGGCGATGCGCCTGCGCGCCACCGTGGGCGAGGTGAGCGATGCGCTGGAGCAGGTCTTCGGGCGCCACCGCGCCGACATTCAAAAGGTGACCGGCGTGTATGCGGCCGCTTACGACAGCGCCGAAGGCTGGGAGCGACTCAAGGCCGAGATCGCCGCCTTCGGGCAGGCGCAGGGCCGTCGCCCGCGTGTGCTGATCGCCAAGCTCGGCCAAGACGGCCACGACCGGGGTGCCAAGGTGGTGGCCACGGCCTTCGCCGACCTGGGCTTCGACGTCGACATCGGGCCCCTCTTCCAGACGCCCGACGAGTGTGCGCGCCAGGCGATCGAGAACGACGTGCATGCAGTGGGTGTGAGCTCCCTCGCGGCGGGGCACAAGACGCTCGTGCCGGCCATCATCGACGAGCTGCGCAAGCAGGGCGGCGGCGACATCATCGTGTTTGTCGGCGGCGTGGTGCCGCACCAGGACTACGACTTTCTCCATGCCGCTGGCGTGAAGGGCATCTACGGTCCGGGCACGCCCATTCCGGTGAGCGCCAAGAGCGTGCTCGAACACATCGTCGCGGCACTGTCTTCGGGCCCCACAGCCCCCGCCCCTGTGATACAGTAATACGGCAATACTTTTGGGGGCAAGATCATGGCCGTGTCGGTACGCATGGAGAGTCTTCTGGAACGCGAACTCGAGCTGGCAGCGCAGCGTCGCGGCATCAGCAAGTCGCAGTTCATCATCGAAGCGGTCGAAAGCGCGCTGGGCCACAAGGACCCGGGCCAGCTGTTGCTTCAGGTGCGTGAGGAGTTCGCGCCGATGCGCGCGGCCGAGGCTGCAGGCGGCGGGGTCGCGTTGGCCGCAGGCAGCCACGCCGAACGTCTGCGCACACTGCTGCGCGCCCGCCATGACGCCAACCTGGACGACTGGGCCGGCCGCCAGTCTGTCGCCGCTGCGCCTGCAGCCGCGGGCGCGCCCAAGCGCAAGTCGCCACCGGCCGGGCGCAATGGCCGCGCTGCGTGAAGCGCGCGTTGGTCGATGCCGGCCCCCTGATCGCACTGTTCGACGCGCAGGACCGTGCGCACGGGCACTACATGCGCCTGCTCACGCAGGGTTTCGACCGCTGGCAACTTCACACCACCTGGCCCTGCGTCACCGAGGCCAGCCACCTGCTGGCCGGGGTGGCGCGGCTGGAGATGCTGCGCTGGGTGGGCCTGGGGGGCGTCAGCGTGTTCCCGCTCGACCCGCAATCCTTGCTGGAGATGACGCCTTGGATGCAGGCCTATTCCGAACCGCCGCGCAGCGTGATGGATTTGGCCGATGCGTCGTTGTACTGGCTCGCGGTGGACACCAACGTCACGCGGATCCTGACTGTCGACCACCGCGATTTCTCTCGCTACCGGCTGCCCGATGGTCGAGCCTTCGAACTTGTCTGAGCCGCCGGACATCGCCGCCATGGTGGCGGCCTTGCGCAGCGGCAGCGGCCCGGTGGCGCGGCGCGCGCTGGCCAAGGCCATCACGCTGCTCGAATCGATCCGCCCCGACCACCGCGCACTTGCCGACGCGCTGCTGGGCGCGCTGCTGCCGGCGTCCGGGTGCTCGTTCCGGCTGGGCATCAGCGGCGTGCCCGGTGTCGGCAAGAGCACGTTCATCGAGGCATTGGGCCTGTACCTGGTGCAACTCGGCCACCGCGTGGCGGTGCTGGCGGTGGATCCGTCGTCCAGCATCAGCGGCGGCTCCATCCTCGGCGACAAGACGCGCATGGAGCGGCTCAGCGTGCACGACCGGGCCTATATCCGGCCCAGCCCCGCCAGCGGCACGCTGGGTGGGGTGGCCGAGAAGACGCGTGACTCGATGCTGGTCTGCGAGGCCGCCGGTTTCGATGTCGTCATCGTCGAAACCGTGGGCGTGGGCCAGAGCGAAATTGCCGTGGCCGGCATGACCGACATGTTCGTGCTGATGCAACTGCCGAACGCCGGTGACGACCTGCAGGCCATCAAGAAGGGCGTGATGGAGATGGCCGACCTCGTGCTCATCAACAAGGCCGACCTCGACGAGGCCGCGGCCTTGCGCGCCCGCGCGCAGATCACCGGTGCGCTGCGCTGGCTGGGGCCGCACACCCACGCAGCCAGCCGGGTGTTGCAGCTAAGCGCGCTCAAGGGCACGGGGCTGGACGAGTTCTGGCGCGAGGTGAGCGATTTCCGTGTACAGCAAGCTGCCAGCGGGCGCCTGGCCGAGCGGCGCCGCGCCCAGGACGAAGCCTGGATGTGGGAGCGCATCGCCGCCGGGCTGCGCCAGCGTTTCGACCAGCACCCCGCCATTCGCGCTGCACTGCCGCGGATGAGTGCCGAGGTCCGCGGCGGCGCGCTGCCGGCCTCGGTGGCAGCACGGCGCTTGCTGGACCTGATGAATTGACCGGGGACACCACGACATGCACGACATCATTGAACAACTGGAAAGCAAGCGCGCCGCCGCGCGCCTGGGCGGCGGCCAACGACGCATCGATGCCCAACACGCCCGAGGCAAGCTCAGTGCCCGCGAGCGCATTGAACTGCTGCTGGACGAAGGCAGCTTCGAAGAGTGGGACATGTTCGTCGAGCACCGTTGCAACGATTTCGGCATGCAGGACAACAGGATCCCCGGCGACGGTGTCGTCACCGGCTACGGCATGATCAACGGCCGCCTGGTCTTCGTCTTCAGCCAGGACTTCACCGTCTTCGGCGGCGCGCTGTCAGAAGCGCACGCCGAGAAGATCTGCAAGGTGATGGACCAGGCAATGAAGGTGGGCGCGCCGATCATCGGCATCAACGACAGCGGCGGAGCGCGTATTCAGGAGGGCGTGGCCTCGCTCGGCGGTTACGCCGACGTCTTCCAGCGCAACGTGCTGGCCAGCGGCGTGGTGCCGCAGCTCAGCCTGATCATGGGTCCGTGTGCGGGCGGCGCCGTGTACTCGCCGGCCATGACCGACTTCATCTTCATGGTCAAGGACAGCTCCTACATGTTCGTCACCGGTCCTGAGGTGGTCAAAACCGTGACGCATGAAGAGGTGACGGCCGAGGAACTGGGCGGCGCCGCATCGCACACCAGCAAGAGCGGTGTGGCCGACCTGGCCTTCGACAATGACGTGGAAGCGCTGCTCATGACGCGGCGCTTCTTCAACTACCTGCCGCTGAACAACCGCGAAAAGCCGCCCGTGCGGCCCAGCGGCGACGCCGCCGACCGGCTGGACCAGTCGCTGAACACGCTGGTGCCCGACCACCCGAACAAGCCCTACGACATCAAGGAGCTGATCTACAAGGTGGTCGACGACGGCGACTTCTTCGAGCTGCAGCGCGACTACGCACGCAACATCGTCGTCGGTTTCGGCCGCATGGACGGCCACCCCGTGGGCATCGTCGCGAACAACCCCATGGTGCTGGCCGGCTGCCTGGACATCAAGAGCAGCATCAAGGCGGCGCGATTCGTGCGCTTCTGCGACGCCTTCAACATCCCCGTGCTCACCTTCGTCGATGTGCCCGGGTTCATGCCCGGCACGGCGCAGGAATACGGCGGCATCATCAAGCACGGCGCCAAGCTGCTGTATGCCTACGCCGAATGCACGGTGCCCAAAGTTACCGTCATCACGCGCAAGGCTTACGGCGGCGCGTATGACGTGATGAGCAGCAAGCACCTGCGCGGCGATGTCAACTTCGCCTGGCCGAATGCCGAGATTGCGGTGATGGGTGCGAAGGGCGCGGTGGAGATCATCTTCCGCGAGGACAAGACCGACCCGGCCAAGCTCAGCCGCCGCGAGGCCGAGTACAAGGCGCGCTTCGCCAACCCCTTCGTGGCCGGCGCGCGTGGCTTCATCGACGACGTCATTCAGCCGCACGAAACGCGCAAGCGTATCTGCCGAAGTCTGGCGATGCTGCGAGACAAGAAGCTCGAGAACCCGTGGCGCAAGCACGGCAACATTCCGCTGTGAAGGCCAGCGCAACCGGCGCCGTGCTCGTGATGCGCTTATCTTTGCACCGGAGCTAGGAAATTTCCAGGACGTACCGATGACTACAGCGACGCTTACCAGCAAGGGCCAGATCACGATTCCGGCAGATGTTCGTCGCCTGTTGTGTCTGGACAATCAAACAGGCCGCCGAGGTGCTGGAAGCCCAGTCGACCTAGATGAGCTGGCCGTCGCCCATGTCTGAAGGCCGCAGCGAAGCAGCGCCCAAAGGCCACCGCCAAGCGTTGCGCTGCGGCGCCTGGCCGTCGCCGCTGAGCGCCGAACGGGCCGCCGTGGGCGCCGTCTCGCTGGCCTATGCCGGGGTGGCGCAGGGCCGGCTGCACTGGATCGAGGGACGCCCCGCCGAGCAGGGCCGCAGCGTGCTGGTGGCACAGGGTGCGCAAGGCTTCGCAGCCGACGTGCTTGGGGCCGACGTCAACCTGCGCAGCCGGGTGCATGAGTACGGCGGCACGCCCTGGGTGGCCGTGGGCGACCGGCTGGTCTACAGCGCGTTTGCCGACCAACGCATGCGGATGCGGTCGGCCGATGGCAGCGAACGGCTGCTCACGCCGCCCGGCTGCCGTTATGCCGACGGCCATGCCGGTGCCGACGGCCGCACGCTGGTGTGCGTACGTGAAGACCACCGCGGCGGCGGCGAGGCTCATAACACCGTCGTCCTGCTTGACTTGGACCGGCCGGAAGACGAGGGCCGCGTGCTGTTTGGCTCCAGCGACTTCGTGGCCTGGCCGCGCCGAGACAGCACTGGACGGCGGCTTGCGTTCGTCGCCTGGGACCACCCGGCCATGCCCTGGGACGACACCCGCTTGCTGGCAGGCCGCCTCGACACCGCGGGTGAAGCTGTGCTGACCGATCTGCAGCCCGTGGCCGGCGGCCCCGGTGAATCGGTGGCCGAGCCGCAGTGGGGCGACGACGGCGCGCTCTACTTTCTGTCCGATCGCAGCGGCTGGTCCAACCTGTACCGCTGGACGCCGCAGCCCGGCGGTGGCCGCACCGAGGCCATGACCACCTTCGCCGATGCCGAAATCGGCGGCCCGCTGTGGAACCTGGGCCAGCAGAGTTATGCACTGATCGGCGATGGACGCGCCCTGCTGCGGGTGAGCCGCGGCACCGTCGACTCGCTTTGCCTGCTCGACCTGGCCAGCAGGCAGACCACCGTCTTGCCGCTGCCCTTCGTGGGCTTCGGCTCGGTCGGACTGCTCGATGCACACACCGCCTTCACCGTGGCGGCGCCGGCCGATAGCCTGCCGGCCCTCATCACCATCGACCTGCGCAGCGGCCGCCACCAGGTGGTGCGCGCCGCGGGCGAAGCGCCGTTGCCGGCGGCTTTTGTCTCGGCAGCACAGGCGATCGAGTTCGCCACTGCGCCGGGGCCTGGCGGTGAACCCTGCACGGCCCATGCCTGGTTCTACCCGCCGCAACACCCCGGGCTCCGGCCGGCCGACGGCGAAGCGCCACCGCTGGTAGTCATGCTGCACGGCGGCCCCACCTCCCATGCCGGGCCGGCCTTCAAAGTGGGCGTGCAGTTCTGGACCAGCCGCGGCTTCGCGGTGGTCGATGTCAACTACGGCGGCTCCAGCGGCTACGGCCGCGCTTACCGCGAGCGCTTGCGGGGCCAGTGGGGCGTGGTCGACTTGCAGGATGCCGTGGCCGCGGTCGACCACCTGGCCGCCACCGGCCGGGTCGACGGCGCGCGGGTGGCCATCCGCGGCGGCAGCGCCGGCGGCTTCACGGTGTTGTCGGCGCTGGCCTTCACGCGGCGGTTCGCGGCCGGCATCAACTACTACGGCGTGGCCGACCTGGAAACCCTGGCGACGGACACCCACAAGTTCGAATCGCGCTACCTCGACAGCCTGGTAGCGCCGCTGCCGGGCGGGCAAGCGATCTACCGCGCGCGCAGCCCGGTGCAACACATGGCGCAGTGCCGGGCCGCGCTGATCACCTTCCAGGGCAGCGACGACCGCGCTGTGCCGCCTCAGCAAAGCCGCGACATCGTGGCCGCAGCGCGCGACGCCGGCTGCCCGGTGGCTTACCTCGAATTTGCCGGCGAGGGCCACGGCTTCCGCCAGGGCCCGAACATTGTGCGGGCCTTGCAGAGCGAGCTGGTTTTCCTCGGCCGGGTTTTCGGTCACCTGCCTGCCGAGGCCCTGCCGCCGTTGAGCATCGACAACGAAGCCGCGCTGCCCAAGCCCTGACACGCTCCTGGGCTACCTCAACCTGACGGAGTGACTTGATGTTCACCAAGATCCTGATCGCCAACCGTGGCGAGATTGCCTGCCGCGTCATCAAGACCGCCCGTCGCATGGGCATCGCCACGGTGGCCGTGTATTCCGACGCCGACCGCGACGCGCGGCATGTCGGGCTGGCCGATGAGGCCGTGTTTATCGGCCCGGCGCCCAGCCGCGAGAGCTATCTCGTGGCGCAGAAGATCATCGACGCCTGCAAGGCCACCGGCGCGCAGGCCGTGCATCCGGGCTATGGCTTCTTGTCGGAAAACGAGGGCTTCGCGCGCCGTGTCGAGGAAGAAGGCATCGTCTTCATCGGCCCCAAGCACCACAGCATCGCCGCCATGGGCGACAAGATCGCGTCGAAGAAACTGGCCAAGGCGGCGGAGGTCAGCACCATTCCGGGCTGGAACGAAGCCATCGAGAGCGCCGAGCGTGCCGTGGAAATAGCACGCGATGTCGGCTACCCGGTAATGATCAAGGCCAGCGCCGGCGGCGGCGGCAAGGGCCTGCGCGTGGCCTTCGACGACCGTGAAGCGCTGGAGGGCTTCACCACCTGCCGCAACGAGGCCCTGGCCAGCTTCGGCGACGACCGCATCTTCATCGAGAAATTCATCGAGCAGCCGCGCCACATCGAGATCCAGGTGCTGGGCGACGCGCACGGCCATGTCGTCTACCTGCACGAGCGCGAATGCTCCATCCAACGCCGCCACCAGAAGGTCATCGAAGAGGCGCCGTCGCCCTTCATCACCGATGCCACGCGCCAGGCCATGGGCGCGCAAGCGGTGGCGCTCGCCAAGGCGGTGCAATACCAGAGCGCGGGCACGGTCGAGTTCGTGGTGGGCAAGGATCAGAGCTTCTACTTCCTGGAGATGAACACGCGGCTGCAGGTCGAGCACCCCGTGACCGAGTGCATCACCGGCATTGACTTGGTAGAGATGATGATCCGCGTCGCCGCCGGCGAGCCGCTGCCCTTCACGCAGGACCAGATCCCGCGTCAGGGCTGGGCCATCGAATGCCGCATCAACGCCGAAGACCCGTTCCGCGGCTTCCTGCCTTCCACCGGCCGGCTGGTGCGCTACTTGCCGCCAGCGCAAACCATGGAAGCGGCGATGCCGGTGCCCGTGGGCGGTGGCGTGCGCGTGGACACGGGTGTGGCGGAGGGCGGCGAGATCCCGATGCACTACGACTCGATGATCGCCAAGCTAATCGTGCACGGCGCTGATCGAAATGACGCCATTGCCCGCATGCGCGAGGCGCTGAACGGCTTCGTCATCCGCGGCGTGTCCAGCAACATTCCGTTCCAGGCTGCGTTGCTGGCGCATCCCAAGTTCGTTTCGGGCGACTTCAACACGGGCTTCATCGCCGAGCACTACGCAGCGGGCTTTCGCGCCGAAGACGTGGCGCACGAGGACCCCGACTTCCTGGTGGCCCTGGCAGCCGCCGCCTACCGCCGCTACCTGGAACGCGCGGCAGGCATCAGCGGCCAGCTGGCAGGGCACCGCGTGTCCATCGCGCGCGATTTCGTTGTCGTGATCAAGGGGGAAAGGGGCCTGCACACCCACGTGCCGGTGGGCATCGCGGTTGACAACGCCGTCAACGTCGCCATCACCGTCACCGTCACCGTCAACGGACGGCCCTACGCCATCAGCCACGACTGGAAGTTCGGCGGCATCCGTGCCCAGGGCTGCTGCAACGGCCACCCGTTCACGGCGCAGGCCGAGCGCCACGGCCTGTGGTTGCGCGTCGAGCACAACGGCCTGCGCATCGACGCCCAGGTGATGAGCGCGCGCGCCGCCGAACTGCTGCGCGTGATGCCCTTCAAGGCGCCCGCAGACATGAGCCGATTCCTGCTGTCACCCATGCCCGGGCTGCTGGTGGACGTGGCCGTCCAGCCCGGCCAGGTCGTGCAGGCCGGGCAGCGGCTGGCCGTGATCGAGGCGATGAAGATGGAGAACATCCTCGTCGCCGCGCGCGACGGCACCGTGGCCCAGCTGCTGGCCTCCAAGGGCGAAAGCCTGGCCGTGGACCAACCGATCCTGGAATTCGCGACATGAACACAACCCAGACCAAGCCCTTCCGCATCCTCGGCCTGCAGCAGGTGGCCATCGGCGGGCTGGACAAGCAACGTCTGCGCCGCTTGTGGGTGGACATGTTCGGGCTGAACGTCAGCTCCACCTTCGTCAGCGAGCGCGAGAACGTCGACGAGGACGTCTGCACTCTGGGCGTGGGGCCGCACGCGGTGGAGTTCGACTTGATGCAGCCGGTGGACCCGGAAAAAAAGCCCGCCGTGCACGCCACGCCGCTGAACCACATCGGTCTGTGGGTCGACGACCTGCCGCAGGCCGTGGCTTGGCTGACGGCCCAGGGCGTGCGCTTCGCCCCGGGTGGCATCCGCAAGGGGGCGACGGGGCACGACATCTGTTTCATCCACCCCAAGGGCAGCGACGAGTTCCCGCTGTGCGGTGAAGGCGTGTTGATCGAGCTCGTGCAGGCGCCTGTGGAGGTGATTGCCGCACTCGGTTGAAGCGCCAGTCGCGTTGTGCGCGAAAATGATTGGATGAACGCACGCACCCTCTACGACAAGCTGTGGGACGAGCACGTCGTCCACACCGAAGACGACGGCACCGCCGTTCTGTACATCGACCGCCACTTGGTGCACGAAGTCACCAGCCCGCAGGCCTTCGAGGGCCTGCGACTGGCCGGGCGCAAGGTCTGGCGCGTCAGTTCCATCGTCGCCACCGCCGACCACAACACGCCCACCACTGGTTGGGCCGACGGCTACGACGGCATTGCCGACCCCATCAGCAAGCTGCAGATCACGACACTGGACGCCAACATCCGGGCCTTCGGTGCGGCGGCGTACTTTCCTTTCCTCGACAAGCGCCAGGGCATCGTGCACGTCATCGGGCCGGAGAACGGCGCGATCTTGCCGGGCATGACGGTCGTCTGCGGCGATTCGCACACCAGCACGCACGGCGCCTTCGGCGCGCTGGCCCACGGCATCGGCACCAGCGAGGTCGAGCATGTGATGGCCACGCAGACGCTGCTGGCCAGGAAGGCCAGGAACCTGCTGGTCCGCGTCGAAGGCCTGCTCGGCCGCGGGGTGACTGCCAAGGATGTCGTGCTGGCCATCATCGGGCGCATCGGCACGGCCGGTGGCACCGGCTACACCATCGAATTCGGTGGCGCCGCCATTCGCGCGCTGAGCATGGAAGGCCGCATGACGGTGTGCAACATGGCCATCGAGGCCGGTGCCCGCGCAGGGCTGGTGGCGGTGGACGAGAAGACCATCGCCTACGTGAAAGGCCGCGCCTTCACGCCGGGCACGGATGCCGCGACCGGGAGCTTCGTCGGCGGCGTGAAATGGGACCAGGCCGTGTCGCACTGGCGCACGCTGCAGTCCGACGCCGGTGCGGCCTGGGACGCCGTGGTCGAGCTCGACGCCGCGCTCATCCAGCCGCAGGTGACCTGGGGCACCAGCCCCGAGATGGTGGTGGCCGTGGACGGCCGCGTGCCCGATCCGGACAAGGAAAAGGACAGCGGCCGCCGCGGCGCCATCGAGCGCGCGCTGGCCTACATGGGTCTGGAGCCGAACAAGGCCATCACCGACATCCGCATCGACAAGGTTTTTATTGGCTCGTGCACCAACAGCCGCATCGAAGATTTGCGCGAGGCGGCAGCCGTGGTGCGACGAGCTGGCAAGCGCGTGGACCCGGGCGTCAAGCTGGCCATCGTGGTGCCGGGCTCGGGCCAGGTGAAGGCGCAGGCCGAGGCCGAAGGTCTGCACGTGATCTTCAAGGCGGCAGGCTTCGAATGGCGCGAGCCCGGCTGCAGCATGTGCCTGGCCATGAACGCCGACCGCCTGGAGCCCGGCGAACGTTGCGCCAGCACCAGCAACCGCAACTTCGAAGGCCGCCAGGGTGCCGGCGGCCGCACCCACCTCGTCAGCCCGGCGATGGCCGCCGCTGCCGCGTTGAACGGGCACTTCGTCGACGTCCGTCGATTCGTCTGATCTGGGACACCCATGCAAGCCTTCACCGTGCACAAGGGCCTGGTGGCCCCGATGGACCGCGACAACGTCGACACCGACGCCATCATCCCCAAGCAGTTCCTCAAGGCCATCGCGCGGTCGGGCTTCGGGCCCAACCTGTTCGACGCCTGGCGCTACCTGGACCCCGGCGAGCCCGGGCAGGACCCGGCCACGCGCAAGCCCAACCCGGACTTCATACTGAACCAGCCGCGCTACCAGGGCGCCAGCGTGCTGCTGGCGCGGCAGAACTTCGGATGTGGCTCGAGCCGCGAGCACGCCCCCTGGGCGTTGGATCAGTATGGATTCAGGGCGCTGATCGCGCCCAGCTATGCCGACATCTTCTTCAACAACTGCTTCAAGAACGGCGTGCTGCCGATCGTGCTGCCTGAAGCGCAGGTGGCGCGGTTGTTCGACGAGGTGCACGCCTTCCCGGGCTATGAGCTCATCATCGACCTGGAGCGCCAGGTGGTGGCGAAGGGCGACGGCAGTGAGCTGCCCTTCGACGTGCAACCCTTCCGCAAGTACTGCATGGTGAACGGCTTCGACGACATCGGCCTGACGCTGCGCCATGCCGACAAGATCCGCGCATTCGAAGCGATTCGCCTGGCGCGCATGCCCTGGCTGGCCCACACCCACCCTGCCTCAAGGGCAATTGAATGAAGATTGCCATCCTGCCGGGCGACGGCATCGGCACCGAGATCGTCGAGCAGGCCGTGCGCGTGCTGGGCGCGCTGGACCTGCGCTTCGAGACCGAGACCGCGCTCGTCGGCGGTGCCGCGTTCGAGGCCCAGGGCCACCCCTTGCCTGAATCGACACTGGCCCTGGCCAAGGCGGCCGACGCCATCCTGTTCGGCGCCGTGGGCGACTGGAAGTACGACACGCTGGCGCGCCCGCTGCGGCCGGAACAAGCCATCCTGGGCTTGCGCAAGGAACTCGGCCTCTTCGCCAACCTGCGCCCAGCGCTGTGCTACGAGCAGCTGACGCATGCCTCAAGCCTCAAGCCCGAACTCGTGGCGGGGCTGGACATCCTGATCATCCGCGAGCTCACCGGGGACATCTACTTCGGCCAGCCGCGCGGCCGGCGCACCGCCACCGACGGCCACTTCCCGGGCGCGGAAGAAGCCTTCGACACCATGCGCTACAGCCGCCCGGAGATCGAGCGCATCGCCCACGTCGCCTTCCAGGCCGCGCGCAAGCGCAGCAAGAGGCTGACCAGCGTGGACAAGGCCAACGTGTTGGAGACTTTCCAGTTCTGGAAGGACGTGGTGACGGAAGTGCACGCGCAATACGCCGACGTGGAACTGCAGCACATGTACGTCGACAACGCTGCCATGCAGCTGGTGAAGGCGCCCAAATCCTTCGACGTCATCGTCACCGGCAACATGTTCGGCGACATCCTCAGCGACGAAGCTGCCATGCTCACCGGCAGCATCGGCATGTTGCCCAGCGCGTCGCTGGACAATAACAACAAGGGCTTGTACGAGCCCAGCCACGGCAGCGCCCCCGACATCGCGGGGTTGGGCATCGCCAACCCGCTGGCCACCATCCTTTCGGCGGCGATGATGCTTCGCTTCAGCCTCGGCCAGCCTGAAGCCGCCGCGCGCATCGAGGCCGGCGTGCGCGCGGTGTTGCAACAAGGCCTGCGCACGGCCGACATCTGGAGCGACGGCACGCGCAAGGTCGGTACGCGCGAGATGGGCGACGCGGTGGTTGCTGCCGTCGCCGCCGGCGACTGAACCTCATCGAACGTGGAGAAATCGACATGGCACTCGTAGGATTCGTCGGCTGGCGCGGCATGGTCGGCTCCGTGTTGCTGGACCGCATGCGCACGGAAGGCGATTTCGCGCTGATTGAGCCGATGTTCTTCTCGACCTCGAACGCCGGAGGTGCGGCACCGGCCGACGCCAAGAACGAGACGCTGCTGCACGACGCGCACGACATCTCGACGCTGAAGCGCTGCGACATCGTTATCACAACGCAAGGCGGCGAGTACACCAAGGCCGTCCATCCGCAAATGCGCGCGGCGGGCTGGAAGGGCATCTGGATCGACGCGGCCAAGACGCTGCGCATGAACGACGACGCGGTCATCGTGCTGGACCCGGTGAATCTGCCGGTCATCGAGTCGGCACTGGCGCGCGGCGTGCGTGACTTCGTCGGCGGCAACTGCACCGTCAGCTGCATGCTGATGGGCGTGGGCGCGTTGTTCAAGGCCGATCTCGTCGAGTGGATGACCAGCACCACCTACCAGGCCGCCAGCGGCGGTGGCGCGCAGCACATGCGCGAGCTGCTGACGCAGTACGGCACGCTCAACGCGGCGGTGCGCGGACTGCTCGACGACCCGGCCAGCGCCATCCTGGAGATCGACCGCCAGGTGACTGCCACCCAGCGCGGCCTGTCCGCGGCCGACACCGCGAACTTCGGCGTGCCGCTGGGAGGCAGCTTGATCCCCTGGATCGACAGCGACCGTGGCGACGGCACCAGTCTGGAAGAATGGAAGGGCGGCGCCGAGACGAACAAGATCCTCGGCCGCGGCCGCGGCCTGGCCTTCGGCGCGGCTGCCGCCGATGCCGTCCCGATCGACTCGATCTGCGTGCGCGTCGGCGCGATGCGCTGCCACAGCCAGGCCCTGACCATCAAGCTCAGGCGCGACGTGCCGCTGGCCGACATCGAGCACATGATTGCCCACGACAACCCTTGGGCCAAGCTCGTGCCCAACACACGTGAAGCCACCGTCGAGCAGCTCACCCCAGTGGCGGTGACCGGCACCATGGACATCCCCGTGGGCCGCGTGCGCAAGCTGGCGATGGGGCCGCAGTACCTGGGCGCCTTCACCATCGGCGACCAGTTGCTCTGGGGTGCAGCCGAGCCGCTGCGCCGCATGCTGCGCATCGTGCTCGCGCAGTGATGCGGCTCGTTATTCGCCCAGCCGGCCCGATGCCCACCGACTACAGGCGCGGAGATGCGATGCAAACCGGGCCTTCGCGCCTGGTTCATCAGCTTTTGCGTGAGCATGCGCTCCTATATGCTTGATGCTGTTGCGATTTCCGCAGATCCCGAGCGTGGCAATCCTGCCGGCGAACCGGGTGCATGACGAGGCGGCAGCAGGCTTCATGCGAAGCCGGTACCCGCCGCATGGGGGAAATGTCTTGAATCATCGATCGACGACGTCTGCGCGCTTTGCGCTCACCGCGGTGGCCGTGGCCACGGCCTGCCTCTGGAGCGCGCCAGGCTGGGCGCTGGGCCTGGGCAGGCTGAACGTGCAGTCGGCGCTGGGTGAGGCGCTCAAGGCCGAGATCGAAGTCACCAGCATCACGCCCGAAGAGGCTTCCTCGCTGCGCTTGCGCGTGGCCGGGTCCGAGGCCTACCGCGCGGCGGGCGTCGAGTACAACGCCGTGCTCGCGGCCACGCAGGTGCAGGTGCAGCGCCGCGCCGACGGCAGGACGGTGCTGCGGCTGACCAGCGAACGTGCCGTGCTCGAGCCCTTCGTCGACGTGATCCTCGAAGCCAGCTGGGCCTCTGGCCGACTGGTGCGCGAATACACGATGCTGTTCGACCCGCCGGGCTCGCGCGCGGCCCAGGCCGCAGCGGCTGCCACGGCGCCCGTGCTGTCCCCGGCCCCGGCCCCTGCGACCGCCTCGACCAGGACGTTGCCCGCACCAGCCCCCGCGCCCGTAGCGGCAGCGCCTGCGGCCAGGCCGCCCGCCAACTCGGGCATGCCCGCGCCGGGGGCCCCCGCACCTGCGCCTGCACCTGCACCTGCACCTGCACCTGCACCAGCACCAGTGGCCGCGTCCAGCCCGCCGACAGGCCCCGATCAGGTTCAGGTCCGCAATGGCGACACGCTCAGCCGCATCGCGGGGCGCACGCAGCGCGCCGGCGTCTCGCTGGACCAGATGCTGGTGTCGCTGTTCCGGGCCAACCCGCAGGCCTTTGCAGGCGACAACATGAACCGGCTCAGGAGCGGCTCGGTGCTGTCGGTGCCGGCCGCCGAGGCGGTCGGCAAGGTCGGCCCGCAAGAAGCCCGCCAGATCATCCTGGCGCAAAGCGCCGATTTCGAAGCTTTCCGCCGGGGTCTGGCGTCGGGCACCACCACCGTGGCCGCCGACGCGCCGGCCCGACAGGACAAGGGCCAGGTTCAAGCCAAGGTCGACGACCGCAAGGCGGCGGCGCCCGCGCCTGACAAACTGACACTGTCGCAACCGGCCGTCAAGCCGCCAGCGCCGGCCGAGCCCGAGCCGCCCAAGGACGCCAAGACGCGCCTGGCCGAGTTGTCGCGCAATGTCGAAGAGCTGAAGAAGTTGCAAAGCGCGGCGGGGACGCCTGCGACGGCAACCGTGCCGCCGACGCCCCCGGCGGCAGCACCGGTTCCGTCGGCGGTAGCACCGCCAGCAGCGACGGGCGAAAAGCCGGCGGTGGCTACCGCGCCGGCGCCCACGCCGCCCGCCGGCCTCGGCC
>ENA-OBIT01000297-OBIT01000297.1-metagenomes-genome-assembly--contig:-NODE-297-length-21968-cov-5.74736_pt1 | contig 21968 bp, 17 predicted proteins | sample MGYA00153386_OBIT01 | MGnify analysis MGYA00153386
AAATGGATAGTGTTTCCATCCCCTGAAAATTCGACGGCTCTGCAACCTGTAACGCATAGACGGCTTCAGCAACTGCATCACGCAACATCAGCGCATCTGTGGCCAAGCCCGCAAACGTGACTCCAAGCTCACCAGACCACACAACATTTCCTTGAACTCCGGCTTCATCAGCATCTCGGACCGTCACCGGAAAACGGGATACCTTTATCCCGCAATCGACCATGCCCAGAGGCCCGAACGAAAGTCGCGAATCCGAAGCAAGGTGAATGTTGTCTTGTTCACGCCACACAACGCTCAATGTCATATTAAACGTCGAGATTCGCGACGCTCAGCGCATTCTCTTGGATGAATTCACGGCGGGGTTCGACGACGTCGCCCATCAGGCGGGTGAAAATCTCGTCTGCGACATCGGCTTGTTGCACTTCCACGCGCAATAACGAGCGATTGGCGGGATCGAGCGTGGTTTCCCACAATTGCTCGGCGTTCATTTCGCCAAGACCCTTGTAGCGCTGGATCGACAGGCCCTTGCGGCCCGCGGCGAGCACCGCGTCGAGCAATTCCGACGGACGCGTGATCGGGATGATCTTGCCCTTGGTTTCGGCTTCGGGCTCGACCACTTCGTCTTCCAAACGCCCCTCGACTTCGCTCGGGACGAGCGGTGTTTGTGGGTCGGGCGTTGCGCCCTTCCGCACCGACTTGAGCACTGACGGTTCGGCGTAGGCTTCGCGTTGTTCGGCGGCGAGGGCATGCAATTTGCGGGCTTCGGCGGACTGGAGGAAGCCGGGCTCGATGATGTGGGCGTCGGTCACCCCGCGCCAGCGCCGCTGGATGAGGTAGCCGCCCTCGGCCGCGACTTCGCCGGTCCATACCGCTTCGAGATCGCCGGCGCCGAGCCATTTGGCGACGGTGGCGATGGCCTTGGTCTTGCCGGCCTGGTTGATCTCCGGATCGAGCGCGCCCGACAATGCCAGTGCCTCGATCATCGCCGGATCGTAATTCTTGGGCGCATAATGCATCAACGTGCGGACGCGGCGGGCATGTTCGACCAGCTCGCGAAGCGCCTCGCCGGTGCGTTGCTCGGCGCCTTCGAGCATCAACCCGTCGAGCCCGGCGTCGACCAGATATTGGTCGAGCGCGGCATCGTCCTTGAGGTACACTTCCGACCGGCCGCGCGCGACTTTGTAGAGCGGCGGCTGGGCGATGTAGAGGTGCCCGGCGTCGATCAGCTCGGGCATCTGGCGGTAGAAAAAAGTCAGCAGCAAGGTGCGGATGTGCGCCCCGTCGACATCGGCGTCGGTCATGATCACGATCTTGTGATAGCGCAATTTCTCGAGGTTGAACTCCTCGCGCCCGATCGAGGTGCCGAGCGCCTGGATCATTGTCCCGATTTCCTTCGAGCCGAGCATCCGGTCAAACCGCGCGCGCTCGACGTTGAGGATCTTGCCCTTCAATGGCAGGATCGCCTGGATCTTGCGATCACGACCCTGCTTGGCCGAGCCACCGGCAGAGTCACCCTCGACCAGGAACAATTCGCACTTGGCGGGATCGCGTTCCTGGCAATCGGACAATTTGCCGGCGAGGTAGGAGATGTCCATCACGCCCTTGCGGCGGGTCAGGTCGCGCGCTTTCTTGGCGGCCTCGCGCGCGGCGGCGGCATCGATCGTCTTCTGGATGATCGAGCGCGCGTCGGCGGGATGTTCCTCCAGCCATTCGGCCATCTTGTCACTCATCAATGCTTCCAATGGCTGGCGCACTTCGGAGCTGACGAGCTTGTCCTTAGTCTGCGAACTGAACTTGGGGTCGGGCAATTTGACCGACACGATCGCGGTCAGCCCTTCACGCATGTCATCGCCGGTGAGCGTGACCTTTTCCTTTTTCAGCATGCCCGATTTGTCGGCGTAATTGTTGAGCGTGCGGGTCAAGGCGGCGCGGAACGCGGCCATGTGGGTGCCGCCGTCGCGCTGCGGGATGTTGTTGGTGAACGGCAGGACGTTTTCGTAATAAGAGTCGTTCCATTCCAATGCGACGTCGATACCGATGCCGTCGCGAACCGCCGAAATGGCGATCGGATCGGGGAACAAGGCGACCTTGGCGCGATCGAGATATTTGACGAAGGCGGCGATGCCCCCCTCGTAATAAAGCTCGATTTCCTTGCGCTCGGCATGGCGGGCGTCGGCCAGAAAGATGCGCACGCCCGAATTGAGGAACGCCAGTTCACGAAAGCGATGCTCGAGCTTGTCGAAATCGAATTCGATGATCTTGAAGGTGGCGGGGCTGGGCAGGAAGGTGACGCTGGTGCCCTTCTTGCCGACTGGCGCGGGGCCGACGACCTTCAATGGCGAAACGGCATCACCGAAGGCGAAGCGCATATTATGCTCCTCGCCGTCGCGCCAAATCGTCAGGTCAAGCCATTCGGACAACGCGTTGACCACCGATACGCCAACCCCGTGGAGCCCGCCCGAGACCTTGTAGGCATTGTCGTCGCTGGTGTTCTCGAACTTACCGCCGGCGTGGAGCTGGGTCATGATGACCTCGGCCGCCGAGACGCCTTCCTCGGCATGGATGCCGGTCGGAATGCCGCGGCCGTTGTCCTCGACCGTGACCGATCCGTCGGGATTGAGCTGGACCAGGATGCGGTCGCAATGGCCGGCCAGCGCCTCGTCGATCGCATTGTCGCTGACCTCGAACACCATGTGATGCAGGCCCGAGCCATCGTCGGTATCGCCGATATACATGCCGGGCCGCTTGCGCACCGCGTCGAGGCCCTTGAGGACCTTGATCTGGTCCGCGCCATAGTCGTTCGTGTTGGGATCTTCTGCCATGCCTCTTCTATAGCGGCTGCGGCTGAGAAGTCACGCGCGCCTACGCGTACGCGCGTGCGAGTCGAGCGGGTGGGATTGCCGTCTTATGACAGCGAAAAGCCGCCCTTCTTGCGAAGGACGGCTTTATCGATTGTCAGTGGTGAAGCGGGTTAGCCGTGGGCGCGCTGGCCGGTGTTGCCACCGGGGCGACCGCGGCCTCCGCCGCCGCCGCCGCCGCCGCGGCGACCCTGGAACGGACGATTGGGCTGGCCGCCTTCGGGACGCCGTGATGGCTGACCGTCGGTGCGCTGCGGATGACGTTGCGGCTGGGGCTGGCCCTCGCGGCGCGGTTGCTCGCTACGCTGCTGGCCCTCGCGGCGGGGTTGCTCGCTACGTTGACCGTCGCGTTGGCCGTCGCGCGGTGCTTCACGCTGGCCGTCGCGCTGACCGTTGCGCGGGCCGCCACGTCCGTGACCGGGCTTGAGCGCCGCGGTAGCGGTGAAGCGGCGACCGCCGTGCGGCTGGCGTTCGCGGCTATCGGCCTGCTTGGGGGCAGGCTTGAGGCGCTTGATCGCGGCGACCGCGGCCATGAAGCCCTCGGGCAGCGCGGCCTCAGGCAGCTTGAGGCGAGTGAGCTTCTCGATATCCTTGAGGTTATCGCGCTCGTCGCGGCTGCAGAAGGCAATCGCCTGACCCGACGCGCCGGCCCGCGCCGTGCGGCCGATGCGGTGGACATATTGCTCGGGAACATCGGGCAAATCGAAGTTGACGACATGGCTGACGCCCGGAATGTCGATGCCGCGCGCGGCGATGTCGGTCGCGATCAGCACCTTGACCTCACCCGAGCGGAACAGGCCAAGGGCGCGTTCGCGCTGGCCCTGGCTCTTGTTGCCGTGGATCGCGTTCGACTTGATGCCCGCCGCCTCGAGGAAGCGGACGATCTTGTCGGCGCCATGCTTGGTGCGGCTGAACACGAGCGCCCGCTCGACATCATCCTTTTGCAGGACGAGCGTGAGCAACGCCTGCTTTTCGGCCTGGTTGACGTGGGTCACCGCCTGCGTGATCCGCTCGACCGTGGTGGCGACCGGGGTAACCGCGACTTCGGCCGGGTTGGTGAGATAGGCATCGGCCAGCTGGCGGATCGCCTTGGGCATGGTGGCCGAGAAGAACAGGGTCTGGCGCTTGGCCGGAATGAGCTTCACGATCCGCTTCAACGCGTGGATGAAGCCGAGGTCGAGCATCTGGTCAGCCTCGTCGAGGACGAGGATTTCCAATGCCGACAGATCGAGCACGCGCTGGTCGACCAGGTCGAGCAGGCGGCCCGGGGTGGCGACGAGCACGTCGAGCCCGCGCGACACTTCGCGGATTGAGCGGGGCACCGGGGTGCCGCCGAAGATCACGCCGACGCTGATATGCTGGCCCTTGGCATAGATGCGGGCATGATCGGCAATCTGGCTGGCAAGCTCGCGGGTCGGGGCGAGCACCAGCATCCGCGCACGGCCATTGACCGGGCGCGGACGGTCGGCGGCCATCAGCCGGTCGAGGCTGGGCAGCATGAACGCCGCGGTCTTGCCGGTGCCGGTCTGCGCGATGCCGAGCAGATCGCGGCCGCTCAGCACGGTCGGGATGGCCTGCGCCTGGATCGGCGTGGGAATAGTGTAATTCTTGGCAGCAAGCGCGCTCAATAGCGACGGCGAGAGGCCGAGGTCGGTAAATTTGGTCAAAGAAAATTCCAATGAATATGATGATTGACCGGACGCGCCAAAGGGCGACGTCCGACCAGGGGTTGGTTGGGCACCCCGCGTGAAGAGGAGAGCGTTTAAGCTGGATCGAGACGCGGGCCGGACATCGCACCAAGGCGAAGACTCCGATCACGCCGCTTGCAAAGGCGTCTCGTGTTGCAGCGCAATATAGAGCGGAAATCGAATTTGTCCAGTCACGCGCAAATCACGCAGCGGTGACGGCCCCGGACTCGACGTGCAGGCGGGTCGCATCACCGGTCGGAATCGGGTCGAACAGTGCCTCCTCGGTTGCCGTCATCCACACTTGCCCCCGGCCTGACAGTCGGTCGAACAACGCCTCGCGGCGCGCGGGGTCGAGGTGGGCGGCGACTTCATCGAGCAGGAGGATCGGCGGCTGGCCGCGACGCTGAGCGACAAGGTCGGCATGGGCGAGAACCAGCCCGAGCAACAGCGCCTTCTGCTCGCCGGTCGAGCCGCGCGCGGCGGGCTGGCGCTTGATCAAATGCGTCACTGCGAGATCCTGCCGATGCGGGCCGACGAGCGCACGTCCGGCGGCGGCGTCGCGGCCACGCGATGCCTTGAGGGCCGGCGCGAGATCGCCCCCGTCCCACCCATCGAGCGACAGCGCCGCGCGCGGGAAGTCGTCGCTCGACTGCTCGGCCATCGCCTCGGTCAATGCAGCGACGGTGTGGGCGCGGGCCTCGCCGAGCGCCGCGCCATGCTCGGCCATCCCCGCTTCGAGCGCGGTGAGCCAGGGAGCATCGGCGGTTTCCGGTTCGGCGAGCAACTTGTTGCGCGCGCGCATCGCGGCTTCGTAGCGCGCGGCGTGGGTCGCGTGGCCGGGCTCAAGCGCGAGCGTGAGGCGATCAAGGAAGCGGCGGCGGCTCCCTGCGCTGTCGACGAACAAGCGGTCCATCGCGGGCGTGAGCCACAGGACGGACAGCCATTCGGACAGCGAATTGACCGAGGACGCCGCGCCGTTGATCCGGACCTGGCGGCGATCGGGCGCGGTGGGGATAGTGCCGGTACCGAGCGATATCTCCCCCGCCCCTTCGTCCCCGCCCCTAGAGGGGCGGGGGTTCAGGGTCGCCGCCGCCGCGAATCCGCCTGCCCCGTCGCTCCGCGCCATCTCCGAGATCGGCACTTGGCGGAGGCCGCGGCCGGGGGTGAGGAGCGACACCGCCTCGAGCAAATTGGTCTTGCCCGCGCCATTGGGGCCGCTAAGCAATACGAACCCCGGGCCGGGCTCGACCAACGCGGCGGCGTGATTTCGGAAATCGGTCAAAGCGAGGCGGGTGATCACGGGTCCGTCCTAACGCGGAACCCCGGCGGAACAAGCAGCGCCATCGGTCGCTTGGGCGAGAGCAGGGAGGTAATGATGACCGATATGTGGTCCGAGTGGCAGCGATTGTGGCGCGCCGGGACAATGCTGAGCGAGACAATGGTCGCATCGCAGGCGGTGGTCGAACATCGCTCGCGGACGATCGAGGATGCGATGAGCGACCCGATGCGCGCTGATTATGTCGAGATTGGCCGTATGGTGAGCGAAAAAGCGACCGCGTTCGGCGCCGCCGGTGCATCGCTGTCGCGCGACTGGCTGGCGATGCAGCGCGATCTCGGCGCGCAGGTCAGCGACGTGTCGGCGATGATGCTGGGCAAAATGCCGAGCGCGAGCAAGGCGCAGGCGATGATGACGCGGAGCCAGCGGCTGGGCAGCGCCGCGCTCGCCAGCAGCGTCCGCGCGATGACCCCGATCCACCGCGCCGCGACGGCCAATCAGCGGCGGCTGGGGAAGACGAAACTCAAGGCCGGGTAACGACCAAGCGAAATACCGACGCGTCAGGTCGGCTCCCTATCAACCATCTCGGACATGATCGCGGCCATGAGTTCGACAAGTTTTTGACTTTGGAGTTCTTGTTGTTCGTCCGTCCAAGTGCGCATGGCCGGACCAACCAGCATGTTGGCTTTGGCCCATTGAGCCGCCCTAGGGTCCCTCACTGCCTGGGTTTTCAGACCTTTACCAATATTCTTCAGTTCGGAGGGCTTGAGCGGTCGTCCTTTTTCAAGATAGTTTTTAATTACAAAATCAGTGTCAGCTTGCTGTAAAGCTTGTCCTTCGGGGCTTTCCGCGAACGCCAACATATCGCCCATTTCCTTTAGGGACATCGCTGCCAGTAATTGATCGATCATAGCCGCGTAGAGGGCCGGAAGCCTGTCCTCGACTATTGAATCGAGTACATCGGGAGCGCGTTTGAAAAGGTTACCTCGAAGCCCCGGATAGTTTTTTTCGAGCTTTTTCAGTTGAAGCTCGGTCGAAAACGCTGTCGACAAGCTATCAATTGCGGCCCGAGTGATAAACGCCTTGATTTCGGCCTTGGGATACAAAGTTTCGACGAGTTTGACCGCGATTTGTCGGTTGGGCGCAACGATGGCAGAATCAGGGTGATATACCGGTCCAGGACTTGGTGACGCCGAGGCCAGCAGTAGTGCGACCGTCCACACGCTCACACCCGCATCGGCATCAGCACATACAGCGCGTTGCTCTGGTCGTTCTCGCGCAGCAGGGTCGGTGCGGCGGCGTCGGCGAGGTGGACTTCGACGCTGTCGCCCTCGATCTCGTGGAGGATGTCGAGCAGATAGCGGGCGTTGAAGCCGATCTCGATATTGTCCGAGCCGTAATCGGCGGCGATTTCCTCGGTTGCGGTGCCGCTTTCGGGGCTGGTGACGCTGAGCGTGACCTTGTCGCGATCGACGCTCATCTTGACCGCGCGGGTCTTCTCCGATGCGATCGTCGCGACGCGGTCGACACCTGCGGCGAAGCTCTTGGGATCGAGCTTGAGCAACTTGTCATTACCGGTCGGGATGACGCGATTGTAATCGGGAAAGGTGCCGTCGATCAGCTTGGAGGTCAGCACCGCAGTGCCGAGGTTGAAGCGGATCTTGGTCGGCGACAGCGAGACTTCGAGCGTGCCGTCGACCTCGTCGAGCAACTTGCGGATTTCCGAGACGCATTTCTTGGGGATGATGATGTCGGGCATGCCCTCGGCACCGTCGGGGCGCGGCATGGTGATCCGCGCGAGGCGGTGGCCGTCGGTCGCCGCGGCTTTCAATTTGTCGTCGACGACGTGGAGGAAGATGCCCATCAGATAATAACGCGTTTCCTCGCTCGAGATGGCGAAGCGGGTCTTGTCGATAATCTGGCGGAGGGTTGCCGCGGGAAGCTCGAACCGGGTCGGCAGCTCGCCTTCGGCAATGACCGGGAAATCGTCGCGCGGGAGGGTCGAGAGGTTGAACCGCGCGCGCCCCGCGACGACCTGCATCTTGCCATCCGAAGCGCTTAGCTCGACCTGGCTTCCTTCGGGCAATTTGCGGACGATGTCGAAGAATGTGTGGGCGGAGACGGTGGTGGCACCAGCCTGCGAAACCTGCGCGGCGACGCTCTCGTCGACCTGCAGGTCGAGGTCGGTGGCCATCAGCCGGATCGAGCCATCTTCCTTCGCCTCGATCAGCACGTTGGACAGGATCGGGATAGTGTTGCGGCGCTCGACCACCGACTGGACGTGGCCCAGCGCCTTCAGGAGGGTCGCCCGTTCGATCGTCGCCTTCATGCCGCTTCCCGTTCCTTGCCCCAGGCGGTCGTGCTCGACCGGCTGCTACCTTGCCGGATCGTTATAGCGGGCCGCACGCACTCCGCCAGAGGGGGGCAAGCGAAAAAGCGCAGGCCGGGATCAGGTGTTGATAGCGCTCGCGCGCGCACCGTCCGATATGCGCCGACCAAGTGCGGAGCGGGCGGCTGCGGCGGCCTTCTCGACCTGGTCGATCAGCCGGGCGTTGACCTTGATATCGTCGGCTACGGTCAGCTGCTCGATCGCCAGCACGGCAGTGCCGAGCTGCGACGCGCCGACGCTCATCGCCGCGCCCTTGAGGCTGTGCGCTTCGAACTTGGCCTGATCGAGCCGGCCGGCGAGCAGATGGTCGCACAGCTGGCCGGGGCGATGATCGAGCTCGGTAACGAACAGGTCGAGCAGCGACTGCAGTCGCGATGGACCGAGCGCGGCGCGAAGCTGGTCGAGATGCTCGCGGTCGAACGCCGAGTCGACCTGATCGATGACTTGCGGCCTGGCGATTTCGGCCAGTCGATCGGCCAGCGCATGGCCATCGATCGGCTTGGTCATGAAATCGTTCAGCCCGGCATTGTCATAGAAGCGCCGCCGCTCGGGCGAGGCATCGGCGGTCAAGGCGATGATCGGGATGGTCGCGCACGGACCAGTCGACTGGCGGATGGTGCGGGTCGCGGTGATCCCGTCCATCACCGGCATCTGCATGTCCATCAGGATGCAGTCGAAACGCGTTGAGCAGGCCGCATCGACCGCCTTCAACCCGTCATCGACGCAGGTCGGCACATGGCCCTGGCGGCGGAGCAATGCAGTGATCAGCAATTGGTTGACCGGATTATCCTCGGCGACGAGCACTTGCAGCGACCGCGCGGGAGCGGGGGCGGCCCGGGCCGGGCGCGTTTTGACGGGTTCCGCCGCAGCTAGCGGAAGCGACAGCTCGAACCAGAAGGTCGAGCCGCGACCTTTCTTGCTGTCGAAACCCAGCTCGCCGTCCATCGCCTCGACTAGGCGGCGGCTGATCGCGAGGCCGAGGCCAGTACCGCCGAAGCGACGGCCAGTGCCCTCGTCGGCCTGGGTGAACGGATCGAACAAGGTTTCAGCTTGGGCGGCCGGTACCCCGATCCCGGTATCGCGCACCTCGACCCGCCATGTTTGGTCATCACCGGGACCCGCCCGGGCCTTGACCCGCACCGTGACGCTGCCCGAATCGGTGAACTTGATGGCATTGTTGATGAGGTTGCTCATCACCTGCTGGATGCGCACCGGATCGCCATGGACGAATGGTGACGCGCCCGGATCGAGCGCGAGGGTGATCAGCAGGCCCTTGAGCGAGGCGGCGTTAAAGAACAGATCGAGCGTCGACTGGGCAAGCGCCTCGAAGTCGAAGTCGCAGGGGTGAATTTCGAGCCGGCTATACTCCATTTTCGAAAAGTCGAGCACGTCGTTCAGCACTGCCATCAGCAAGGTCGCCGATTGCTTGAGAGTCACCAGAAACTTCTCGCGATCCCTGTCGGTCGGGCTGTTGCGCAGCAGGTCGATCATCCCGAGCACGCCGGTCATCGGCGTGCGGATTTCGTGGCTCATAGCGGCGAGAAACGCGCTCTTGGCGTCCGCGGCGGCGCGCGCCTCATCCAGCGCATCGACCAATGTGCGTTCGGCCGCGACGCTGGCAGTAACGTCCTGGACCACGCCGAACAGGCCGGCGAAGGCGCCGTCGCGGACTCGCTCGGACTGGACGGCAACGTCAAGGAAGCGCTCGCCGCCATCAACCTTCATGATTCGGATCCGGCAAGTGCCGGTCGATCGACCGCGGATCGCGGTCAGGATGGCGCGCTTCACCGCCCAGCGATCGGCGGGCACTACCAATGCCATCGCATCGACAGGCGCGACCCTTCGCCGTGCGTCGAGCCCGGTCATCCCGCCGGCCTGGGGCGACATTTCCACTTCGTCCGCGGTCGGATCGAAATGCCAGTGACCGACGACTGCCAATTCCTCGGCCATGGTCAGCAATCGATTGCTTTCGCGAAGCTTCTGCGCTGCCTTGGTAGCGACCATTTCGGCTTTTTGGCGAAGGTCGATATCGCGCACCGACGCGACGATTTCGACTGGCTTTCCAGTGGTCGGGTCGCGCACCAAATGATAAAGTGCTTCGACCCACACATAATGACCATTGGCAGAACGCTTGCGATAGCGAACCGCCTGGCGATCCTCATCGGTCAGCAGCAATTTCAAACTTCGCTCGACGTTGGCCCAATCGTCGGAGTGGATGAACGTGCGCAGCGGCTTGCCGATCATCATCTCGGGCTTGATCCCGAGCACCAGCTCGGACGCGCTCGAGACGAACAATTTGGTCCCGTCGAGCGACAGCCGCATGATCATGTCACGCGTGTTTTGCGCGAGCAGCCGATACAAGGCTTCGCTTTCCTGAAGCGCCCGGCTGGCATCAATGCGATCGGTAACATCCATCAGCCGAACCACCCAGCCGACCGCCGACCCCGAGGAGTCGCGTTCCGGCGTAATGACCAGGTCGCCCCAGCCGACTTCCTTGCCGACCAGGTCGCAGCGCAGGCTTTCTCCCTGTTCGGCGACTGTGCCGCGCACGCGTTGCCACAGCGCACTGGCGCGATCGCGATCGCTTGCAGCGATGACGGATTGCCAGCCATTGGTGCGGACCTTGTCGAGCCCTGCTCCGGTCAGTTCGATCCAGCGGGCGTTGACATAAATCGGTACGCCGTCGTGGCTGCACTGCAAAATGCCGGCCGGGGAGGCTTCGGCCATCAACCGGAACTGACGCTCGCTGGCGGTCAAGGCGAGTTCAAGCCGATTGCGCTCCCGCGTGATTGCGCTGACCGGAATGGTAAGCACCAGGCCAACCGCGAAATAGGCCTGAAGCAACAGGATTTGGGTGGCCGGGTGGACGCTCGCCGGTGCGATCGGTCCCTGCCCGGCAAGCGTGAAGCCAATCGCCAGAGCGGCGGACAACAAAGCCACCAACGACGCCCAGGCGGTGGGCAGTCGGAAGCCGGCAAACAACAGGATCGGGCACAGCAGGAACAGGCGCGGCTGATGGCTGGAAAAGATGACCGCCGACGCCACCGCGGTTGCGGCAAGGAACAGCAAAGGCTCGATCAACGCCATCACGGTCGACGGCCATTGCCACGTTTGTGTCCAGGCGAGAACCAATGGCGTCACCATCAACAGGCCGAGCACGTCGGCCAGATACCATTGGCCAAATAATTTCAACACTGCGGCGTCGAGCGCGGGTGTCAGATACAATGCAGCAATCAGTCCCGACACGATCGGCACCGCCCCGGCAATCAAGGTGAACCGAAAAATCGCCTGCGGATCATCAAAGGAGGCGCGCGCATCATTGCGTCCAAACAGCAGTGCCACCCCGCCAATTTCAATGGCATTGCAAAGCGACAACACGAGCGCCACGCCGAAGCGATCGCCGCTCAGCAAATTGGCCGCGATGTTGGCAGCAAGCGAGGCGAGCAACAGGCCGGACCATTCCCGACGATGAGAGCGAATGATCACCGCCAGAACGGCGCCATTGGCGAGCCACACCGACGCGATTCGCCCGCTAAGCCGGGAAAGCTCGATCCCGACCGTCGCCATCGCAAACATCAGCACCGCGACAAGCGCGATCCGCATTGCCGGCCCAACCGGCGCCCGCGCTAATGATATCGCCATGCCTTCACCTCAAGAAGGCAATGACTTATCATGGTCGTTAAGAGATGAGCCGACGCAATCAGGACCAAAATGGCGCGACCGGGCCCAAAACAAGCCGGATTTCGCGGGTTTTGAAATCCATCCTCGTGGGAACTAGCTGGAGAAGAGCACACCATCGAGATGATGGACCACGCCGTTGGAGCGCTTGTCATCGCTCGAACTGATCACGGCTTTGCCGCCGGTCTTGTCGGTCAGGATGATTCGGGCACCGTCTCGCGTTGCGTTCAGGGTCTCTCCGCCGAAGGTCGCGAGCATCGCCTTGCCCTTACCGTTGTCGATCGCTTTGGTGATGTCGGCGGCCAGTATCGCCCCGGGCAATATATGATTGGCCAGCATCTTGGTCAGCTTGGCGCGCGACGTCGGCTTCATCAACGTGTCGAGCGCGCCGGCTGGCAGCTTGTCGAACGCGGCGTTGGTCGGGACCAGCACGGTGTAAGGCCCGGGTCCGGCGAGCATGACATCGAGCCCCGCAGCCTTCGCCGCGTCGGCGAATTTGCCGTCATCGCTGCCAAGCCCGGCGGCGATCGTCTTGTCGCTGGCGGCGTCGCCCGCAGCTTCCGACTTGGGTGCCGCCTTATTGTCCGCAGCTGTGCCACACGCGGTCAGCGCGAGCGCTGTGCCGGCGGCGAAGATGGTCGATGCAAGACGCATGATTTCTCTCTTTCGATAAACGGTTGGACGCGGCGGCGAGGCTGGCAATCCCAGCCCCGCCCGACCGCTGGGTGACGCCTAGATCAGCGCGTCGATAACCGCCGAAATCAGGCGGGTCTTGGGATCGACCTGGTAGATATAGCCGTCATTATAGCGATACCAATTATCGGAATTGTCGGCATAGCGATCGCGATACTGGAACGGGACGTTGTAGACGTCATAGCCGTCCGGAAGCTGTTGCCCGACACCCAGATCGCCAGCGAGCAAGGCGACGATCCCGTCGATCAGGCCCGATCCATTGTTGACCCGATAGATCGCGCCGTCGCCATAGCGATAATCATATTGGCCGGTATCGGCGTAAGTATCGCGATACTGGTAAGGCACGTTGTAGAAATTATAGTCGCCCGGCCATTGCTCGCCGACCGAATAATAGTCACCCTGGCCAAACAACGGAATGATCCCGTCGACCAGGTCGTTGCTGCGGCTCACGCGATACATATAGCCGTCGCCCGAGCGAAAGAAGTGATCGCCGTCGTCGCGATACCAGCTGCGATATTGATAGGGCAGCTGGCTGTTGACGTAATTGTCCTGCAACCGGGCACCGAGATATTTCTTGGCCTGGCCCGGGGGAAGACAGCCATTATTCTTCTTGGCCAGCCCCGGCGGACAGCCTTCGCTGCCGCCGCCGCGGTAGCCGTCATCGTAGCTTCGATCGGCGAAGCGCGAGCGATCGACGTTCTGATACTCGCGCACTACAGCTCGGTCGTTGCCGCGCCACTCGCGGGCCACTTGACGCCGTTCGCTGTCGTGGCCGCCATGCTTGAACTCGCGACCGGAGTCGGCGCGTTGACGATCATCGCCCTGCTTATTGCCATGGCCACGGCCCTGCTCGGCACGCTCCGACTGGCCGCGACCTTCGCCGCCCTTCCAGCCACCTTTGCCGCCACTATTTCCACGGTCCGATTGCATCGACTGGCCGCCATGCTTGTCGCCGCCGCCATTTCCTTGGTTCGATGGCATCGACTGGCCGCCATCCGTGCCGCCGCCGCCGCGATCTCCGCCGCCGCCGCCGCCCTTGCCCTGGCCATTGCCCTGTCCATTACCGCCCTTGTCGGCGAAAACGGGACTAGCGATCGCCAGCGCCGCGACGCTGGCTGCAAGTATCAACTTACGCATGATGGTATCTCCTTTGGCACTCTAACAACCGGCGACGACAGCCGTTCCCCGGTCGTTCATCGGTGCGAAAGGGTTGAGGTCAGTTCGTGTGAAAATCCCGGTAAAGCCGCCGAGCCGCAAAAAACATCAGTGCCGCGGCGATAGCGTAGAGCGTGGTCGTGGCCATCGCCGAATAGCGCAGCGCCTCATCGCCATAGCGCGCGGTGAGCGAATCCGAGATCATGCCGATCACCGTCGACCCAAGGCCAAGCCCGATGAGATTGTTGATGAATAGGAACAAAGCCGACGCCGTGGCGCGCATCTCCGGCGGCACCAGACGGGTCACCGCGGTTACCACCGGCCCCAGCCAGGTTAGCCCGAGCGCGGTCGGGATGACAAGCAGCAGCGCCGAGGACAGCAATGAGTGGGACGAGAATGCAAGAAAATAGGCCGGCAAGGTGATCGCGAATGCGATCGCTGGCACAAGGGCGTAGCCGCGCGGATTGGCATTGCCGAGCCGGTCGCCAAGCAGGCCGCCAAAATAGATTCCGGCCGAGCCGCCGAACAATTGGATAGCGGCGACTATCCAGCTGCGCTCCTCGAGCTCGAGCCCGTAACTGCGGGCAAGGAAGCTCGGTACCCAGAAAGCGAGGCCATAGGACACCAGGCTCGCAATGCCAGCGCCGAAGCCGAGCATCCAGAACGCCGGCTTGGCGGCGATGGTCCGGAACACCAGCCCGAAATTGGACGGCGCGACGCGCGGCGGTTCATCGCTTCGACCGTGACCGGGGTCGCGCACGAAATATTTGAAGATCGGTGCGAACAATACCCCGACGAGACCGATGATGATGAACGCCCAGCGCCAGTCGATCCGCGCCGCGATCAGCCCGCCAAATAGCACGCCAAGCGCCCCACCGAACGGAATTCCGAGCGAGAAGATGGCCAGCGCCCGGGCTCGCTTTTCGAGCGGATAGAGGTCGGCGATCATTGAATAAGCCGGAGCGACGCCACCAGCTTCACCAACCCCGACACTCATCCGCGCGAGGAACAATTGCCAGAAATTTTGGGCTACGCCGCACAATGCGGTTGCCGCGCTCCACAAGGTCAAGCCAATGGTGATGATCCAGCTACGGTCGCGGCGGTCGGCAAGCATCGCGATCGGGATGGCGAGCAAGGTATAGAACAGCGCGAAGGCGGCGCCGCCCATCCAGCCCAATTGGCTGTCGGTCAGGCCGAGGTCGGCCTTGATCGGCTCGGCCAGGATGCCGACGATCTGGCGGTCGATGAAATTCAACGTGTAAGCGATGACGAGCATGGTCATCATCAACGTGCGGCCGGGAACGGTTGATACGCGATCGCTGGTCACATCGGCCTCATGCTGGAATGGCGAGAATCCGAAAGTGGCACGGGGCGCAGGCGATTGCCAGCGCCCCTTGCCGAGCGGTCAGTAGCGAGCGGTGAAACGCAGCGAGAAGGTGCGCGGCGCGCCATAATATACGGTGCGGATACTGCCGACCGAGGAGAATTCCTGGGCATCGGTCTTGTACGCGCGGTCGGACAGATTGTTGCCGTACAGCCCGAACGCGAAGTGCTTGCCCGCGGTCTCATAGACGATGCGTGCGTCGTGTAGCCAATAGCCGTCCTGGAACAGGCCTTCGACGATCGTCCGGCTGTTGGTCAGCGTATTATCGACCGCTAGCGCGGTGCGCGATTTGTAGCGGGTCTGAGCGCCCAAGGTGATCGACCCCGATGTGCCCAAGTCGAAGGCATATTGAGCGCCGAGCCGAAGCGTCCACTTGGGCGCGAACGCCGGGGTCTGGAACGCGCGACTGCCACCGGTGGAGGTGAAGCGCGCATCGGCGAAATCCTTGTACCGCGCATTGAGGTAGCCGAGCTGGCCGTCGAGCAGCAGGCCGGCGAGCGGAGTCCACGCCGCCTCGAGCTCGGCGCCGCTGATCCGCAGCTTGCCGGCGTTGAGGACCGACAATTTGGCGGTCGGAATGCCGGTGATGGGATCATCGTCGATGCCCGATACGCGCGCCTGGAAATTCTTGTAATCGCTGGTGAACACCGTCCCGTTCAAGGTCAGTTGATTGGCGATCCGCGACTTGAACCCGGCCTCGTAGGACAACACGCTTTCGGGTTCGTATTTGGTCGATTCGCTGGCGCTATTGGCGCGGCCGTTGAAGCCGCCGGATTTGAACCCCTTGGCGACCCGCGCATAGAGCATCAGCCCGGGTGTCGCCTGCCAGTCGATGCTGGCCATCGGCGACGTATCGCTCCATTTGCCCTGCGGCGGGGCAAAAGCGTAGGTCGAGTTGAACGCCGGGAGCAACTTGAAGAAGGTGCTGGTGGTGCGGAAATAATCCTTGGTTTCCCTGGTGAAGCGGATCCCGGCCGAGAGGCGGACATCGGGCACGACTTCGTAGCTGGCGTTGGCATAAGCCGCGTAGCTGCGGGTCTTCAGGCTATCGTCGACCGTGCGCAGGAAGCCGCTGTTGAGGAAGCGGAAGCCAAGAAAATCATTGGCATAAGCTTCCTGGTGCGACTTGACCCGTTCGTCGAGGTAATAAAGGCCGGCGACGCCGCTCAGTTTCGCGCCCGAATAGACCAGCTGGAATTCCTGGCTGGTCTGATGCTGGCGAACCCCGACGAACACGTCGCCAACCTGATATTGAGTGGCGTCGATATCGACATAATCGTCGGTCTTGAGATTGCGGTAGGCGGTGATCGACTTGAAGGTCAGCGCATCGGTCAGGTCGACCGCAAGCGTCGCCGCGCTGCCCCAATGGGTGAGCTTGGTCGAATTGGGGAAGCCCGGCGTCGTCCGGCCGGTCCAGTCGTAACGCCCGCTACCCACCGGTTTGGAGACTAACAGCACCGTTCCCGACGCGGTGACGAGGTTGTTGACGGGGCGGCCGACCTGGAGCGCCGCATCGTCGTGGCTGTAATCGGCTGTGAGGTCGAGCCGGACCTTGGTCGACGGCGTGAACGCGAGCGCGGCGCGGCCGCCGATGCTGTCGCGATCATTGTAACGCGTGTGGCGGAAATCATCGCGCACATAACCGTCACGGACCGAGCGCATGACTGCGATGCCGGCGGCGAAGGTGTTGCTGAGCGGGCCCGAAACGGCGCCCTTGAAATCGAGCTGGTCGTAACTGCCGAGCGCGATGCTGCCATTAGCCCGCAATTGCTGCCCGGGCTTGCGCGACACGAACTTGATCGCGCCGCCGATGGTGTTCTTGCCATACAGCGTGCCCTGTGGCCCGCGCAGCACCTCGATCCGCTCGAGGTCGAGCAGGTCGAGCTGGTTGCCGCGGATGCGCGAGAAGTAAACGTCGTCGACGTACACGCCGACCGCCGGATCGAAGGTCTGCAACGCGTCGGGCTGACCGATGCCGCGAATGAAGATATTGGTCGCGTTGGACGAACCGCGGCCCTGGACGATATTGAGATTGGGAACCGCGCCCTGGAGCCCGGTGGTGTCGGTCGCCTGGATGCGGTCGAGCGAGCGCTCGTTGAAGGCCGAGATCGCCGACGGAACGCGTTGGACATTTTCCTCGGTGCGGCGCGCGGTGACGACGATTTCCTGGTCGGATTTTTCGGCGTTGGGCGCGGTGGTCGCGGCGGGCGCCGCGGGCTGCTGCGCGGCTTCGGCGCTGGTCTGTGCGGCCGACTGGGCGTTAGCTACGGTCGGCAGCAAAATCATCGTCGCGCTCGCCAACAGGCCACGCAATACATACGCCTTGGTCATCGTTTCCTCCCCTGTGCCACAGCCTGCGCAACACCGCGGCCATGATCGATATAAGGTCCGTAATGAAAGTTGAACCAACTTTCAACTTGTGAGATGATGGTTTGATTGGGGGAGTGGCAATTGAGCATCGCAGCACCATCTAACGAGACCGGCGTGCAGCTTGCCAGCGAGGGCAAGGAACCGCGCACGCCACGCGGTGAAAAGACACTCCGCAAGATCCTCGACGCGGCGCTCGGCGAGTTTGGCGAGCGCGGGTTCGGCGACAGCTCGATCGTCGGCATCACCACCCGCGCCAAGGTCGCGCTCGGCACGTTCTACACCTATTTTGACAGCAAGGAGGCGGTGTTCGCGGCGCTGGTCGGCGACATGTCGAGCCGGGTCCGCGATCATGTCGCGCCCGCGCTGGGCAATGGCACCGACGGGCTCGACGGCGAACGACTGGCGCTCGAGGCCTATCTGGCATTCGTCGCCGGTCACAAGGAAGTCTATCGAATCATCGACGAGGCCGAGTTCGTCGACCCGGCCGGCTTCCGCGCGCATTACGAGACCACTGCGTCGCGCATTGCCGCGCGCTTGACGGCGGCGGCGGAACGCGGCGAGATAGTTGCGCGCGACGAACTGGCGACCGAGGTGCGCGCGTGGGCGATCATGGGGATGAACGTCTTCCTCGGGCTGCGCTTCGGGGTGTGGGGAAGCGAGCCCGCGGCGGATGTCGCGGCCGAGGTAAACAACTTGTTGCGGCACGGACTCGAACCCTAGTCGAGCGTCGCAGCGATCTTGGCGAAGGCGTCGATATCCGCCGCATCATGATACAGGCCGAGCCCGATGCGCAGCACGTCGCCGCGCACGTCGGTGACGCAATCGGCGGCCATCAGCTGCGCCTGCCACGACGCCGCCTTCGGCGAGCGGAAAGCGAGGAAACGGGCATGGGGTTGGCCGTCGAGCGGGTTGATCAGCTCGGCGGTCGCCAAAGCGGTGCCCCGAACTGAGTCGAGCAACTGCGTTTGGAGCGCGGCAACGTGGGCGCTGATGGCGGCAGTGGTCAGGCCCTCCTTGGCCAGCATCCGGCGGATGGCGAAGAAGCGATAGAGCGACGAAGAATCGAACGTCGCGCCCATGAACCGCATCGCGTCGCTGGTGTAGCCGACTCCGCCCGGGGGTGCTTTGAGATCGCCAAACTCGGCGTACCAGCCGGTGATCGGCGGGCGCGGGCCGAAGCCGGGTGGACAATGCATCAGCCCGAGACCTTCACCGGCCATCGCATATTTATAGCCCCCCGCCAGGTAGAAAGCGGATCGAGCAAAGGTTTCCTGAAACGGCGTGTCGAGGGCCATGAAGGTGTGGTAACCGTCGATGACCACCCACGGTCCGGCGGGCTTGCCCAGCGCAGCTATGGCGTTGATGTCACTGACGATTTCGCCCGAGCCGAACAGCACGTGGCTGACCATGACGAGGTCGTACCCGCCGCCCCTCGCCGCTTCGAGGATCTGATCGGCAGGAAGCGTTGTCAGCGCGAGCCAGCCGTCCTCCGCCCAACGCGCGAACTGGCGGCGGGCGGAATGAAATTCGCCGTCGCTGGTCAGCACCCGCAAGCGGCGCGGATCGGAACGCGGGCAGGCTGCGGCAAGGCGGATGATGAAATCGTGGGTGTTGGCGGAAAAGACGATCGCCGTTGGATCGCCGCTGCCGAGCTCGGCAGCGACCTCGGCCTGCGCCGCGGGCCACAGCTCGCCCATGATGCGGTCCCACTTGCGATCGGCAAGGCGGGCGGCGTCGGTCCAGCATTCGACCTGCCCGTCATAACTGGCGTCGGGCCACAGATGATGGCTGTGCGCCGCCAGATGCAGGCGCCCGGGCGCGGCGCCGAGACTGCGCGAGAACAGATGCTTGAAGCTCATAGATCGGTCCGGAGCGACCAAAGCTCGGGGAACGCGCGCTTGGTCAGGGTCGATTCGAGATAGGCCGCGCCGGCCGACCCGCCGGTGCCCTTCTTGCCGCCGATGATCCGCGTCACGGTCAGCACATGCTTGTGCCGCCAGCCGGCCAGCCCGTCGTCGATATCGACCAGTTTCTCGGCCAATTGGTACAGTTCAAAATATTTGCCCGAATCGCGATAAACCGCGAGCCACGACGCGCGGATGGCGTCGGGGGTGCTAATGTCGAACCCAGCGCGGGCGAGCGCGGCATTGGCCTCATCCCACAGGCTCGGATCGGTCAATGCAGCGCGCAGCCGCCGCCCGCCTTCATCGCCGCCTTCGTGAAACTCGAGAAACTGGGCGTCCTTCATCCCGAGCCGAAACTCGAGCTCGCGAAACTGGGCCGACTGGAACCCCGAAGAGGTGCCGAGCACATGGCGGAAGTTGGAATAATCGACCGGGGTCAGCGTCGCCAGCACATCCCACGACATGGTCATCACTGCCTGGATCCGGCTGACCCGCGACAGCGCCTTATATGCCTCGGCATAGCGGTCCTGCCCCACCAGCCGAGTCGCCAGCGCGACCTCGTGGAGCATCTGCTTGAGCCACAATTCCTTGGTCTGGTGGATGACGATGAACAGCATCTCGTCATGCAGATCGCTAAGCGGCCGCTGCGCCCCGAGCAATTCGGGGAGGTGGAGATATTCGGCATAGGTAATGCCGGCGGGGGTGGCAGTCATGGACCTCGCTTAAGCCAAACAATCAGGGAGCGACAGGGGCGCTCGCCCTAATTGCCCGGGTTCTGCTGGCCGAGGGCGCCAGTGCTCAGCACGCCGATGTTGCCGAACAATTCATCGAAGAAGCTGCGCTTGCGGCCCAAGGTCGGGGTCTTGTCGTTGACCGGGTTGATCGCGACAATCTGTTCCTTGCCGGTCTGGCCGACCGACGCGACGTTGCCCGCGGCGTCGAAGCGGACGTGAAGCAGCGACTGGTCGGTGACGTGGGGACCACGGAACGGGACCGAGTTGGTATCGCGCGAGAAATAATACCAGTCGTTGGGGTCGAACTGCCCCGTGAAGCTGGGCCGGCCGAGCGTCTTGATCACCGAATCCTTATTGTCGACGCCGACCTGGAGATTGGTCGAAAGTTCCTTGTCGAGCACATAGCCGCGGTGATCGCGGATCCCGGCGCAACCGGTCAGCAGGGCCGCGCCCAGTGATGCTGCCGCCAGCTTGACCCAAATCGACGCCATGAAACGAACCTTCCCGTAAATTGCTGTGCGACGCTTGCCTTGCCGCCGAGCCGCCTCAATATGCGGCCCAACCCGCGCGGGCAAGGGAGTGCGTGACCTGATGCCCCGCCGCCTTAAAGGAAACTGAATGGCCTGGCCTTTTTCCCGCCGAACCGACGCGTCGAGCGGCACCGCTTTGTACGCCGCGATCGTCGCCGAGATGCGCAATGCAGCTTATTACCGAACCGCAGGCGTACCCGACACGACCGACGGGCGATTCGCGTTGCTGTCGAGCTTGCTGGCGCTGACCGACATCCGGCTTGGACAGGGCGGCGAGGTGGCCAAGGTGCGTGCGCCCCGACTGGCCGAATGCTTCATCGCCGACATGGACGTGCAGATGCGCGAGGAAGGCTTTGGCGACCCCTCGCTCGGCAAGCAGGTGCGGATGATGGTCGGGTCGCTCGCCAGCCGGGTCGAGCGGTGGCAAAATGTGATCGGGCACGGCGCGAGTTGGGGTGAGGCGACAGTGGCGAGCCTGTATCGCGACGAGCCGCCGGGCGAGGCCGAGGTTGCGGCGGGAACAACGATGCTACGCGGATTTTGGGCACGGCTTGAGGGCAGCGCCGACGAGGAGTTGGTTGTGGGAAGAATAAGTTGAGCGAGGATTTCAGCTGCCGTGTGCCGATCGACCGGGTGCGTGATGGCGAGCGCATCGACCTGGTGGCGAGCGACGCGGATTGCTCGAGGATTGCGCGGCAGATTGATTTGATCTCGATCGGGCGGCTGGAGGCGCATGCCGTGATGGAGCATCGCGGGGCGGTGATTGTTGCGCGCGGGCGGATCAAGGCGGCGATCGAGCAGGCCTGCGTCGCCAGCGGCGAGCCGGTGCCGGCGTTTATCGACGAGGCGTTCGAGATCCGGTTCCAGCCCGAGCCGACGCGAGTGCCCGATGAGGAGGTCGAGTTGAGCGGGGACGACCTCGACACCGTGTTTCATGACGGCCAGGGAATCGAGCTTGGCGCGGCGATCGCCGATACGCTGGCGGTAAGCGTCGAGCCTTACCCGAGGAGCGCCAATGCGGCGGAAGCGTTGCAGCAGGCCGGGGTGCTGAGCGAGGAGCAGGCGGGGCCGTTCGCTGCGCTGGCGGCGCTGAAGGGGAAGTTGGGGGAGGAGTAGGGGTTTCTCGCAAAGGCACGAAGGGTTAACATCCGCTATGGGTAGAAAGCGGACATTAGCTAGCGGGTTAGGAGCGCCCGCTCACGGATGCCCGCACGGAGGCGGAGAAGCGCAAAAGCCGAGGCCATGCGCACGTTCGCGCGTGAACGGAAGGTCAAACCTGACTTCCGTGTATTCGATGGGGGGCGATGAC
>ENA-OBIT01000298-OBIT01000298.1-metagenomes-genome-assembly--contig:-NODE-298-length-21934-cov-3.85987_pt1 | contig 21934 bp, 16 predicted proteins | sample MGYA00153386_OBIT01 | MGnify analysis MGYA00153386
GCCGGCGCCGACCCGCGAGCCATTCAAGCCTTGGTGGCCGCCGGCGTGGCCGGACTGGTGCTGTCCTGCCCTGGCAACGGCAGCGTGGCGCAGTCGCTGATGCCCGCGCTGCAGGCTGCGCAGGCGGCCGGGGTGGCTGTGCGCCGGGCATCACGCTGCGGCGACGGCGCCGTGTTGGACGCGCCAGACGCCGCCGAGCCGTCGCCCTGGCCGGCCTACGGCGCGCTGGGCGCCGTCAAGTCACGCGTCGAACTGCTGCTGGAACTGTTGTCACAGCCGGCCGGGTCAGCGCGCTGAACGGCGGCGCGCCAGCAGTCCCGTCAGCGCCAGGCCGCCCAGCATCAGCGCGTAAGTGCCGGGTTCGGGCACCGGCGAGATCTCGTACAGCACGGTGCGGTTCGACAGCCCGCCCGCCACCACGCTGTCGGCCGTGGATTCATGGGCCACCGCCAGGAAATAGCGACCGTTGCTTTCAAAAGCGGTCAGGCCTTCGGGGCGAAACACGTTGGCGTCGTCGGAGGTGATCAACTGCAAGAAAGTGGCATTCACCGGGTCGGTGATGTCGTACACCGCCACCGCGCTGCGCGTGGTGCGCTCAAGCCCGATGAAGGCCAGCGTGCGGCCGTTCAGCGTGAACAGCGCGATGCCTTCGGGCTCCACGCCCTTGTCGTCGCTGCGGCCGTCGGCATACAGGCCGGCGGCGTGGGCGGCCAGCTCGAGCTGGTTGCCGCTGTCGAAGACCAGGTTGCCGTTGTCATCACGGATGGAAAAAGAGCGCGCGCCAATGGTCACGATCTCGGTCATGTTGGTGCTGCTGGCATCGCCCGTGGCGCCGTTGCGCAACACGTTCAGACGGCCCAGGTTGCTGTTCAGTTTCAGGTCGGCCGCGTTGGCAAATACCGCCGGGTCGAGTGTCAGCGCTGCGTTGCCCAGTCGCGCGACATCGGCGTCGTCGACGAAAGCATCACCTTCATTGGCCATTACATAAAAAGACCGGCCGCCGGCGCTGTAGCTGGCAATGCTGTCAGGCATGTACAGGCCCTTCACCGGCACGCTGCGGAAGCTGACGCCACCGTCCTGGTCGCTGGGGTCGATGGCGTTGCCCGGCAGGCTGAAGTCCTTCTTGCCCAAAGGCAGGATGCGCGTGAACTGGCCGGTTTGCAGGTTCAGTTCAGCGATCGCGTTGTTCTCCTGCATCGTCACCTGGGCAAACTGGCCGTTGGTCGAAATGGCGATGTATTCCGGCTCGAAGGCCACCGAGGCCGCCACCCCGGCCTGGATGCGAACGCCGCTGGCACGCAGCGCGGCCTCCTGGCCGTTGAATGCAGTGAAACCGGCGGTGGCCACACTGGTGGTGAAGCCGCCGCTGCGGTTCACGTCGATCAGGCTGACGCTGCCCGCCGGGTTGTTGGCATCGCTCTGCCGTTCACCTTCGTTGGCCACCAACAGGCGGCTGCCGTCACCCGTCCAGATCAGCATGTCGGGCACCGCGCCCACCTGCACACCGCCCAGGAGTGCCGCCGTGGCGCCCTGCGACAAGAAGGTCCGCGTATCAAAGAATTGCACGGAGCCCGGCAGCGCCGGGTTCGGATTGGTGAAAGCCAGCGCCAGGGTGTTGCCCGACACCGCGATGCTGTTGATACTGCCGAAGTCGGTGGTGGTGAAGCTTTGTATTCGGGTGCCGGCCAAATTCAGCACGTCGACGCCGTTGCCGCCGGCGATCCACAAGGCGTTGGTGCCGGCGTCGAAGACCGGTATCTCGGCCGAGCGGCCGATGGTGGGCGCCAGGTTGTGGTTGAAGGTCCACAAGGCTGCCACGGACTGGATAGGTCCGGCAGCGTTCGCTGCAGGGTGGGTGGCCAGGCTGGCAGCGAAGGCCAGGGCGGTGATGCTGAAGGGGTAGTTCACAGTCGGGGTTCCTTGGGAAATAGCATATCGCCCCGACCGTATGGCAGTCGCATGACAGAACCATGACCGGCCCTGTCACACAACGCGTGCCCCCCGTGCATGCGGGGGCGCAAGGGCAGGATCACACTACCGAAAGCGCCACTTCAATGTTGCCGCGCGTGGCGTTGCTGTAAGGGCAGACCTCGTGCGCCGCAGCCACCAGCGTCTGGGCTGCTGCACGGTCCATGCCGGGCAGGCTGACGGCCATCGTCACGGCAATGCCGAAGGCGCCTTCCTTGCCCGTCATCGGGCCGATTGAGACCTGGCTGCTGATCGACACATCGGCCGGGAGCGTGATCTTCTCGCGCCCGGCCACGGCCTTCATGGCGCCGATGAAGCAGGCGGCGTAGCCGGCTGCAAACAACTGCTCGGGGTTGGTGCCGGGGCCGTCGTCACCGCCCAGCGCTTTCGGCGTGGACAGTGTGGCTGTCAACCTGTCGTCGCTGGACTTGGCAGTGCCGGCACGGCCGCCGGTGGCGGTGGCGGTGGCCATGATTCGTCTCCTAGAGTGGTGGTTGCGGCGCGCAAGCCGCGGATTGATGTGCCCACGACGATAGTCGTTGCCGGGTTTATCGGTGGTCAATCGGTGGTTTGGCGGCGATCTATCGTCGGTACTCCCGCAAGCCGCGCACGGCTGTCAGCCCAGTGCCGGCAGCCCCACACACCTAAAGCGCAGCGTCGGCCGTCAGCTTTTCAATCTCGCTTTGCAGCGCCAGCCAGCGTTCTTCCATCACGGCCACCTCGGCGGCGCTGTGATTCAGTCGCCGGCCGATATCGGCGATCTCGGCCGGCGGCAGCTTGCCCCGCTCGAGCTGCGTTTCGAGCTGGCTGCGTTCTGCCGCCAGCGCGGTCAGCCGGGCGTCGATCTGCTGCACCTCGTTGCGCAGCGGCCGGGTCTGGTTGGCCAGCACCGACCGCGCCTGGCCGGCGTGCTTTCGATCGTCGCGCCGGGGCTGCGTGACTGGTGCTTTGGTGGCCTGCGCGGCAACCGGAGCAGGCGCCGGCGATGAGCCCGGCCCCCCGCGGGTGACCAGCCAAAACTCGTCGCAGACCTCGCGCAGCAAGGCACGGTCATGGCTGACCAGCATCACCGTGCCTTCGAACTCGTTGAGTGCAATCGACAACGCCTCGCGCGTGGTCAGGTCCAGGTGGTTGGTGGGCTCGTCCAGCAGCAGCAGGTTGGGGCGCTGCCACACCAGCATGGCCAGCACCAGTCGGGCCTTTTCGCCACCGGACAGCGACCCCACCGGCTGCGTCACCATGGCGCCGGTGAAGCGGAAGGTGCCGAGGTAGTCGCGCAGTTCCTGCTCTCGACCAGCGGGGCCCACGTCGCGGGCGAGGCGCACCATGTGCATCAGCGGGCCGTCGTCCATCGACAGCACATCGAGCTCTTGCTGCGCGAAGTAACCGATGCTCAGACCCTTGCCCTCGGTCATCACGCCGCCCAGCGGCGGCAGTGCTTTGGCGATGGTCTTCACCAACGTCGACTTGCCCTGGCCGTTGGCGCCCAGGATGCCGATGCGCTGGCCGGCCAGCACGGAGCGGTTGATGTTGTCGACGATGCGCATGTCGGCCGCACCACCGCGGCCCTTGTAGCCGCAGGCCATGGTGGAAAACGCCAGCATCGGATTCGGCAGGCTCAGCGGCTCGCGGAACTCGAACTGGAAGTCGCCGCTGGTCAGCACCGGCGCCAGTCTTTCCATGCGGGCCAGCGCCTTGACGCGGCTTTGCGCCTGTTTGGCCTTGCTGGCCTTGGCCTTGAAGCGGTCGATGAATTTCTGCAGGTGCGCCATGCGCTCCTTCTGCTTCTCGAAGCTGGCCTGCTGCTGCATCATGCGTTCGGCCCGCATTTCCTCGAACGCCGTGTAGTTGCCGGTGTAACGCGTCAGCTTGGCCTCGTCGAGGTGCAGCGTCACGCGTGTGATCGCATCGAGGAACTCGCGGTCGTGGCTGATCACGATCATCGTGCCTTCATAGCGCTGCAGCCAGGCCTCGAGCCACACCAGCGCGTCCAGGTCGAGGTGGTTGGTCGGCTCGTCGAGCAGCATCAAATCGGCCGGGCACATCAGCGCGCGCGCGAGCTGCAACCGCATGCGCCAGCCACCTGAAAAACTCACCACTGGCGCGTCGAGCTGGCTGGTCTTGAAGCCGAGGCCGAGCAGCATCGCCTGCGCGCGCGGCCGGGCGTCGAAGCCGCCGGCATCGCTGATCGCGTGGTGCGCGTCGGCCATCGCATGGCCGTCGTCGGTGGCCTCGGCGTGCGCGAGTTGCGCCTGCGCCTCCATCAGGCGCGTGTCGCCCTGCAGCACGAAGTCGGTCGCGCCGTCCTCGGTTTCGGGCATGTCCTGCGCCACCTCGCCAAGCCGCCAGCGCGGCGGGAGCTCGACGTCGCCGCCGTCCGACTGCAGCCGGTGCGTCAGCAGCGAGAACAGCGACGACTTGCCGGCACCGTTGCGTCCGACCAAACCGACCTTCTCGCCCGGCTGCAGGGTCACGCTGGCGCGCTCGAGCACCACCTTGACGCCGCGGCGCAGCGTCACTTCTCGCAACGTGATCATGGCTTTCTCCAGCCTGCCAGCGCCTTGCGCGTGGCCAGCAGCACCTGGTCGGCGCCGGCGCTGGTGTCGAGCCAGGCCACCTCGAGACGGCGGAACGCGTGTTCGAAATGCGCGCGCTCGTTGCCGATCTCCAGCACCAGCACGGCGTCGGGCGTCATGTGCTCGGGCGCGTCGCGCAGGATGCGCCGCACCAGGTCCATGCCGTCCTCGCCGCCGGCCAGCGCCAACGCGGGCTCGGCCTGGTATTCGGCCGGCAGTGCCTGCATGCTGCGGGTGTTGACGTAAGGCGGGTTGCAGACGATCAGGTCGTAAGGGCCGTGGGCCCGCTCGAACAGGTCGCACTCGATCAGCGTGATGCGGTTCGCCAGCTTGTGCCGGTCGACATTGATGCGGGCCACGGCCAGCGCGTCGGCCGAAATGTCGGTGGCGTCGACTTGCACCTCTGGGTAGGCCAGCGCCGCGATCACCGCCAGGCTGCCGTTGCCGGTGCACAGGTCGAGCACGCTGCGCGTTTCGTCGGTGAGCCAGGCGTCGAGGATGCCTTCGCCCTCGCCATCGGCGAGCAGTTCGGCGATGAAGCTGCGCGGCACGATGGTGCGGGCGTCGACGTGAAACGGCACGTTCTGCAGCCACGCCTCGCCGGTCAGATAGGCGGCGGGCTGGCGGGTCTCGATGCGGCGCGCGACGAGTTGCTCGGCGCGCTCGAGTTCGTCGGCCGTCAGTTCGCGCCGGGCCTGCACCTCCAGCGCGTCCAGCGGCATACCGAGCGCAAACAGCACCAGCCACGCGCTTTCGTCGAAGGCATTGGTGGTGCCGTGGCCAAACGAAACGCCCGCCTTCTTGAGGCGGGCGCTCTGCGCAGTGATGAGGTCGACGAGCGTCATGGAGGCAATCGAGGTGTCAGGCAAAGGCGCCCGGCGAGGTGGCCGGCCCGCGGCGCGGGTTCGGCGTGGCGGGCGGCGGCGGGCACCAGCGAGCGCTCAGAAACGGCGCTGGGCATGGAAGGCCTTGGTGTCTTCGGCTTGCACGTCCAGCGTGATGTCGGTGAAGCTGGCCTGATCGGTCTCGTCCTCCTTCTTGGCGACGAGGCGCGAGGTCGGTTCGAGGTCGTTGGCCAGTCGCCACATCAGGTTGGTGGGTGAGTCGGCAAAGGCGAGGCCTTCGTCGCGCGTGATCATTCCCGCGGTGATCAGTCGCGCCAGATCCTGCTCGAAGGTCTGCGATCCTTCGGCGAGCGACTTTTCCATCGCCTCCTTGATGCCGTTGAAGTCGCCCTTTTCGATCATCTCGGACACCAGCTTGGTGTTGAGCATCACTTCGACCGCCGGCACGCGACCGCCCGCCGTGGATCGAACCAGCCGCTGCGACACCACCGCGCGCAGGCCGGCGCTGAGGTCGGCCAGCAGCGCGGGGCGCGCCTCGGGGGCGTAGAACGACAGGATGCGACCAAGCGCGTGGTAGCTGTTGTTGGCATGCAGGGTCGAGAGCACCAGATGGCCCGACAGCGAATAGGAGATCGCCGCGGTCATCGTTTCGCGGTCGCGGATCTCGCCGATCAGGATGCAGTCCGGCGCCTGGCGCAGAGCGTTCTTCAAGCCGATCTGCAGCGACTGCGTGTCGCGTCCGACCTCGCGCTGGTTGACGACCGATTTCTTGTTGTTGTACAAAAACTCGATCGGATCCTCGATCGTCAGGATGTGCCCCGACAACTGTTGGTTGCGCTGCTCGAGCATGGCGGCCAGCGTGGTGGTCTTGCCCGCGCCAGTGGCGCCCACCATCAGGATCAGGCCGCGCTTTTCCAGCACCAGCTGGCTCAGCACTGCCGGCACGTGCAGGCTTTCCAGGGTCGGAATCTGGTGCGGTATGCAGCGCAGCACGCCGGCCAGAGAGCCACGTTGTTTGAAGGCGCTGAGCCGGAAACTGCCTACGCCCTGGATGCCGATGCCCACATTGAGCTCGCCGGTGTCTTCGAGTTCCTCGAGCTGCGTGGGCGTCAGCAACTCGGCCAGCAACTGGCGCGGTTGCGCCGGCAGCAACGGCTGGTCATTCAGCGGCAGCACCTGGCCATTGATGCGGATCAGGATCGGCGACTTGGCCGACAGGTAGACGTCGGACGCCCCCTTTTCCGACATCATCTTGAGCACGCGCTCCATGTTTCCAGTGCTCATCACGTTCCTTTGAAAGCCGACAGACCCGAACCCGTCAGCGTGGACCCGGACGGGACGCAGCGATCGGCCTTGAAAGGCCGAATATCCCGGCCGTTTTCAGCTGCGAAGCAATTCATTGATGCTGGTCTTGGCGCGCGTCTGCGCATCGACCTTCTTGACGATGACGGCGCAGTACAGGCTGTGGGAGCCATCGGCGCTGGGCAAATTGCCGCTGACGACCACCGAGCCCGCGGGAATACGCCCGTAGCTGACCTCGCCGGTGGCACGGTCGTAGATCTTGGTGCTCTGGCCGATATAGACGCCCATCGAGATCACCGAGTTCTCCTCGACGATCACGCCCTCGACGATCTCAGAACGCGCGCCGATGAAACAGTTGTCTTCGATGATGGTGGGGTTGGCCTGCATCGGCTCGAGCACGCCGCCGATGCCGACGCCGCCCGACAGGTGCACGTTCTTGCCGATCTGCGCGCACGAGCCGACAGTCGCCCACGCATCGACCATCGTGCCTTCGTCGACGTAGGCGCCGATGTTCACGAAGCTCGGCATCAGCACCACGTTCTTCGCGAGAAACGAGCCCCGCCGCGCCACCGCCGGCGGCACCACGCGCACGCCGGTGGCGCGCATCTGCTCCTCGTCGAGGTGGGCGAACTTGGTTTGCACCTTGTCGTAGAAGCCCAGATCGCCGGCGCGCATGATCTTGTTGTCGGTCAGCCGAAAGCTCAGCAGCACGGCCTTTTTGATCCACTGGTTGACGGTCCACTGTCCGACGCCCTGGCGCTCGGCGACGCGGATACGGCCCTTGTTCAGGTCGGCGATGACCTGTTCAACCGCATCGCGGATCTCGGGCGCGTTTTGTGCGGTGATCGACGCCCGGTTGTCCCAGGCGAGTTCTATGGTGGATTGCAGCTGCAGTGTCATGTGTCTGTCTTGGCCTGCAGGTTCAGGCGGTGGAAGGAAGGGATCGAACGAAAGCTTTGATGCGATGGGCGGCTTCGAGGCACTCGGCCACGTCGGCCACCAGCGCGAGCCGGACGCGCCCGGCGCCGGGGTTGCCGCCATCCGCCAGCCGCGCCAGCAGGCTGCCCGGCAACACCGTCACATTGTATTGAGCCAGCAGTTGCTGAGCGAACGCGATGTCGTCTCCCCGCGGCATGGCGCGAGAGATGTCGGCCCACAGATAAAAGCCCGCGTCGGGCAATGCGACGTCGAGCACCTCGGCCAGCACGGGAGTCACCTGCGCAAACTTGGTGCGGTACAGCGCTCGGTTGTCGCGCACGTGCGCCTCATCGTTCCAGGCTGCGATGCTGGCCTGCTGCACCACCGGGCTCATGGCGCTGCCGTGGTAGGTGCGGTAGAGCAGGAAGGCCTTCAGCAGATGCGAATCGCCAGCCACGAAGCCCGAGCGCAGGCCCGGCACGTTGGAACGCTTGGACAGGCTGGTGAATGCCACCAGGTTGCGGAAGTCGTCGCGGCCCAGTTGCCGCGCGGCCTGCAACGAACCGAGTGGCGGCTCGTCGCGGAAGTAGATCTCGGAATAGCACTCGTCGGCGGCGATCACGAAGCCGTGGCGGTCGCTCAGTTCGAACAAAAGCCGCCACTCCGACAGCGGCATCACGGCGCCGGTCGGGTTGCCGGGCGAGCAGACGTACAGCAATTGCGTGCGCGCCCACGTGGCGTCGTCGATGCTTGACCAGTCGGCCGCGAAGCCGCGCGCCGGGTCGCTGTTGGCGAATGCCGTCTCCGCCCCGGCCAGCAGCGCGGCGCCTTCGTAGATTTGGTAGAACGGATTGGGGCAGACCACCACCGGCGGCGGCGCATCACCGCCGCGGCCGGGGTCGATCACGGTCTGCGCCAGCGCGAACAGTGCCTCGCGCGAACCGTTCACCGGCAGCACCTGCGTGGCCGCGTTCAACGCCACGCCGTAGCGGCGCTGCACCCAGTCGGCGATCGATGTGCGCAAGGCCTCGCTGCCGGCCGTCGCCGGGTAGCTCGACAGGCCGGACAGATGCTCCGTGATGGCGTGCTCGATCAACGCCGGCGTCGCATGCTTCGGCTCACCGATGCCCAGCGAGATCGGCCGCAGTGCCGGGTTCGGCACGATGTCCAGGCACAGCGCACGCAAGCGCTCGAACGGATAGGGTTGAAGACGGGCCAGCAGCGGATTCATCGGCAGATTATCGGGACGGCCTAGCGGCCGCCTCAGATCCAGCCGGCACAGTCCGCGGCGCCGCAGCGGCACGCCAACGTGCCTTCGTGATGCGTCTCGCCGTAATTGACCGTGATTTCGTGTCCCGGCGCGATCGCCTGCAGCGCATAGAACTCGACCCGCCCCTGGCGGATGCACAGCCGCGCGTTGGGTGCGCAGGAATGGTTCGTGTAGCGCATCGGGTCGGCCGACTTGCTGAAGTCGATGGCCCGTTTGGCCGACACCTCGACGATCATCACCCGCTCGTGCCGTGTGGCGCGAATGCGCGCGTCTGCCACGCTGATCGACTCGCCACGAATCTCGCCGATCTTGAGCCGCGCCGCGATCGGTTCGGCCGCGTAGACCCCCAGACCGTCGATGCCGCTCGGGCCCACGTCGACCTCGAACTTCTGGTACGCCGGTCGCGAGACCGCCGCGGCATCTGCCATCAGAACGGCATTCCGGCGGAGCCCGCCACGGCCAGCGGCAACAGCGCCGGCAACATCGATGTGGCTTGCGGCTGCCAGCCCTTGCGGCGGTGCTCGGCCACCACGTTGGTGTAGATGCCGCCGCGCACGAACCACTTGGCGGTGATGCGCACGAAGCGCGGATCGCACACCGCGACGATGTGGTCGAGGATGTCGTTGGTGACCTTCTCGTGGAAGGCGCCTTCGTTGCGAAAACTCCAGAAATACATCTTCAGGCTTTTGAGTTCGACGCAGCGCTGGTTCGCGATCATGTCGATCGTGAAATGGGCGAAGTCGGGCTGGCCAGTGAGCGGGCAGTTGCACGTGAATTCGGGCACGACGAACTGGATCAGGTAGTCGCGCTCGGGGGCTGGATTCGGGAACACATGAAGTTCCTTGCTCGGCGCCGTGGGCGGGTTGGGCGGCATCGGGCGCTGCTTTGGCGTGGGGTTTGGCGTTGGTTTGGGCGTGGCTTTGGACGTCGCCTGGGGCGCTTTGATCGCGGAGCGGGATGTCTGGGCCATGGGGTCGTTCCGGTGGGGTTTTCGGGAGGGCGCGATGGTATCATCGCGGCGCGGCTGCTTGGTCATGAAGAATCAAGCACTTATGCACGCTGGCTCGATGCGCCGCGCTGCCCCGCAGCACGTTCTCCGGGGCACAGGAGCACACCACTTTCTTTCCACCGCGATTTATGCGCCTGAATTCGATCAAGCTGTCCGGTTTCAAGTCGTTCGCGGAACCGACCCACTTCCAGCTGCCCGGGCAGCTGGTTGGCGTGGTCGGGCCGAACGGCTGCGGCAAGTCGAACATCATGGACGCGGTGCGTTGGGTGCTCGGCGAGAGCAAGGCCAGCGAGTTGCGTGGCGAGTCGATGCAGGACGTGATCTTCAACGGCTCGGGGCTGCGCAAGCCGGCCAGCCGCGCCAGCGTCGAACTGATGTTCAGCAACGAGGACGCGCGCGCCGGCGGACAGTGGAACCAGTACGCTGAGATCGCCGTCAAGCGCGTGCTGACACGCGACGGCACCAGCAGCTACTACATCAACAACCAGCCGGTGCGACGGCGCGATGTGCAAGACGTGTTTCTCGGCACCGGCCTGGGCCCGCGCGCCTACGCGATCATCGGCCAGGGCACCATCAGCCGCATCATCGAAAGCAAGCCCGAGGAGTTGCGCCTGTTTCTCGAAGAAGCCGCGGGGGTGTCCAAATACAAGGAACGCCGCCGCGAAACCGAGAACCGGCTGAAGGACACGCGCGAAAACCTGGTTCGCGTCGAGGACATCCTGCGCGAACTGAACGCGAATCTCGAGCGGCTCGAGCAGCAGGCCGAGGTCGCGTCGCGCTATCGCGGCCTGCAGCGGCAGGGCGAACTGAAGCTGCACCAGCTGTGGTACCTCAGGCACCGCGATGCGGCGACCGAGGAGGCACGCGTCAAACTGGTGGCGTTCGAGGCTGTCAACGCTCTCGAATCACGCCTGGCCGAGTTGCGCCACGGCGAGGCGACGTTGACAGGCATCCGCGAACGGCATTACGCGGCCAGCGATGCGCTGCACGCCGCCCAGGGCCTGCTGGCCGAAGCGGCGCTCGAGGTCAGCCGGCTCGAGGAGCGCATCCGCTATGTCGTCGAAGGTCGCGAAAGTGCGTTACAGCGCTTGGCGCAAATGCAGGCGCAAGGCCAGCTGTGGGCCGAGCGCCAGGCCCAGGCGCGCATCGACCTCGGGCAGGTGGCGCAACAGTTGGACGCAGCCGACGGGCAGGATCTGTTGTTGGGCGCGCAGGCCGAAGAACAGGCCATCCGACTGGCCGAATTGGACGAAGCGCAGGCCGCGGCCCAGCGCGACAGCGGCGCGCAGCGTTCGGCGGTGTCGGGCGTGCAGCAGCAGATTCAGCTGCTGGCGGCCGACAGTCGAAGCATCGAAGAGCAGCGCCGGCAGCTCGATGTGCGGCGCAACCGGCTGGCCGCGGAAAGGCAGCAACTGGCACCACCCGACGCGCAACGGTTGGCCGACGTGCAGCGTCAGTGCGCGCTGGCCGACGAAGCACAGGCCGTGGCGCACGATCGGCTGCATGAACTGAGCGCGCAGGTGCCGGCGCTCGACGACGCGCGACGCGCGATGCAAACCCGCCTGAACACCGACGCCGGTCAGCTCGCAGCCACCGGCGCGCGCCTGGAGGCGCTGCGCGCCCTGCAGGAAAAGGTGCAGACCGAGGGCAAGCTCAAGCCGTGGCTGCTCAGGCACGGGCTGGAAGGCCTGGGCGGCCTGTGGACCCGCCTGCAGATCGAGCCCGGCTGGGAAAGCGCGCTGGAGGCGTCGCTGCGCGAACGGCTGGGCGCCCTCGAGGTCGGTCGCCTCGACACGATCCGCGCCTTCGCGGGTGACCCTCCGCCGGCGAAGCTGGCCTTCTACACACCGCCGGTCGGGCCCGCGGTGGCCGCGCACCGCAGCCTGCCGCGCCTGAGCGACCTGCTGCGACTCGGCGACGAAGGGTTGAAGGCGCTGCTGGGCGACTGGCTCGAAGGCGTCTACACCGCCGAGCACCTCGATCAGGCACTCGCCGCCCGGCCACGGCTCTCGCAGGGCGAGGTGATCATGACGCGCGAGGGGCATGCCGTGAGCGCGCACGCGGTGAGCTTTTATGCCCCCGATTCCGAGCAGGCCGGCATGCTGGCGCGTGCCCAGGAAATTCAGAACCTGGCCACGCAGTTGCGTGCCCAGCAGCTGATCAGCGAGGATTCCCGCACTGCGCTGGTGCGGGCCGAGGCGGCTTGCACCGAGGCATCGCAACACCTGGTCGCAGCGCGGCGCGAGGCTGGCGAGACACAGACCCGCGCGCACCAGTGTCAAGTCGAACAGTTGCGGCTGTTGCAGCAGGCCGAGCAGTCGCAGCGTCGCCACGGCCAGCTTGAAACCGAACTGGCCGAGCTCGACGCAGCACTCGACGCGCTGGCCGAGCGCAGCGCCATCGGCGAGGCCCGCTTCGAGGAACTCGACCAGCAGCTGGCGATCGCGCAGGAACGCCACGCCGAGCTCGAAGACACCGTGATCGGTGCGCAGCGCCGGCTGGCAGAGGCACGCGAACAACTGCGCACGCTCGAACGCCAGGCGCAGGAGGCGCAGTTCGCATCGCGCTCGCTGACGGCTCGGCGCGCCGAGCTGCAGCGCAGCATCGACACCGCAACACAACAGTTGGCCAGCAACGAGCGATCCGAGGTGCAGTTGCAGGAAGAATTGCTGCGCTTGACGGACGCCGCAGCGCAGGCCGGCCTGCAAACCGCGCTGGCGGTGCGACTCGAGCGCGAGACCGCGCTCGGTGCCTGCCGCAGCGATTACGACGACCTGACGACGCAGCTGCGGCGCGCCGACGAACAACGGCTGGCGCACGAGCACAGCCTGCAGCCGCTGCGCGAACGCGTCACGTTGCTGCAGCTCGAGGCGCAGGCCGCACAGCTCGGCGGCGCGCAGTTTCTCGAACAGCTGACCGCCGCCGCGGTCGACCTGCACGCGCTGGGCGCGAGCGTCGAAGCGGGCAAGGTCCGGCTGACCGGCCTGCAGGGCGAGATCGACCGCATCGCGCGCGACGTCGACGCGCTCGGCGCCGTCAACCTGGCGGCGCTCGACGAGCTGGGCGCCGGGCGCGAACGCAAGCTGTTTCTCGATGCGCAACTGGCCGACCTGCGCGAGGCGATGGGCACGCTCGAAGACGCGATCCACAGGATCGACCTCGAGACGCGGGATCTGTTGTCGAGCACGTTCGATCAGGTCAACGAGCACTTCGGCCGCATGTTTCCCACCTTGTTCGGCGGCGGCAACGCGCGGCTGGTGATGACGGGCGACGAGATCCTCGATTCGGGTGTGCAGGTGATGGCGCAGCCGCCCGGCAAGAAGAACAGCACGATTCATTTGCTGTCGGGTGGCGAGAAGGCGTTGACGGCGATCGCGCTGGTGTTCGCGATCTTCCAGCTCAACCCGGCGCCGTTCTGCCTGCTCGATGAAGTCGATGCGCCGCTCGACGACGCCAACACCGAGCGCTACGCCAGCCTGGTCAAGCAGATGTCGCTGGGCACGCAGTTCCTGTTCATCAGCCACAACAAGATCGCGATGGAAATGGCGCAGCAATTGATCGGCGTGACGATGCAGGAGCAAGGTGTTTCGCGCATCGTCACGGTGGACATGGAAGCGGCGGTCAGCCTCGCCGAGGCAGCATGAAGCGAGTCGCATGGACAACCTGACGATTGCATTGGCCGCCGCGGGTGGGCTGGTGCTGGCCGGCGTGGTCGCCCACGGCGCGTGGCAGGCGCGCAAGGTCGGCGAAAAGCGTGTCGCCGAGCCGCCGCGCGCCGAGCCACTCGACCCGGTGATGGACGGCGGCCCCGCGCCCGCGTCGGCAAACACCGATGCCGAGCCCGAACTGGGCAGCGAGCTGTCGGCGCCGCGCCTGTTGCGCCGCCCGACGCTGCGGCTCGACGCGCTGATCGATGCCTTCGCACCGCTCGCGCTGGAAGCCCCGGTCAGCGGTGACCTGGTGCTGAGCCACCTGCCCAGTTCGTTGCGGGCCGGTGCCAAGCCATTCCTGGTCGAGGGCTTTCACGTCGATGACGCGGCGTGGGAGAGCCCGGCGGCGGGTGCGCGTTACAGCGAACTGCAGGCCGGTGTTCAGATGGCCAACCGCAGTGGCGCGCTCAACGAGATCGAATTTTCGGAGTTCGTGCAAAAGGTGCAGGCGTTCGCGGATGCGGTCGGCGCCGTGCCCGACTTCCCGGACATGCTCGACGTGGTCGCGCGCGCTCGCGAACTCGACGCCTTCGCCGGCGATCACGATGCGCAGTTGGCGGTGCACCTGCAGGCGCGCTCGGCCGGCTGGAGCGTCGGCTTCATCGTGCAGCACGCGAGCCGCCACGGCTTCGTGCCGGGCTCGATGCCGGGGCGGCTGGTGCTGCCGTCCGCCGAGGAAGGCGCACCGCCGGTGCTGACGCTCGGCTTCGACGCCCAGGCAGCGCTCGCCGAAGACCCCAATCAGGCCGTGCTGCGCGACGTCACGCTCAGCTTCGACGTGCCGCAGACCGACGTTGCCGCTCAGCCGTTCGTCGCCTGGCAGGCCAGTGCGCAGGCGCTGGCGCTGGGCATGGACGCTGTCATCGTCGACGACAACGGCCAGCCGCTCAGTCCGCAGGGATTCGCCTTGATCGAGCGCGAGCTTGACCGGCTCTATGAGGCGCTGGCATCGCGTGACCTCGCGGCCGGCTCGGCGGCAGCGCGCCGTCTGTTCAGCTAGTGCAGTGCGCGACGCCGTGCGGCACTGGAGACAACCGATGGATTTGTCGTCCTGGCTGGGCGCAAACCACAGCGATGCCGAGTGGCATCGCGAGGATTTGCAACGACGACAGGGCGGCAAAGACGCGGTCTTATGTGCCGCATAGCGTCGAACACTGCACCAGATCGATGCAGCCTGGCCGGTCCGGGTTGGGCACGCTGCGCGTCACCACGATGGGGACGTGATGACGGCTGAGATCGAGCTCGCCGCTCACGCCGGCCGGCTGCGTGATTTGTTGCGCCTGCATGCGCACTGCTACCACGTGCTCGACGAGCCGCAGATTCCCGATGCGGAGTACGACCGCCTGTTCAGGGAACTTCAGTCGATCGAAGAGGCGCATCCGCAACTGCTGACGCCCGGATCGCCGACCCAGCGCGTGATTGGTGAGGTGCTGGCCGGCTTCGTGCCGGTGCGCCATGCGCTGCCGATGCTCAGCATCCGCACCGAGACCGACACCAGTGCCGCCGGGGCCACGGCGTTCGATCAGCGGGTGCGACGCGAGCTCGGGCTGGGCGCGGCCGACCCGCCGGTGGACTATGCAGTCGAGCTGAAGTTCGACGGTTTGGCGATCAACCTGCGCTACGAGCACGGCGCGCTGGTGCAAGCGGCCACGCGCGGCGACGGCGAGACCGGCGAGGACGTGACTCAGAACGTGCGCACGGTGGCGCAGATCCCGCGGAGACTGCGCGGCATCGACGCGCCGGTGCTGGAAGTGCGCGGCGAGCTCTACATCCGGCGCGATGACTTCGAAGCTTTGAACGCACGCCAGCGCGAGCTGATTGCGCAGGGTGCACGAAACGAGAAGACTTTCGTCAACCCGCGCAACGCCGCGGCCGGGGCGGTGCGGCAACTCGATCCTTCGATCGCGGCGCGGCGTCCGCTGAGCTTTTTCGTTTATGGGTTGGGCGATGTGCAGGGCTGGCCCGTGCCGGCCACGCACAGCGCCTTGCTGGACATCCTGGCGGCTGCCGGGTTGCCGGTGTGCGACCACCGCGGGGTGGTGCAGGGCGCGGGCGGCATGGTCGAATTTCACCAGGCCATCGGCCGCCGGCGCGACGCGCTGCCGTTCGACATCGACGGCATCGTCGTCAAAGTCAATGCGCGCGCGCTGCAGCAGCGCCTGGGCTTCGTCTCGCGCGAACCGCGCTGGGCGGTCGCCCACAAGTACCCCGCGCAGGAGCAGCTGACGGTGGTGCGAGCCATCGACATCCAGGTCGGCCGCACCGGCAAGCTGACACCGGTCGCCAAGCTCGAACCGGTGTTCGTGGGCGGCACGACGGTCAGCAACGCCACGCTGCACAACGAGGACGAGACGCGCCGCAAGGACGTCCGCGTGGGCGACACGGTGATCGTGCGACGCGCTGGCGACGTGATTCCTGAAGTCGTCGGCGTGGTGCTCGATCCGGCGGCGACTGCGGCCGCACCGATGTTGCGGGACGACGCGGCGTCGCCTGCCGGTGAGCGACCGGCCGCCGTGCGTGGCGAGCCGTTCGACCTCTACAAGCAGCTCGGCGGCCGGTGCCCCGTTTGCAGCAGCGGCATCGTGCGCGAGAGCGGCGAGGTCGACTGGCGTTGCTCTGGCGGCTTGTATTGCCCGGCGCAGCGCAAGCAGGCGATCCTGCATTACGCGCAACGGCGCGCGCTCGACATCGAGGGCCTGGGCGACAAGCTGGTCGAGCAACTGGTCGACGCTGGCGTGGTGCACACCCTGCCCGAGCTGTACCGGCTCGACCTCGGCGCGTTGCTGGCGCTCGACCGCATGGGCGAAAAGAGCGCCCAAAACCTGCTGTCGAACCTGGCGCAGAGCCGGCAGACCACGCTGGCGCGCTTCCTGTACGGCCTGGGCATCCGCCACGTCGGCGAATCGACGGCCAAGGACCTGGCCCGGCATTTCGGCGGCCTGCAGCACATCATGGAGGCGTCGGTCGAGCAGTTGCTGGAAGTGCGCGATGTCGGGCCGGTGGTGGCGCAGAGCATCTCCGCGTTCTTCGAGCAACCGCACCACCGCGAGGTGGTGGCGCAGCTGCGTGAAGCCGGGGTGCAGTGGGCGGAGACCGATCCGCAACGGACCGAGGCGACGCCTCAGCCGTGCGCCGGATTGACCTTTGTGCTCACCGGCAGCCTGCCGACGCTGTCGCGCGAAACGGCCAAAGGCATGATCGAGGCGGCCGGCGGCAAGGTGGCCGGTTCGGTGTCCAGGAAGACCGACCACGTCGTGGCGGGTGCCGAGGCCGGCAGCAAGCTCGACAAGGCGCGCGAGCTGGGTTTGTCGGTGCTGGACGAAGCCGGATTGATCGCTCTGCTGGCGCAGCCCGCAGCGCCTGGCTCGGCCGACAGCACAACCGAATCGGCCTGATCGGCCGGCGGCGCGTCAATCGCCGGAGCGCTGGCCAGCCGCGCGAGAACCGCGCGCCGAGCAGCCGCACATCAACCATTCGCTCGCTGGCCGGCGACGCGTCGATCGCCGTAGCGCGGGCCTCTTTGGCACGTCAACCGCTGATGCATCCGCCTTCGCTTCGGAGTTGCGCTGCGGCTCGGCACCGGCCGGGTGCGCGCCGATGCAGTTCACACATTGCACTGAACCGTCATGGTGGCTTGATCGCCGGGCAGCGCGCCCAGGAATTCGAGCGACTGGACCCAGCCGCGCTGCAACAGGCCGGAAGTCACCTCGGCTCGCTGCAGCTGCTGCCACTGCGCCACGACCGTGTGACCGCTCCGGCACAGTCGCTGGGCTTGTCCATTCAGACTGGCGAGGTCGTGGCCGCTGAGCTTGTAGACGGCCGGCCCGCCCGCGCTGCCGATGCCGCGCACATCGACGGTGCTCGCGCACGACGCCAGCACGAGCACCCCGGCGGCGGCCAGACATGGCACCAAGCTTCTCATCGCTTCCTCCTGCGTGGCAGCGTGCATCGCGTGGCGCGCGCACTCAAGCGGATATTGTCGGCAAGGCCCGACAACGCGGCGCCTGCAGATGGGTGTCAAACGCCCGTCAGATCAGGGCTTCCGAGACGGCTCTTCCGCCAACTGCGCAGGCCAGCACCGCGCGCCAAAGTTGCATGCCAACTCTGCGCGCCAAGTTGCGCGCCAAGTTGCGCGCCAAGTTGCGCGCCAAGTTGCGCGTCAAGTTGCGCGCCGGCGGCGTCGATTGGTTCGTGTCGGTCAGCGACGCGAGCCGCTTGAACGGTGCGACCGTCGGGATGGCCGGTGGCGCACCGGAATGTCGATGGCTGCTTGCGGTCGTTTCGCCAGCCCGTGCACAGCGTTGCGCTTCATCAGCCGCATCGACATCGCCGCGAGCCCGGCCAGGAACAACGCGAGCCACGTCACCGGGTGTGCCGCGAAGGTTTTGAGCCACGCCACGGCGATGCGAACCGGATCCCACAAGTCGGCGTGACCCGCCCGGTCCATCGCCACGGGCTGGATCGATGCCTCGGCTCGGGCGCCGGGTTCGTGCGCGGCCGCGCGCCGCGTTGAGGTGCCGCTGTTGTTGACCTCCAAGGCGTATGGATCGCGCAGTCCGGCGCTGCGGCCGGGCGCACCGGTCGCCCCGTCCTGCTCGTGCGGCTCACCGAACACCCAGGGCACGATGGTTTGCAGCCAGGCCCTGGCGGCTTTCAAACTCTCTTTGACTGGCGACGGTAGACCGTCGCGTTCTGCCGCGGCGGGCGTCTGCGTTCTTTCGCCCGGCTCGCCGGACCTAACGGTCTTCGGCGCGCGCGCGGGCGAGGTCGCCTCCAGTTCGGCTTCGGAACGCAACTGTTTCGCAAGCAGTTCGGCCGGATCGGCGCTGTCGGCCTGCGCGTGCGCGGCGACGTTGCGCGCCGTTGCGCCAAGCGGGGTCGAGAAGCTTCCGGCGCGGAGTGTCGCCGCGGCCGGCGCCGCGGGCGGCGCGCTGGTGACGACCGATTCCGCCCGCAGTCCAGGAGCGCTGACGGCTGCTTCGGCCCGCAGCCCGGGAGCCTCGGGGACCTTGCTGTCGTCAACGAGAGCGACCGGCGCGGCCAGCGCCGACGTGGCTGCCAGCGCGATGGCCAGGGCCACGATGCGTTGTGCCAAGTGTGAAAAACGAATCATCCGAAGTGCGCAAGTGTCGATGGCAGCGCAAAAGCACGGACTGTGCCCCTGGTCTCGCTCCGCCCGGTCCTCATGGGTGCGGCAGCGAACGATCTCCGGGGCCCGGGCTACGGACTGTAAAGCGGCCCGACACGCCGGTCGCGCTTGCGCAGGTCGCGTGAAAGAGCTGCGAACCGACTCAGAGTGCGTGCAAACCCAGGCGCTGGCTGTCGGTGAACACGGGCCGCTGTTCCTCGCCTTCGGCGATCACGACACGACTGCGGCCCTGCCGCTTGGCCTCGTACAGCGCTTGGTCGGCACGGCGCAACGCACTGGCGATGTCTTCGTCGATGTGCAATTGCACGACGCCGAAGCTCAGGCTGATCGGCACGATGCGCGGCGCCACCTGGCGGTCGTCGAGCCGCGACACGATGCGTGCGGCGACGGCCATCGCCTCTGCTGCCCGGGTCTGCGGCAGCAGCAACGCGAATTCGTCGCCGCCGAGCCGGCCCGCGAGATCGTTGTCGCGCAAGGTGTCGCGCACGCAGCGCGACACCTGCCGCAGCGCTTCGTCGCCGCTGGCGTGGCCGAGCGTGTCGTTGACCCGCTTGAAGTGGTCGATGTCGAACATCAGCAAGGTGGAAGAGCCGCCTTCCGCGCGGTTCAGCGTCTGGGTGGCGAGCTCGTAAAAATGGCGACGGTTGGGCACCCGCGTCAACATGTCCATATCGGCCAGGAAACGCAGCTTGCGCTGCATCGTGCGCAGGTTGTGTTCGGTGCGTTCGCCCGTCAGCAGCAGCGCCAGATTGACCGTCACGAGTGCCGAGATGACGATGGCGAGCTGTCCGGCCCAGGCATAGTCGCCATGGGCCGACGTGCCCTCACCCGTCACCGCATAAACGAACAGCACCGCCTGCACGCCGGCGGTCAGCAGCTCGGTGGCAAACAGCACGCGCAGCGCGGTGCTCGACCTGAACTCGGCGAGCCTCCACAGCATGAAGGCGGCATAGGCTTGCAGCAGCATGGCGCCCGCCGAGAACCCCGCGCCGCCGGGCATCAGGCCGCCCTGCAGCGCCCAGGAGGCCAGCCACGCGACAAAGGCCAGGCTCAGCAACAACCAGTCGGTGCTGGCAGGCAGCGCGAGCCCGTGGCGCGAGTAGAAGATTCGCAAACCCGCCAACATGCTGATGGGCCACTGCAGCAGCAGCAACTGTGCGATCGGCAGCAGCGCCGGATACAGCCCACGCAACGCATGCATCACCAACCCCAGCGTCAACAACCACTGCGCGGCGGTCCACCACCAGTAGCCGCGGTAAGTGCGTTGGGTCAGCCCGAACAACGTCATCACCGCCGCAGACAGCGCCAGCATGGCGATGCACGCAAAGAGCAGGGTGGGCTGGTGGACGGTCATTCGAGTGCCGGGGTTTACTGAATTGTGCGTGAGCCGATCGGCCGCGGGGTACCTCCTTCGGAGGGTGCATTGCAACAGGATGCGTCGTTTGTACATCGCCCAAACGGCCGCCGACCCAGGCCGGCGCGAGCGTCTGCGGGCCGGCAAGGTGCCGGAACTCGCTACCATCCCGAAAGGTGCGATCGACTGGAGTCAAGGCATGGCGATGGATGTCGTCGACTACGAAATCAAGGGCGCGGAGATGCAGTTCGTCGAGATCGAACTCGATCCGGGCGAAGCAGCGGTGGTCGAGGCCGGCAGCCTGATGTACATGGATGCCGGCGTACAGATGGAGACCGTGTTCGGTGATGGCTCGCCGGCCCAGAGCGGTGGCCTGTTCGGCAAGTTGCTGGGCGCCGGCAAGCGTCTGGTGACGGGCGAATCGCTGTTCAGCACCGTTTACAGCAATCCGTCGCGGGTTAAATTGAGGGTGGCTTTCGCAGCGCCGTATCCGGGCAAGATCCTCGCGATGGATCTTGCTTGCCTGGGCGGCACGCTGATTTGCCAGAAAGACGCCTTCTTGTGCGCGGCGCGCGGCGTGTCGCTGGGCATCTACTTTCAGCAGAAGCCGTCGGTCGGGTTCTTCGGCGGCGAAGGCTTCATCATGCAAAGGCTCGACGGCACTGGTCTGGCTTTCGTGCACGCCGGTGGCAGCGTGATCCAGCGCGATCTGGCGCTTGGCCAGACGTTGCTGGTTGACACCGGCTGTTTGGTGGCGATGACACCCGATGTGAACTTCGAGATCCAGTATGTCGGCAAGATCAAGACGGCGCTGTTCGGTGGCGAGGGGCTTTTCCTGGCCAAGGTGGCGGGTCCGGGCACGGTTTGGTTGCAGAGCCTGCCGTTCTCACGGCTGGCCTCGCGCGTGTTCGCCGCCGCACCGCAGCGCGGTGGCTCGCGCGAAGAGGGCTCGCTGCTGGCCAACGTCGGTGGCGCGGGCCTGCTCGGCGGCGTGCTGGGGCGCGACGGTGACTGACTTGTCGCCTGCGCGGGTTGGCTCGATTCAGTGACCATGAAGCACATTGGCTGGTCTGGGCGCTGCCGCGCGGTGTGGCGCGCCGGGGCGTTCATGGCGGTGCTGGTGTGGCTGTGCGGCATGAATCCAGCTGCTGCGCTTGGAACGCAGGCGGTGCCGAGCATTTATCTCGAAGAGCTGACGTCGACCGAAGTGCGCGACCTGGTGCAGGGTGGAGCCACGACGATCCTCGTGCCGATCGGCGGCACCGAGCAAAACGGCCCCCACATGGTGCTGGGCAAGCACAACGTGCGCGCCCGCGCGTTGGCTGGCCAGATCGCCAAAACGCTGGGGCAGACGCTGGTGGCACCGGTGATGGCGTATGTGGCCGAGGGCTCGATCGACCCGCCGCAAGCTCACATGCGCTATGCCGGCACGCTGACGCTGCCCGAACCGGTCTTCGAGGCCGTGCTCGAATCGACCGCGCGCAGCCTGCGCCAACACGGTTTCCGGGACATCGTGTTCCTCGGCGATCACGGCAGTTATCAAAAGAACGAGGAGCGCGTCGCGGCCAGGCTCAACAAGGAATGGGCGGGCAAAGCAGGCCCGCAGCGGGCCCGCGTGCTGGCGCTGGTCGACTACTATCGCGCCTCGAGCAGCGGTTGGGCAGGGATGCTGGCGGCGCGCGGCTTCAGCGCCGACGAGATCGGCTCGCACGCGGGCCTGGCCGACACGGCGCTGGCGTTGGCGATCGACGAGTCGCTGGTGCGCAAGGACATGCTGGCAAAAGGCGGCGATCGCGACGGCGTCTCTGGCGACCCGCGGCGCGCCACCGCCGA
>ENA-OBIT01000304-OBIT01000304.1-metagenomes-genome-assembly--contig:-NODE-304-length-21705-cov-4.92873_pt1 | contig 21705 bp, 13 predicted proteins | sample MGYA00153386_OBIT01 | MGnify analysis MGYA00153386
CAATCAGGCCATGCCGGGGAGGGGGCGGGGGGGCTGCTTGTGTGGTGCGGGCAGTTCTCGAATTCCTCGTGCTCAGGCTTGCCGTCCGCTGTTCGGCGAAGCGCTCCAGTGTCACGCCCGCCAGACGCTGTTGAACGTGCAGCCGCACGCACAGGCTGACACGGCCGGACACATGCCCACAACCCGCGAATGCACCAGTAAAAGTCAAAACCGGGGCCCCAAAACACGGGTTCCCTGCGCGTCGTCGATCTCAGCGCGCTCCAGACTCCTATCTGGATTGGAAAAAATACTCGGCGCGTGGCTTCGTGTTTGCGCTCGGCTGCATTCAGGCGCAGAGCTGTCACACCGGCCATTGCCCGACGGGCTTCAGGACGCAGGACCCGTTGCGCCAGCAGGCGCTGGTGGGGGCCATCAAGACCGAGCGGGTTGACAACTTTCACCAAAACAGGCCGAAGACCTTCAAGAAACTGGTGCAGGCGGTCGGGTTGCAGCATCCGCGCGACAGCACGGCGTCGCACATCGTGCGGCGGCATTCGGGGCATGGTGTCAGGCTGCTGGCCAACCCGCTGCCGGTTACGTGGCCGGGCGCGCGGCCGGGGGCGCTGATGTAGGCGACGACCTCGGCAGCGAGTCGGCAGCGAGTCGGCAGAACAGGTTTTCAAGATCTATTGGTCAAGGACACAGGCTCGCAGCGTCGCTGTGGCCCGGCCCTGACGCCGGTCAGGTCGGCGGCAGCGTGTCGATGAAACTGCTGCGGCTGGCCAGCTTATCGGCCAGACGGGCGAGATTGGCGTGGCGCTGGCGCCAGGCGATGTCGGGAAAGCGGAAGTCAAGGTAGCCGAGCGCACAGCCGACCGCGATGTCCGCCAAGGTCAGGTGGATGCCGGAACACCAGGGCTTGTCGGCGAGCCCGCTGCTCATCGCGCCGAGCGCGGCATCGATGCGGGCCAGGTGCCGGTCTATCCAGGCCTGGCAGCGTTGCGCATCGGTGCGGCCGGACCAGGTCGCCTCGAGTCGGGCCAGGATCGACGCGTCGAGCACGCCGTCGCCCAGCGCTTCCCACGTGCGCACCTCGGTGCGCTCGCGGCTGCCCTCGGGAATGAGACGGCTGACGGGCGAGCGCGTGTCGAGGTACTCGACGATCACGCGCGAGTCGAACACCGCATCACCGCCAGCGAGCACCAGGCAAGGCACCTTGCCGAGCGGATTGGCCTTCAGAATCGTTTCGCGCGCCCACACGTCTTCCAATTCGAACTGGTAATCGAGCTTTTTTTCAGCCATCACGATGCGCACCTTGCGCACGTAAGGGCTGGTGAGGGAGCCGATGAGTTTCATGTGTGGACCTGCGTTGCCTGTCGTTCATCTTAGCGATTTCGCCCGCCCGGCCTTGCCGAAAGCGGGCGAACGCGCCGTCAGTGCAATCCACCCAGCAGGGCCGCGTTGCCTCCCGCGGCGGCGGTATTGATCGTCAGCGTCTGCTCGCTGCAAAAACGGTAGAGGTAATGCGGGCCGCCCGCCTTGGAACCGGTGCCCGACAGCCCTTCGCCGCCGAACGGCTGCACCCCGACCACGGCGCCGATCATGTTGCGATTCACGTAGACATTGCCGACGCGAGCCGCCGCCGCCAGCCGCAGCGCACGGCTGTCGATGCGGGTCTGGATGCCCAGCGTGAGCCCGTACCCCAGCGCGTTGATCCGGGCGATCACATCGTCAGCCTCGCCGCTCCAGCGCACCACCTGCAGCACCGGCCCGAAGATCTCTTCATGCACGTCTTCGACGGCCTGCAGTTCGAAGGCGATGGGCGCAAAGAATCGCCCCTCCGACCGGTCCGGGGTCGGCGCCTGCCCGATCAGCCGCGCCTCGCGCTGGAGCCGCGCAACGTGTGCCGTCAGGGCTTCATAAGACGGCGCGTCGATCACCGGTCCGACGTCGGTGCACAGCAGCGACGGGTCGCCGACCTTCAGTTCCAGCAGCGCGCCGCGGATCATCTCGATCACCGCGTCGGCCACGCCTTCGTGCACGCACAGCAGCCGCAGCGCCGAGCAGCGCTGCCCGGCGCTGCGAAAGGCGCTTTGCACCACCGCATCGACCACCTGCTCCGGCAACGCGCTGCTGTCGACCACCATCGCGTTGATGCCGCCGGTCTCGGCGATCAGCGGCACGATCGGGCCGTCTTTGGCCGCCAGCGCGCGGTTGATGGTGCGCGCCACGGCGGTCGAGCCGGTGAAGCACACGCCGGCCGTGCGGGGGTCGGCCACCAGCGCCGCGCCGACGGTCTCGCCCGGTCCGTGCACAAGCTGCAGCGCGTCCGCCGGCACGCCGGCCTCGTGCAGCAGCGCCACCATGCGCGCGGCCACCGCCGGCGTCTGCTCGGCGGGCTTGGCGGCCACCGTGTTGCCAGCCAACAGCGCTGCGGCCACCTGCCCGGTGAAGATCGCCAGCGGAAAGTTCCATGGGCTGATGCACACGAACACGCCGCGGCCGCGCAGGCGCAACTCGTTGCTCTCGCCAGTCGGCCCTGGCAGCACCTGAACCGCCAGCCGGGCTTCGGCCTGGTCGGCGTAATAGCGGCAAAAGTCGACCGCCTCGCGCACTTCGGCCACGCCGTCACCCAGCGTCTTGTGCGCCTCGCGCACCAGCAGGCCGCAGAACTCCGGCAAGCGCGCCTCGAGCCGGTCGGCCGCGACGCGCAGCACGGCGCAGCGTTGCGCCAGCGGGGTCGCGTTCCAGCTGGCCTGGGCTGACTGCAGGCGGGCCATGACGGCGCCCGCTTGCCGTGTTTCGGTCTCGGCCGGCGCTGCCAGCTCGGTGGTCGCGACGGCGTGCTGCAGCGGCACGCGATGCGCCAGGCACGCCAGGTCGGCACCGGCCGAATTGCGCCGGCCGTGTCGGCCATCCCACCCGTAAAGCGCCGCCGGCAGTGGCAGACCGGTCCGGGCCGCGGGAACGAGTGGCGACCCGAGCAATTCCTCGACCGGCACCGACGGGTCCGACAACTGATGCACGAAGGACGAATTGGCGCCGTTTTCCAGCAGGCGCCGGACCAGGTAGGCCAGCAGATCGCGGTGCTCGCCCACCGGCGCATAAATGCGCACCGGCACCGGCCCGTGGGCGGTGTGCGCCGCCGAGTTGCCCAGCCCAGCGACCTCGCGATAGACAGCTTCGCCCATGCCGTGCAGCCGCTGCATCTCGAAGGCAGCGCCCCGCAATCTGGCCATGTGCACGATGGCGGCGATCGTGCCGGCGTTGTGGGTCGCGAATTGCGGATAGATCACCTCGGCATGGCCGATCAGCGCGCGGGCGCAGGCCAAATAGGCCAAATCGGTGTGGTGTTTGTGGGTGTAGACCGGATATCCCGGCAGACCGAGTTCCTGGGCTCGCTTGATCTCGAAGTCCCAATAGGCGCCCTTGACCAGCCGCACCATCAAGCGCAGGCGGTGCCGGCGGGCGATGTGCGCTACCTCGTCGACGACTTCGAGCGCGCGGGTCTGGTACGCCTGCACCGCCAGGCCAAAGCCGCCCCAGTGCGGAAACTCCCGTGCGATGCGTGCGGCCAGCCGGTCCAGCACGTCCAGCGACAGTTCGAGCCGGTCGCTTTCCTCGGCGTCGATCGTCAAATTCAGATTGGCCCGCGCGGCGGGCTCGATCAGCTGCCAGACGCGCGGCACCAGTTCCGACAGGACGCGCTCGCGTTGTGCGTCTTCGTAGCGGGCGAACAGCGCACTCAGCTTGATCGAGATGCCGTCGCCGCGTTCAGGCGAACCGCCGCCGCCCGCTGCGCCGCTGCCCGCACCGATGGCCTGGACGGCGTTCAGATACGACGCCAGGTAACGCCGCGAATCGGCATCGGTGCGGGCGCCTTCGCCGAGCATGTCGAAGCTGTAGCGCAGGTGCGGCTGCTGGCGGCGCACGCTGGTGGCCTCGGCCATCGCCTCGTCGATATGGCGGCCGAGCACGAATTGCCGACCCAACAGCTGGATCGCCCTCACGGTGGCCGCCACCACGGTTTGCGCGCCGAGCCTTTTCATCAGGCCGGGCTCTCCCGCCGACGCGCCGGCAGGACGAGCGTCCACACCGGGATCGGGCAGGAACTTCTTCGACATCGCGATCGCGCTGGCTGACAGGTGAGCCAACAGGCGATGCGGGCCACCGGCGCCGGCGTCGAATTGCGCGGTGCCGAGCTGATCGGCAGTGAGCGCGATGGCCGTCTCGGTGTCCGGCACGCGCAGCAACGCTTCGGCCAGCCGCATCAGCGCCAGGCCTTCGGCGCTGGAAATCGGGTACTCGCGCAGCAGCGATTCGAGCGCCCAGAACGGTGCCGGCTTGTCGCGCACGGCGGCGACCCACGGGCGCGCCATGGCGACCGCCGCAGACCAGTCGATCGCGCCCTCGAGGTCCGGCGACAGTGCCGCCAGCACGGCGAGTTCATCGCGATAAGGGTCCGGCAGGCGGGCGCGAGAAGCGGAAAAGCTGTCCATGGAAACTCCGGTCTGTTCGGTGAACGTCGAATCTTTCGCTACGTTACCGCCAAGCCGCTAGCATGAACGTCCATTCTGTAAAGAATCAACCGCAGAAAGCTCGTCACATGCCGACCGATCAGGACAGTTCCATCGTGCTCGACAAGATCGACGCCAAAATCCTTCGCGTCCTTCAGCGTGACGGCCGCATCTCGAACCTGAAACTGGCCGAGGCGGTGCATCTGTCGCCAACCGCGGTGCTTGAGCGCGTAAAGCGCCTGACGCGCGAGCGCTACATCCTTGGATACGAAGCCAGGCTCAACCCGGACAAGCTCGGCGCCGGCATGCTGGTGTTCATCGAAGTCGTGCTGGACCGCACCACGCACGATGCGATGAACACGTTCAAGGCGGCGGTGCAGGTGCGGCCCGAGATCCTCGAGTGCCATCTGGTGGCGGGCGGTTTCGATTACCTGATCAAGACACGCGTGGCCAACATGCAGGCGTACCGCGAATTCGTCGGATCGGTGATCTGGGCGTTGCCAGGGGTGAGGGAGACGCGCACCTACGCGGTGATGGAGGAAGTCAAAAACAGCACGATGCTGACGGTCTGAGCGCGGGTCGCACCTCGAGCCACAGAGAGCGAACGCTGCCACCCCGTTGCGCGGCATTGCGATCTGCGGCGAACTTTGCACGATCGGAGCGGCTACAGCAGAATGCATTCAACCGAAACGTTCTTCGCCACGTTATTTGCTGACAGCGCGGTCGAGGCATCGCCTGAAATGCGTCCGTTAGCGTCCCTTCATCGGGGCATGCGCGGGCGCCAGATGAACGAAGGTGGGTGTCACACGCCAGCCTGATCGATCAGGAAAGCTCTGATGGAGCCCATGGGACTTCATCAGAACTTCCCTACACAACGGTGCGCATCCCCGCACCGCCGTGGTCCGGACCCGCAGGAGATCAGCATGGACGTCATCAGCAATTTCTCGGCGCGCTTCGAGCGCACCCGTGAAGAGGAAATCTCGCTCGAGGATTACCTCGGCGAATGCAAACGCAACCCGGTGGCGTATGCCACCGCCGCCGAGCGAATGCTCAAGGCGATCGGCGAACCCCAGTCGGTCGACACCCGCAACGACCCCCGCATGTCGCGTCTGTTCGCCAACAAGGTGATCAAGGTGTACCCCGCGTTTCCCGAGTTCTACGGCATGGAAGACGCCATCGAACAGGTGGTGAGCTACTTCCGCCACGCCGCGCAAGGTCTGGAGGAAAAAAAGCAGATCCTCTATCTGCTGGGCCCGGTCGGCGGCGGCAAGAGCAGCATCGCCGAACGTCTGAAGCAGTTGATGCAGGAGGTGCCCTTCTATGCGATCAAGGGCTCGCCGGTCAATGAATCACCGCTCGGCCTGTTCGACGCGCTGGAGGACGGCGCGATCCTGGAAAAGGAATATGGCATCCCGCGCCGCTACCTGCAGCGCATCCTGTCGCCGTGGGCCGTCAAGCGCCTCGAGGAATACGGCGGCGACATCCGCAAGTTCAAGGTCGTCAAGCGCTTCCCGTCGGTGCTGCGGCAGATCGGCATCGCCAAGACCGAACCGGGCGACGAGAACAACCAGGACATCTCGTCGCTGGTCGGCAAGGTCGACATCCGCAAGCTTGAAACCTTTGCCCAGGACGACCCCGACGCCTACAGCTTCTCGGGCGGACTGTGCCTGGCCAACCAGGGACTGCTTGAGTTCGTCGAGATGTTCAAGGCGCCGATCAAGGTGCTGCACCCGTTGCTGACCGCCACCCAGGAAAGCAATTTCAAGGGCACCGAGGGGTTCGGCGCGATCCCGTTCGACGGCATCGTGCTGGCGCACAGCAACGAGAGCGAGTGGAAGGCGTTTCGCAACAACAAGAACAACGAGGCTTTCCTCGACCGCATCTACATCGTCAAGGTGCCGTATTGCCTGCGCGTGTCGGAGGAAGTGAAAATCTACGACAAGCTGCTGCGCGGCTCGTCGCTGGCGCAAGCCACCTGCGCGCCGGGCACGCTGAAGATGATGAGCCAGTTCGCGATCCTGACGCGGCTGAAGGAGCCGGAGAACTCGAGCCTTTACTCCAAGATGCTGGTCTACGACGGCGAGAACCTGAAGGACACCGACCCGCGCGCCAAGAGCTTCCAGGAATACCGTGATTACGCGGGCGTGGACGAAGGCATGAGCGGCATCTCGACGCGCTTCGCCTTCAAGATCATCTCGAAGGTCTTCAACTTCGACACGACCGAGGTGGCCGCCAACCCGGTGCATCTGATGTACGTGCTTGAGCAGCAGATCGAGCGCGAGCAGTTCCCGGCCGAGACCGAGCAGAAGTACCTCTCGTTCATCAAGGAGCACCTCTCGGTCAAATACGCCGAGTTCATCGGCAAGGAAATCCAGACCGCTTATCTCGAAAGCTACAGCGAGTACGGCCAGAACATCTTCGATCGCTACGTGACCTATGCCGACTACTGGATTCAGGACCACGAGTACCGCGACACCGACACCGGCGAGGTCTTCGACCGCGCCTCGCTCAATGGCGAACTCGAGAAGATCGAAAAGCCGGCCGGCATTTCGAATCCGAAGGACTTCCGCAACGAGATTGTCAACTTCGTGCTGCGTGCGCGAGCCAACAACGCCGGCAACAACCCGGTGTGGACCAGCTACGAGAAGCTGCGCACCGTGATCGAGAAGAAGATGTTCTCGAACACCGAAGAGCTGTTGCCGGTGGTGAGTTTCAATGCCAAAGCCAGCGCCGACGAAGCCAAGAAGCACGAGGACTTCGTGACGCGCATGGTGAACAAGGGCTACACGCCCAAGCAGGTGCGCCTGCTGTGCGAGTGGTATCTGCGCGTACGGAAGTCGAGCTGAAATGATGACGAACGCTCGAGCCAGGGGCGCGCCGGATTTGCATCGAGGAAACCCCGGGCAAGCTCATGAACGCGCGGTCCGGGGCGTCGAACCCGCGGGTCTGGCGCCGGCCTCGCTGCACGCCTAACCGACCGCACAGCATGCAACAAATCATCGACAGGCGGCTGGCTGGCAAGAACAAGTCGATCGGCAATCGCGAACGATTTCTGCGCCGCCACAAGGACCAGATCCGAGAGGCGGTCAAGCGCGCCGTGGACGGCCGCAGCATCAAGGACATTGCGCAGGGTGAGGACATCCACATCCCCCGGCGCGACATCAGCGAACCGGTGTTCGGTCACGGGCCGGGTGGCAAGCGCGAGATGGTGCACCCGGGCAACCAGGAGTACGTGCGCGGCGACCGCATCGAGCGGCCCCAGGGCGGTGGAGGCAGTGGCAGCGGCTCGGGCAAGGCGGGCGACTCCGGCGAGGGTGACGACGACTTCGTCTTCCACCTCAGCAAAGAGGAATTCATGCAGGTCTTCTTCGACGACCTGGCGCTGCCGAACCTGGCGCGTACCTCGCTCGCCGAGACGCCGGAGTTCAAGACGCACCGCGCCGGTCACACCAGTGACGGCAACCCGAGCAACCTGCACGTGATGCGGTCGATGCGCGGCGCGATCAGCCGGCGCATTGCGCTCGGGGCCGATTCGCGCCGTCAGATCGCAGAACTCGAGGACCGCCTGGCCGCGCTGCTGGCGTCGCCCGACGCTGTGGCGCACGAGCATGAAATTGCCCCGTTGAGGCGCGAGATCGCGGCGCTGCGCGCGCGAATTCTGCGCATCCCCTACCTGGACCCGATCGACCTGCGCTACCGCAGCCGGGTCCGCGTGCCGGTACCGACGGCCCGGGCGGTGATGTTCTGCCTGATGGACATCTCAGGTTCGATGGACGAAGCGCGCAAGGATCTGTCGAAGCGCTTCTTCATCTTGCTCTATCTCTTTCTGACGCGTCACTACGAGAAGATTGACATCGTCTTCATTCGTCACCACACGCAGGCGCAGGAAGTGGACGAGCAGAACTTCTTTCACGCTACCGAGACCGGCGGCACCGTGGTGTCGAGCGCGCTGGTGCTGATGGAAGAGATCGCCCGCACCCGCTACCCGACCTCGGAATGGAATATCTACGGCGCGCAAGCCAGCGACGGCGACAACTGGCACCACGACAGCGGGCGCTGCCGTGAGCTGCTGGCGGGCAAGATCCTGCCGCTGTGCCGTTACTTCGCCTATGTGCAGGTGGCCGAGGAAGAACAGAACCTGTGGGACGAGTACGCCCTGCTGGCTGCCGACGCCAAGGCCTTCGCGATGCGCAAGGTCACCGAGGCCTCGCAGATCTACCCGGTGTTCCGAGAGTTGTTCAAAAAGGAAGGCGCCGCCGCATGAACGAGATCAGCTCGCCGCCTTGGGACCACGAACGCCGGCTGGCACCGCGTGACGGGCGGCGCCACCAGCGTGCCGCCGATCTGGTGACGCCGCCGCGCGCCGCCGAGCCGCTGCCGTCGCCCAGCGATTGGTCGTTCGACCTGATCGATCGTTACCACGACGTGATCCGCGAGACCGCCGAAAGCTTTGGCCTGGACACCTACCCGAACCAGCTCGAAATCATCACGGCCGAACAGATGATGGACGCCTATGCCAGCGTCGGCATGCCGGTGAACTATCGGCACTGGAGCTACGGCAAGGAGTTCATCTCGACCGAGAAGAACTACAAGCGCGGCCACATGGGGCTGGCCTACGAGATCGTCATCAATTCAAACCCCTGCATCGGCTATCTGATGGAGGAGAACACGATGGCGATGCAGGCGCTGGTGATCGCGCACGCCGCCTACGGCCACAACAGCTTCTTCAAAGGCAATTACCTGTTCCGCATGTGGACCGACGCGGCGTCGATCATCGACTACCTGGTCTATGCGAAGAACTACATCGCCGACTGCGAAGAGCGCCACGGACTCGACGCCGTCGAGGAACTGCTCGACAGCTGCCACGCGCTGATGAACCACGGCGTCGACCGCTACCGCCGGCCGAGCCGCAAGAGCCTGGCGCAGGAACTGGCGGCGCGCAAGGACCGCGAGGCTTACGCGCAACTGCAGGTCAACGAGATGTGGCGCACGCTGCCGCCGCCCAAAGGCGGGCGCGCGGCAGACGACGCCGAGGCGGCGCGGCGTTTCCCCGAAGAGCCGCAGGAGAACCTGCTCTACTTCATCGAGAAGAACGCGCCGCTGCTCGAACCCTGGCAGCGCGAGGTGGTGCGCATCGTGCGCAAGGTGGCGCAGTATTTTTATCCGCAGCGCCAAACCCAGGTGATGAACGAGGGTTGGGCCACGTTCTGGCACCACCACCTGCTCAACACGATGTACGACCGCGGCCATCTGTCGGACGGCGTGATGATCGAGTGGCTCAAGTCGCACACCAACGTGGTGTACCAGCCGCCGGTCGGCCACAAGGCCTACAGCGGCATCAACCCCTATGCGCTCGGCTTTGCGATGTACACCGACATCAAGCGCATCTGTGAAAAGCCGAGCGAGGAAGACCGCCAGTGGTTTCCCGCCATCGCCGGGGCCGACTGGCTCGAAACCATCGACCACGCGATGCGCAACTTCAAGGACGAAAGTTTCATCGGCCAGTACCTGAGTCCGAAGCTGATGCGCGACTTCCGGCTGTTCACGATCGTCGACGACGAGAAGCAGAAGGAACTCGAGGTCTCTGCCATCCACGACGAGGCCGGCTACCGTGCCGTGCGCGAGGCACTGAGCCGTCAGTACGACCTGGGCCACCGCGAGCCGAACATCCAGGTCTGGAGCGTGAACCTGCGCGGCGACCGCTCGCTGACCTTGCGCCACACGCAGCACAACGACCGGCCGCTGCACGACGGCGCGCAGGAAGTGGTCAAGCATGTGGCGCGCCTGTGGGGCTTCGGCGTGCACCTTGAAAGCGTCGATGCCAAAGGCGACGTCAAACGGACCTGGAGCGTGGCCGACCCGGCGACCTGACCCTGCGACCTTTCCCTGCAAGCGCCGACGAGGAGGTTTGTCGGCCCTGGACTTCTGACACGCCGCAACGGCCGCTGCTCGAATCGGTGGCGGCCTGCGGCCTCACATCGCGAAGATCTTGCCCGGATTCATGATGTTCTTGGGGTCGAGCGCACGCTTGAGACTGCGCATCATGTCGACCGCGCCGGCGCCGGCTTCGTCGATCAGGAAGCCCTGCTTGTGCAGGCCGATACCGTGTTCGCCGCTGCAGGTGCCGTCCATCTGCAATGCGCGCTGTACCAGCGTGTGGTTCAGGCGCTCGGCGGTTTCGCGCTCGGCCGGGATCAATGGATCGATCAGGTAGGCGATGTGGAAGTTGCCGTCGCCGACGTGGCCGACCACGTAGTGCGGCAGGCCTGCGGCCTCGGCCTCGGCCAGTGCCGCGGTCACGCATTCGGCCAGCCGCGAGATCGGCACGCAGGTGTCGGTGGTGACGCAGCGGCAGCCGGGCTTCATCTGCAATCCTGCGAAGTACGCGTGGTGACGCGCGGTCCACAGTTTGGTGCGCTCTTCGGGCGTGCTGGCCCACTGGAAATCCTCGCCGCCGTGTTCGCTGGCGATCTCCTGCACGATGGCGGCCTGTTCCTGCACGCCGGCCGGGCTGCCGTGAAATTCCATCAGCAGCATCGGCGTCTCGCGCAGCGTCAGCCGGTCGTGTGCGTTGACGGCTCGCACCGCGTTGGTGTCGAGAAACTCGCAGCGCGCGATCGGCACGCCCATCTGAATGAGCTGGATCGTGGTGTCGACGGCGGCTCGAGCGCTGGCGAAGTGACACACCGCGGCCGAGATCGCCTCGGGCAGCGGGTGCAACTTGAGCGTGATTTCCGTCATCACGCCCAACGTGCCTTCGCTGCCGACGAACAGTCGCGTCAGGTCGTAGCCGGCGCTCGACTTGCGGGCCCGCGTGCCGGTGCGGATGACCTCGCCGCTGGCCGTCACCACGGTCAGCGCCAGCACGTTCTCACGCATCGTGCCGTAGCGCACCGCGTTGGTTCCGCTGGCCCGGGTGGCGGCCATGCCGCCCAGGCTGGCGTCGGCGCCGGGGTCGATCGGAAAGAACAACCCCTGGTCGCGGATCTCGCGGTTGAGCTGGTTGCGCGTCACGCCGGCCTGCACCGTCACGGTCAGATCCTCGGCATTCAGCCGCACCACCGCATTCATGCGGCCGAGATCGATGCTGACGCCGCCCTGCACCGCCAGCAGGTGTCCTTCGAGCGACGAGCCGACGCCGAATGCGATGACCGGCACGCCGTGTTGCGCGGCCAGTGCCACGATGCACGACACATCGTCGGTGCTTTCGGCGTACACCACCAGTTCGGGCGGTGGCACGTCGAACGGCGACTCGTCGCGGCCGTGCTGCTGGCGCACCGCCAGCGCGCTCGAGCAGCGCTCGCCGAAGCGGGCCTTCAAAGCGTCGAACATTGCCACTGGTACCCGGCGTGGTTCGAAGGTCGGCAGCAGATGGGTCGGTACGGGTGCATTCATGGGCGAGTCTCCCGCGGGCCGGTCGCGGCGACCGCATGACCGCAATGTAGCGCGCGGGCGCCACCCCGATACACTGCCGGGCGACCGCGCCGACCCAACAACAGGAAACCCCCATGAAGATCGAAACCATCGCTGTGCACGGCGGACAAAAGCCCGACCCGACGACCAAGGCGGTTGCCACGCCGATCTACCAGACGGTGGCCTACGCGTTCGACAACACGCAGCACGGCGCCGACCTGTTTGATCTGAAGGTGGCGGGCAACATCTACACGCGCATCATGAATCCGACCAACGCGGTGCTCGAGCAGCGCCTGGCCGACCTGGAGGGCGGCATCGCCGCGCTGGCGGTGGCCTCGGGCATGGCGGCGATCAGCTACGCGATCCAGACCATCGCCGAAACGGGCGACAACATCGTCTCGGCCGCCACGCTGTACGGCGGCACCTACAACCTGTTCGCGCACACCTTTCCGCAATTCGGCATCACGGTGCGCTTCGCCGATCACCGCGACCCGGCGTCGTTCGAGAAACTGATCGACGAGCGCACCAAGGCGATCTACTGCGAGTCGATCGGCAACCCGCTGGGCAACATCACCGATCTGGCGGCGCTGGCCGACATCGCCAACCGCCACGGCGTGCCGCTGATCGTCGACAACACGGTGCCCACGCCTTATCTGTGCCGGCCGTTCGAGCACGGCGCGCACATCGTCGTGCATTCGCTGACCAAGTACCTCGGCGGCCACGGCAACTCCGTCGGTGGTGCGATCGTCGATTCGGGCAAGTTCCCGTGGGCGCAGCACAAGGCGCGCTTCCGGCGCCTCAACGAACCCGACGTGTCGTACCACGGCGTGGTCTACACGGAAGCACTCGGGCCGGCCGCCTACATCGGTCGCGCCCGCGTCGTGCCGCTGCGCAACATGGGAGCGGCGCTCGCGCCGATGAATGCCTTCCTGATCCTGCAGGGCATCGAGACCCTGGCACTGCGCATGGACCGCATCTGCGACAACGCGCTGGCGATCGCCCGGCACCTGAAGCAGCACCCGAAAGTGGGCTGGGTCAAGTACGCCGGCCTGCCCGACCATGCCGACCATGCGATGGTCCAGACGTACCTCGGCGGCAAGGCCTCGGGCCTGGTCAGCTTCGGTGTGCAGGACGGCATGGCCGGCGGCGCGCGGTTCCAGGACGCGCTGCAACTGTTCACCCGGCTGGTCAACATCGGTGACGCCAAGTCGCTGGCGTGCCACCCGGCCTCGACCACGCACCGCCAGCTCGGCGCCGACGAACTGGCCAAGTCGGGCGTCAGCGTCGACATGGTGCGGCTGTCGGTCGGCATCGAGCATGTCGACGACCTGATCGCCGACATCGACCAGGCGCTGGCCGCGGTATGACCAACATGCCCCCTGCTCATTGCGCAAGCAGCGCCCACGAGGCGCTCAGGCCGCGCGGGGCCGCGCTGGACTGCGCAGGGGCTGCTTGCGTGGCGTTGGCGACCGCGCGCTGAACTGAGACCCACCCATGGCCAATCGACTCACACAGATCGCCACCCGCACCGGCGACGACGGCACCACCGGCCTGGGCGACGGCAGCCGAGTGTCCAAGACCGACCTGCGCGTGGTCGCGATGGGCGACGTCGACGAGCTCAATTCCGGCCTTGGTGTGCTGCTGGCCGAGCCTTTGCCGGCCGATGTGCGCGAGCTGCTCGTGGTGATCCAGCACGAGCTCTTCAACCTGGGTGGCGAGCTGTCGATCCCCGGCTTCGAGCTGCTCAAGCCGGCCGCCGTGCTGCGGCTGGACGAGGCGCTGGCGCACCACAACGCCGCGCTGCCGCGCCTGCAGGAATTCATCCTGCCGGCCGGCACGCGCAGTGCGGCGCTGGCGCACGTCAGCCGCACCGTGGCACGCCGCGCCGAGCGCGTGGTGGTGGCCCTGGGCGCACAGGAAAAGATCAACGACGCGCCGCGCCAGTACCTCAATCGCCTGAGCGACCTGCTGTTCGTGCTCGCCCGCGTGCTCAACCGCGCCAACCTGGACGGGCTCGGCGGTGACGATGTCTACTGGAAGAGCGAGCGGATGGCGCGCGGCGGCGACTGAGGCTGCCGGCGAATGCGCCTCGAGACGCCTCGTTGCCCGGTACCCTCGCTCAACCGCGCCGCGCCGTCACTGCCTCGCTCAGCACTTCGAGCACCGTCAGTGAATCATCCCAGCCGATGCAGGCGTCGGTGATGCTCTGGCCGTAGGCGAGCTGGGCGGGGTCGTCCTTGCCGGCGCTGAATTTTTGCGCGCCCGCCACCAAGTGGCTTTCGACCATCAGGCCGAAGATGCAGCGGCTGCCCGCCGTCAGCTGCCCGGCAACGTCGCGCGCCACGTCGACCTGGCGCTCGTACTGCTTGCTGCTGTTGGCGTGGCTGCAATCGATCATCAGCCTGCAGTCGAGCTTGGCGGCTTCGATGTCGGCGCAGGCCGCGGCGACGCTGGCCGCATCAAAGTTGGGCGTCTTGCCGCCACGCAGGATCACGTGGCAATCCTGGTTGCCCTTGGTCTCGACGATCGCGACCTGCCCGTTCTTGTGCACCGACAGGAAGTGATGCGGCCGGGCCGCAGCCTGGATCGCGTCGGTGGCGATGCGGATGTTGCCGTCGGTGCCGTTCTTGAAACCGATTGGTGCGCTCAGGCCCGAGGCCAGTTCGCGGTGCACCTGGCTTTCCGTCGTGCGCGCGCCGATCGCGCCCCACGAGATCAGGTCGCCCAGGTACTGCGGCGAAATCACGTCGAGGAATTCGCTGCCTGCCGGCATGCCGAGCCGGTTGATCTCGAGCAGCAGCTGCCGGCCCATGCGCAGGCCTTCGTCGATGCGGTAGCTCTCGTCCAGGTACGGGTCGTTGATCAGCCCTTTCCAGCCGACCGTCGTGCGCGGCTTCTCGAAATAAACCCGCATCACGATCTCGAGCGTGTCGCGGTACCTGTCGCGCTGCACCTTCAGCCGGCGCGCATAGTCGACCGCCGCCGCCGGGTCGTGGATCGAGCACGGCCCCATCACCACCAGCAGGCGGTCGTCCTTGCGCTGCATGATGTGGCGGATCGCCTTGCGAGTGTCAAAGATCAGCGACTCGACCGACGTGCCGGCGATCGGGAAGAAGCGGATCAAATGCTCGGGCGGCGGCAGCGGCGTGATGTCCTTGATGCGCTGGTCGTCGGTCAGGCTGGTGCGTTCACTCAGCACGTAGCCGCGTTCGATCGGGTGGGCGGGTTTCGGGGTCATCTGACGGGCTCCTGGGAAGTCGGGGTGGGGGTCGCGGCGCGGGTGAGCTGACGGGGAACCCACTCGCGATCTGAAATGAAAAAACCGCCGGGGGCCGGCGGTTTTCTGGGATTCGGTGCGCTGCCTGGACTTACGCGCGTTCGTTGCTCCAGCCGCCGGGCGGGGCCGTGAACTCAAAACACGTAAACAACGGAAGCGCGATTTGCATCGGGTCAATGTAGCACGCGGCGATCAGCGTCGGCCCGCTCGAGGCCCGTGGCCGCGCTTGCCTGCGTGTTCACGCAGCCATCGAGGTCGCCCACTCAAGCACCCGGGCTCGGCCCGAGCGGCGTAAGCTCGCGCGGCGAGTTGTGCAAGCCCTCGGAGCCTGACCATGAACGATCCCCTCGAGTTGCCCCAGCGCGAACGCATCGATGCGGTTTTGGCGTTGGCGCGGGCTCGCTTGCCGTCGGCTCAGCAGCCGTTGATCGACGTGTTCGGCCGCGAGTTCTTCCGCCGCCTGGATGGCGAGGACCTGCTGGCACGTGGCCCCGACGACCTGCTCGGGGCGCTGCTGTCGCACTGGCAGTTCGGAGCGCGACGCCAGCCCGGACAGTTGCTGGTGCGAATGCTCAATCCGGCCGTGGCCGACAACGGCTGGGCCTCGCGCCATTCCGTGATCGACATCGTCAACGACGACATGCCGTTCCTGGTCGACACGACCACGATGGAGATCAACCGGCAGGGCTTGACGCTGCACCTGATCGTGCATCCGATCTATGCCGTCGAGCGCGATGCGCAAGGGCGGCTGACGGCGCTGCAGCCGCGCTCCGACGCGCCCGGCGCGCGGCGTGAATCGTGGATGCACATCGAGGTCGACCGGCAGGTCGACCCGCAACAGCGCGCCGCGCTGGTGGCGGGCCTGGCGCGCGTGCTCACCGATGTGCGTGCCGCGGTGGAGGACTGGCCGGCAATGGTGGCCCGGTTGCGCGCCGTGATCGACGCGTTCGACCCGGCGCCTGCCGGGTTGCCGGCCGCGCAGGCGGCCGAAAGCCGGGCATTTCTGCAGTGGCTGGCCGACGACCACCTGACTTTGCTCGGGTACCGCTGCCACGACCTGGTCACGCACGAAGGCCACGCCGCGCTGCGGCTGGTGCCGGGCAGCGGCCTTGGTCTGCTGCGCGAAGGCGCCGAGGAGAAGTTGTCGGCCAGCTTTGCCGCGCTGCCGCCGGGCGCGCGCGAACTGGCGCGTGCGCCGTTGCCGATGCTGCTGGTGACCAAGGCGAACACGCGCTCCAGCGTGCACCGTCCCGGCTACACCGACTACATCGGCATCAAGCGCTACGACGCCACTGGCGTGGTGATCGGCGAACACCGCTTCATCGGACTGCTGACCTCGACCGCGTACAGCGCGCGCGTCACCGAAACGCCGCTGCTGCGCGGCCGGGTCGGGGCGATCGCCGAGCGTGCCGGCCTGCCGCCGGGCGGCCACCTGGCCAAGGCACTGCAGCACATCCTGGAGACTTATCCGCGCGACGACCTGTTCCAGATCTCCGACGATCAACTGCTCGACACCGCGATGGGCATCCTGGCGCTGGGCGAGCGGCAGCGGCTGCGGCTGTTCATCAACCGCGACCGCTTCGACCGCTTCATGTCGTGCCTGATCTACGTGCCGCGCGAGGCCTATTCGACCGACCTGCGGCTGAAGTTCCAGCGCATCCTGATGTCGGCGTTCGCCGGCAGCAGCGCCGACTTCGACGTTCAGCTGGGAAACGCGATCCTGGCGCGCATCCACATCACGGTGCGCACCACGCCCGAGCAGTTGCCGGCGTTCGATCGCAAGGGCATCGAGGCGCAACTCGCGCTGGCCGCGCGGCGCTGGGACGATGAGTTGCGCGACGCCTTGGTCGAGGCCGAAGGCGAAGCGCGCGGAATCGCGCTGTTCAAGGCCTGGGGCGCGGCGTTTCCGATCGCCTACCGCGAACGCGTCAGCGCCCGCGCCGCCGTGCCCGACGTGCTGAAGATCGCGTCGCTGTCGGACCCGGCGCCGCTGGCGATGATGCTGTACCGGCCGCTCGGCGCCGGCCCCGGCACGTTCGGCTTCAAGCTTTACCGGCTGGGCAGCGCGGTGGTGCTGTCCGACAGCCTGCCGATGCTCGAGCACATGGGCGCGCGCGTTCTCGGTGAGCACAATTACCGGATCGGCGTCGCGCCGCACGACGGCGCCGAGGCCGGCGCCAGCCCGGACGATCCGGCCGCGGCGATCTCTCTGCACGATTTCGAGCTGCAGGCGCCGCTGGCCGACGAAATCGAGCCCGAGGTCCTGGCGCGCCTGTTCGAGGACAGCTTCGCGCGCGTCTTCCGGGGCGAGGCCGAAAGCGACGACTTCAACCGGCTGGTGCTGACGGCGGGCCTGGCGGCCGACGAGGTGGTGCTGCTGCGCGCCTATGCCAAGTACCTGAAGCAGATCGGCTTCGCACTGTCGCAGGCCAGCATCGAGGCCACGCTGGCGGCGCATCCGCGCATCGCACGCATGTTGGTGGCGCTGTTCAAGCTGCGTTTTCACCCGACTGAACACGACGAGCTGGGCGCCTCTGCGCAGGTCAACGGCATCGAGCGTGCGCTCGACAAGGTCGTCAACCTGCAGGACGACCGCGTGCTGCGCCAGCTGCTGGCTTTGATCGAGGCCACGCTGCGCACCAACCACTGGCGCACCGGCGTGGGCCACAGCGGCGCGCCCGGGACGCGCCGGTCGTTCCTGAGCTTCAAGCTGGACAGCCGCGCCGTGCCGGGCTTGCCCGAGCCGCGGCCGCTGTACGAGATCTGGGTCTATTCGCCGCGCTTTGAAGGCATCCACCTGCGCGGCGGCAAGGTCGCGCGCGGTGGCCTGCGCTGGTCGGACCGCCGCGAAGACTTCCGCACCGAGGTGCTCGGCCTGGTCAAGGCGCAGATGGTCAAGAACACCGTGATCGTGCCGGTGGGCAGCAAGGGCGGCTTCGTGCTCAAGCGCGCGCCGCAGGCCGGCCCGCTGGCGTCCGACCGCGAGGCCTACCTGGCCGAGGGCGTCGCCTGCTACCAGGACTACCTGCGCGCGCTGCTCGACCTGACCGACAACCTGGTGGCCGGCCGGGTGGTGCCGCCGCCGCTGGTGCACCGCTTCGACGACGACGACATCTACCTGGTGGTGGCGGCCGACAAGGGCACGGCGTCGTTCTCGGACCATGCCAACGCCATCAGCGCCGAATACGGCCACTGGCTGGGCGACGCATTCGCCTCGGGCGGCAGCGTCGGCTACGACCACAAGGCCATGGGCATCACGGCGCGCGGCGCCTGGGAATCGGTCAAGCGGCACTTTCGCGAGCTCGGCCTGGACACGCAGAGCACCGACTTCACCGTGGTGGGCGTGGGCGACATGTCGGGCGACGTGTTCGGCAACGGCATGCTGCTGTCGCGCCACATCCGCCTGCTCGCGGCGTTCGATCACCGCCACATCTTCATCGACCCGCAGCCCGATGCCGCCGCCTCGCACACCGAACGCCAGCGGCTGTTCGCGCTGCCGCGCTCGTCGTGGGCCGATTACGACGGCGCGTTGATCTCGGCCGGCGGCGGCGTCTGGTCGCGCGCCGAGAAGTCGATTCCGATCTCGCCGCAGGCGCGCCAGGCGCTCGGCATCGAGGCCGACAAGCTGAGCCCGGCCGAGCTGCTCGCCGCGATCCTGAAGGCGCCGGTCGACCTGCTTTACAACGGCGGCATCGGCACCTACGTGAAAGCCTCGGCCGAGAGCCATGCCGACGTCGGCGACCGCGCCAACGACGCGTTGCGGGTCGACGGCCGCGAGCTGCGCTGCCGTGTGCTCGCGGAGGGCGGCAACCTCGGCTGCACGCAGCGCGGGCGCATCGAAGCCGCGTTGCACGGCGCCGCCGGCGCCGGCGTGCGGCTCAACACCGACGCCATCGACAACTCGGCCGGCGTTGACACCTCCGACCACGAAGTCAACATCAAGATCCTGCTGGGACTGTCGATCAGCGACGGCGAGATGACCGACAGGCAGCGCAACACGCTGCTGCCGCAGATGACCGACGAAGTGGCGGCCCTGGTGCTGCGCGACAACTATTTCCAGACCCAGGCGCTGTCGGTGGCGGCGCGCCAGGGCGTGGCGCTGCTCGACCAGCAGGGCCGCTTCATCCGCTTCCTGGAAAAGATCGGCCGCCTGAACCGCGCCATCGAACACCTGCCGGGCGACGACGAACTGGCCGAGCGCAAGGCGCACGGCATCGGCCTGACGCGGCCCGAACTGGCGGTGCTGCTGGCCTACGGCAAGATGTGGTTGTCGGACGAGCTGATGCAGTCCGACCTGCCCGAGGACCCGTGGATCGCGCAGGCGCTGCGGCGCTATTTCCCGGCGCCGCTGCGCGACAGGTTCGCCGGCTGCATTGCGCGCCATCCGCTGCGCCGCGAGATCATCGCGACGCACGTGCTCAACAGCATGCTGAACCGGGTCGGCGCGACCTTCGTGCACCGGCTGAGCGACGCCACCGGCGCCACGCCGGCGCAGGTGGTGCGCGCCTACCTGGCCACGCGCGAGGTGTACGGTTTCGTGGCACTGTGGCAGCAGATCGATGCGCTCGACAACCGGGTCGCCGACCAGGTGCAAAGCGAGTTGCTGATCGAGCTCGGCCGGCTCGGTTCGCACGCCACCACCTGGTTCCTGCGCTCGCGCCGGCTGTCCGAACCGATGGAGCAGCTGGTCGGCCGCTATGCCCCGGCGGTGCAGGTGCTGTGTTCGCAGGCGACGGCAGACGCGCCGGCCGGTTCGCGTGCCAGCGGTTGGCTGCAGGCGGGCGTTCCGGCGGGTCTGGTGGAGGCCGTGGACAGCGCCGAAGCGCTGTTCGCGGCGCTCGATGTCGCCGACATCGCCGAGGCCTGCGGTCGCCCGCTGGCGCTGGCCGCCGAGCTGCATGCCGGCCTGGGCGCTTGCCTGGGCCTGGTGCGCCTGCGCCAGCAGATCGACGCCTTGCCGGCCACCAGCTACTGGCAGACCCTTGCCAAGGTGGCATTGAGCGACGATGTGGCCGGCCTGCAGCGTTCGATCGCGCACGACGTGGTGGGCCGCGGCAGCGGTGACAGCGCCGCCGCGATGCTGGCCTCGTGGGAGCAGCTCAACCGCGGCGCGCTCGAGCGCGCGCGGCGCCTGCTGGCTGAGTTCGGCGACGCCAAGGCCGTCGATCTGGCGATGCTGTCGGTGGCGTTGCGGGAGTTGCGCAACCTGGCCTGAGCAGTGTTCGACGCCGTGCAGCACATCAAACCACGGCTTTGCCGCCCCGACGTCGTTGCGAATCCACGCAATGCCACCCGGCATCGCTGTGGTTCGCGCTTGTCCAGGATTACAAATCCATCGGTTTTCTGAAGTGCTGCACAGCGTCGAACACTGCAATCGCGTGGAAGCGGTGGGCTGCGGTGCCGCGCAGCACCGGCACCGCGTCGCTTCGTGCCAGCGCAGTGCCGGCACGTCGTCGATCAGGCCAGCGCAGCGCCAGCACTGCGCCGACCAGGCCAGCGCAGCGCTTTCAACCCGTCGCTCGACGCTGGCGCAGCGCCTGCACCGCGTCGCTTCACGCCGGGATGCGCAGCAACTGGCCCGGGTAGATGCGATCAGGACTGCTGAGCATCGGCGTGTTGGCCTCGAAGATCTTCGGGTACTCGCTGGCGTTGCCGTAGTATTTCTTGGCGATGGCCGACAGCGTGTCGCCGCCAACCACCGTGTGGTACTGCGAAGTGTCTTGTGAGGTGCCGGCGGTCCCGCGCACTGTCATCAAATCATTGACCTGCGCCACGCCATGCACGTTGCCGCAGCACAGCACGATCTTTTCCACCGTCGCCTGGTCTGCGGCCTCGCCACTGACGGTGGCCGTCATGGTGGCGCCGTTGAATTCGACCTGCAATCCGTCAGCGCTCAGGTGTTGCGTGGCGATGTAAGCCTCGATGGCCGTCGCTGCCTTCTGATTGGCCGCCGTGGCGGTGGCCTGCAGTGCCGCATTGTCGGGCGCCGCCTGCGCCTGCTGGGCGGCTGCTTCGGTGTCCTTGTGGCCAAACAGTTTCTGGCCGGCTTCTTTGAAAAAACTGATGAGACTCATGGTGTGTTCCTGTGCCGGGCACGGCCCGCGGGTTGATGGAAATGCCGGCGTCGCTGCTGCCGGTCGGTCTGCCGTCATGAGCGACGGCCGATGTCGTGTCACTCTACTTCGCGGCGGTGCGCCACGCATGGGTCGGCGTCAAGCCGTGGCGGTCCGGTACGGGTCGATGTCGTGCCGCGCGCCTTGCAGGTGGTGCAGCCCGTGGGTCTGCGATGGCATCGCGCCGCTCGTTCAGTGCGGCAATGCGTCCGGTTGGATGGGCGATTGCCAGGCGCGGGCCGCGGCGGACAGGTCGCCGGCGGGCATCGCGCGGCCGAACAGATAGCCCTGGAAGTAGGCGCAGCCGTCCCGGACCAACCGGTCGGACTGGGCCCGTGTCTCGACGCCCTCGGCCACCACGGTCACCACGGTCACCACGGTCACCACGGTCACCACGGTCACCACG
>ENA-OBIT01000305-OBIT01000305.1-metagenomes-genome-assembly--contig:-NODE-305-length-21701-cov-11.7607_pt1 | contig 21701 bp, 17 predicted proteins | sample MGYA00153386_OBIT01 | MGnify analysis MGYA00153386
CCCTCCCGCGCGGCAATTTCAACGATGATTTTTTCCCCTTCCAAATACACCTTGTAATTAGTCGTAGACCACACACCTTTTTCATGTTCAAAACTGTGTCCGTCGTCCTCATAAAGCGTCCATTCACCGCTTCCGGGCCAAATTCGCATTTTTAATGAATCAAGGGGTTCTTCGCTGACAAATTGCCTCACAGGTGCGATCCTCTTCGAGGGCTTCGCTAACGCAATTATCCCCCCACCGCGCACGTAAAGCGGCATTCTCTCCAAAGGTGCATAAGCTAAAATGTGCATCGGGCCCTGATAGCATTCACCCGTCCACCAATCGTACCAAGTCCCCTCCGGCAAATACACGGCGCGATGTTCAACGCCCGGCCGGTAAACAGGTGCAGCCATCAGCGACGGGCCGAGTAATACTTGATCGTAAAGGTGATAAGTTGCCCGATCGCGCGGAAAGTGATATAGTAGCGGTCGCAAAATCGGCGTTCCCGTCGTCGCAGCTTCCCAAAACAACGTGTAAATGTACGGCAACAACTGATAGCGCAAATTGATGTATTCGCGGCAAATCTTCTCAGTGCGATCGCCAAAAACCCACGGTTCGTGCTGCGCCGTGTTCAGCGCCGAATGACCGCGCATCAAGGGATACAGCATCCCCACCTGCATCCACCGCGCGAACAATTCAGCAGTTGCATTCCCCGCAAAACCGCCGATGTCGCAACCGACAAACGCCACGCCGGAAAGCCCCATATTGCAAAGCATTGGTAGCGACATTTCCAAATGATCCCACAGCGATTGATTGTCGCCCATCCACACCGACGAGTACCGCTGAACGCCCGCAAATCCCGATCGCGTCAGCACAAAAGATCGATCGCCCCGCAACTTCTGCAACCCTTCGGCACAAGCTTTCGCCATCATCAACCCGTACAAATTGTGCGTTTCCGCGTGAGTCGCGCGATCGTCATCCGGGCCTTGCGGTGCATCCAGGGGAAAGCTGATGTGTTCGCCGCCGTCACCAAAAGGCCGTTCGGCGATCGCAGGTTCGTTCATGTCGTTCCAAATCCCCGCAATCCCAATATCTGTGAGGCTTTTGTGCAATTCCCCCCACCACTGGCGCACGTCTGGGCGCAGGAAGTCGGGAAACACCGCTTTATCGGGCCAAACGTAGCCGTGGAAAAGCTTCCCGTCTGCGGTGCGGACGAAATAGTCGTTTTCCACACCGCGATCGAATATTTCGTAATCTGCTTCTGGTTCGTACTTGACACCGGGATCGATAATCGTGACAACTTTGAAACCCGCTGCTTTCAAGTCTGCGATCAGTTTCGCGGGATCGGGGAAACGCTTGGGGCTCCAGGTAAAAACGCGGTAGCCGCGCATATAGTCGATGTCGAGGTGGATGACATCGCAGGGAATCGCTCGATCGCGAAATTCCCGCGCCAACTCCCGCACAACGTCCTCGGATTCGTAGCTCCAGCGGCACTGGTGGTATCCCAGCGCCCATTTTGGCGCGAGTGGCATCCGGCCGGTGAGCTGCGTGTAGGTGGCGAGAATTTGGGCGGGTTCGGGGCCGTAAATGATATAGTAGTCGAGTTCCGTGTCTCTGGTTTCCATCCGCAAAACGCCCGGTTGTTCGGCGCCGATGTCGAATTGACTCCAAAATGTGGTGTTGAAAAAGATGCCGTAAGCGCGATCGGGATTTAGGGCGATGTAAAATGCGATCGCCTGGTACATTTCATCGGTGACGGAAGTGTAGTCGAGGGAGTCGGTTGTCCAGTTTGTCTTGACTTCGGAGAGTTTGTCGAGAAAGCCGGTGCGTTGGCCAAAACCGTAGAAGTGCTCGTCTGTTTCGATGCGTTTCCAGGCTGCGGTTGCGCCTGTGCGCCATCCCATCGGGCGATCGCAAAGCGTCTCCGCAGGAGAATCGCAGTCGCTAGCAAACGGTTTTCCCGATTTGTCAAAGCATTCGATGGAAGTGCGATCGCGCTTGACAGAAATCGTTATTTGTGCTGTTTCAATTTCGATTTTTTCGTCTGTTTCTCGCACTTCAAAAGGTACGATTTCCCATTGTTCATCGGGGAGAGTTATTGAGTGCGATCGATCTTTAAATTCACCTGTAGGGGACATTCGCACTCGAATTAAGTTCGGCGCTAGGATGCTGATTTTGAGAGAGGAGTTGCTACAGTTAAAGTGAATTGTGCGATCGTCGGTTTTGTCGATCGATTGTACGGAGCCGATAATTGACCAAGGCTGTTCTGTTGTTTGGAGTTTTCCGAAGTATTGTGGCATATACCCTGACTCGAAATATTATCGATTTTGCTTTAACGAGTTAAGGTTGTCATCTGGCAAAAGGATGAACTAACTAAATCAACATCAATTTCTGCGTATTCTTAAGCCACGGTGAATCAGATGGATAATCCAATTTTAGAGCAAATCAAGTCTAAATATCGATTGGGTCAGTTTGTACAGGGTAAGGTGGAATACCACGCGACCTTTGGTGTATTTGTCGATCTAGGTGAGGCGACAGTTAAGGGCTTAATTAAGATCCCAGACTTTTTAGATGAGGGGATAATGAGCACCGAAATGATCCAGAAATTGGCACAACAGTAGGGGCAATTGTGGTTGGATACAACGAAAGAAATGGTCGCGAGGTATATCTCAACGCCAAGCCTAGTGTCTTGCATCAAGCACTTGTGCCTTTAAGAAATCGTGCTTTGGCAGTCTAAATCGTTGCTCTTTCATCCCTCACCTATTACCTCCCAAATATTGGCAAAATTCTCCGCACTCCATCTTTTTCTAGTCCCTCAAACTGGCGACGTTTATCCGCACTAAAAACAGTTGTAACTTCCCCTTTATTCGATATCTGTGCTTCCAATACTCCACGATTGAAGAAAACAACTTCACCGGAACCAAAAAAGACGATCGCCCTAACCCGATCGCCCTTCAGCCAAAATCCCACTCCATCTCCAACTTCCATCAAAGCTTCCGATGCACTAACAATGGTTTTACCACCATTTGTAGAATACATTATGTAGCTAACATTTTTGACAATTTTTGTGGCTTTTTGACAGGGTTGAGCTTGAAGTTGTTTCAACTCTCGATCGTAATTAGCCCGATTCATGACAGGCTTAATTTGATTCACCAAACAGCGATCGGGTATACCATCACCATCATCATCCCTGCGGATGTCGTCTTGTTGTCCGTCGCGATCGCAATCAATCGCCTGTCCAATCTATCTACCAGGTTTCGCTGATTGTGCTAGTACATCGCCACTGATGGCAGAGCTTAATAATATCAGGGCGATCGGCAATAATTTTAAAAGTGTCATCTTGAATACAGCAGAATAGCTAAGGCTTATTGTGGCTAATTTTTAGTTTACTACAATGGTTTTCACATAACTTGAGTTGTGCAGGCAAGTCCCCGAGCAATTCTCTTCATTGCAAAGATAAAGAAATAAGGTTAATTTTGCTCAAAAATTGGGGTTTGAGTGTAATGAAACTGCCCTAAAAGTCGATCGACCTTTCAACATTTGCCCTTCGGCTCCTTCTCAATACAGCAGTTGGGCGATCGGTCTTTTGGCACGGCTATAAATTGAGCATCATGGTATTTACGGAAAATGTACGTTACCATAAAAAAGTACATTTACCTGTTTTGTATATAAAAAGACACATTTTATGTTGTCTTTAGAATTGCATCAGATTATCAACTTCCACAGGGAAATCATTCCTGTTTTAGTAAACCTTATGACCTTAACTCAGACTAATCCAGATACGACTACCCAAAAAAACCTCTTATCTACTTCCAACACTGGGCCGAATCCCTTCCGCATTCACGCCCTTGAGCGTACCGATCACGCAATGCAGGTGTGGCTGTTTTCGGGCTTATTTTGGCTAACAATTGCAATGATTATCGGGATAATTGGAGCAGTAAAACTGTTTTATCCAGAGTTCTTGCAAAGCGTTCCAGCCCTTGCCTATGGGCGATTGCGTCCAGTTCACGTCAATATTGGTATCTTTGGCTTCATGAGCATGGGATATTTGGGAGCCGCCTTTTATATGGTTCCTCGCCTCACTCAAGCCCCATTATTTTCAGAAACATTGGGAGCATTGACTGCTTGGGGATGGAATTTTAATTTACTGGGTGGCTGTCTGGCGATCGTGCTGGGCTTCAGCAAAGGCAAAGAATATTCAGAGATTCCATTTCCCTTTGATATGGGATTTGGTTTGCTAGAAATTGCGGTTGCAGGTAATATCTTTTCTACCTTTCTGCTGCGGCGCGAACAACGGCTATACGTTTCTTTGTGGTATATTTTGTTGGCGATCATTCCATTTCCCATTTACTACACTTTGGGTAATGCGAATCGATTTAGCGGCATCGAAGATGCGATCGTCAATTGGTTCTACAGTCATAATTTGTTCGGCATTTGGTTGACCACCTTGGGATTGGCGACACTCTATTATATTGTGCCAAAACAGGTGAAAAAACCGCTTTATAGCCACACAATTTCCTTTGTTGGTTTCTGGACTTTAGCAGCTTTCTATCCCTGGAATGGCGGGCACCATGTGATTTGGGGGCCTGTGCCAATGTGGGTGATGTCTGCTTCGGTTACGGCTTCCTTGGCGATGTTTGTGCCGGTATTTGCGACGATCGTCAATTTTGGCGGCACAGCCCTCGGAGCGCTGTCTGTGCTGAAAACAGACGTGAGTTATCGTTTTAGCATTTTGGCGTACTTGGGATATGCGGGCGCGTCTCTGTGGGGGAGCTCCTTGGCGATTATGTCCTTCAATGCCAAAATTCATTTTACCTACATGACGATCGCCCACGTGCACTTAGGATTTCTGGGATTTGGGATCGCTGGATTAGTAGCATTTACCTATTTCTATCTGGAAAAATCCCGTAAATTACCTTACTCGCAGTCCTTGGCAGAATGGCATTTCTGGCTGACTCTGTTGGGTATCATCGGCTACGTCGCCTCAATGGCTGCGATCGGCTTAATCGAAGGAAACGAATGGGAAATGGGAAATTCTCCCACGGGCACAATGATGCTGCGTACACCCTACAACATTGTTCGTGCCATCAGCGGCGGTTTGTTGTTAGTCGGACAAAGCGTGTTTATTTGGAATATTTGGCAAACCATGACAACATCCCCAGCATCTTCTGAACAATCATTATTACCAGAAAATAGTAAATTAGAGGTGGCACAGAAATGAGATACATCCGAGTTTTTCCGATTATTATTGGTTTATCTATCTTATTTGGCTTAGCCTTTAGTGGTTTAGCCGTCGCACCTGCATTTATGTCCTCAATTACTGAACCCAGTGTAGGCTTAGTAGCTTACACACCATCGGAATTAAAAGGGCGACATATTTATACCAGAGAAGGCTGTGTTTACTGCCATTCTCAGCAAGTACGAAACGTTAAGGCAGATGAGAATTTAGCATCGACGTTCGGGATTTCTAAATCTGGCGACTATTATTACGATCGCCCTCACCTTTTAGGAACCGCCCGCCAAGGCCCGGATTTATCCAATGAAGGGCAGATTTGGAGAAGAGAAATTGGTGAACCGGCACGGGATTATTTAATCGGACACTTTAAAAATCCGCGCAATTATAACCCAATGTCGATCATGCCTTCCTTCGATTACCTCTCCACACAAGAACTATCTGACTTGACTGATTATATCCAGTCTTTAGGGGCTTGGAAATCACCCGTAGAATCATCGTCGTAGGTTTAACATCATGTTCAATCAATTCATGGTTTCTGCACTTTTGCCACTGCTCGCTGTTGAGGATAAAATGGCTGGCGAGACAGTCATGCACAGCAGTTGGTTTGGCGTTGGAGATGGCACTGTAGTAATGTGGTCGCTAGTTTGGGTGCTGCTACCGATTAGCTTTTTCGTGATTTTTGGTTTATTGTGGGCTGCTAAAGCAGGGCAATTTCAAGATATAGATGAAATTGCTAGACGACAGCTTGAGATAGAAGATTAGGAGTAAATTGAGATAATGAAGATTTTAGTCGCCGCTGATATTTCCCCGAGTGCGATCGCCATAGTAGAGTTTTTGCAGGTTTTGTTGAAGGGATCTGAAGTTCGTGCTGAAATGACGATTCTACACATAACTGAACCAGAGTTGGATTATGCAGAATCGGCTCCCAATCACGAAACTCCACCCAATTCAATGGGTAAAGCAGAACTAAAAGAACTTTTTCATCCCCTAGAATCTCTCTGCAATCTTAACTATGTAATCACGACTGAAGAGTTTGGGGATAGCATTTTGAAGCGCTCTCAGAATGTCGATATGATTGTGATGGGGCGACGCAAGCGGGATCAGTTACAAGAAATGTTGTTGGGCAGTTTGAGCCAATTTATTCTACACCGCGCCACCTGTCCGCTGTTGATTGTTCCAGAGCCCGATCGAGCAATTGCTCAGGTTTCCGAACCAAGTGCTGATACTCCGGTAATCTCGGGGGAAGCTTTGGCTAGGCTGAAAGTCCTAATTTGTGTGGCCAAAGCAGATGGCATATTAAATGAATCGGAAAAAGTGCAACTCCGCTCTAGCGCGCGATTGCTACCGAGGGGGATGATGTGGGATCATTTACTAGATGAGTCGATCGATCTATCGGCAGAATTGGCTCAAATTACCACTCCCGTAGAACAGGAACTAACTTACTACACAGCCTATCGTTTGATTGCTGCGAAGGCAGAACCTCATCCGTCTGAAAAAATGATCGTTGAGCAAATTAAAGACACTTTCAATTTGGATGCAGACACGATAGAGCAGTTGCATGGCTTAGTAAATCAAAGCTATACAATTCAAGGAGATGGAACTGTTCAACCGATCAAAGATGTTCACCAACGAGCAGAAGTGATCGATCAAAAAATCTTGTATGGTGCGATCGCCACTGCGGTATTAGGAGCATTTCCATCTCCCTTACTCAGTACCTATACAGAGTCGGTAGCCCTTGATATTCAGTTCGCTTTAATTTCGGAAGTTGGCGGGCTTTGGGGCTATACGGATCTCGAATCTCAATCGTTATTTGAGGGGATTGTCGGCAGTTTAGGCTTTGTGTCGGCATGGCTGACTGCGATCGACATCGCCAAGTTATTGCCGAACCTGGGCACGAATTTAGGGGCGTCTGATGCGTTTATGGCAACTTGGGCGATCGGCAAAACGATGAATGCCTACTGTCAGAGCGATCGCAAAATGAGCAATTCAGCAATGCGTCAAATGTTTAAGCAAGCTAGAAAAGAAGGGGAAGCAATCTATCGCAAAAACGAGTGGGCGATTGTAGAGCAGCAAAACACTCACAAACTCCCGATTAAAAAGTTAACCGAGGATATCAGAGCTAAGAAGTTAGGATTGGATGTTTATAAACGACTGGTTCGACAACAGTTATTTTCAATTCAAAGGTGAAACTAACTGGAGCATCTGTATCTGTGAGGTCGATCTGATATGGGAGCATCCCGTTGTTGCAAATACAGCGTATTCGAGGTTTAAACGGTGTAGTAGGGACACGGCAATGCCGTGTCCCTACGGGGATCGATCGATACGCACCCTACAACTAACTCTTGCCACGCGAACATTTCTACGACGGTTCTGCAAAAACCTAAAATTCCGTAGCCTCTGATACATTTATTTAATTAATGATTGTTTACACTTTTCAAGTATAGATTGTGTATTTTTTATAATTCTGCCAAAACCCACATAAATGTGTTATTTGGTAGAATACGATTTTGCGATCGCACAAAGCAGTGAAAAACCCCAAGTAGTGTTGACCTGAATTCATAGGATATCGATCGGCACAAAACTTTTGAGCTTACCCAGGGTAAAGATTCGGTACTAAATCTGTGCAATGTTGACATCTATAATATTGACTCAAATTTACTACACGCTCTTGTCATCTACAAAATTTCAGACTGTTTGCTAATAACCGAAATTCAACTGAATCTCAAACTGGATTGTCGTCAATATACTGGTAATGCGATCGCAACTCGCTTCAATTACCCGTAATAAAACTTGTTTTTAGTAAAGACTAAAGTCCTTATTAGAAAACAAGACAGAGGACAAACCTTCTCACTAAAAATCGGCTTTTTCTAAGCCGTATCTTTTCAAAACTACTCGTCCCCTAATCATCAACAGAAATAACCATGAGTGGAAACGAATCACGCGTTCAAGCAATTTCTCAAATCGTCAACCGCAAACTGATGCCAGCCCGGCCTCCCAAGCGGCTAGAAGATATGTGGGCAACAGACGTTTTTAGTCTTAGCAAGATGCAAGAAAGTCTGCCCAAAAGCATTTTCAAATCAGTAAAAAATACAGTTCAAACCGGTCAAAAAATCGACGCTTCCGTAGCTGATGTAGTTGCAGTAGCCATGAAAGATTGGGCTATTTCCAAAGGAGCCCTGTACTACGCCCACGTATTCTACCCACTCACCAACGGCACCGCAGAAAAGCACGACGGTTTCATCTCAGTCCAAGGCGACGGCTCAGTCATCTCAGAATTTGCCGGCAAAGTTCTAGTACAAGGCGAACCCGATGGCTCGTCATTCCCCAACGGTGGCATCCGTTCCACCGCCGCAGCTCGCGGATATACAGCCTGGGATGTCACCAGCCCTGCCTATGTCATGGAAACAGACAACGGCATGACATTGTGCATTCCTACTGTTTTCATCTCTTGGACAGGTGAAGCATTAGACAAAAAAACGCCGCTTTTGCGTTCCATTGCCGCCATGAACAAAGCAGCAACCAGAGTTTTGAAACTCTTAGGAAATACCGAAGTAGCTCCAGTAAATTCTAGTTGCGGCGCCGAACAAGAATACTTCTTGATAGATTCAAATTTTGCCAAAAATCGCCCTGACTTAATGTTAGCAGGTCGCACCCTATTTGGCAAACCTCCTGCCAAAGGTCAGCAATTTGACGACCATTATTTTGGAGCCATTCCAGAGCGCGTTCAAGTTTTCATGCAGGAAGTAGAAGAAAGAATGTACCGCCTGGGCATTCCTGCCAAAACTCGCCACAACGAAGTAGCACCAGGTCAATTTGAAATTGCACCATTTTTTGAATCAGCAAACGTCGCCAGTGACCACCAACAATTAACCATGACAATTCTTCGTAATACTGCGAAGAAACACGGTTTTGTTTGTTTGTTGCATGAAAAGCCTTTTGCAGGCATTAACGGTTCCGGTAAGCACGTCAACTGGTCTGTCGGAAATGCCACCCAAGGAAACTTATTAGACCCGGGTGATACACCACACTCCAACGTCCAATTCCTAGTTTTCTGCGGCGCTGTAATTCGCGGCGTTCACAAATACGGCCCGCTGTTGCGCGCGGTAGTTGCTACTGCTAGTAACGACCACAGATTGGGTGCTAACGAAGCTCCGCCAGCAATTATCTCTGTCTATTTGGGTTCGCAATTAGAAGATGTATTCGAGCAAATTAGTAAGGGTGGAGTTAAGGATTCTCAAGGCCGGGGAATCATGAATTTAGGCGTGGATACATTGCCTATTTTCCAGAAAGATGCTGGAGACAGAAACCGGACATCGCCCTTTGCTTTTACTGGTAATCGTTTTGAATTCCGCGCCGTAGGTTCCGGTCAATCTGTTTCCGGGCCGCTAGTGGCGATGAATACAATTTTGGCAGATTCTTTGGACTGGGTTGCTAACAAGTTAGAAAGCGATTTGGCTAACGGGACTGAACTGAATGCAGCCATCCAAAATGTCCTGAAAGAAGTGATGGACGAGCATGGTGCGGTGGTATTTGGCGGCAATGGCTATTCTGAAGAATGGCACAAAATGGCCGAGGAACGGGGTTTAGCCAACTTGCGGACTACGGCCGATGCTTTGCCTGTTTTGAAAGCAGGATACATTGAGGACTTGTTTGAAAAGACAGGTGTTTTGACTCCCGTTGAATTGGAAAGTCGTTATGATGTCTATGCAGAGCAGTATTTGCTGGCGATCGAAGTCGAAGCAAAATTGGTAATTAGCATGGCAAAAACCATAATTTATCCAGCAGCAGTGAGTTATTTGTCGGATCTTTCTAACACGATCGCAGGTTTGAAAGAGATTGGCATCGAACTGGACAAAGAAACTGCCGAAAAGGTAGCCACGCTGGTTAAATCGATGATGGATTGTACTAGCAAGTTGAGTGCTGCTTTGAGCAAGCATGATTTTGCTTCAACAGAAGACCATATGCAGTATGCTTCGCAAACAATTCGTCCTTTGATGGATGAGGTTCGTCAGTATGCGGATGCTCTCGAAGGTGAAATCGCTGATGATTTGTGGCCGCTGCCTACTTATCAGGAAATGCTGTTCATTAAGTAATCGCAAACCTGGTTAATTGCCGGTGAGATTTGTGGGGACATAGTAGTCAGGACACGGCAGTGCCGTGTCCCTACAATTAATGGGGGTAGGGGATTGTGGTGGCGATTATTAATCAAACGATTTGCTCTTCTGAAGGTTCCTTACTAGCAGGAGGTTCTGCCGGATCGCCAAAGGCAATCCGCAGAAATGGCGGCGCTAAAAATGTCGTCAGAATCACCATGATAATAATCGACACTTCCAACGGTTTATCCAACACCCCACTCGCCGAACCAATGCCGGCAAAAACCAATCCGACTTCGCCCCGGGGAATCATCCCAACTCCGATCGCCCATCGATTGATTCCTGGCACACCAAACACCACCCAGCCTGTCACAATCTTGCCAATAATCGCCACCACAATCAAGAAAGCAGCAATTAAAAGGCCAGCGCGATTGTCGGCCACTGCTGGATTCAAAACTCGCAAATCTGCTCGTGCTCCCACCGTCACAAAAAAGATGGGTACAATTATATCGGCGATCGGCTTTACCAATTCATCCAACTCGTAGCGCGCATCGGTTTCATCCAAAACCAAGCCCGCAGCAAAAGCACCCAAAATCGCTTCCAGATGAATTGCGTTGGCCAAAAACGCCATAAACAAGGCAAAAATAAAGGCCGGGATGACTATATTGCCGCGAGTTTTTAGTTTCTCCCCCGCCGCCGAAAAAAGTTTGTTGACCACACCGCCTAACAGAATGGAACCTAACAGAAAAGCCGTGGCGCTGACAATCAAATAGATGACATTAACAACATCAATCTGACCAGTTTTAGCTAAGCTAGCGACAACAGCTAGGACAATAATTCCCAGTACATCATCAATCACCGCCGCACCGACAATAATTTGACCTTCTTTAGATTTTAGTTGTCCTAATTCCGACAACACTTTCGAGGTAATTCCGATGCTGGTTGCTGTCAAAGCCGCCCCCGCAAAAATTGCTGGAATTGCCGCAGTATGGAACAGCATCATCAAGCCAACGGTACCAGCGGCAAAGGGAACTGCCACACCTACGCAGGCGACAACGACAGCTTGAACTCCCACTTCCTTGAGTTGTCTGAGATCCGATTCCAAACCAATTTCAAACAGCAGAATAATCACGCCCAATTCAGCTAGCACTGAAATGACTTCACTCTGCGATTCAAAGATACTGGTAAGGGCGGCAGGGGATACATGATTGATCGCTTGCAGAACAGCCATAATTCCGGAGTCTGAAGCTGACAGCCCGCCTTCGGAAAAAACGATTAGGTGTAAAGCAGACACCCCAACAATTACCCCTGCTACCAATTCACCCAGAACAGGCGGAAAATTGAATTTTTTAGCTACTTCTCCGCCTAATTTACTGGCGAGATAAATCACTACTAAACTGAGCAAAACGCCGCTGAGGACGATCGGTGAATTTTCGGGATCGACGGTTGCTAGCAAAGGTAAAGGGACAACTAGGGATGACATTGCAGAACTTAAGGCTGTAATTGTATAGTTTACAAACATGAGTGAGGTGATAAGTAGAAGGAAGAAGGAAGAAGGAAAATTGGTAGCCACTTTAAGGAGACGTTACTCTCAAGCAAAGCTTGAAGAACCCAAATCGGGCGGTACATCCTGCCAGCGCCCTTGTCCTACTGCTTGAATTGCTTCTTTTAGCAATACATCTCCGGTATAAATTGCTCTACCGACGATCGCACTTTTGACACCAATTGGTTCCAAAGCCAGCAAACTTAACAAATCTGCGATCGAACTAACGCCGCCAGAAGCAATCACCGGAATCGAAATAGCATTAGCAATTTCGCGCAAAGACTCCAAATTCGGCCCTTCCATAGTACCGTCACGATGAATGTCTGTATAAATAATTTCAGCAGCACCTAATTCTGCCATTTTCTGGGCTAATTCTGTTGCTAAAACTTCGGAAGTTTCCAGCCAGCCTCTAGTAGCAACTTTACCGTTTCTAGCATCGATTCCCACCAAAATTTGACCGGGAAATTCGGTGCACAATTCGCCGACTAATTGCGGTTGTTCGACGGCGACAGTGCCGAGAATTGCCCGTCGAACGCCTAAATTGAGGATAGCAGTCACAGAAGTGCGATCGCGCATTCCACCTCCTACTTGACAGGGCACATCAACGGCTCTGACAATGGCTTCAATGGCTGCTAGGTTGACGGGATGACCGGCTTTGGCCCCATCGAGGTCTACTAAATGCAGCATGGTTGCGCCTTCATTTACCCACTGTCTGGCTACTTCGACGGGGTTGTCGTTAAAAATTTGGGACTTCGCGTAGTCTCCCTGATATAGTCTGACGCATTTTCCATCCAAAAGGTCGATCGCTGGAATTACATTCATAATATTTGGGAATGGGGAATTGGTAATTGGGCATTGGTTATTCGTTATTATCACCAACAAATAACAACAAACAAAGGACTACTGACTACTGACTACTACTCTACATTCGCAACCACTGTTTAAATGAAACATAATCGATGACGAGAGAGTTGACCATAAAGGAGTATTCACCTCAGCTTTTCGCAAAGCTTCTGCCGTCCAATCATTGCAAGTTCTCAAGATAGAGTAACTGCCATTTGCTTCATAAAAACTGTCGTTGTTGTGGTAGCCGTAGCTGATTTTTATTTTATTACCTGCTGCATCTAATTGAAACGAATTTTTAATAAAATTTACCATCCTCAGATAATTTTCCCCACTAATTTTAACACATTTGGTTTCTATCTTTCGGGGGAGAACCCGATAACCTTTGACCTGCAAAGTAGAGGGAGTAGGGAGAAATAGCGCCTTGAAAGCTATAACTGGGTTGATACCTGTTGACGTTGGGGTTTCCAGCATAAAAGCTCTGTCTCCCCAGCCGAAAGACAAATATTTATACTCAAAATTAGTATCCCGCCCGATTTTAGTTAGCGGTAAATATTGATTCCAGTTAAAGTATTCATTTTCAATGAGAACGATGATTTCGGTGTGGATGCCTTGATTTGAAATATAAATGGGAATTGTGCAATTTGTTTGCGAGTAATTTCCCCAATTCCTCGGAGTCAGGTAGCCCATAGCTAGTAAAGTAGCGAAGCATAAATTAGCAATAATGAATCGGTAGAATATTTCTTGTTTTAACATTAGTAATTAATTAAAAGGTTTGTAGTGAGGACTTTAGTCCTTAATAATCCAAGAAAGAAGGACTGAAGTCCTCACTACGAACAATGATACAAACCTTTAAACAGTGGGGCGCTGTATTTTCGTAGGAAAAAATCCTCGAAATGCTGCATTTCGCTGTTCCGGGGTTTCCTTAGCCCAACTCGACAAGCTTTCGTAGAAAAAGAACGAAACGCCTCCAAAGTTTCTTTTTCGCACTTCTTGGACTTGTTCTTGAATTTGTTTCAGCGGAACCGGATTATTTCTTAAACCTGTTAAAATCCCGATCGCAGTTGGAATATGTACTTTTGCCAGTTTAACTTCTTCCCGTTCGAGTTCCTGATTAAAACGCTTGATGTCGCTGCGATAAACCTGCAACACAATTTCTTCGATATAACCGCGTCTTTCCCAGGTAAACCAGTCTTGTAAGTGGGCGGGTAATGCGAAGTGAAGCGGGTTGGGAGATAAGCTAACAATACATTTTTGTTTACGGGCTTTGATAGCTGTGAAAAGTCGCGCCATAAAGTCGTTAATCCTGTCAGCCCGCCAGCGAATCCAGAAAGTTTCGCGGGGATCATCGGAGGGAGGTTTTTTGATAAATTTCTGATACATTAAAACAGTTAATGGTTCGTATCCAAATTCCGATGGTAAGCCAAAATGGTCGTCAAATTGAATACCATCTAAATCGTAGTTTGCTACAAGTTCGACAACTAAATCTTGGATAAACTTCTGTACTTCGGGATGAAAGGGACTCAACCAAACTCGATCGTTTACGCCTTCTTTCCAAATAGTTGAACCATCGCGCCGTTTCGCCAGCCAGTCGGGGTGCAATCTCGCTAATTCTGAGTCGGCTGGCGCCATGAAACCAAACTCAAACCAAGGGATTACTGCAATACCTTTTTTGTGTGCTTCTGTAATAATTTCTTTGAGGACATCTCGTCCTTTTAATGTTGGTGTGGGGTCGTTTAAATATCCGAATACTCGTTTGGCTACAGCGCTCGGATGAATGGTGTAACCCCCTTGCCAAACCGTAGGATAAATGGTATTGAAGTTTAGTTTGTCTAGCCTATTTACAGCATCAGTTATGTTTTTTGGAGAAAAGATCACGTCGCTGTCAATATTGGTCAGCCAAATGCCGCGCAATTCGGTTTTTATTGGGGTTTTTGGCGGGGTTTGAGCCCAGACACGGGATGAGAAGATGGCGGTGGAGGTAAAGGCGATCGTAAAAACAACTATTAAAGCCAGTATTCGCTGCCATCCGTGCAGTTTAATCATCAACTTTTTGTGCATATTATAATTGTGAGGCTTCTATTTTACCTCATCGAAGAGCACCAATATCAAGAACAGGCTTTCCGGCCTGTTGCACAAAGAGTGAATTTGATTGTGGAACAGGCATCTTGCTTGTTCATAAAAGACTGATTGATAATAGTGTAACATCTCAGTTTTACCCTAGTCAGAGCAACTCGGCAAATTCATGACTTGGCGGTAGTGCGCTTCAATCTCGCTCACCATTGGTGATTGACGCTTGCTAGTCCACTCACTGCGATCGAATAATTCCCGCCTCAAAGCATCAACATCAATCGTTTTCACCTTTCCTTCAGCCACAATTTGTTTGCCGTTTACCCAAACGCTATGTACCGCATTAGTCGGGCGTCCCAAAATTAGTAAACCGATCGGATCGGTTCGTGGTAACAATGATAAACTGGTTAAATCGTACAGCACAAAATCGGCTTTTTTCCCTACTGTCAGCGAACCCATTTCATCGGCGACATTCAAGCCTTTTGCTCCTCCCAGCGATGCCATTTCTACTGACTCTCGCGGTGTAATCCAGTTGCGGTAATCCAAATCGGTGATGTTGTGCAAAATCGAGCCAATTTTAATCGCTTCTAGCAAATCTTGAGAGTCATTGCTAGCCGCGCCGTCGCAGCCAAAGGAGACGTTTACTCCGGCTTGACGGTATTTCAAGATCGGTGCGATGCCGCTTCCCAAACGCAGGTTGCTGAGGGGATTGTGAACGACTGTGGATTGGGTTTCTGCCATAATCGCAATGTCGGAATCGTCCAGCCATACGCAATGTGCTAAGGAAGTTCGGGGACTCAAATAACCGATTTCTTGCAGGTGTTCGACAGCGCTGCAACCGTATTTTTGTTGAGCTAGCTGTTTTTGAGCGCTGGTTTCTAAGAGGTGGGCGTGCAGGCAAAGATTGTAGCGATCGCCCAAATCGATGCAGCCTTCAAACAAATTATCAGAGCACAGTTGAATTCCCGTCGGTGCCAACAATATATTCACACCTTTTTGGGGATTGTGAAATTGTTTTATGGCTGATTCCATTAATTCCAAAGTTGCCTTTGTCGAACGTATATAAGCCACGTGTTCGATCGCACTATCGCCCGCAGGCATTCCGGCGGTCAGGGATTCATCTTGAATTAACGGCCCGATGAAAGCACGGATACCGATTTCTTGATAAGCGCGAACTGCGGCGGCAATTGTCTCTAATTCTTGTCCCGGAATCAAGACTAAATGATCGACTACAGTTGTGCCTCCAGATAGCAATGTTTCTACCGCAGTTCCCAAGGCACTCAAGTAAACTTGTTCGGGATCGAGAGGGGTAAAATCGTATAATTCTGCCAGCCACAACTCCAGTGGTAAAGGAGGAATGATGCCGCGCTGCCACATTTCGGAAGAGTGCGTGTGCGCGTTGACGAAACCGGGTAGCAGCAGCTTATTTGTGCCGTCGATAACTGTTCCTGCCGGATCTACATTGGGTGCGATCCTCTTCGAGGGCTTCGCTAACGCACTTATGCAATTATCCGCCACCTGCACGTCTGTGGTTTCATAACCACCCTCAACGGGAATTAAAACATTTTGAATTGTAAAGCTCACAGATTGACCCCTTCTGGTGAATTCACATCTATCACTATTGTATTATTTAATGTCCTTTAATCTGCCAGTCAGTGCCTGCTAACCTTAAGTAAGTCAACCGACTTAAACGTAAAATATGAATCCCGATACTCTCCGTACCTTGGGTGTGCCGCCGAATGCTTGGAAAGTTGATGCCAAAATTGCCGACATCACCCGATCGCAACTTGACCCACAAATTGTTACTTTGGAAACAGAAACTAAAACCCTGCGTGTGGATTTAGCAAAAGCCGCAATGTTGGTGATAGATATGCAAAATGATTTCTGTCATCCCGACGGTTGGTTAGCACATATTGGCGTAGATGTAACACCTGCGAGAAGTCCGATTAATCCTTTACAAAATTTACTGCCAAAATTGCGATCGCACGCAATGCCAATTATTTGGATCAACTGGGGAAACCGTCCCGATTTGATGAATATTAGTGCAGCTTCCCGTCACGTTTACAATCCCACAGGCGACGGCGTAGGTTTGGGAGATCCGCTGCCAAAAAACGGCGCATCTGTGTTGATGGCGGGGAGTTGGGCGGCTTCGGTTGTGGATGAATTGGAACAGAAACCCGAGGATATTTGCGTTGATAAATATCGGATGAGTGGCTTTTGGGATACTCCTTTAGATAGTATCTTGCGGAACCTGGGAAGAACTACACTTTTCTTTGGAGGAGTAAACGCCGATCAGTGCGTCATGGCTACCCTGCAAGATGCTAATTTTCTCGGTTATGATTGTATTTTGGTCAAAGATTGTACAGCTACGACATCTCCAGAGTATTGCTGGGAAGCGACTCTTTATAACGTTAAACAATGTTTTGGTTTTTTGTCAGATTCTCAGGCTATGTTAGAAGCAATTAAATAGTAGTCCTTAGTCATTAGTCACTAGGAATAAATTTTTGAGGCTAAACTGGAAACTAATGACTCTGGATTAACTGCTAATGACATCAAAAACATAACAACTGACAACTAATAATAAAAAAATGACAAACCAGTGTATGATTCCCGTGGCAAAGTCTCCTCAAGACTACCAAGCATTTCGGATCAGTCCCGGCGATAGTAATAGATTAGCAATTGTCTTCGATCCGGCAGCAGCTAATAGTTCATTAACCGTTTGTATCGAGATTTTTGATGCGGGGGGTAAAACTCCTCCGAACCGACACTTATTCGCAGTAGAAATGTTTTTTGTACTCAAGGGAGAAGGGCGAGCAACCTGTGACGGCAAAACTGTTACTATTAAGGCGGGAGATAGCTTGTTAGTGCCACCAATGAGCACTCACGTAATTGAAAATACGGGTAATCAACGTTTGTACACTTTGTGTATCATGGTACCGAATGAGGATTTTGTAGAATTGATTCGCAGCGGTACACCAGTTGAACTCGATGACGAAGATATGAGAGTTCTCGGGCGATCGGACGTACTTGTATCGTGCTAGGTTTGTAGTAAGGACTGAAGTCCTTACTACGAACTCTCATACAGCACTTTTCAGGTATGTGAGATATGTAGTTCTTGTAGGGACACGGCACTGCCGTGTCCCTACAGGATATTGAATGTACTTCACAAACATGGAATACGCTCTAAGGTTTGAAATAAGGACTTTTTTAGTTAATTATTTTTAAGATTTATGCTGAAAGTTTGTCCAAAAGAAACAGCGTCAATGCTAACTAGAGATGGCGTGCGTTTGGATGCTGACATCTACCGCCCCGATGCAGAGGGCAAATTTCCAGTATTATTAATGAGACAGCCTTACGGAAGGGCGATCGCCTCCACTGTAGTATATGCCCATCCCGCATGGTACGCTAAACACGGCTACATCGTTGTCATCCAAGACGTGCGGGGGCGCGGCACTTCTGAAGGCGAATTTAACTTGTTTGTTAACGAAACACCAGACGGTTTTGATACCGTTAATTGGGCTGCTAATTTACCGGGAAGCAGCGGCAAAGTAGGAATGTATGGCTTTTCCTACCAAGGCATGACTCAACTCTACGCGGCGGCTGCTAAACCCAGTGCCTTAACAACAATTTGTCCGGCAATGGTAGGCTGCGATTTATACGCAGATTGGGCCTATGAAGGCGGCGCATTTTGTTTGCAATCAAATCTCGGCTGGGCAATTCAGCTAGCCGCCGAAACTGCTCGGTTAAAAGGCGATATTTCTGCCTATCAATCCCTGTACGCAGCTTCGAGAAATCTCCCGCTATCCGATATTATCCCAGCGCGTCCTGAGATTATTAAGAATCTGGTATCAGATTCATACTATCACGATTGGTTAGACAATTATCAAGCAGGTGAGTATTGGGAAAAATTATCGCCAAACATCAAAGATTTAGACTTGCCAATGCTGCACGTTGGTAGTTGGTTTGATACTTATTTGCGGGGAACAATCCATCTTTACAAGGAAATGGTGGGTCGGAGTTCCTGCGCGCAGCATTTGATAATTGGCCCTTGGGCGCATTTACCTTGGGGGCGAAAAGTGGGAGCGTTAGATTACGGTTTTGCTGCTGCAAATCCTGTGGATGAGTTGCAAATTCGCTGGTTCGATCGATTCCTCAAAGGTGTTGATACAGGAATGTTAGATAAGCCGCCAATTTCTTTGTTTGAAATGGGGAGAAATGATTGGTGTCAATTTGATCGGTGGCCGAATAATCGTCATAAATCCTATTTTTTGGCAAGTACCGGGCTGGCTGCGATGAGAGAAGATGCGGGGACTTTAACCGAGAGTTGCGCGGATGTTTACACTGATGATATATTCGTACACGATCCTTGGCGGCCAGTGCCGTCGTTGGGAGGACACGCAGCATTTCCTGCTGGTTCATTTGAGCGATCGACTATTGACTGTCGCACGGATGTGTTAACATACACTTCTGCACCGCTAACCGCAGATTTGCACGTTGCAGGAGAAGTATTTATCGAAGTGTTTTGTACAGCAGATGCGTCAACTTTTGATTTGTGTGCGATACTTTCTGAGGTAAAAGATAGCGGCAGCGTTTACAATTTTACTCAAGGTTACGTCCGGGTTGATTCAGATAAAACACCTGTAACAATTGTGCTGCAAGCAACTTGTATCCAAATTGCCAAAGGTAATGCGTTACGTCTGAGTTTGAGTGCAGCTTGTTTCCCGGCTTATGACGTGAATCCGGGAACGGGTGCGCCTCCCGGTGTAGCGCGGGCGATCGATGCTAAGATGATCACGCTGACAGTAAGTTGTGGCGGGAATAGTCCCTCCCAAATTTTACTACCAATTGTCGATCGCACTTAAAACCATTCCATTATGAGCGTTATCTTTCACATCACCCGCAGCCAACAGTGGGAAGAAGCAAAACAAGTTCAATCCTATCGTGGGGATACACTAGATTCTGAAGGATTTATCCATTGTTCGACACTCTCGCAAACTACTAGAAGTGCTAATAAGTTTTTTGTGGGACAAACAGGATTAGTGTTGCTTTCGATTGACTCGGAAAAAGTAGAATCTGAACTTAAATATGAACTTGCTGCGGGTGAGAATTACCCGCACATTTATGGGCCGCTCAATGTTGATGCTGTGTTGAAAGTTATTGAGTTTGAAGCGGGTGCAAATGGCAAGTTTGAATTGCCGGAAGAATTAAGGACTGTTGTTTAAAAAGCACATTTTACACCATTGTTTACTAACTCTTGAGGGCGGGCTAGAAGCCCATCCCACAAGAAATTTTATCTTTTGAGGGCGGGCATCTTGCCCGTTTCTAACATTAGTGCAACATCTAAATTCAAACAGACTTGTCAACAAACTCTTTTGCCAATTTCAGTGCATCTTCACGAGTCGCAATTCTCCCCTCCACCCGCGCTAATTGGATCTCCATCAACAATTGACCAATTTGTGGACTTCTCGGCACATTCAAATATTCCATTAAATCATTGCCGCTTACTAATTGTGTCGGATGAGCAATAATATCATCAGCATCGAGATAGCGATTAATTAACAGTGAAATATCATCAACCGCAACTCCCGCCGCCACCGCCAAAACTGCTAAAACTGGAAATACTATTCCGACATCGCGAAACAGAAAATACTGTTCTCGCAAAGACATTTCGGAAATGGGTTTTGCTGGCAATTTGGGCAAGTATTTCAAAAGTGCGATCGCACTTTTAATCTCAGCATTGCTATACTTCAACCGCAGCAACTGGGTTTCAGCAATTGTCGGGTCAGAATCTGCCAACATAGCTAACTTCGCAATTGCTAACAAAGGCGTTTTAATCGTATCTCGAATCGATCGCGAAAACTCTGTTCCCAAATCTGGATAAATTACCGCCAAATCCGTAGCACACAGATCAATTTTTGTCAAAATATCAAAACGGTCGATCGCACTTTCAAACCAAATCGAAAACAAACCATCTTCCCAACCGCGACAAATCCAAGGAACACCGTCAGGATTGCTCAACAAGTAACCCAATTCAGTCCGCACTCGTTCCACCGCTATCTGACTCAACAACGGTGCTAATTCGCGAATCGCAGATAGAGTTTCCGGTTCGATCGCAAAACCCAACTGCGCCGCTTGGCGGTAAGCTCTTAATAACCTCAGCGGATCGTCCTCCAAATTTGACCGCGAAATCATCCGTAGCAAACCCAGCCGCAAATCAGCTTGACCATCCACAGGATCGATGATTTCTCCCGTAAAAGGATTGCAGGCGATCGCATTAATCCGAAAATCTCGGCGCCACAAATCCCCCTCCAGACTCCCCCCTTCCGCCTGCGCAAAATCCACCGTACCGCCCGCAAACACCACCCGCGCAATTTGACGTTCCGCATCCAACAAAACAAACCCAGCTTTCGTGCGATCGGCAATTTTTCGAGCAGTTTTCACCGCCCGTGTTAGCATAACGAAGTCCAAATCAAAATAGTGCGATCGCCTCCCCAGCAGCGCATCCCGCACAGCGCCGCCCACCAAATAAGCAGGCGCAGTCAGCAGTTCCAAATCAAACGGCCAAGTATCAGGAGATAATGTAGGTGGCAAATTAATCGACATCGCAACAAAAATAAATAAACTTACACACAATAAAGCTCTTGCTACGCTAGATTAACAGAAAGCTCAAAATTCACCAATCTTTTTGAAATGCACAGAGGATATCAAGAATGTGTATTTGTATTAACTGCCATTATGTAGACCGCTGCTTCACCTACCACGCCGTAGAAGGACAGCACGAACAGATTCATCTCACCGAAACACCCGATTTCGACCCCGTAGAACCGACAATCAACGTCAATATCCGCTCCCGCCAAGACGAAATTGAAATGGAATGGGATGTAGTCGGATGTCAAAGTTTCAAGCAAGAGAGTGGTAAATGGGCTAAGTTGCGGCC
>ENA-OBIT01000307-OBIT01000307.1-metagenomes-genome-assembly--contig:-NODE-307-length-21662-cov-2.50891_pt1 | contig 21662 bp, 20 predicted proteins | sample MGYA00153386_OBIT01 | MGnify analysis MGYA00153386
GCGACATGACCGCCATCGCCAAGGCGATTCGCGCGATGAACGTCGACGTGGTGGCGCTGCAGGAGGTGGATAAACTCACCGCCCGCAGCGGGCGCGTCGATCAGGCGGCGGAACTGGCGAAGCTGACCGGCATGCAGGCGGTGTTTGGCCGGGCGATCGATTTCGACGGCGGTGAATATGGCCTGGCGTTTCTCTCGAAGTATCCGCTGCACGACGCCGTAATCTATCCGTTGCCGTCCGGCCAGCGCGAGCAGCGCATCGCCTTCAGCGCCAAAGTTGACGTGCCGGAGTTCCCGACGCCGATCACCCTGTTCAACACCCATCTCGATACCAAGGAAGATCCGACGATGCGTCTGGATCAGGTGCGGGAGCTGAACGATCGCACTATCGAAGTGCGCGGCATCAAACTGCTGTTCGGCGACATGAACGACGTGCCGGGCAGCGTCACCTGGCTGGAGCTGAGCCGCTATTGGAACGACATCATGCCCAACGGGCAGGACGGTCGCAGCTGGCCGGCGGAAAACGCCGAGATCAAGGTGGATTACATCTTTAGCGGCAATGCGCTGGACAGCCTGACGGTGCCGAACGCCAGCGGTGATTGGAACGGCGTGCACTGGCCGGCGGTGAGCGACCACCTGCCGCTGGTGGCGGAGATGCGCCTGACCGAGCAATAAGCCGGCCGGCGTCTCTCCGGGGCAGGGCTAAGCCGCGGCGATCCGCGCCAGCCGCTCGACGGCGCTGCGGATCTCGCCCGGCGTCAGGGCCGAAAAACCCAGCAGCCAGCCATCGCGCTGGGCCTGAACCGTTTGGTATTGCGCCGTTAACCCGGGCGTAAGGACGCCGAGCCGCCACGCCTGCCGGCTGAGCGCCGCCTCTCGGCCGGGCGGCAGCCAAACGCTGAGCTGCAGGCCGCCGGCGGCGGGAACGGCCGTGGCGAAGTGGCTCAGCTTTTCGCGCACTTCCGTCAGCAGCACATCGCGCGGCGAAGTGCCCCTGGCGGATGAACTCGGCGGTCACCGCCTGCATCAATTGCGCGCTGTGGCCGTCATAGACCGTGCGCGCGGTGACGAAGGGAGCGACCAGCGCGGGTGGCACGATCAGGTACGCCAGCCGCAGCGAAGGGAACAACGATTTGGAGAAGGTGCCGAGATAGAGCACCCGGCCATGGCGATCCAAGCCTTGCATCGCCGGAATCGGCAGCCCGTCGTAGTGAAATTCGCTGTCGTAATCGTCCTCAATGATCCAGGCCTGTTGCCGCTCCGCCTGCGCCAGCAACGCCAAGCGGCGTGCCAGGCTGAGCGCCGCGCCGGTCGGGTATTGGTGCGAGGGCGTCAGATAAATCAAACGCGGATCAGGCAAGGAAGGTTCTGCTTGCAGGCCGTCGCCGTCTACGGCCACCGGCGTCAGCGCGGCGCCGGCGCTGATAAAGGCGTTTCTCGCCCCGGCGTAACCCGGCTCTTCCATCCAGACGCTGTCGCCGCTGTCCAACAGTAAGGTGGCGATCATTTGCAGCGCCTGCTGCGAACTGGTCAGCACGATAACCTGGCTCGCATCGCAGACTACGCCGCGCGTTTGGTTGACGTGGGCGGCAATGGCTTCGCGCAGCGGCAGATAGCCTTGCGGATCGCCGTAGCGCAGCAGGCTTTCCCCCTGCAGGCGCAGGCGTTGAGCGGTCAACTGCTTCCACAGGGCCAGCGGAAACGCGCGCAGGTCCGGCGAGCCGGCTGCGAAGGCCTGAGGATGCTGCGGATCGCGGCAGCCGCCGGTGTGCACGATCTGTTGGCCGCGCAGCGAAAGGCGCGGCATGGCGGTGCGGGTCGCCGGCGGCGGCGATTTGGCGATGCGGATAGCCACAAATGTGCCCTGGCCGACGCGGCGCTGCAAATACCCCTCCGCCTCCAACTGGCCGTAGGCTGCTTCGACGGTCACCCTTGAGAGGTTCAGATCCCCAGCCAGCACTCGGCTGGAGGGCAGCCGTTGCCCAACGCTCAATGCGCCGTGGTGGATGGCCTGCCGCAATGCCGCACACAGACGATCGCGCAGCGTGCCGATGGCCTGGGGCGATTGCTGAAACAGCGTGATCAGCGTGTGCCGCATAATGGGTCTTATCATGAGTAAAAAATGGGTATCAATCATAAGACCAAAATCGGGCACTATTGTCATCTGTCTTGATCAACGGGAGTGAGTGATATGTCGAAAGAATCCTTGGTGCTGGCTTTTCCGCCAGCGGCGCCGGAAGAGAGCCTGGCCTATCTGGCGGCCAAACTGAGCCGCTATGCGGATGCCTGGGACGTGGCGGAAGATTTGCGCAATGGCGTGGACGGAATGGTGGTGATCGATACCCGTGCGGAGGCGCTGTACGCCGCCGGGCATATCCCCGGCGCGTTCAGCTTGCCGCATCGCCTGATGGATGAAGCCGGCACGGCGCACCTGGATCGCCAAAAGGTGTATGTGACCTACTGCGACGGCATTGGCTGCAACGGTTCCACCAAAGGCGCCTACACGCTGGCGACGTTGGGGTTCAGGGTGAAGGAGTTGATTGGCGGGCTGGATTTCTGGCTGCGCGACGGCCATCCGTTGGCCATCGGCGAACAGCCGGGATCGCTGCGCGATCGGGCGGCTGTTGCGGACTGCGGCTGCGCCTGAGGCGTTAAAATACCAGCGCCAGCACCACGGCCAGCACCAACAGCAGCAGGATCAGCGCCACGGCCGGCTTGCTGAGCGCTTTTTGCAGTGGCAGAGGCAGGGCGGCGATCAGCGGGTTGAGCAGCGGCTGTGGCTCGACAGGGTGGCTGGCGATCGGCTGCGCCTGGCCGGCCTTCTCCAGACGGCGGGCAAACAGTTGATGAATGGCGTCGCTCATTTGCGGGTGCGTCAGCGGCGCATTGGCGCCGCAGTTGAAGCGCGCCTGGCAATAGTCGTTCATCTGCTGCAGTTCTTGCTCGTCCGCCGGCTGTTTGAGCGCCGCCAGCAGGTTGTTCAGCGTCGGTGCGCTCTGCGGGCTGAGCGCCACTTTCACCTGTAAAAACTGGTTCAGCAGCTGGAAGTGGCGCGCCGGCAGCGGATCGTTGGTTTTCACACCCGCCAGATCGAACAGCGTTTGCCAGATTTTAGCCGGCGCTTCGCCGGTGGCGGCACTGAGTTTGGTGATCTGCTGCTGCAGGCTTTGATGCTCTGCGGGCAGCAGCGGGCGATCGCTGGTGGCGGTTTGCTGCGGCTGGGGAATGGTCAGGCCGCCGGTCTGCAACAGATTCAGCACTTGCTGCAGCTGCGGCGGGCTCAACTGGCTCAGCACCGTATGGCCGAACTGCTGGCGAATAAAGTCGCTGACCGCCTGGCGGTTGTTGCCCAGGGGCAGTAATTCGGCCAGCTGTTGCAACAGCTGGCGCCCGGCGTGGTTTTGCTGCGCCTGCGTCAGGCGCGTTTGCAGCAGCTGTTCCGCCGGTTGAAAATGGCGCGCCAGCAGTTCGCCGCCGTTGTCGGCGCCAAGATCGTGACGCAGAGACGCCCAGATCTCCGCCGACTTTGCCGGGCTGAGCGTCATGATTTTCACGATCAGTTTTTCCAGCGTCGTGCGCTGCGCCGGAGAGAGGGGTTGATCGTCAGTGGCCGCCGTTTTGCCCGGGGAGGGAGGGCGTTCGCCGGCGATTGGGGCGCCCGGCCCACTCAAAGGTTGCATATCACCAGTCCTTCGCTGTGTATCCCCGCAGTGTGCCTGGAGGAGAGAATCGTCATCGTACCCGGCGAAAAGCGCAGGCTTACTGTCTATGATACCTGTAAATCGCCGCCATCAATACGTCGCTCAGACATTTCTTTACCGACAAAACGTTGCTAATCGCGGCCGCGCCGCTAAGATAACCCCAGATCTAAACATGAGGATGGCATGGTTAAACGGCAGCGGATTGCAAAATGGTTTTTATGCCTGGCTTGCCTGGTGGTGCTGACGTGCATGACCCAGCGTATGGCGGGCCTGCATGCGCTGCAGCAAACGCTGGGGATCCCGGCGGCCACTGCCGTTCAGCCCAGCGACGCCGCCGCCGAAGCGCAGCCGACGCCCTGTGAGCTGAGCGCCAAATCATTGCTGGCCGCGCCGCCGGTAATGTTCGAAACCGTGCTGTTCGGGCTGGGGCTGCTGCTGGCGCTGTTGGCGCCGACCATGGCCGCGCGCCTGCGCATTCCTCCTCCCCGCGTCATTTCACCGCCCACCCTCAGGGTGCACCTTCGATTATGCGTCTTCCGTGAATGAGTTAATCGCCCGTTTTTCGCGGTGAATTAATCATTTATGGAGAATTAACATGTTGAAAATTATCAGGCTGGCCTGCGCTTGCCTGTTTATGCTGTGGCTGCCTGCCTTGCAGGCGGCGGACAGCGGCTGGCTGCAGAACCCGGCCAACGATCATGCCAAGGTGCGGCTGCGCGCCGACACGTCACAGCCGGGAGAGACCCGTCTGCTGCTGTCGGTCGAGCTGCAAAAAGGCTGGAAAACCTACTGGCGCTCTCCAGGCGAAGGCGGCATCGCGCCGGCTATCGTCTGGCAGGGCAACCCGCCGCCCGCAACCTGGCACTGGCCGACGCCGCAGCGTTTCGAGGTGGCCGGCATTTCCACCCAGGGCTATCACGATCGGGTCACGCTGCCGATCGTGATGCCAGGCCAGGTGTCCGGCCCGCTGGCGGGCACCCTGACGCTGTCCACTTGCAGCAATGTCTGCATTCTGACCGACTACCCGTTCAGCCTGGATCTGACTACGCCGAACGATCCGCTGTTTAACCACGATTTCGCGCAGGCGATGGGGCAGGTGCCGATCGCCGCTGGGTTGGCGGAAAGCGTCAAGGCCGGTTACCGCAGCGGCGAGCTGCAGATTTCCGCCGAACGTGCCGCCGGTTGGCAGCAACCCGCGCTGTTCTTCGATACGCTAGCGGATGCCGATCTCGGCAAGCCGCAGGTCGAGACCGACGGTGCTCAGCTGTTGGCGCGAGTGCCGGTCAGCGACGGTTGGGGCGATGCGGCGCCGGATCTGCGCGGCAAAACGCTGACGTTGGTGATTGACGACGGCGGCATGGCGCAGCAGATTACGCTGCCGATTGGCGATCCGCTGGCCGCGCCTGCCGGTGCGGCGTTCCCGTTATGGCAAGCGGTATTGATGGCGCTGGCGGGTGGGTTAATCCTCAACCTGATGCCGTGCGTGCTGCCAGTGCTGGGCATCAAGCTCGGTTCTATCCTGCAGGTGGAGCATCGCGATCGGCGCAGCGTTCGTTTGCAGTTCCTGGCGTCGTCGCTGGGTATCGTCGCCTCGTTTATGGCGTTGGCCTTGCTGATGACGCTGCTGAGACTCGGCAACCACGCGCTTGGCTGGGGCATTCAGTTCCAGAATCCGTGGTTTATCGGCTTTATGGTGCTGGTGACGCTGCTGTTCAGCGCCAACCTGTTTGGCCTGTTCCATCTGCGCCTCTCATCCGATCTGAATACCTCACTGGCCACCCATAACGGGCACGGTCTGAGCGGCCATTTTTGGCAGGGCGCGTTCGCTACGCTACTGGCGACGCCGTGCTCGGCGCCGTTTCTCGGCACGGCGGTGGCCTTCGCGCTGGCGGCGTCGCTGCCGGTGCTGTGGGGCATGTTCATCGCACTCGGCATCGGCATGAGCCTGCCGTGGCTGCTGATTGCCGCCTGGCCTTCGCTGGCGCTGCGCTTGCCGCGCCCCGGCCACTGGATGAATACCGTCAAGCTGGCGATGGGGTTGTTGATGCTGGCGTCGTCGCTGTGGCTGCTGAGCCTGCTGAGCAATCATATCGGCGTGCAGGCCACGCTGTGGCTGGGGGCGCTGGCGCTGCTGGCGTTGCTGCTGGCAGTATGGCGTCAGCAGGGAGCACGGTTAGCGGCCAAGCTGGCGGCGGGCACGTTGGTGCTGGCTGGCGTGGCCTTGTTGGCCGGCTCGCTGACCGCCGGCCTGTGGCGCCAACCGTTGCAGGATCGGGTGCAGTGGCAACCGCTGAGCGAACAGGCGATTGCCGAGGCGCTGGCCCAGCATAAGCGGGTGTTCGTCGACGTGACCGCCGACTGGTGCGTGACCTGTAAAGCCAACAAATTCAATGTGCTGCTGCGCGATGACGTACAGCGCGCGCTGAGCGCCGACGATGTGGTCGCGCTGCGCGGCGACTGGAGCCGCCCGTCGGCCGACATCAGCGCCTTCCTGCAAAAGCGCGGCAGCGTCGCCGTGCCTTTCAACCAAATCTATGGCCCCGGCAGCCCGGACGGCGAGGTGTTATCCCCGCTGTTGACCCGTGACGCCGTGCTGCAAACGCTCTCCCATGCCAAAGGAACCGAACAATGAAAAAGCTACTGATTTTACTGATGATCATCGCCGCCCCGGCGTGGGCCGCCGAGCCTTTCACCCCGGCGCAAGAGGCGCGCATTAAAGAGATGATCCGCGAAACGCTGGTGTCCAACCCGGACATTCTGGCGCAGGCGGTGGACGCCTGGCAGCAGCAGACCGCAGGCCAGCAAATCAGCCAGGCTATCAAGCAGAATGCCAAAACGCTGTATCAGGATCCGGCCAGCCCGCGCCTGGGCGCCGCCAACGCCAAACTGACGCTGGTGACCTTTACCGACTATAACTGCCCGTACTGCAAGCGGTTTGATCCGATGCTGGAGAAGATCGTCAAGCAATACCCGGATGTGGCGCTGGTGGTGAAGCTATTGCCGTTCAAGGGCGAAAGCTCGGTCAGCTCGGCGCGCGTGGCGCTCACCACCTGGCAGCAGCATCCGGATCAATTCTGGGCTTTGCACCAGCGGCTGATGGCGAAAAAGGGCTTCCACGACAAGGCCAGCATCGCCGCCGCGCAGGAGAAAACCGGCGTCAAGGCGGTGGCTCCGAGCGAACAAAGCATGACCACGCTGCGCACCAATATGGAATTGGCGGAACAATTGGGCGTACAAGGGACGCCGGCGACGCTGATCGGCGATCAAATGCTGCCGGGGGCGGTGTCCTATGAAGAGCTGGAAACGATGGTGAAGCAGCAGCTGGCGAAGGCCAACCATGGCTAAGCTCAAGCGCTGGGGGCGCGAGTTGCTGCTGCTGGCGCTGATCGTACTGGCGGTGGTCACGGTAATGGATTGGCTGAACGCGCCGCAGGCGCCGCCGGCCTTCGATGCCCAGACGCTGACCACGTTGGACGGTGATCGCGTATCGTTGGCGCAGCTCAGCCATGAACGGCCGCTGCTGGTTTACTTCTGGGCCAGTTGGTGCGGCGTCTGCCGTTTCACTACGCCGGACGTCGCCCGTTTGCAGGCGGCGGGCGGCAACGTGCTGACCGTCGCGCTGCGCTCGGGCGACGATACCCAGGTGAAACAGTGGCTGGCACGCAAACGGCTGGCGCTGCCGGTGGTCAACGATCCGGCTGGTACGCTCTCGGCGCAGTGGCAGATTGGTGTGACGCCGACCTTCGTGGTGATCTCGCAGGGCAAAGTGGTGCAGAGTACCACCGGCTGGACCAGTTACTGGGGGATGAAGCTGCGGCTGTGGTGGGCCGCCGTCTAACCGGCGTTTTTCTCTGTTATCACTTCCTCAATCGCCCGGCCCAGCCGGGCGATACCTTCTTCAATCTGCGGCGGCGAGTTGGCGGCGAAGTTTAGCCGCAGACTGTGCGCGCCCAGCTGTTCCTGGGCATAAAAGCATTCGCCGCGCGCGAAAGTGACGCCGTGTCGCCAGGCCACCGGCATCAGTTCGGTGGTGGTTACCGTCGCGGGCAGCGTCAGCCAGATAAACAAGCCGCCTTGTGGCGTTTCGAAACGGCACCCCGGCGGCAACCGCCGTTGCAACGCGTCGATCATCACTTCCAGATGGCGGCGGTAGACGCGCCCGGCGCGCCGCAGCTGCTTGTCGTAACGGCCGACGGTGACGAACGCGTCCAGCGCGCGCTGGATCAGACTGGAGCTGGTGAAGCTGTCGACGTGTTTCAGCCTGGCGAAACGCTGATAGTGTTCGCTGTCCGCCACCAGATAGCCGATGCGCATGCTGGGCAGCAGCATCTTGGAGAAGGTGCTGACGTAGATCACCGCGCCCGGCTGCGCCAGCGCGCGCAGCGACGGCAGCTGCTTGCCCTGGTAACGCAGATCGCCGACGAAATCGTCCTCCAGGATCACCACGCCGGCCTGTTGGGCGATCGCCAGTAGGCGTCGCCGACGCGCCTCGCTCAGGCAGCGGCCGGTCGGGTTGTGGAAATTGGGGATGGTGTAGATCAGTTTGGGGCGGTGGCGTTCTAACAATTCCGGCAGCAAATCCACCCGCATGCCGTGGCGGTCACCCGGTACGGTGACGATATTGATGCGGTGCTGGCGCAGCAGGCCCAGCGCTTCGGCGTAGGTCGGTTCTTCGACGATCACCGTATCGCCCGGCGCCAGCAGGCTTTGCACCACCAGGCTGATGGCATGCTGCGAGCCGTTGGTGATCAGCACCTGTTCCGCCTGCGTGGGGATGCCCTGCGCGCTGAGAATGCGGCTCAGCGTATCGCGCAGCGGGTAGTAGCCGCAGTATTCCCCGTAGCTGAAGGCCTCTTCCGCATGGCGGCTGAGCACCGACAGCAGCACTTTGCGAAACGCCTCCAGCGGAAACACCTTAGGGCTGCCGACGCCGGCGGCGAAGTTGATCAGCCCCTCCGGCAGCGGGGCGTCGGCGTAGCCGTCCAGCCGCGAGGTGAGGGTGGTGAAGCTCTCCAGCGGGAATGGGGCATCGCTGCTCGGCCGGGCCGGGCGCGTTTGCGCCTGCGGGTGCGCAACATAGGCGCCGCTGCCGCGCCGCTGATGCAAAAAGCCCTTGGCCGCCAGCTCGGCGTAGGCGTTATCCACCGTTAAACGGCTGACCGCCAGCTCGGCCGCCAGCGTGCGCGTCGAGGGCAGCTTGTCGCCATCGACGAACACGCCGGTGAGGATGGCGCGCCGCAGCGCTTCTTCGATCTGTAAATAGAGCGGAACGTCCTGCTCGCGATCTAACGGAATGTGCATGCGAAATTGGCCCGGTTAGGGAGAGAGCTTTTTACTATAACCCATGTCAACGGGGCTTCAAGCGCAGAAAAGTGGCCTGCATGACAACGCCGTAAAGTGGCTATAGTGAGAAAAAATGGCCGCGTTACACTGTCTGCCTGAGCATTTACGTCGCCATTTTTCCGAGGATCTCATGTCATTACCGTCAGGTGTTTCCGCCCGGCCGGCGCTGCCCGGCGCGCGCCTCTTTCAGGGCAGCCACCAGGGTTACGTCATCGCCATGATCAGCGCCATGCTGCTGGCCTTTACCGCCATCATCATCCGCGCGCTGACCGAGTACTATCACCTGCCGACCTTCGTGCTGGCGTTCTGGCGCGCGGCGCTGGTGGCGCTGGTGCTGTTGCCGCTGCTGTTGCTGGTGAAACCGCAGTGGGCGCGCTTGCGCCGTGAACAGGTGGTGTTCTACGCGCTTTACGGGCTGCTGCTGGCGCTGTTCAACAGCCTGTGGACGCTGTCGGTGGCGCTGAACGGCGCATCGGTGGCGACCATTCTGACCTACTGCTCGGTGGGCTTTACCGTGTTCCTCGGCTGGGTGATGTACAGCGAACGCCTGACGCTGCGCCAATTGCTGGTGATCGCCATCAGCCTGGGCGGCTGCTTCCTGGTCAGCAACGGCGACAGCATGGGGAACAGCCACTTCGACCTGCTGGGGCTGCTGGTCGGGATGCTGTCGGGCATCGGTTATACCCTGTATACCCTCGGCGGGCGGGTGGCCAGCGAACGCGGCTATCCGGTGTGGAACACCATCCTGTACGTGTTCGGGTTTTCGGCGCTGTACCAGCTGGTGTTCAACGCGGCGCTGACGGCGTTCCCGCTGGCGGCGTTCCACGGCATGGCCGGCTCTCTGTGGTTCCTGTCGCACGGCGCACAGGGCATCCAGTGGAGCGGCTGGCTGTTGCTGCTGGCGCTGGCCGCCGGGCCGACGCTGCTGGGCTTCGGGCTGTACAATATCAGCCTGAAAACGCTGCCGCTGGCGGTGGCCAACCTGATCCTGTCGCTGGAACTGGTGTTCACCGCGGCGATCGCCTATTTCCTGCTGGGGGAAAACATGAATCAGCTGCAGCTGCTGGGCAGCGCGCTGGTGATGGGCGGAGTGCTGCTGTTGAAAAGCAAGACCGCCGAGGCGTGATCGGCTACCATTACGCCTCGCAAGAGAGGCGGTAATGATGAATAACCCGAGATTGAAACGAGCGCTTATCGCTTGAATGGCCGTGTTGAGTGAACGACAACACGGCCACAGACATTCCGTTCCGTGGCTTTTATTCCCGTAACAAGAGAATACGCCATGTCCGAAAAACATTGGTCCAAAACCGAGCTGCTGCATCAGACGGTGACCAACCCGAATATCATCGTCAAAGGCACCCACAGCTACTACAGCGACTGTTGGGATAACGGCTTCGAACGCTCGGTAGTGCGCTATCTGCACGGCGACGCGGTCAGCCGGCAATGGCAGCCGCTGGGTGACATAGATCGCTTGCTGATCGGCGATTATGTGTGCATCGCGGCCGAAGCGGTGATCCTGATGGGGGGCAATCACACCCACCGTATCGACTGGTTGAGCCTGTACCCCTTTATGGAAACCATCAAACGGGCGTACCGCCCCAAAGGCGACACCCGGCTGGGGGACGGTTGCTGGATTGGCATGCGGGCGATGTTGATGCCAGGGGTATCGATAGGCGAAGGGGCGATCGTCGCCGCTGGCAGCGTGGTGGCCGGCGATGTTGAGCCTTATGCCATCGTCGGCGGTAACCCGGCGAGGTTTATCCGTTGGCGATTCGCGCCGGAAATCATCGCGCGGTTGCTTGCGTTGCGCCTCTATGACTTGTCCGAGGCGGACTTTGCGGTGATTCAACCTCTGCTCGCCGATGTCGATATCGATGCGTTGGAAAGGGGAATTGCGGCCTTGCGCCGTTAACCATAACGGGCGGGGGAGCCCCGCCCGTTTCGCATTACTCGGCCTTGGCCTCGGCCACCGGTTGGCGGCGTTTACGCATCAGGCGCAGCAGCGGCGGCAGCGCCAGTACCGCGACCGCCAGCACCAGCAGCGTTTGCGCGATGCTGCTGCTCCACAGGATGCCGAATTCGCCGTTGCTGATCGACAGCGCGCGGCGCAGGTTCTGCTCCAGCATCTCACCCAGAACAAAGCCCAGAATCAGCGGCGACATCGGGAAGTGCATTTTCCGCAGGATATAGCCGAACACGCCCAACCCCACCATCAACAGCAGGTCGAAGGTGGTGCTGTGCACCGCATAAACCCCCACAGCGGAAACTGCGGCGATCGCCGGCACCAGGAACCACAGCGGAATGGTCAGCATGCGGGTGAACAGGCCGACCAGCGGCAGGTTCATGATCAGCAGAATGACGTTAGCGATCAGCAGTGCGGCGATCAGCCCCCAGACGATATCCGGCTGTTCGGTGAACATCGCCGGGCCGGGGGTGATGTTGTACAGCGTCAGCGCCCCCATCATCACCGCCGTGGTGCCGGAACCCGGCACCCCCAGCGTCAGCATCGGAATGAATGAGCCGCAGGCCGAGGCGTTGTTGGCCGCTTCCGGCGCCGCTACGCCGCGGATGTCGCCCTTGCCGAAGGTGTCGCTGTTACCGCTGATTTTCTTCTCGGTCATGTAGGTCAACGCGCTGGCGATGGTGGCGCCGGCGCCCGGCAGAATGCCGACGAAGAAACCGATCACCGACGAGCGCAGGGTCGGGCCTGCGCACTGCGCCGCCTCTTTGCGGTTGAACAGCAACCGGCCGGTTTTACGCACCAGCTTTTGCCCGGCGCTGGTGCTTTCCAGCATCAGCAGGATTTCGCTGACCGAGAACAGGCCGATCACCACCACGATAAACTGCACGCCGTCGGAGAGGTGCACACTGTCGAAGGTAAAGCGGTAAACGCCGGTGTTGGCGTCGACGCCCACCGTCGCCAGCCCCAGGCCGATCAGCGCCGCCAGCAGCGATTTCAGCGGGTTCTGGCTCATCATGCTGCCGAGGCAGGCGATGGCGAATACCATCAGGGCGAAATACTCTGCCGGGCCGAAGGCCAGCGACCAGCGGGCCAGCAGCGGCGCGAACAGGATGATGCCGCCGATGGCGATCATCGATCCGACGAACGAACTGACCGCCGAGATGGACAGCGCCACGCCGGCGCGCCCCTGCTGCGCCATCGGGTAGCCGTCCAGCGCGGTCATGATCGCCGCCGCGTCGCCCGGCACGTTGAGCAGAATCGAGGAGATGCGGCCGCCGTACTCGCAGCCGATATACACCGTCGCCAGCAGGATTAGCGCCGATTCGGCCGGCAGCTTGAGGGCAAATGCCAGCGGCAGCAGGATCGCCACGCCGTTGATCGGCCCGAGGCCCGGCAGCAGGCCGACGATGGTGCCGACGAAGCAGCCGATCAGGGCGATAATCAGGTTCTGCGGCACCAGCGCCACTTCGAACCCTTGGGTCAAATACATCCAGGTATCCATCATCGCTCCCGTTAGCTCAGCCAGATGCCGAGCGGCAGTGTGACATCGAGAAGTTGGTCAAAGGCGTAGTACAGCGCTGCGCCCATGACGACGCCGGAGAGGGCCGCCGCCGGCAGGCTGGCCTGAAACAACAGGCCGATGCTGAACGTCAGCAGCGCGGTCGCCAGCGGAAAGCCCAGCCATTCAAAGCCCCAGGCATACAGCACCAGGGTGATCACCAGCACCAGCAGCCGCTGCAGCACCTTGTGGTGCGGCCAGTCCACCGCCTGTGGGCGGCGCAGCAGCAACAGGGCCGCGCACAGCGCCATCAGGCTGAGGATCGCCAGCGGGAAAGGGCGCGGCCCCAGCGGTTCATAGCTGTATTCGCTTTGAATGCCCCAGCCGATGAACAGCCCGCCGATACACAGCAGCAGCCAAAAGCCGGCAAAAATACGATCGCTCATGGTTTTCCCCTGCGGTTATTTGGCCAGGCCGAACACTTTCGCCTGCTCACGGTATTGGGCAACCTGATTCTTCACGTAGGCGTCCAGCTCTTTGCCGGTCATGTTGAATTCGAACAGGCCGCGCAGATCGCGTTGCTGCTTGAATTCATCGGTCGCCATCATTTTCTGGAAGGTGTCGATCCACCACTGATACTCTTCATCGCTGACTTTCGGCCCGACGTAGAAGCCGCGAATGATCGGCCACACCAGGCTGTACCCCTGTTCTTTGGCGGTCGGAATGTCGGCCAACTGGCCAGGCAAACGTTGCTCGGCATACACCGCCAGCACGCGGATTTTGTCGCCCTGCAGGTAAGGCACCATCTCGCTCAGATCACCGGAAACTGCCTGAATATGATTGCCCAACAGCGCGGTGACCGGCTCGCCGCCGCCTTCGAACGCCACGTAGCGCATCTTGCGCGGATCCACGCCGACTTCGCGCGCCAGCAGCGCAGTTTTCATCCAGTCCTGGCTGCCGATGGAGGCGCCGGCGCCGAACACCACGCTGTTGGGATCTTTTTGGAAGGCGTCCATCAGGTCTTTCAGAGTCTTGTAAGGCGAGTCGGCGCGCACCGCGATCATGCCGTAGTCGGTTCCGACCGCCGCCAGCCATTTCACGTCGTCCACGTTGTAGCGGCCGAACTTGCCCTGAGCCGCCGGAGAAGGCCACCACGGTGCCGAACTCCGCCGGTCGCTGCGCGACGATGGCGTTGTAGGCCACCGCGCCGACGCCGCCGGGCATATAGGTGACGCGCATCGGTTTATCGATCGCCTTGGTGTCCTGCAACGACACCTGAATCAGCTTGCAGGTCAGATCGAAACCGCCGCCGGGCTTGGCCGGCGCAATACATTCGGTGCGTTTGGGCGCTTCCACGGCAAAGGCCTGAGAGGCTGCCAGCAACAGTGCGGCGGCGGTAAAGGTACGGGTCATTATTTTTTTCATTGTGGCTTGCCCTCGGTATTGTTCTGGTTGTGAATCCCGCAGAGCGCGGTTGCAGGATTGTTAAAACAACAACCTTTCATTTACCTTTCAGTGGCCGGAAAAGTTTCCAGTCTGTGATTAGGGTCTCTTGTCGCCAGTGAATCACGGGTGCGCTACCATAGAAATGCGGGCAGGAACAGGGCGCAAAACCGGCCAAAATCCTGCGTAATATCAGGTTTGCCGTTCTGCTTTCGCGATAAAATCATGATCAGTGAAATGAATAGAGACGCAGTGATATGTTTTCGTTAGGGAAATTATTTGGTGGTAGGGACAGCGCCAAAGTATGCGCGATTAAACGGTTGCCTGAGGTCTATGCGGAGATGGTCGGTGAAACCGGGCAGTGCCGTTTGAAGCGACTGCGTGCCGACGTTGGCGTGTTTGAACTGCATTTCGTCAACGCCGACGGTGAAAAGTATGCCTGCCAGATGACCGCCTGCGTGACCGGCATCGATCTGGTATTTGCCGTCAACAATCGCTCCGTGCTGGTTTCTTCGCCGTTTACCGCCGACAAGCTGCGCCCGGTACTGGACATTGCCGTGGCCGATAGCCCCATTCCGCTGATCTGACATCGTCCTGCGATCGCGCTCTATACGCATAATTGTGTGCCAGCTCCCAAAACTGGCGGCGCGGCGCTCTTTTATCCCCTTATTTTCCATGCCATTCTCTGTTATCGACCTGTTAACAAGCGCGATATTGGCGCCAGGTTGTTCAGATAAATCAATGGAATGGGAACATGCGACTGTTATTGGTTGAAGATCACCCCGAGCTGTCTCACTGGTTGCAAAAGGCGCTGACCGGCGCCGGCTTTGCCGTCGACGTCGCCCCGGACGGCGTGGCAGCGGATCACCTGCTGCTCAACGAACGCTATGCGCTCGCGGTGCTGGATGTGGCGCTGCCGCGTATGAACGGTCTGGATTTGCTGGCGCGCCTGCGCAAGCGCGGGCAGGATCTGCCGGTGCTGCTGCTGACGGCGCGCACCGACGTGGCCGACCGGGTAAAAGGCCTGAATCTGGGGGCGGACGATTACCTCACCAAGCCGTTCGAACTGGACGAGCTGGAAGCGCGTATTCGGGCGCTGCTGCGCCGCAGCGTCGGCGCCCCGCAGCCGGCGTTGCAGTACGGCGCGTTGACCTATCACGACGAAGGCTATTTTCTGCTGGAGAGCAAACCGCTGGCGCTGACGCCGCGCGAGCTGGCGGTGTTGACCGCGTTGATGCACCGGCGTGGCCGCCCGGTGGCCAAGCAACAGCTGTTCGAGCAGGTATTTACGTTGTCCGACGAGGCCAATCCGGAGAGCATCGAGCTTTACGTACACCGCCTGCGGAAAAAGCTGCAGGGCAGCGACGTGGCGATCGTCACGCTGCGTGGCCTGGGTTACAGCCTGGAGCTGTGCGATGCGGTGGTTTAACGCGCCGCGTTCGCTGTTCTATCAACTGCTATTGTTTTTTGGCCTGCCGCTGCTGGCGTTGGGCGGCATCTCTATCTACACCCACTATTTCAGCGCCATGAGCGCCGCCACCCTGGCTTACGATCGCACGCTGCTGGCGTCGGCGCGCACCGTAGCGGAGCGACTGGTGGTGCGCGAAGGCAAGCTGGCGGTTGATGTGCCCTATGTGGTGCTCGACAGCTTCGAGCGCAACATGAACGATCAGCTGTATTACGAGGTGATCTCGCCGCAGGGGAAAAGCATCTCGGGCTATGACGATTTGCCGCCTTTGCCGCCCCATATCCCGCGTTCCACGCTCTACCCGGCGCTGGTGCATTTTTACGATGCGGAATACCTCGGCAGGCCGATCCGCGTGGCGGCGCTGTTTCAACCGGTCAACGAGTCGGGCGTGAGCGGCATGGCGACCATTCTGGTGGCGGAAACCCTGGAGTCGCGCCGTTACCTGGCGCGGCAGATGATGATCGCGGCGCTGCTGAGCCAGGGCACGGTGGTGGCGTTAACCCTGATCCTGGCGTTCGCATTGCTCAAGCGGGTGTTGAAGCCGATGCGTAAGCTCTCCGGTATCATGCTGCGGCGCGATCCGGGCGAGCTGACGCCCTTGCCGCGGGTATTGCCATGGTCGGAGATGCAGCCGCTGCTGGTGGCGTTTAATCGTTACATCGAACGGCTGCGGCTGATGGTGGCACGTCAGGAGCGCTTCAGCGCCGACGCTTCGCACCAACTGCGCACGCCGCTGGCGGTGTTGAAGACTCAGGTTGGGGTCGCGCTGGCCAGTGACCGGCCGCAGCAGTGGCGCGAAAGCCTGCAGGCGATGAGCGCGACGCTGGATAATACCGTGTCGCTGACCGACCGCCTGCTGCATCTTTCACGCCTGAAGGCCAGCGAGCACCAGGCCGATCGTAAGTTGCAACCGGTCAACCTGGCGCAGGTGCTGCGCGACGCCTGCTTTTCCCGCTTGCCGCAGGCGCGCAGTAAACAGATCGATCTCGGGTTCGAAGGCGAGGCGGCGTGTCAAGTGGCGGGGGAGCCGCTGCTGTTGGCCGAGCTGTGCGCCAACCTGCTGGACAACGCGCTGAAATATACACCGCGTCAGGGCGTGGTGACCGCTCGCCTCACGCAGGATAAGGCGGCAGGGGAAGGCGTGCTGGAGATAGAAGACAGCGGCCCCGGCATCGCCTTGCAGGACAAGGCGCTGGCGCTGCAGCCGTTTCACCGGCTGGACAACGTGGGCGATCAGCCGGGCGCCGGATTGGGACTGGCGTTGGTGAAAGACATCACCGCGTATCACGGCACCCGCCCGGAGCTGTTGAGCTCTGCCGCGCTGGGCGGCCTGTTGGTGCGGGTGCGTTTCAGGCTGCTGCCTTAAGCCTGTTCTTTGCAGGACTCTGCGTTGGCCGCCGGGGCTTTGGCTTTACGCGTCAGCGGCGTGCGCAGCCGCTGCGACAGGATAACGCCCAGCAGGGTAATGCCGCCGCCGATCAGGTGGTAACCGTGCAACTGCTCATGCAGGAACAGCACGGCGATAGCGGCGGTAAACACCGGTGCCAGGTTCATGAAGATCGAGGCGGTGTTGGCGCCCAGGCGCATCACGCCCTGGATCCACAGGAACGGGGCGATGATCGAAGCCGGAATGCCGGCGAACAGCACCAGCGGCAGGTTATGGCCGTTCAAGCCGACATCCTGCGCCATCAGGAAATTAGGCAGTAACAACAGCACGCCGAACAGGATCTGCACGTACAACGATTGCCAGTTCGGCAGCGCGATGGCCCAGCGTTTGGTCAACACGCCATACAGCGCGTACGAGGCGGTGGCGAGCAGCATCATCAATTCCCCTTTGCCGATACCGTGCTGCAACAGCACGCCGGGCTGACCGCCGCTGACCAGCCAGATCAGGCCGCAGAAGGAGAGTATGCTGCCGAGCAGCACGCCGACGGTTGGCGCAATGCGCAGCAGAACGATGCTGATCAGGATGGTCAGCAGCGGGATCAGCGACACGATGATGCCCATAAACAGCGCGCTGACGCTGTGCGCGGCGTAATAGGCCAGGCTTTGGTACAGCACCATGCCCAGCAGGCCGAGGATCATCAGCTTCCACCAGTTGGCGCGCACCTGCGCCCAGTTGCGCAGCACGCCCGGCAGCACGAACGGCGTGAGGGCAATCAGCGCCAGCAGCCAGCGGTAGAGCGAGATGGCCGCCGGATCGATGGCGGTGGCGGAGAGTTTGCTGACGACGGCATTAATCGACCAAATCAGCACGGCCAACAGCGGGAAGAGCATATTCATGATAATTATTCTCAATAACGTCCAACATGCTGGCTAGTCTACGCGTGTCCGGTTTATCATATATAGCGATATCCAGACAAAAATCGGCGTAAACAAGACAAATCACGGGACGAAACCATGCCAGAAATCCGCCATTTCCCCGAGTCGTTGATCCCGGCGCCCAACCCGGTGCAGTTCCGCTGCGAGGAGTTCAACGCGCGCACCGAATTCCAGCCGCACAGCCACACCTGGGGTCAGTTGATGTGGGTTAAAGCCGGGGTGATGGTGCTGCGCATCGGCGGGCAGCGCTTTCTGGCGCCGCCGGAGTTCGTGCTGTGGGCGCCGGCTGGCATCGAACACTCCTGCTATAACCAGCGGCTGGCGCAGTGCCGCATGGTGGACATCACGCCGGCGCTGTGCACCGGCATGCCGGCCGACCCCTGTCTGGTGAGCGTAACGCCGATATTCCGCGCCATCGCCGAGGATTTCTATGCGCGCAAGCAGTACATTCCGCAGGCGGAGGCGGATTTGCGTCTCTGCCAGGTGCTGATCGATCAGCTGCGCCTGTCGCCGCGCCAGCAAACCTATCTGCCGTCGTCGGACGACAAGTTCTTGGCGCCGGTGCTGGAAGCGTTGGAGCATTGTCCGGCGGACAACACCTCGCTGGCGGCGTGGGCGGCTCGGGTCTACACCACCGAGCGCACGCTGTCGCGACGCTGCCAACAGGATCTGGGCATGTCGTTCAGCGAATGGCGCCAGCGCCTGCGGTTCCTGCATGCCGTCTCCCTGCTCGAGCAGGGCAAGACCGTGCAGGACGTGGCGTTAGACGTCGGCTACAGCTCCGCGTCGGCCTTTATCGTCATGTTCCAGCAGATCGCCGGCACTACCCCTGAGCGCTTTCGCCGTGCCTGATTCAGTGGCACACTATTTCGCAGACAAATAGCCGTAAACCGTCGGAGAACGCAGTGAAAATTCTGGTTGATGAAAATATGCCGTACGCGGCCGAGCTGTTCAGCCGCCTGGGCGAGGTGCAGGCGGTACCGGGCCGCCCGATCCCGCTCGAGGCGCTGGCGGATGCCGATGCGCTGATGGTGCGTTCGGTCACCAAGGTCAATGAAGCCTTGTTGGCCGGCAGCCATATCGACTTTGTCGGCACCGCCACCGCCGGCACCGATCACGTCGATGAAGCCTGGCTGCAACGTCAGGGCATCGGCTTTTCCGCCGCGCCGGGCTGCAACGCTATCGCGGTGGTCGAGTATGTGTTCTCTGCCTTGATGCTGCTGGCCGAACGCGACGGCTTCCACCTGCGGGATAAAACCGTCGGCATCGTCGGCGTGGGCAACGTTGGTTCCCGTCTGGACGCTCGCCTCAAAGCGCTGGGCGTGCGCACGCTGCTGTGCGATCCGCCGCGTGCCGATCGCGGCGACGCCGGGGAATTCTGGCCGTTGGAGAAGCTGGTGGCCGAGGCCGACGTGCTGACCTTCCATACGCCGCTGAATAAATCCGGCCCATACCATTCGCTGCATCTGGCGGACGCCGAGCTGTTGGCGGCCCTGCCGGACAACCGCATTCTGATCAACGCCTGCCGCGGGCCGGTGGTGGATAACGCCGCCTTGCTGCAGGCGCTGGAAAAGGGCAAAAAGCTGAGCACGGTGCTGGACGTGTGGGAACCGGAGCCGGATCTCGCCTTACCGCTGCTGGCGCGGGTGGATATCGGTACCGCGCACATCGCTGGGTATACGCTGGAAGGCAAGGCGCGCGGCACCACCCAGGTGTTCGAGGCGTTCAGCCGCCATCTGGGGCAGCCGCAACAGGTGGCGCTGGCCTCGCTGTTGCCGGTGCCGGAGTTCAGCCAGATCCGCCTCAATGGGCCGCTGGATGAAGCGCGGTTAAAACGATTGATGCACTTGGTGTATGATGTGCGCCGCGATGATGCGCCGCTGCGCAAAGTCGCTGGGCAACCGGGCGAATTCGATCGCCTGCGCAAGCACTACCAGGAGCGCCGCGAGTGGTCTTCGCTGGCCGTGCAATGCGATGACAGCGCCAGCGCCGAGCTGCTCGGCAAGCTGGGCTTTAGCCTGGCGTAGCGCGTAAGGTTGTCTTAAGCCAACGCCGCTACAGTGAGCGGTAAAGATTATCGGGCGGTGATTGCACTGCCCGTCTGCTTTTATGAATGAAATACTCTGGAGAAAACCCGATGTCTGACGGCTGGAATATCGCGCTGCTCGGCGCCACTGGCGCGGTAGGTGAAGCGTTGCTGGAATTGTTGCAGGAACGCCAGTTCCCGGTGGGTGAGCTCTATCCTCTGGCAAGCGAACGCAGTGCGGGCGCCAATGTGCGCTTCAACGGCAAGTCTCTTCTGGTGCAGAACGCCGAAGAGTTCGACTGGTCGCAGGCCCAACTGGCCTTCTTCGTCGCCGGCAGCGACGCTTCCGCTCGCTATGCCGAAGAGGCCGGCAACATGGGCTGCCTGGTGATCGACACCAGCGGTCTGTTCGCCATGGAGCCGGATGTGCCGCTGGTGGTACCGGGTGTTAACCCGCAGGTGCTGGCGGATTACCGCAACCGCAATATCGTCGCGGTGGCTGACAGCATGGTCAGCCAACTGCTGACGGCGATCAAACCGCTGACCGAACAGGCGGGTCTCTCGCGTCTGCACGTTACCACGCTGATGTCGGTATCCTCGCGCGGCAAGGCCGCGGTGGACGATCTGGCCGGCCAGAGCGCGCGCCTGCTGAACGGCATTCCTGCCGAGGAAGGCGTCTTCGCTAAACAGCTGGCGTTTAACCTGCTGCCGCTCGTTGCCGACGAGCAGGGCAGCGTGCGCGAAGAGCGTCTGATCGTCGATCAGGTGCGCAAGGTGCTGCAGGACGAAGGGTTGCCGATTTCGGTGAGCTGCGTTCAGTCGCCGGTGTTTTACGGCCATGCGCAGGTGGTGCACCTGGAAGCGCTGCGCCCGCTGTCCGCCGAAGAGGCGCGCAGCGAGCTCGAAGAAGTCGAGGACATTCAGCTGAGCGAAGAGGACGATTACCCGACTCAGGTGACCGAAGCCTCCGGCAGCGATGCGCTCAGCATCGGTTGCCTGCGTAACGATTACGGCATCCCCGAGCTGCTGCAGTTCTGGACGGTGGCGGACAACGTGCGCTTCGGCGGCGCGTTAATGGCGATCGAAACCGCCGAGCGTCTGGTGCAGGAGCAGATGTACTGATGTCAGAGGTGGTCTCGCCCGCTCAGCCGACGCTGAAGGTAGCGCTGGGCATCGAATATGACGGCAGCCGGTACTACGGCTGGCAGCGGCAGCAAGAAGTGGCCAGCGTGCAGGAGCGCCTTGAGCAGGCGTTGAGCAAGGTGGCGGATGCGCCGATCAACGTGCTGTGCGCCGGGCGCACCGACGCCGGGGTGCACGCCACCGGGCAGGTGGTGCATTTCGAAACCACCGCGCGTCGCAAGGACGCCGCCTGGACGATGGGCGTGAACACCCATTTGCCGCCGGACATCGCGGTGCGCTGGGTGAGCCCCGTCGCCGACGATTTTCACGCGCGTTTCAGCGCTACCGCGCGCCGTTACCGCTATATTATTTTCAACCATCGCTACCGGCCGGCGGTGTTGCAACAGGGGGTGACGCACTTTTATCACCCGCTGGATGCCGATCGCATGCACCGGGCGGCGCAGGCGCTGCTGGGCGAGAATGACTTCACCTCGTTCCGCGCGGTGCAGTGTCAGTCGCGCACCCCGTGGCGCTGCGTAAAACACGTTAAGGTTACGCGCTACGGCGAATATATTGTGGTAGATATCAAGGCGAATGCCTTTGTGCATCACATGGTTCGCAATATCGTCGGCAGCCTGATGGAGATCGGCTGCGGCAATCAGGATGAGAACTGGATGGCCGAGTTGCTGGCGCTGAAGGATCGCAATCTGGCGGCGGCGACGGCGCGAGCCGAGGGGCTGTATTTGGTTGCCGTGGACTATCCCGATCATTTTGGTC
>ENA-OBIT01000308-OBIT01000308.1-metagenomes-genome-assembly--contig:-NODE-308-length-21635-cov-6.73295_pt1 | contig 21635 bp, 21 predicted proteins | sample MGYA00153386_OBIT01 | MGnify analysis MGYA00153386
TTTTTTAGAAGTTTTAGCCAACCTTGTCGAAACTGAAGACACCCGGGTTTTGAATCGGATCTACATCCACGGGGATGGTGCTCTTGGGCGGAAACTTGCCTTCTAGCAATAACTTGCTGAGCGGGTTTTCAATCCGCTGTTGAATCGCACGCTTCAGCGGCCTGGCACCAAACACGGGGTCGAACCCCACCTTGGCCAGCTCGGCTATGGCAGCCTCTGAAACCTGCATCGTCAGCTCCATCTTCTCTAGTCGGGCCATCAACACCTTCAGCTGAATGCGCGCAATGGATTCGATGTTTTTGGCATCGAGCGCGTGGAACACCACCGTTTCATCAATGCGGTTCAAAAACTCGGGTCTGAAGTAGTTTTTCAGCTCGTCCGTCACTGCGTCCTTGATCTCCTCATATGGCTTGCCCACCATATTCTGAATAATCGGCGAGCCGATGTTGCTGGTCATCACAATCACGGTATTTTTAAAGTCCACCGTGCGGCCTTGGCCATCGGTCAGGCGGCCATCGTCTAGCACTTGCAGCAGCACGTTGAACACGTCGGGGTGGGCTTTTTCAACCTCATCTAACAGCAGCACGCTATACGGCTTGCGGCGCACGGCTTCGGTCAAATAGCCGCCCTCTTCATACCCCACATAGCCCGGTGGCGCGCCGATCAGGCGAGCCACGCTGTGCTTTTCCATGAACTCGCTCATGTCGACGCGAATGAGGTGGTCTTCACTGTCGAATAAAAAACCAGCAAGGGCTTTGCAAAGCTCGGTTTTACCCACGCCTGTGGGGCCAAGAAACAGGAACGAACCCGTTGGGCGATTCGGGTCGCTCAAGCCCGAGCGTGAGCGGCGAATGGCATTGGCCACCGCGCCAATGGCTTCGTTCTGCCCCACCACGCGGTCGTGCAGCTTGCTTTCCATCAGCAGCAGCTTGTCGCGCTCGCCCTGCATCAGTTTGCTGACGGGTATACCAGTGGAACGCGCCACCACTTCAGCAATTTCTTCCGCCCCAACTTGCGTTCTTAAAAGCTTGGGCGCGGCGTTGGCGTTGGGCGCGGCTTCGCTATCTTGGGCAGCTTTCAGGCGCTTCTCCAGGTCCGGCAGTTTGCCGTATTGCAGCTCGGCTACCTTATTAAAGTCGCCCTTGCGGGTCTGTTCTTCTATCTGAAACTTAATGCGGTCAATCTCTTCCATCACGTCTTTGCTGCCAAGGGCCTGGGCCTTTTCAGCCTGCCAAATCACGTCTAAATCTGAGATTTCTTTTTGCAGCTTGATGATCTCGTCTTCAATCAAACCAAAGCGTTTTTGCGAAGCTTCGTCCTTCTCACGGCGCACGGCTTCGCGCTCAATTTGCAATTGAATCAAACGGCGATCCAGCTTGTCCATCACCTCGGGTTTGCTGTCGCGTTCAATGCTGATTTTGCTGGCTGCTTCGTCGATCAGGTCAATCGCCTTGTCGGGCAAAAAGCGGTCGGTGATGTAGCGGTGGCTCAGCTCAGCCGCCGCCACAATGGCCGGGTCGGTAATCTGCACGCCGTGGTGCAACTCGTACTTTTCTTTCAAGCCGCGCAGGATGGCAATGGTGGCTTCCACCGTTGGCTCACCGACCAAAATCTTTTGAAAGCGGCGCTCCAGTGCAGCGTCTTTTTCAATGTACTTGCGGTATTCGTCCAGCGTAGTCGCGCCCACGCAATGCAGCTCGCCGCGCGCCAAAGCGGGCTTGAGCATATTGCCGGCGTCCATCGCGCCCTCGGCCTTGCCTGCGCCCACCATGGTGTGAAGCTCGTCAATAAAAACGATGGTCTGGCCTTCGTCTTGCGCCAGTTCTTTCAGTACGGTTTTCAGGCGTTCTTCAAACTCGCCCCTGAATTTGGCACCGGCCAGCAGCGCCGCCATATCAAGGGACAAGACGCGTTTGTTTTTGAGTGAATCAGGCACCTCGCCCGCCACGATGCGCTGCGCCAGGCCTTCGACAATGGCGGTTTTACCCACGCCCGGCTCACCGATCAGTACCGGGTTGTTTTTAGTGCGGCGCTGCAACACCTGGATGGCGCGGCGAATCTCGTCGTCGCGGCCAATCACTGGGTCGAGCTTGCCCATGCGGGCGCGCTCGGTCAGGTCCATGCAGTATTTTTTAAGCGCTTCGCGGTTGCCTTCGCCTTCAGCGCTGTCCATTTTTTCACCACCACGCACGGTGTTGATGGCGGCTTCAAGCGCCTTGCGGGTCAAGCCATTTTCTTTGGCGATTTTCCCGATGTCGGCTTTGCTGTCAGCCACGGCCAGCAAATACAGCTCGCCCGCAATAAATTGATCGCTGCGCTTAATAGCTTCTTTTTCAGTCGCTTGCAGCAGCTTGGCCAAATCAGATGACACTGAAATTTGCTCTTGCCCACTGACTTGCGCTAGCTTTTTAATAGCTGTTTGCGCCAATGTTTCAAGGCCTGCAACGTTAACGCCTGCCTTTTCAAGCAGTGCTCTCGGGCCATCGTCCTGTTTCAACATGGCCAGCAGCAAATGCACGGGCTCAATGTAGCCGTTGTCGTTGGCCAGCGCCAGCGACTGCGCGTCGCTGAGTGCTTCCTGAAATTTGGTGGTGAGTTTGTCTTGGCGCATGAAAATGTCCTTGCGAGTAGGTGCAGGGTGGAAGGTCGAATTAAAAATTAATTCGGGGGGATTCACGCATTTTCAAGTCCGGCAATGCCAGCCAGCTTGCGCCAAGTCAAACAAAACCCAACGAATGCCTCTCAGGCTGCGCTGGCTACCGGCTCCGCCGCCTCACGCGAAAAGCCTGATATTTTGGCGTAGTTGTCTGAAATCGCCTGCAATTCAGCCTGGCTGATCAAGTCGTCAATGTGCCGGAACGGCTTGCCGCCGCTCAGCGCATCGGCCTTCATGATGATGAAGTCTGGCGGTGTTGAGCGGTTAATTAACACTGTTTTTGAAGTGGGCGGCCTGCGCAGTGCTTCGTAGGCCAGCAGCGCGCTGCGCATACCAGCGCCGCCAGGTTGGGCCAGCGCCAATTGCGCCGCCAGCACGCGCCCGTCAATGATGGCTTGAGCCGAGCCGTTGGAGCCGCGCGGGTACTTGGGGTGCGCCGCATCGCCCAGCAGGGTGACGCGGCCAAACGTCCATTGGTCTACCGGGTCTTTGTCAACCATCGGGTATTCAAAAATGCTGTCCGCTCCATTGATGGGCAATGGCACGTCGAGCCAGTCAAACACTCAATCGTTAAAGTACCCAGCACACCGGCGCCTCAGCCCGGCTAAACACTCACACGTTGCGCGCGCCAATTCCCCACTTGGCGAGCGCCGTATCGTCCGCCACCCGCGCATCCACCCAGCGTGCACCTTCAGGGGTTTGCTCTTTTTTCCAGAACGGGGCCTGGGTTTTCAGGTAGTCCATTAGAAACTCGCAGGCCCGAAAACTCTCGCCCCGGTGTGCAGACGTCACGGCCACCATCACGACCTGGTCCAGCGGCTGCAGCAAGCCAATCCGGTGCACCACACGCGCTGCAAAAATATCAAATCGCGCTGCAGCTTCGTCGATCATCGCTTCGATGGCTTTTTCAGTCATGCCCGGGTAATGCTCCAGCTCCATGGACAGCACCGCATCGCGGGCCGATGAACGCAGCGACGGGCCGCCCTTAGCAAGTTCAGCCCCCTCGGGGGGCAGCGCAGCACACAGAGTGGCAGGCGTGGGGGCGATATTACGGTCTCTGACTGTACCGATAAAACTGCACACAGCGCCCACCCGCTTGTCGCCGCTGCGAAGCCTGGCAATTTCGTCTGCCAGATTGAAGTCCTGAGCCTGAATGGAGACTCTTGGCATGGAACTGAGCATGTGCGTTACCCGCCCGTGACTGGTGGGAAAAACGCCACTTCGCAGCCCGGCGTGAGCTGAGACGATTCGTCGCTCATGACGTGGTTTAACGCCATGCGCACTATGCGGCTGCGGTCCAGGCATTCGTACGCTGGACCAGCCGCGATCAGCTCATCGCGCAGGGCTGCCAGGCTTGCGCTGCTGGTTTGGCGTGCTTCACCGGCCATTCCGATGGCTTCGCGAACCGATGCAAAGTACTTGATATTGACCAGCATGAGCAGTCCTTTATAAACCTCAAGACATCAATGAAGAAAACGATATGAACTGCACGGTATCGCCATGCGCGATGGTCTGGCCAGCCGGGTGGTCAACCAAGCCGTCGCCCCAAACGGTAGACGTGAGCACACCAGAGCTCTGGTTGTTGAACAAGTCCAGCCCGCCCGCAGCGTTGTGCCTGACGCGCAAGAATTCACGCCTTTTATCGGCTTTAGGCCAATCGAAATGGGCGCTAACAGCTATTGATTCAGGAGCAAGTCGCGTAGCACCCTGCAGCCTTAACAGGAACGGCCGAACCAGCAACAAAAACGTCACGAAGCTGGATACCGGATTGCCCGGCAGTCCAATAAAGTGCGCAGCCTTGATCTTTCCGTACGCAAATGGCTTGCCCGGCTTGATCGCAATTTGCCACAGCGTCAACTCCCCCAAGGCCTGCACCGCCGGCTTGATGTGGTCTTCTTCACCGACCGACACACCGCCGCTGGTGAGTACCAAATCGTGTGCGGCACTCGCTGTATGCAGTGCGGCAATGGTGGCGTCCAGCTTGTCGGGAACAATTCCCATGTCGGTGACCACACAACCCAGCCGCTGCAGCAAGGCGCGCAAAAAGAAACGGTTGGAGTTGTAGATTGCACCCGGCCTCATGTCACCAGGAGCCACATCACCGGGCATGACCAACTCATCACCGGTTGAAAACAAGGCCACCCGAACGCGCGGCGCAACCGGCAAGTGCGCAAAGCCAATACTGGCTGCCAGACCAATTGCTGCGGGCGCAAGACGTTCCCCTTTACATAGCACACTGGTACCAATTCGCACGTCTTCACCGCGCTGGCGAATGCATTGGCCCGGCTCGGGCTGGTTTGGCAGGCGCAGCGTTGCGCCATCAACGCTGCAATCTTCCTGCATGACCACCGCGTCAGCACCGTCGGGAATCGGCGCACCAGTGAAAATTCGCGCTGCGCTCATCGCGCCAAGCAGCTCGCCGCTGCTGCCCGCTGCAATGCGCTGGTTAATGCTGAAAGATGTAGCGCTACTTTTCCAATCGCTGCTGCGTACGGCATAGCCATCCATGGCGCTGTTGTCGTGAACTGGAACGCTCAAAGCTGCAACCAGATCGTGTGCCAAGACGCGGCCATCTGCATCAAACGTGCTGACGGATTCAACGCCCTTCAACGGCTCGGCGCGCGCAAGCAATTCACTGAGCGCGTCAGAAAGCGGCTTCAATGGCAGGAACACTTTGGGCGGCGCGCTGGGGGGTAGAGGTGTCATGGCGGCGTTGCCTCAATGCATGTCAAACGAATACGCAAACCGCTCGCGGTTGGCCAGCAGATAGTCCGCTACCAAAGCAGCGTTGTTGATGTCCAGCACCGGGCGCTGGGTGGCATGGGGCAGCAACTGTGGCGCATCGGTGGCAATGGCAACTACGAAGTCATCATCCATATAGCGGGAGGGATTAGGCCGCGCACCGTCAGCAGGCGCACGCCAGACTTCAATTTTCAGCAGGTCGCTGTCTTTAAAGCCTTCCACCAGTACCCAGTCAACACCGCCATACAGCTCGGCAATCAACTGGTGAACACTTAATTCTGCGGGCTGCTCAAACTCGCGCATCAGCGCCAGCCGCTGGCTGGACGCGACCACCACCTCAAACGCACCGGCTGCGCGGTGGCGAAATGTGTCTTTGCCCGGATGGTCAATGTCAAACTTGTGGTGTGCGTGCTTGACCACAGACACCCGCAGTCCGCGCGCCTTGAGCGCAGCAATCACTTGCTCGACCAGCGTTGTTTTGCCTGAGCCTGAGTATCCGGTAAACCCGACCACATTCATAAAATAACTTTCACTGAATCGCCAGAATGCTATTGATAAAAGAGCTGCTAACGCCGGTATTTATTGGGCTACAGGCATATTTAATGCACATTTTGATCAATATACGCTTTGATTTTCGCCACGTCGGGCGGCAGCAACGTCACGCGTTTGGGCAGCGCCTCAATTCCTTCAAACTGCGCTGGCCGCGGCGGGAGCTGGCCCAGCGCTTCTTCAATGGTTTCGGCAAACTTGATCGGCAATGCTGTTTCCAGCACGACCATGGGCACACCAGCTTTCAAGTGGTCGCGCGCGACTTTCACGCCGTCGGCCGTGTGGGTGTCGATGATGTCATTGAACCGCGCGTACACGTTTTGAATGGTAGCCAGCCGATCGGCATGCGTGCTTTTACCGCTTAAAAAACCGTAGGCGATAGCCGCTGATTTAAACGCGTCGTTGGCGCTCAGATCAAAGCTTCCTGTAGCGTTTAACTGGTCATGAAACAGCGCCTTGGTTTGCGCGCCGTCGCGCCCGAGCAGGTCAAAAACAAAGCGCTCGAAGTTCGATGCCTTGGAAATGTCCATCGACGGGCTGGAGGTTTCGTGCGTGTCGCCGCTGGCGCGAACGCGGTAAACGGCAGTGCGAAAAAACTCGTCGAGCACGTCGTTTTCGTTGGTGGCCACCACCAGAGCGTCGATCGGCAACCCCATCATGCGTGCAACGTGGCCCGCGCAGACGTTGCCGAAATTGCCGGAAGGGACAGCAAAACTGACTTTCTCGGCGCTTGAAGTCGTTGCTTGAAAGTAGCCTGCAAAATAGTAAACAACCTGCGCCATCAACCGTGCCCAGTTGATGGAATTTACCGTTCCAATTTTGTATTTACGCTTGAAGTCCAGATCGTTCGACACCGCTTTGACAATGTCCTGGCAATCGTCAAACACACCCTTGATGGCAATGTTGTGGATGTTCTCGTCCTGCAAACTGAACATTTGCGCCTGTTGAAACGGGCTCATGCGGCCCTCAGGCGACAGCATGAAAACACGCACACCGCGCTTGCCGCGCATGGCGTATTCAGCGGCGCTGCCGGTGTCTCCACTGGTTGCGCCCAAAATATTCAGCTCTTCGCCGCGCCGCGCCAGTTCGTATTCAAACAAATTGCCCAGCAACTGCATCGCCATGTCTTTAAAAGCCAGCGTCGGGCCGTTGGACAAAGCCTCCAAGTACAAACCGTTTTCAAGCGGGCGAAGCGGCACGATGGCGACCGTGCCGAACACGTCCTGGGTGTAGGTTTTGCGGCAAATGGCTTTCAGGTCTGCAGCGGGAATGTCGTCGATGTAGAGCGACAGCACCTCAAACGCCAGATCGGCATAGGGCAGATTGCGCCAGCGCTCCAGCGCAGCTGTATCTATTTGCGGATAGCTTTCGGGCAGGTAAAGCCCACCATCAGGCGCCAGCCCTTCCAGCAAGATATCGCAAAATTTTCTGGGCGTTTTGTCGCCACGGGTAGAGAGGTAATTCATAAACGGATAATCAGGCAGCCGCAAGGCGCGGCGTCAAAAAGTTTGGTAAACAATCAAATCCAGGTAGGCGCGCGAACCGACCATTGCAAAAAAGCCGAAAAATAAAACCAGCCAATGCAGCGGTCTGCGCTCGATGTTGTCGGTGTAGTCCAACGCGAAAAACCACGCCCAGGCCATCAAAAACATGCCTGCCGCGTTGGCAAACCAGTGGGGCCAGCTCAGCTGCGGGAGCAAGACGAAGCCGACGATCACGGCGTACAAAAAAGCCAGCTCCCAGGCACGCGTGCCGACAAAGCTGAGCCTGAGCAAGCCAGCCAGCGCCATGGCGGCAACGATGGTGGGCATACGCGGCTCCAGTCATCCAGTCACCTTTGTCAGGCCAGCTCTTCCTTGCGGATCCGCACGATCGGCGCAAGCACCGTTTTCAATGCCTGCATTTGCGCAAGCGCGTCGTTCATCTTCGACTCCACGCAGTCGTGGGTGAGGATGATGAGGTCGGTCTGCGTTGCGCCCTCCCCGCCAACTTCATCGGCTTCACGCTGCAACACAGCGTCGATGCTGATGTCTGCTTTGGCCAATATGCTGGTCACGTTGGCCAGCACACCGGCTTCGTCAACCACATTCAGGCGCAGGTAGTAGCTGGTAATGATTTCGCCCATCGGCATGACGGGCGTGTCGCTCATCGCGTCGGGTTGGAAGGCCAGCGGCGGCACGCGGTGGTCTGACTCGGCATTTATCAACCGGGCAATATCGACCAGGTCGGCAATCACCGCGCTGGCAGTTGGCTCACTGCCCGCGCCTTTGCCATAAAACAGCGTGGTGCCCACTGCATCTCCGTGAACCATCACGGCATTCATCGCGCCTTCTACATTGGCAATCAATCGCTTGGCAGGGACCAGCGTGGGGTGCACGCGCAACTCTATTCCTTCGCCTGTTTTTTTCGTCGCGTCGGCTTGACGACGCTTCGTTATACCAAGAAGCTTGATGCGGTAACCGAGTTGCTCGGCGTATTTGATGTCTTGCGCGCCCAGCTTGGTGATGCCTTCAATGTAGGCCTTGTCAAACTGCACAGGCACGCCAAAAGCAATTGCCGACATCAAACTGACCTTGTGCGCGGCGTCCACGCCGTCAATGTCAAAAGTTGGGTCGGCCTCGGCGTAGCCAAGTGCCTGGGCTTGCTTGAGCACCACGTCAAAGTCGAGTGACTTGTCGCGCATCTCACTCAAAATAAAATTCGTTGTGCCATTGATGATGCCTGCCACCCACTCGATGTGGTTGGCGCTCAGGCCTTCGCGAAGCGACTTGATGATGGGGATGCCGCCCGCCACTGCCGCCTCAAACGCAACCACTACGCCCTTTGTGTTGGCCGCAGCAAAAATTTCCGTGCCGTGCACTGCCAGCAGCGCCTTGTTGGCCGTGACCACATGCTTGCCCGCTTCGATAGCTTCCAGCACCAGTTGCTTGGCGATGCCGTAGCCACCAATCAGCTCAATGACAACATCAATCTCTGGATTGGCAATCACGGCGCGTGCATCGCTCACCACTTTGACGGTTGGCCCCACCGCCGCTTGGGCACGTGCAGTGTCCAGGTCGGCAACCATCGCAATCTCAATTCCCCGCCCCGCGCGCCGGACGATTTCTGCCTGGTTTCGTCTTAGCACATTGAACACACCGCCGCCAACAGTACCAATGCCCAAAAGGCCAACTTTGATGGATTTCATTGAATATTTATGTAAAAAAAGCCTGTAGCGCAATAAAATCAGGCGCGAGCAGCTACTAGTTTAATAGCAGAAGACGCTGCCACACGGGCAGGAGGCACGCCAGCGCGGTTGCGATATGACTCCAGAAATTTAGCAATCCGGCCAATCGCCTCGCGCAAATCGTCCTCATGCGGCAAAAACACGATGCGGAAATGGTCTGAATCAGGCCAATTAAAGCCCGTGCCCTGCACCAGCATCACCCGGGTCGCGCGCAGCAATTCAAGAAAAAACTGCCGGTCGTCAGCGATCGGATAGATCGCCGGATCCAGCTTGGGAAACATATACAGCGCAGCAACCGGCTTGACGCAACTCACGCCCGGGATGGCAGTGATCAGCTCATACGCCAAATCGCGCTGGCGGCGCAGCCTGCCGCCCTCACACGTCAAGTCGTTGATGCTCTGGTAGCCGCCGAGTGCGGTTTGAATCGCCCATTGGCCCGGCACGTTAGAGCACAGCTTCATGTTGCTCAGCATGTTCAAGCCTTCGATGTAGTCGCCAGCTGCGCGTTTGTCACCAGACACCACCATCCAGCCCGCGCGGTAGCCGCAGCTCCGGTAGCTTTTGCTTAAAGAGTTGAAGGTCAGCGTCAAAATATCGGTTGCCAAACTGGCAATGGCCGTGTGCTTGACACCCTCGTACAGCACCTTGTCATAGACCTCGTCCGCAAGAATGACCAAGCCATGCTCGCGTGCAATCGCAACGATTCCTTTAAGCAAATCGTCGGAGTACAGCACGCCCGTTGGGTTGTTTGGATTAATCACCACAATCGCCTTGGTGCGCGGCGTGATTTTGGCGCGTATGTCCGCCAGGTTCGGCATCCAGCCATGGGTTTCATCGCACAGGTAATGCACTGGTGTGCCACCGGAGAGCGATGCGGCCGCAGTCCACAGCGGGTAGTCTGGCATGGGCAGCAGCAGCTCGTCGCCGTTGTCCAGCAGCGCATTGGTTGCCATAGTGATCAATTCACTCGCGCCGTTGCCCAGGTAAATATCATCCAGGGTGACGCCAGCGATGCCCTGCTTTTGCGTTTCATGCATGACCGCTTTGCGGGCTGCAAAAATACCTTTGCTGTCTGAATAACCGGCCGAGTTCGGCAGGTTGCGAATCATGTCTTGCTGAATTTCTTCAGGCGCATCAAAACCGAATACGGCAAGGTTGCCCAAATTGAGCTTGATGATTTTTTGGCCCTCATCTTCCATCTGACGCGCCGCGTCCATGATCGGGCCACGAATGTCATACAGCACGTTGGCCAGCTTGGCAGATTTGGTAATGGATTTCATTGGAAGATTCCTTAAAGCGGAACTTATAATTTGACCACATAAACCTACGTTTATTGCCGCCGTACTTAGCGAGAACACCTGGGCACTTCTAGAAATTCAGATTTTCTGGATGAAGTGCAAGGCGTACGGAGCGCAGGATACCGGAATGCACTTTTGTGCATGAGAAATGTGGGCACCGCCGAATGCCACACGTTCGCGGACGCTCAGTGACGCAATTCGCCCGAAAAATGAATTTATAGAGGTGCCCGAATGAAACTTCAACCCGACCGTCTGGATGTCCAATCTATTCTGGGCTACGGCCCAGGCTGGGTCGGACTGGGCAGCAACGGTGTGGCCGAAAAGATTGAGCGCAGCATTGTGATTGGATCGCGTGGTGAAAAGTTTGACTGGAATTGCGCCAGTTTTGAAGATTTGACCGAAGAACATTTCACGCGCCTTGCCGCTACCCAGCCAGAGTTGGTGATTTTTGGTAGCGGCTCGCGCATCCGGTTTACGCCGCCCGAATTCATGCGCGGCCTGATGCAGCAACGCATCGGCATCGAAACCATGGACACACTTGCCGCGTGCCGCACCTACAACGTGCTGGCGGGCGAAGGCCGCCGGGTAGTTGCTGCGCTGCTGATTGACGCCACCACGGGTTGAGTTGTGCCCAGGCGCTCCTGAACCGCTGCGCTTTGAGGGTAAAATGTAAGGTTGCGCTAATGGGCATGGGCAAACCCGGCACCGTAGCAGATAACCAATATATTCGTCAAGGTCCAATAAGTATGGCAGTCGTCGTCAATAAACTCCTTCCCGAATTTGAAGCGAACGCCACCAGTGGCGTCAAGGTTTCCAACCAATCCCACATCGGCAAAGTAGTTGTCTTGTACTTTTACCCTAAAGACAACACTCCAGGCTGCACCACGGAGGCCATGCAGTTCCGCGACCGTTACAAAGACTTTGTAAAAGCCGGGGCAACCGTGTTTGGCGTGTCTCGCGACAACATGAAGTCGCACGACGAATTCAAAACCAAGCTTGAGCTTCCATTTGAGCTGATTGCCGACACAGAAGAAAAAATGTGCCACATGTTTGGCGTAGTGAAAAACAAAATCATGTACGGCAAAAAGGTCAAAGGTATTGAGCGCAGTACTTTCCTGATTGCAGCTGATGGCACGCTGGCTGAAGAATGGCGCGGGCTGAAGGTGCTAGGGCACGTAGATGACGTACTGAAAGCTGTCAAAGCGCTTAAAAAGGCCGCCTGAGCAGATTGCCAAACCTGACGCGGGAATAGACGTAAGGTTTGTGCATAATGAAATCATCTTGTTGAGTTCTTTTATTTGTTTTGCCAGCCCAATCACGAAAAGCCGCCTCGGCCAGAAGGCGGCTTTTTCGTTTCTAAAACCCTGATTTGAAAGAGTTTTAAGCACCATGCCCCTGCCCCCAGCCCCCACCAAGCGCGCTTCCCTTCTTACACCAGACGCACTCGACGCCCCAGCCCGTCCAAGTGCCAAATCAAGCCGAACCGCCAGCACCCAGCCAGAAGCACACCCGGTGCGACTGGACCTGTTTGACGAGCGCTTGGCAGGCAATGCTGCTGCGCCGGTTAAAAATAAAACAAGAGAGGCCCTTAGCCCAACAAATACAGGCGTAAGAAGCTATGCTAATAGTAGCAAACAGGCTGAGCCAGCAGTGGCCAGGAAAAAACCGAAGCACACGGGTCCCACAAAGTTGTTTGTGCTGGACACCAACGTGTTGATGCACGACCCGATGTGCCTGTTCAGGTTTGAAGAGCACGACATCTTTTTGCCGATGATCGTTCTGGAAGAGCTCGACGGCCACAAAAAGGGCATGACTGAAGTCGCCCGCAATGCCCGCCAGACCAGCCGCTCACTCGACGCGCTTGCAGGCGCAAAAGATGCCGACATTGCGAGGGGCCTAAAGCTTGACACCACCGGCCACCGCGAAGCCAAGGGATGCCTGCTATTTCAAACCAAACCGCTCGACTACTCCTTGCCCACCAGCCTGCCGCAGGGCAAAGCCGACAACCAGATTCTGGGGGTGGTGGAAGCGCTGAGGAAGGAATATGCACCGCGCGAAGTCGTGCTGGTGTCCAAAGACATCAACATGCGCGTCAAAGCACGGGCGCTGGGCCTGGCAACAGACGATTACCAAAACGACAAAACACTGGAAGACGGCGACCTGCTGTATTCAGGCGTGCTGGCATTGCCAAACGACTTCTGGACCCGGCAAAGTAAAACCATTGAGAGCTGGCAGCAAGGCAGCTACAACTTTTACCGGATCACCGGGCCGATTGTTGGCAGCCTATTGATCAACCAGTTTGTATTTTTTGAGGCACCCGGCGAGCCGCCACTGTATGCGCGTGTCACGGAAATCCGCGCCAAAACTGCCGTGCTTAAAACCCTGAAAGACTTTAACCACTTGAAAAATGCAGTGTGGGGTATCACCACCCGCAATCGCGAGCAAAACTTTGCCATGAATTTGCTGATGGACCCAGAAGTGGACTTTGTCACACTGGCCGGTACGGCTGGCAGCGGCAAAACCCTGATGGCTCTGGCCAGCGGCTTGACGCAGGTGCTGGACGACCGCCGCTACACAGAAATCATCATGACCCGCGCGACTGTGTCAGTTGGTGAAGACATCGGCTTTTTGCCCGGCACGGAAGAAGAAAAAATGGGCCCCTGGATGGGCGCTCTCGACGACAACCTTGAAGTACTGGGCAAAACCGAAAACGGCTCCGGCGAATGGGGCCGCGCGGCCACCAATGAGCTGATCCGTTCGCGCATCAAGGTCAAAAGCATGAACTTCATGCGCGGCCGGACGTTTTTGAACAAGTACGTCATCATTGACGAAGCACAAAACCTGACGCCAAAGCAGATGAAAACACTGATCACCCGCGCCGGGCCAGGCACCAAAATCATATGCATGGGCAACCTGGCACAAATCGACACGCCGTATCTGACCGAAGGCTCGTCCGGCATGACCTACGCAGTTGATCGTTTTAAGGGTTGGCCACACGGCGGGCACATCACTCTGGCCCGCGGTGAGCGTTCGCGGCTGGCGGACTTTGCCAGCGAGGTTTTGTAGAAAATGGCTTGAGAAGCAAAAAAAGCCAAGTCATTTGACTTGGCTTTTTTTGTTGTCTGTATGTGGTGGGAGATGCAAGTTTCGAACTTGCGACCCCTGCAGTGTGAATGCAGTGCTCTACCCCTGAGCTAATCTCCCATTTGCACGACGGCAAGCTTCGGATTATAAGCCGGAAGATTCTGCCAGCACTTCATGCAGCAACCATGCGCCACACTGTCCTGCCCTTGCTGGCCTTGTCAATATCGGCCAGCAGTTTTTCATGTTCAGCCAACTCATCGTCGTTCGCGGCGAGCAGCGGCAAACTGATGAGGCTTAAGTCAACCGCCTGAAAAGTATCACCACCCTGAACCGAAATGTTTGCGTCCATCATCAGGCTGTTTTGCCCACGAGTCAGATTGATATAAACGTCCGCTAACAGCTCGGCGTCAAGCAGCGCGCCGTGCAACGTGCGGCCTGAATTGTCTACCTCCAGCCGGGCACACAGCGCATCGAGCGAGTTGCGCTTACCCGGAAACGCCTCTTTCGCCATCATCAAACTGTCGGTGATTTTGGCAACGAATTGCGCAATTTCCGACTGGCCAGACAACTCAAGTTCTTTGTTTAAAAAACCGACGTCAAAAGGCGCGTTGTGAATGATGATTTCTGCACCGCGTAAATAGTCGAGCAGCTCACCCGCGATCACACCAAACTTGGGTTTGTCTTTCAAGAACTCATCACTGATGCCGTGAACCTTCAACGCCTCTTCATGGCTGGCGCGGCCAGGATTCAAGTAGAAATGTTTGTTGTTGCCTGTAAGCCTGCGCGCTATCAGCTCAACACAACCGATTTCAATGATGCGGTCACCGTTTTCCGGGGACAGGCCTGTAGTTTCAGTGTCTAGAAAAATTTGACGCATGCGCTGCCTCGCTAAACCAATTCAATTCTTTGTCAATGCAATTCTTTGGCGTGGTTGATGGTGTACTTAGGGATTTCGATCGTCAGATTGGCTTGCGCCAAGATGGCCTGGCAGCTCAGACGCGAATTGGGCTCCAGGCCCCACGCGCGATCCAGCAGATCGTCTTCGGTCTCGTCTGGTGCGTTGAGCGAATTCAGGCCCTCACGCACGATGACGTGGCAGGTTGTACAGGCAGCACTCATGTCACAGGCGTGCTCTATGTTGATCTGGTTCTCGAGAAGTGCTTCGCAGATCGATGTGCCCGCAGAAGCTGTAATCTCAGCGCCTTTCGGGCAGTATTCGGCGTGGGGTAGGATTTTGATAATTGGCATTTTTAAACTGACTCAATATTCTTGCCTGCCAGGGCATTTCGTATGCCCCGGTTCATGCGCGCTGCAGCAAATGCCTCAGTGCCGTTGGCGAGCACTTTGGTGGCAAGTTCGATCGCGCTTCCGGCCTCATTTTCGCGCGTACCGACCAGGCTTGCTACCAGGCTGTCAATTTCAGCTTTCTGCTCAGGGCTTAACAAATCTGAATCAGACAACAATGCGCTGTTGACTGCCAGCACCATTCGATCCGCATCGAGCCTCGCCTCAGCCAAAGCCCGCGCCTCCATATCTTGTTGGGCGGTTGAAAAGCTGTCTTTCAACATTCGGGCTATTTCGTCGTCTGACAACCCATACGATGGCTTCACGTCAATACGCGCCTGGACCCCACTGACCTGCTCTTTGGCATCTACGCTTAACAATCCATCGGCATCAACCGTAAAAGTGACGCGAATGCGCGCTGCGCCAGCCACCATCGGCGGAATGCCTCGCAGCTCAAAGCGCGCGAGGCTGCGGCAATCGGCTACAAGATCACGTTCGCCCTGCACCACGTGCAATGCCAGCGCGGTCTGACCGTCCTGGTAGGTTGTGAAGTCTTGCGCCATGGCGGTTGGAATGGTCTGGTTGCGCGGAACAATGCGCTCAACCAAGCCGCCCATCGTTTCAATGCCCAGCGACAACGGGATCACATCGAGCAGCAGCAGATCTTGCCCCGCGTTATTTCCGGCCAATTGATTCGCGGAAATGGCAGCGCCCAGCGCAACGACTTCATCCGGATTCAAGTTGGTGAGCGGCTCACGGCCAAAAAAACTGCCCACTGCCTTGCGCACCTGCGGCATCCGCGTTGAGCCGCCCACGAGCACTACGCCGTTGACGTCAGTTTTTTCTAACTTGGCATCACGCAGGGCCTTTCGCGCCGCCGCCAGTGTACGCTGCGTTAAATGGGCAGTGGCGGCTTCAAAGTCTGCTGCCTTGATTTCAAAGCTGATGAGTGCCTTCGTCAGCTGCACCGAAAAAGGAGCAGATGGCGCACTTGAAAGCGCTTCTTTTGCCGCGCGTGCCGCGCGCAACAATGCAGCTGTGTCTTTGGGCGTCAGCACACTTGCCGCCAGGCCGGCTTTGGCCAGAGCCAGATCGACCAGCGCACGGTCATAGTCGTCACCCCCAAGGACTGAGTCGCCCCCGGTAGCCACCACTTCAAACACGCCCTCGGTCAGCCGCAGAATGGAAATATCAAACGTGCCGCCGCCCAAATCGTAGATGGCAAACACGCCCTCGCTGGCGTTGTCCAGGCCGTAAGCAATCGCCGCAGCAGTGGGCTCGTTGATCAGGCGCAGTACGTTCAGGCCAGCAAGCTGCGCCGCATCTTTGGTGGCTTGTCTCTGCGCGTCATCGAAGTAGGCTGGCACCGTAATCACCGCGCCAAAGATGTCGTCGTCAAAAGTATCTTCAGCACGAAAACGCAGCGTCGCCAAAATTTCGGCGCTAATTTCAACGGGGCTCTTCTCACCTGCTGCGGTTTGCAACGTGACCATGCCAGGCTTGTCGACTAATTGGTAGGGTAACTGGCTCACGACGCCAATATCGTCTATGCCGCGCCCCATCAGGCGCTTGACGGATGAAATCGTGTTCAACGGGTCCTCAACCTGCGCCGCCAGAGCCGCATAGCCAATTTGGCGTCTGTCTGCGTCAACATAGCGCACAACGCTCGGCAATATCACGCGCCCTGCATCGTCGGGCAGGCATTCAGACACGCCGTTGCGCACACTCGCGACCAGTGAATGCGTGGTCCCCAAGTCGATGCCTATGGCAATACGCCTTTCATGCGGGTTTGGCGCCTGGCCGGGTTCGGAGATTTGGAGAAGTGCCATGTCGGTTAAGAAATCTATCTATCTACTAATTTTTTTATGCGGGCAGTTGGTCTAGGCGCGCATCAACTTCAAAGACAAAGCGTTCAACAAACATCAAACTTCTGACGTACGTGACGGCAAGTTGAAAGTCACCCTCGACGTCAATTGCCTGCTCTAATTTTAATAGCTGCTCACGCCAGTATTTATTGGCCTGGAGTGCTGTTTCATCTAAACTCTGCGGGGTTTTAGCATCGTCCAACGCCTCACGCCATTCTATTTGCTGCATGAGGAAATCGGCTGGCATGGCGGTGTTGTTTTCAGCATTGACAGGCGCGCCATTCAATTCGCAAAGGTAACTGGCACGCTTGAGCGGGTCTTTGAGCCGCTGGTGCGCTTCATTGATGCGTACGGACCACTGCATGGCGATTCTTTGGGCTGAAGTACCTTGCGCCGCAAATTTGTCCGGGTGCGCTTGCCGCTGAAGTTCTTTCCAGCGGGCGTCAATTGCCGCGCGATCCTGGCTGAACTTTGGCTCTAGACCGAAGAGTTCAAAATCATTGGCTTGAAGATTCACACGCGGAAAGATTCGCCGCAACCACACCGGTCGCGTTCATTAGGGTTCAAAAATTTAAACCCTTCATTCAACCCCTCACGCACAAAATCAAGCTGCGTGCCGTCAATGTAAGCCATGCTTTTCGGATCAACCAGCACTTTCACGCCGTTGTCTTCAAACACAACATCTTCAGGCGCGATGTCGTCTGCGTATTCAAGCTTATATGCCAGACCCGAGCAGCCTGTGGTTTTGACACCCAGCCGCACGCCCACACCTTTGCCGCGTTTCGTCATGTAGCGGGTCACGTGTCGGGCAGCGGCGTCAGTTAGCGTTACAGACATTGAAAGAATTCCAGGCTGGATTTTTAAGCTGCAACTGCAACGGCAACGACAGCCTGTGCATGCTTTTGCTTGTAGTCGCTCACAGCAGCTTTGATCGCGTCTTCAGCCAGGATAGAGCAGTGAATTTTCACTGGTGGCAACGCCAGCTCCTGGGCAATCTCGCTGTTCTTGATGCTTGCCGCCTCATCAAGCGTTTTGCCTTTTACCCATTCAGTGACAAGCGAGCTGGACGCAATCGCCGAGCCACAGCCGTAGGTTTTAAAACGTGCATCCTCAATGACACCCGTCATCGGGTTAACCTTGATCTGCAACTTCATCACGTCGCCGCAAGCGGGGGCACCGACCATGCCAGTGCCTACCGTGTCATCGCCCTTTTCAAATGAGCCGACGTTACGGGGATTTTCATAGTGGTCTACCACTTTTTCGGAATAAGCCATGATTGTTTGCCTCAAAAATATATAAACCACTAAGCCATAAATGAGTCAGACCGCGAACCGAAACCGCACTCAGTGCTTTAGCACGGCAAGGGGAGTGACAAAGGTATGGCTCATTTTGGCAACGCGGCTAATGTGCCGCCCATTGAATCGTCGATAGGTCGATTCCTTCTTTGAACATGTCCCACAAAGGCGACAGTTCGCGCAGCTTGGCTACGTTTTCTTTGATCGTGCCGACTGCGTAGTCAATTTCTTCTTCTGTGGTCCAGCGGCCCATCGTCATGCGCAGACTGCTGTGGGCCAGCTCGTCGCTGCGGCCCAGTGCACGCAAAACATAGCTGGGCTCTAAAGATGCAGACGTGCAAGCAGAGCCGCTCGACACTGCCAGACCCTTGATGCCCATGATGAGTGACTCGCCTTCAACGTAGTTGAAACTCATGTTCAGATTGTGGGGAACGCGTTTTTCGGCGTGACCATTCAAGAAGACCTCTTCAACGTCTTTCAGGCCCGCCAACATGCGCTGCTGTAGCCCGCGAATGCGCTTATTTTCTTCGTGCATCTCAAGCTTGGCAATGCGGTAGGCCTCGCCCATACCAACGCACTGGTGCGTAGGCAGCGTACCTGAGCGCATGCCGCGCTCATGACCACCGCCATGCATTTGGGCCTCAAGCCTGATGCGCGGTTTGCGGCGTACGTACAGCGCTCCAATGCCTTTTGGACCGTAGGTTTTGTGCGAAGTCAAACTCATTAAATCAATGGGCAGCGCCGTCAGGTCAATGTCCACGCGGCCAGTCGCCTGCGCCGCGTCGGTGTGAAAAATAACGCCTTTTTCACGACACAAATTCCCAATGGCAACGACGTCCTGGATCACGCCGATTTCGTTGTTAACAAACATGACGCTGACCAAAATGGTGTCCGGCCGAATAGCGGCCTTCAACACTTCAATGTCCAACAAACCATCGGCCTGCACGTCAAGGTATGTCGCGTCGAAACCCTGGCGCTCCAGTTCCCGGAAAGTGTCGAGTACGGCTTTGTGCTCGGTCTTTACCGTGATGATGTGCTTGCCATTTGTTTTATAAAACTGCGCAGCGCCTTTGATGGCCAGGTTGTTTGATTCGGTTGCGCCGCTGGTCCAGACGATTTCTCGCGGGTCAGCTCCGATCAAATCAGCAACCTGCTCTCGGGCTTTTTCAACAGCTGCCTCGGCTTCCCAGCCCCACGCATGGCTGCGCGATGCGGGGTTGCCAAAGTGCTCGCGTAACCAGGGGATCATGGCGTCCACTACCCGTGGGTCGCACGGATTTGTGGAGCTGTAGTCCATGTAGATAGGGAAGTGTGGGGTTTCCATTTGGCTGGCTCAATAAATTCGCGTGCTAAACACTGTCAAGAGAAAATGCTCAAGATTTCGAAAATGCGTTGCCTAAAGCAAAAACCGAATTGGGGGCGTTGACCCGCACCGGTTTGACCATGGGCGAGGTAAAGATCGCCTTCTTGACCATCGGTGTGTTTTCAATCACCACGCCTTTGGCCAATTGGTCGTCGACCAGCTTTTGCAGGCTGACGGAATCTAAAAACTCCACCATGCGACTATTCAGTGATGCCCACAAATCGTGCGTCATACAACGACCAGCCTCACCCAAACAGTTTTCCTTGCCGGCACAATGCGTAGCATCAATCGGCTCATCGACTGAGACAATAATGTCCGCGACCGTAATGGCAGATGCCTTGCGGCCAAGAGTATACCCGCCACCCGGACCACGGGTAGATTCAACCAGCTCATGGCGACGCAGCTTGCCGAAAAGCTGTTCAAGGTAAGACAATGAAATTTGCTGGCGTTGGCTGATAGCAGCCAGTGTGACAGGGCCGTTGTTCTGGCGAAGGCCAAGATCAATCATTGCAGTGACCGCAAAGCGGCCTTTGGTCGTGAGGCGCATAACAAGCTCCTTTGGTTGGCTTGATCATCGTTATTACTCTAAAAATGAATGTTCTTAGAGAGCTAAATCCCTCCAGCCGCCCCCGTCAGTCAACCGGCTCTATGGGCGCTTTTTTTGTTTTTGGTTGCGTTCCTGACTGAATTCGTCAAGTATATCACCTCTTGAGAATCTTTGCAGACTCGAAAGTTCAAAGGCAGACTCTCCGGTATTTCTGCCTGAATAAACAACGGCTCCGAGCCTAGCCTCTTGCCGTGCCAGCGACGCCAATTGGCACGATATTGTCAGTTCCCGACCCGCCAAAAGCCTGCTCTTTCAAAATGTGCAGCTGATCGCGCACCCGCGCTGCTTTTTCAAACTCCAGGTTTTTAGCGTGCTCCACCATCTGCTTTTCTAACCGCTTGATCTCGCGCGACACGTCTTTGTCGCTCATGTCTTCAACCAGTGCTTTCTGCATCAGTAGCTTGTCGGCTTCTTTGCCTGACTTTTCGCTGTAGACACCATCAATCAAGTCCTTGATTCGCTTGACCACACTTTTCGGAGTGATGTTGTGTTCAATGTTGTGTGCGATTTGTTTATTACGGCGGCGCTCGGTCTCGTCCATCGCCTTTTTCATTGAATCGGTGATGCGGTCAGCATACAAAATGGCGCGGCCGTTCAAGTTACGCGCAGCGCGGCCAATGGTTTGAATCAGGCTGCGCTCAGCGCGCAAAAATCCTTCCTTGTCAGCATCCAGAATCGCAACCAATGACACTTCAGGAATGTCCAAACCCTCACGCAGCAAGTTGATACCAACCAGCACGTCAAACGCGCCAAGGCGCAGGTCCCGCAAAATCTCCACACGCTCCACTGTGTCCACATCGCTGTGCAGGTAGCGCACTTTTACGCCGTTTTCGCTCAGGTAGTCGGTCAGTTGTTCCGCCATGCGCTTGGTCAGTGTCGTTATCAGCACACGCTCATTCTTATCAACCCGGATACGAATTTCACCAAGTACATCATCTACCTGATTAACAGCAGGTCGTACCTCAACCTGCGGGTCCACCAGGCCAGTGGGCCGCACCACTTGCTCAACCACCTGCCCTGCGTGTTCTTTTTCGTAGGCAGCGGGTGTGGCCGACACAAAAATTGCCTGGCGCATTTTTGATTCGAACTCTTCAAACTTCAGTGGCCGGTTATCCAGCGCACTCGGCAGCCTGAACCCATAGTCAACCAGCGTGGTTTTGCGCGACCGGTCGCCGTTGTACATGGCGTTGAGCTGGCCAATCATGACGTGGCTTTCATCCAGAAACATCACTGCATCTTTGGGCATGTAGTCGCACAGCGTTGACGGCGGTGAACCGGGCGGCGCGCCGCTCAAATGTCGGGTGTAATTTTCAATGCCTTTGCAATGGCCAATTTCAGTCAGCATTTCCAGGTCAAACCGGGTGCGTTGCTCAATGCGCTGGGCCTCGACCAGCTTGCCCTGTTTGACGAAATAATCAATCCGCTCAGCCAGCTCAAGTTTGATGGTTTCAATCGAGCTCATCACCTTGTCGCGCGGAGTGACATAGTGACTTTTGGGATAGACCACAAAGCGCGGTACTTTTTGCCGGATGCGGCCCGTCAGCGGGTCAAACAATTGCAGCGATTCAATCTCGTCGTCAAACAATTCAATGCGCAGCGCAAGCTCAGAATGCTCCGCCGGAAACACGTCAATCACATCGCCCCGCACGCGAAAAGTGCCGCGTGA
>ENA-OBIT01000313-OBIT01000313.1-metagenomes-genome-assembly--contig:-NODE-313-length-21490-cov-5.2125_pt1 | contig 21490 bp, 19 predicted proteins | sample MGYA00153386_OBIT01 | MGnify analysis MGYA00153386
CGTGTGACGTGGTACTCAGCCGGCCGACTCGGGACTACACACGCACGCTGCTGGCGGCGGTGCCGCGGCTTTGAAGGCGCGCCCTCCGTGCCTTGACGCTGCGATCGAATCAGGGGCTTGCGACCGGCAGCGACGGCAACCGGGCCTTCCAGTGTGCCCAGGCCTGCAACATCGCACCTGCGGCTCCGATGGTCGCCAGCACCGCTGCGTGGCGAAGATCGGCGGCGTCGGGATACTCGTGCGCCAGGCGGTTTCTGACGTCGCCCACTGCAGCCAGGGATCGACGTCCAGATAGCCCAGCTTTTCAAGACGATCCAGCCTGTCCCGCATCGGCCAGGCCTCGTGCGGTTCCTGCAACCAGCCCAGGGTGGCCGGGATCAGGCGCTCGCCCATCGTGTCCTGAAGCTTGGTGAACCGATACAGGATCTGGTCGGTCAGGCGGCGCAAACCCGGGTCGGCTTCCAGCTGAGCGCCGCTGTGGGTCGGGCCAGCATGCCATTCGGCCAGCGCCGCATCGAGCGCGGCCCGGTGGCGGTCGCACTCCCAGGCGGCCGATGCCAGTCGAGCCGCTTTGACGAGACCGTTCACGTCCTCACCATCTCCAGCCCGTGGCGGCGTGCCTCGGCGACCACCAATCGGTCGTCAGGCTCGTCTACAGACGCCACCAGGATGTCGATGTGCCGCTCGCCCATCAACCGACACAGGCGGGCAGCCAGCTGCGTACTCAGTGCCACTGCCTGCTGCGCGCTAAACGGCGCGGGCGGTTCGACCAGCAAGTCGATGCCTCCGCCGCGCAGGTGGTCGTCGATGCGAGAGCCAAACAACAGCACGCGGCTACCGGCCGGCAGCACCGCTTGGGCGGCGCTGATGATGGCTGCTTTCTCGGTTGGCGAGATCCGCATCGCTGACACTTTACGGGGCCTGCCGCACAGATGAGTGCTTGTGAGTCCGCAGCAGACGCTGACGCCTGTCCCGAAATAATGCGCCTGAAACTTGCCGAAATCGTTGCCATATGCGCCACCGTGAATGCCGTAGCAGATGCTTCGGCCACCGTGCACTTGTTCGGGTCGGGCGTGGATAACAGGGGCGCGGGGATGTCATCGACGTGTTGGTCGAGCTTGATGCGGGCGTATCTCGACACGTCGGGCTTGGTGGAACTGTCGAATTTGGAGTCTGAAAGTGCCGAGTTGTCGATTGCCTCGGCTGGCGGGGGGCAGAAAGTGGGGCGCTGCGGTTGGTGGTGGCTTGATCCGCCTGCCGGTAACGTCCCGCGGGCATCCGACGTTGTGAGATACCAACGCTTGGGGCACATACCGATCCAGAGGATTGCCGTTTTCGCTGTCCTTGCGCCGCTTTCACGAATCCGTCGCAAGCCAGCACTTTCATGCTGTTTACGAGGGCATCGACTCGTTCGAACTGCCAGCGCGGGGACGCCATGCGGTTGCCACTGAGTCTGCTTAAGGTTTACCCGCGTGCCATACAGAGGCCCGTGGCCCTGACAATTTAGGCCTGCGATCAGATTGCGTGTCGACGCGGCTATGTCGCGGCGGCATGCGTCTTGCGGTGCTCTGGAACCTTGCATCAACCCTTCACTTAGGAACGTCATCACATGTTTAAGCGATCGAACATCAATCTTTGCGCACTGTCCGCGCTTGGAGCGGTTCTTGCCGTTCCCGCTCCTGCATGGGCGCAGGATCCGCAGGTCGTCCAGATCACCGGTTCGCGCATCCTGCGCTCTGACCTTCAAGGCAGCACGCCGGTCGTCTCTGTTGGCCTCGAAACTTTTGGCAACCTCGGCTTAGAGAATTTCGCCGACTTGGCGACGCAGCTTCCCCAGTTCGCGCCTTCTTTCGGTGCATCGCGCACACAGTCCACCTTTTCTGGTGTTGCTGCATCCGGGCTGAATTTGGCCAACCTGCGAAATCTTGGATCAGTTCGGTCGCTGGTGCTGATCAACGGTCGGCGGTCTGCGGGCGGCACCTCGACTTCGACCTCGGTTGACTTCAACAACATCCCCACCTCGAACATCGAGCGTATCGAGATCATCACCGGCGGTGCGTCAGCCGTGTACGGCTCAGATGCAATCGCAGGAGTGATCAACATCATCACGAAGAAGAACCTGGAAGGTATAGAGATTGGCCTTAACTACGGCGAAACGTCAGAAGGCGACAACAAAAGCACCAATGCGTCGATAGTCATGGGCGGCAAGTTCGGCAAGAGCGGCCGCGCCATGTTGACCCTGGAGTTCGATAAGCAAGGCCGTGTCAGTTGCCGTGATCGCTTCATTTGCGCCGAGGACTTCGCATGGAATGCGCCGGCTACTCAGCTTCGGGGCCCCGCCGCGTATTCTGGCGTGCCCGTGGGTAGTCGCTTTTTCGTGGGCGGCGACAGCTACACCACTCGAAATGGGTCGCTGACCAATGCTTCCGGCGTGTTAAATTCATTTTCAGTTCCCGTCGACGGCTACAATCGTAACCCCGACCGGGACCTCGCAATTCCGACGAAGCGCATAATCGCGGCCGCCGAGGCCGAGTATGATCTGGGTGCAGGCATTCGTGCATTTGGTGAGCTGAATTATGGCGAAACTAATATACGGGGAGTTTTCGAGGGTCACCCATTTCAGTCTAATGCGGCCGGTAGTCGGTTCGGCAACCTCAACCCAAATCTCCCAGTAAACAATCCTTATATCCCTGCGGCGCTCACGACGGCCGTAAATTCATTCAATGCACTTCCTGCAAATGCCAACGCCCAGATTTCAGAAATTGTCTGGTGGCAACGGCTTAACGACGCCGGTGGACCGCGCGGTGCCGAAAACGATCGGCGCATGATTCGAACCGTTGTTGGTCTGAAAGGCGAGTTGCCCAGTTTGGGGTTTGGTCGGAACTTCCGTTGGGAACTGTCGCACACACTCGGCCGTACGTCGGTAAACCTGAATACGCAGGGTTTGGTGAACACCCAGAATCTATACTACGGTCTTCGGGTGGAACCTGTTCCAGGAAGTCCCGGTCAGTTCCGCTGTATTGACGTGGTGGCTCGTTCACAAGGCTGCGTCCCCATCAATCCTTTCCAGGCCTACACGCCGGCAATGCAGAAGTCGCTCCGCATAGGGTCGGTTGCGTTTGGAACGAGCAGGCTCAACGACACGTTGCTGACCATGACAGGCACGGTCGCCGACCTGCCAGCGGGAGCAGTGCGCGTGGCTGTAGGCGCCGAGCGTCGGACGTTTTCTGGCTTCCTTGACCGAGATGTGGTTGTCAACAATGCGTTGGCCACCGGTAACCAGATCAGCGACACCGATTTCGCGCGTACCCAGACCGACGAACTCTTTGCCGAAGTGTTGATTCCAGTGTTGTCAGACCTGCCGTTTGCGCAGTCGCTCAACTTGGAAGGTGCGTTTCGGAAGTCGGATACCGGCGTCGACAGCTATAACACTTGGAACTTTGGAGGCGACTGGGAACCAGTTACGGGCCTGCGATTCCGTGCGAAGCAGTCGCGATCCATTCGGGCGCCCCTGCCCGGAGAGCTTAGTGGTATCGGCTTGACTGCGGGTGTGGTGAATGACCCCTGCACTGCTGCACGCCGTAACAACAACCCTACCCGTGCGGCTAACTGCCTGACGGATGGCGTTCCCGTCAATTACTCACCTCCGCTGACTGTCGAGCAGGGTGTCACGGGCTTGTCCGGCGGTAATGCGAACCTTAAGCCGGAAGAGGGTGACACGCTAACCTACGGGGTTGTGTGGACACCAAGCTTCGACAAAGGTCTGTCTGTCGCCATCGACCGTTTCCAAATCGACTTGGAGAAGGTCATCACGACGACGAGTCGTTCGATAGCCGTCAATACTTGCTACGACACCACCACCCGACTGCTGTGCAATGTGGTAACCCGAGGCGCCAACGTACAGATTCCCGGCGCTAACTATGTCCTGTTATCGGTTAATGAGCAACTGGAAAATCTCGCTAAGTTGAATGTAGCGGGCTTCGACATTGACGTTCGCTACAACACCAAATTGCCAGCCGGGTGGGGGGATGTGAACTTGGGTCTGCTGACGACGATTTACGACAAAGCATCGCAAACTGGCGTCGGGGCCCCGATCAATTTGTTGGGGCAGGCCGGTGGTTCAACCAGCGATCAAGGCTGGATCAAGATGACGGCCAGCGCCAATGCCGGCTGGCGACTTGGCGCCTTCAGTGCGAACTGGAACATGCGATACATAGGCTCGGCTGATATGGCAGCCACCGGCGCGACGACAACCACAACTGACACGGGATTCCCGCGGATTCCTGCTCACCTTTACCACAATGTACGATTTGGTTATCAGGTGGCGAAGTCATTTGAACTGTCAGCGGGTATCAGCAACCTGGCAGACAAGAAACCGCCGTTCTTCGCGTCGGGCACAGCCGGGACGCAGGCGTTGGATACAATCCCCGGCTATTACGACGTATTCGGCCGATCGTTCTTCGTGGGCGCAAAAATGAAGTTTTAACGCTGTGATGTACGCAGAGTCGTGAGCGGATCAGCTCAGGCTTTTGGTCTGAAGCAAGTCAAGGCAGGGGCAGAGAAATCTGCCCCTGTTTTTTGGCTGACTGAGAATCGGTGTTGCCGCCGCTCGCTTATGATTAAATAGTTGCGGTTTTTGGTTGAATCCAGATCGGTCGCGTTGGAAACTAGGCAGAAGGCGCACAGCTTGAATCCGGCAGGTGCCTCAACACTTGAATTGACAATCTCCGTCCGGAATCGCCGATCATGACCAGATTGCGGCAGGTAATGACAATTTGAAACACTTGGCGCCTGTCCGTCGCCCCCATGATGGATTGGACGGATTGCCATTGCCGGTTTTTTCACCGCCTCATCACGCGCCGCACGCGGCTGTACCGAGATGGCGACCACCGGTGCGTTGCTGCATGGTGACGTCGCGCGGCACCTGGACTTCAAAGCGCAAGAGCATCAAGTTGCGCTGCAACTCGGCGGCAGCGACCCGGCGGACCTGGCGCATTGCGCGCGGTTGGCGGCGCAGTGGGGCTACGACGAGATCAACCTGAATTGCGGGTGCACCAGCGAGCGCGTGCAGCGCGGCGCCTTCGGGGCCTGCCTGATGGCCGAGCCGGACCTGGTGGCCGACTGCGTCAAGGCCATGCAGGACGCGGTGGCCCTGCCGGTGACGGTGAAGCACCGCATCGGCATCGACCGCCGCATGTCGCGACTTCGGCCCCGCTGCTAAACTTAGTTCACTTGACTTGGTCTACTGCGGGAGTCTTTCATGAGCGACATCTTCAACATCCACGAGGCCAAGACGCACCTGTCGCGCTTGGTGGAGCAGGCCGCCAAGGGGCGCGAGTTCGTCATTGCAAAGGCCGGCAAGCCCATGGTGCGCGTGGTCCCGATCGCACCGGTGTCGGCCACCCGGGCCCTTGGATTTCTCGCAGGCAAGGGCGTGGTGAGCACCTTGCTCAAGAAGGGCTTCGAGAGTGACATCGACGCGATGTTCGGCAGCGTGCGCTGAGCATGCTGCTTCTCGATACACATCTCATCCTGTGGGCGGCTTTCGAGCCTGCGCGCCTGTCGCCCAAGGCGCGGCGGCAGTTGCAGTCGCGAGAGTCGCCGCTGGCATTCAGCCATGCCTCGCTCTGGGAGGTCGCGATCAAGACTTCGCTAGGGCGGCCCGGCTTCTCGGTGGACTCCAGATTGCTGCACCAGGCATTGGTTGCCGAGGGCTTCATCGAGTTGCCCGTCGCCCCAGCCCACACCGCGCGCGTGGCGGGTTTGCCATGGGTTCACCGCGATCCTTTCGACCGCATGCTCGTCGCTCAGGCCATGGAAGAAGTCCTGACACTGCTGACCGCCGACGCCACGCTCAAGGGCTACGGGCGCTTCGTCAAGGTGGTGTGACCCATCCCGTGCATTCGAACCCCGCAATTGATCCCTGGCGCTTGTCTGTCGCGCCGATGATGGACTGGACGGACCGCCACTGCAGGTTCCTGCATCGCCTCATCACCCGCCGCACGCGGCTGTACACCGAGATGGTGACAACCGGTGCATTGCTGCATGGCGACGTCGAGCGGCACCTGGACTTTAGCGGCCAGGAGCACCCCGTGGCGCTGCAGCTGGGCGGCAGCGACCCAGCGGATCTGGCGCATTGCGCGCGGCTGGCGGCGCAGTGGGGTTATACCGAGATCAACCTGAATTGCGGGTGTCCCAGCGAGCGCGTGCAGCGCGGCGCCTTCGGGGCCTGCCTGATGGCTGAGCCAAGCCTGGTGGCCGACTGCATCAAGGCCATGCAGGACGCGGTGGCCCTGCCGGTGACGGTGAAGCACCGCATCGGCATCGATCGCAGCGAGGACTACGGCTTCATGCGCGACTTCGTCGGCACGCTGGCCGAGCGCGGGGGCTGCCGGGTGTTCACCGTGCATGCGCGCAACGCCTGGCTGCAGGGCCTGAGCCCCAAGGAAAACCGCGAGGTGCCGCCGCTTCGCTATGAACTGGTGCACCGGCTGAAGGCCGACTTCCCGCAGCTGACCATCGTCGTCAACGGCGGTGTTGCCGACGATGACGCCATCGCGGCCCAGATGGCCCTGGTGGACGGCGTGATGGTGGGCCGACACGCCTATCACGAGCCCTTTGCAATGGCCACCTGGGACCGCGATTTCTTTGGCGCGAACACGACACCGCCTGACCGCGACGACATCGAAGCGCAGTACGTGGGCTACATGGCGACCCTCGGCGCGCAGGGCGTTCCGTGGTCGCATGCGGCTCGCCACATGCTGGGGCTGCGCCACGGCCAGCTTGGCGCCCGGCGCTGGCGGCAGGTGTGGTCGGACCACCGGTTGAAGGACCAGACGCCGGCGCAGGTGCATCGCCTGGCCATGGCTGCGCTGGCATCGGCGGCGGCCGGGGCGCTGGTCTAGCATCACTCTGCCGACTAACGAATCCGACAACCAACACATGACCGAACCTGTACTCGCCGTGATCGGCGGCAGCGGCCTGTACGACATGCCCGGCCTGACCGACACCCGCTGGGTCAGCGTCGACACGCCTTGGGGCGCGCCGTCGGACCAGATTTTTCGCGGCCGGCTGCGCGGCACCGAGATGGCCTTCCTGCCGCGCCATGGCCGCGGGCACCGCATCCCGCCGTCGGAGGTGAATTACCGCGCCAACATCGCGGCGCTGAAGCTGCTGGGCGCCACCGATGTGTTGTCGCTCAGCGCCGTCGGCAGCCTGCGGGCCGACCTGCCGCCGGGCACTTTCGTCGTGGTCGATCAGTTCATCGACCGCACGTTCGCGCGCGCCAAGTCCTTCTTCGGTACGGGGCTGGTGGCGCATGTGTCGCTGGCCGACCCGGTGTGCGGGCGGCTGGGCCGGCATCTGGCCGCGGCGCTGGCGGCGCAAGGCGTGCCGCATGCCGTCGGCGGCAGTTATCTGGCCATCGAGGGGCCGCAGTTCAGCACGCGTGCCGAGAGCGACCTGTACCGGTCATGGAACTGCAGCGTCATCGGCATGACCAACATGCCCGAGGCCAAGCTCGCGCGTGAGGCCGAGCTTTGTTATGCCAGCGTGGCCATGGTCACCGACTTCGACTGCTGGCACTCGGCGCACGACGCGGTGACGGTCGACGCCATCATCCAGGTGCTGTTGGGCAATGCGCAAACGGCGCGTACGCTGGTGGCTGGGCTGGCCAGCAACATTGGCGGCGACGTGCAGGCGCCGGGCTGCGCCTGCAGGCATGCGCTGGACCACGCGCTCATCACGGCGCCCGAGGCGCGCGATCCGGTCGTAGTCGACCGCCTGCGTGCGGTCGCCGGCCGCGTGCTGGGTCCGGGCCCGCAAGGATGAGCGCCATGCCGATGCGATCCGCCGGGGGGCCGATCACCACAGGACCGATTTCCAAGGGACCGATGCGCCCGCTGCGTGCGCTGACCACGCGCGATGGCGTGCACGTGATCGACCAGCGGCTGCTGCCGCACCGCCTGCAGTTCGAGACCCTGTCCAGCCTTGAGGCCGTGTACACCGCCATCCGCGACATGTGGTTGCGTGGCGCACCGCTGATCGGCGCGGCGGCGGCTTACGGCCTGGCCTTGCAGGCGAATCGCGACGCGTCCGACACGGCCATCGAAGCCGCTTGCGCGCACCTGCAGTCGGCTCGGCCCACGGCCGTGAACCTGGCCTGGGCGATTCAACGCATGAAGCGACTTCTGCTTTCGCTGGCACCCGAGTTGCGCCGCGACGCCGCCTGGGACGCGGCCGACGCCCTGGCTGAAGGCGACGTGCAGGTCAATGCCGCCATCGGCCGCCACGGCTTGCCGCTGCTGCAGGCCGTCGCGGCGAAGCGCCCGGGCCCGGTGAACGTGCTCACGCACTGCAATGCCGGCTGGTTGGCGACGGTGGAGTGGGGCACCGCCACCTCGCCCATCTACCAGGCCCACGCTGCCGGACTGCCCTTGCATGTGTGGGTGGACGAGACGCGCCCGCGCAACCAGGGCGCCAGCCTCACGGCCTGGGAACTGGGCCAGGCCGGCGTGCCGCACACGGTGATCGCCGACAACGCCGGCGGCCACCTGATGCAGCACGGGCAGGTCGACCTGGCCATCGTCGGCTGCGACCGTGTCACCGCGCGGGGCGATGTGTGCAACAAGATCGGCACCTACCTCAAGGCCCTGGCGGCGCGCGACAACGGCGTGCCTTTCTACGTCGCCATGCCCACGTCGACACTGGATCTGTCGCTGACCGACGGCCTGCGCGAGATCGAGATCGAAGAGCGCAGCGGCCGCGAAGTGACCCATCTCAGCGGCCGCGATGCCAGCGGGGCGGTGGTCGAAGTTCAGGTCACGCCGGACGGCTCTGCCGCGGCCAACCCGGCGTTCGACGTGACGCCGGCGCGCCTGGTCACCGGACTGATCACCGAGCACGGCATCGTCGCCGCCGACGAGTCCGCATTGCGCGCCTTGATGGCGGGGGCCGCGCCATGACCGCCGAAGAAGCGCTCGTGCGCGAACAGGCAGTAGCGGCCGTGCGCCGGCTGGACGCACTGGGCATGAACCGCGGCAGCACCGGCAACCTCAGCCACCGTTGGGCGCACGCGGGGCAGCCGGGCATGCTGATCACGCCCACCGGCATGGGCGCCGACGACCTGCGGCCGGCCGACCTGGTGTGGCTGGGCGAGGACGGCACGGTGCACGGCGCCTGGCAGCCGTCGTCGGAGTGGCACTTCCACCAGGCCATCTACCAAGCCCGGCCCGACCTGCAGGCCGTCGTCCACAGCCACTCGGTGCACGCCGCGGCCTTGGCCTGCCTGCGCCGCGACCTGCCGGCCTTTCACTACATGGTGGCGGTGGCGGGTGGCGACTCGGTGCCGCTGGTGCCTTACTTCACTTTCGGCAGCCAGGCACTGTCGGTGGCCGTGGCCGGCGCGATGCGCGAGCGCGATGCCTGCCTGATGTCTAACCACGGCCTGGTGGCCGCCGGCAGCACGCTGGCCCGGGCGATGAAGGTGGCGCAGGAGATCGAGTCGCTGTGCGAGGTGTATCTGAAGGCATTGGCGGCGGGTGAACCGGCGTTGTTGAACGCTGCCGAGATGGCCGAGGTGCTGCAGAAGTTCGGCAGCTACGGGCGCAGCGCGCGGGCGGATTGAGACTGGCGGTTCGGTCAGGTGCGCCGCCCGCTGTCTGGCGGCGGCGGCGCCGGCGCCGGCGCATCACGCTCAAGGCGGGTTCGACCGGGGTGCACGCCGCGGCCGCAGGTGCCATGCTTACGCTCAATCGCAACAACCAGGAGACAAGAGTGGCACTAAATGCTTACCTTTTACTGAAGGGCGAGAGGCAGGGCGAGATCAAGGGCTCGGTTACCCAAAAGGGGCGCGAGGGCAAGATCATGGTCATTGCGGCCGAGCACGAGGTGGTCTCGCCGCGCGACCCAGCCAGTGGCCGGGCCACGGGCAAGCGCATGCACAAGCCCTTCGTGATCACCAAGGAACTGGACGCATCGTCGCCACTGCTTTATGCGGCGTTTACGACGAACGAGAACCTTCCGACCTGGGAGTTGCAGTTTTGGGCGCCTGCCGCCGGCACCGGTACCGGCAGCGGCACCGAGGTCATGCGCTACACCGTGCAGCTGACCAACGCCTGCATCAGCGGCATCCGCTTCCACATGCTGAACAACAAGAATCCCGAACTGGCGCGTTACGCTGAATTCGAGGAAGTCGCGTTCACCTATCAGCGGATCGATTGGACCTGGACCCCTGGCGGGAAGACGAGTGGCGACGACTGGGTGGCGCGCCAGAGGGCAAGCGCCAAGGCCAGACCGGCCGTCAAGGCCCCCACACGGGCGCCGCGCAAACAGTCCTGAGCGGACGCGCAATTTGTTTGGCGGCCTGCGCAACGACGGCCGGTGCGGCGGGCTGCCTGGCACCTGACTCTTCAGCCTTCGATCTCGAACGACAGCCCCGCCCGCTTTTGCAGGCGCTCCACCAGTGCCAGGCCCATCGCAGCGGCGGGGGTCCACACGCCGCCGGGGGTGGCCTGGTGGTTCACATCGCGCAGCAGGCACATCGCGCTCTCACTGATCATCTTCGAGGTGGAGCCATAGCCCGGGTCGCGGTCGCCCTTCACCACCGCGCGCAGCGTGCGGCCATCGGCGGCCTGGCCGACGAAGAGCAGTTCGTAACGACCGCGTTCACGCTGTGACGCCGTCGGCCCCTGGCCCGGCTGCGGCAGGGCGAAGCGGCGGATCAACGCGCGGGTGGGTGTGAAGCCGAGCAGCCAGTTTCGCACGCGCGCGGTGCGGGCCGCGGCACGGGCGCGTTGTTCCCCGACGGCGCCATCGCCCTTGAGTTCCCGCTCGGCATAGACGAAGTCACTGCCATACGCGTGGCCGCGCAGGGCATTCGTGCGGTGCACATTCTTGGTGTTGATGGCCGCCATTACGAAGGGCGCCGTCCAGCCCGGCGCGAGCGGGTCGAACTCTGCATCGGCGCTGTCGGGCTGGCTCGGGCCGGTGAAGCCCGGCGTCAGGGCAAAGGGGTCGGCCATCGTGCGCGCCAAGCCGGGGTCGCGGCCGATGGCTTCCAGCGTGGCCAGCAGGCTGGCCGCGGTGCCGCCGGAGAAGCCGCCCTTCATCACCCGCACGAGGCCGTGCACCCGCTGCAAGGGCGCGCCTAAGCGACGGTGCGCCGCGGTCTGCAGGAACAACACGCCCAAGTCGAAAGGGATGGAGTCGAAGCCGCAGGAGAACACGATGCGCGCGCCGCTGGCCTGGGCTTTGGCGTGGTGGCGGGCGATCATCGCGGCCATCCAGGCGGGCTCGCCGCACAGGTCGACATAGTCGGTGCCGGCCATGGCGCAGGCGGCCAGCAGCGGTTCGCCGTGCAGCTGGTAAGGGCCGACCGTGGTGATGACGACACGTGTGCTGCGGGCCAGGGCGGCCAGAGCGGCGGCGTCGCGGGCGTCGGTGGCGACGAGCCGCAGCGTCGCGGGCGCGCCGATCTCGTCGCGCACGGCCTCCAGCCGCGCCATGCTGCGCCCGGCCAGCGCCCAGCGAAGTTCACCACCCACGCCCTGGCTGGCGAGCAGGTACTCGGCCACCAGGCGGCCTGTGAAGCCGGTGGCGCCGAAGACGATCAGGTCGAGCGGTTTGGTCATCGTGATCTTTCGGGCCAAGTGGCCAGAAGCAGGCCGGCCAGCGCCAGGGCGAAGGCCACCCCGTGCGCCGCGCTGAAGTGTTCGCCCAGCACGGTCACGCCGACCAGCGCCGCGCTCGCCGGCAGCATCACCGTAAACACCCCCGCCTGAGACGACGGCACATGCCGCAGGCCCTGCATCCACAGCCACACCGTCACCATGCTGGCGGCGATGGCGTAGAACAGCAGCAACGCCCACATCGGCAACGCGACCTGGCCGAAATCGAAGTCCCAGGCCTGCCACAGCCCGAACGGCGTCACCAGCGCCAGCCCCCACAGGTTGATCAGCGCACTGATGCGCCGCGGCGACACGTTGCCGGTGAGCCGCTTGCCGATCACCACGTAGCTGGCCTCGCACACCACCGCACACAGCAGCAGTGCGTAGCCCCAGGGCGACTCGGCCATGGTGCTGCCGCTGCCGCTGCCGCTGCCGCTGCCGCTGCTGTCGCCGCCGCGGGCCCAGGCCAGCAGGCCGATGCCCAGTGCCGCACACGCGATGGCACCCGTGATGCGCGGCCGGATGCGTTCGCCCAGGAACACGCGCGACAGCACTGCCACCACGGCCGGGATGGCCGCCATGGTGACGCCGGCGGCCAGGGCCGAGGTCAGCAGCACGCCGTAGAGCATGCAGATGCTGAAGAGGAAGTTGCCGAGGAAGCTTTCCCAGAACAGCAGCCAGCGGTCGTGCCGCGTGAGCCGTGCTTCGCCGGGCGTGCGACGCACCCAGTGCGCCATGGCCACCGCGGCGATGCCGAAGCGCAACCAAGCCAGCAACAGCACTGGGAAGGCGGCCACCAGCAGTTTGGACAAGCCCACGTAGCTGCCCACCAGGGCCATGCTGCCGGCCAGGCAGAAGTAGGCGCGCCAGGGCGTCACGGCGCCGTGCAGAGAGTCCTCACGTGGCGGGGTCGATCCGCAGCCAGGTGGTCTTGAGCTCGGTGTACTTGTCGAAGGCGTGCAGCGACTTGTCGCGCCCGTTGCCGCTTTGCTTGTAGCCGCCGAAGGGCACGGTGAGGTCGTCTTCATCGTATTGGTTGACATGCACGGTGCCGGCCCGCAGCGCGCGGGCCACGCGGTGGGCGCGGTTGAGCTGGTCGGTCCACACGCTCGCTTGCAGCCCATACGGGCTGTCGTTGGCCAGCGCGATGGCCTCGGCTTCGGTCTTGAAGCGGATGATGCCCATCACCGGGCCGAAGATTTCTTCGCGGGCGATCTTCATGCCGTTGTGCACGCCGTCGAACACCGTGGGCTCGACGAAGCAGCCGCCGCTGTCCAGCCGTGCCTGCGCGCCGCCCACCAGGCAGCGCGCGCCCTCGGCCTTGCCGGCAGCGATGTAGCCCAGCACGGTTTGAAGCTGGATGTCGTCGACCAGCGCGCCCATTACCGTGTTGGCGTCGAGCGGATCAGCCGGGGCATAACTCGCGGCTTGCTTGGTAACGATGTCGACGAACTCGTCGGCGATGCGTTCATGCACCAACACGCGCGACGGTGCGTTGCAGCTCTCGCCCTGGTTGAAGAACATCGCGCCGGCCACCGTCTTGGCCGCGCGCGCGACGTTGGCGAAGTCGTCGAAGACGATGAAGGCCGACTTGCCGCCCAATTCGTTGTAGACGCGCTTCAGGTTGGATCGGCTGGCGTAGTCCAGCATGCGCCGACCGGTGCGGGTGGAACCCGTGAAGCCCAGCGCGTCGACGTCCATGTGCAGCGCCAACGCCTCGCCAGCCTCGTTGCCGAGGCCGGGCACGACGTTGAACACGCCCGGCGGCAGGCCGGCCTCGACCGCCAGCTCGGCCAGCCGCAACGCGGTGAGCGGGCTCTTTTCGCTGGGCTTGAGCACCACCGAATTGCCCGCCGCCAGCGCCGGCCCGAGCTTCCAGGCGGCCATGATCATCGGGTAGTTCCAGGGCACGATCACGCCGACCACGCCCATCGGCTCGCGGGTGATCAGCGCCAGCGCGTTGGCTGCCGTGGGTGCCACCTCGTCGTAGATCTTGTCCACCGCCTCGGCGTACCAGGCGATGCAGCGCGCGGCGCTGGGCACGTCGACCGCCAGCGAATACTGGATGGGCTTGCCCATGTCCAGCGTTTCCAGCAGGGCCAGTTCGTCCTTCGCGGCCAGGATCCGTTCGGCGTACTTCAGCAAAATCTTCTTGCGCATGGCCGGCGCCTTGCCGGCCCAGCGGCCGTCGTCGAAGGCCGCACGGGCACTCGCCACGGCCGTGTCGATGTCGGCCTGCGCGCCACGCGACACGGCGCCGAGCAGCCGGCCGTCGATGGGCGATCGGCATTCGAAGGTGGCGCCCGATGCGGCGTCGCGGCGCTGGCCGTCGATGACGGCGCGGCCGTCGATGCGCAGGGTCCGCGCGCGTTCGTGCCAGCTCGTACTCGGGTTCGCGGCGGTGCTCATGGGTGCCTTCAGAAACTCACGACGACAGCCGCGCCGAACAGGGTGTTGGACTTGCTGAAGCTGCCGCTCTTCACGACCTCGAAGACCGGCTGGTCGGCGCCGTCGCGTCGCAGTTCCAGCTTGAACACGGTGTTCTCGTCGAACAGGTAGTTCAGGCCCGCGCTGAGCGCATAACGGTTCGTGCCCACGGCCTCGCCCTTGGCGAAGCTGCCGTCGGCCAGCACGCCGCGGCCGATGCCGTTGACAGGGTCGTCGAAGCTGTAGCCCAGCAGGCCGCCGCCGTTGCTGTCGTTGTTGATGTAGTCGCCGCGCAGCACAGCTTCAAGACGCGGCGTGATCTTGTAGGCGGCCAGGGCGGACAGACCCACCCAGCGCGAATCGCGCAGCTGGCCGTCACTGTTGAAGATGGCCGCGCGCTGCTGCTGGCCGGCGCTGACCTGGCCGAAGAGCGACCAGTCACCGCGTGTGAAGTAGGCATCGGCCTCGATCATGTGCAGGGCCGTGCCCTTGCCGGCGCCTGGGAAGACCTGCACGGTGCCGTTGGCGTCCGTCCAGCTGCCGAAGTCAGCCGCGAAGTTGGTAGCCTTGCCGTGCACGCCGCTGAAGCCGAAGCCGCTGAACTCGCCCTTGGAAAAATCGACGCGGTAGATAAAGGCCGGCGCGCTGTTGCCCTTGGGCAGCCGGGCGCTGTTGAGGTTGACCACGCCGGCTCGCATCCACCACTTGCCACGCGTCACGTCGAGCACGGCGCCGGTGTAGGCGGTGGGCGCCGTGGTGTCGAACAGCAGGTTGTGGGTGATCAGCTTGTTGCCGGTGGGCAGGGTGATCTCGTAGCCCGTCCAGTCAGGGATCTGGCCTAGCCACAAACGTGTCTTCAGGTCGCTGAGCGGGATCGAGACGGAGGCCTCGTGCACGATGGAGCTGCCGTTGAACAAGGCACCGGTGCCGCGTTCAGGCGCCAGCGTCAGACGCCAACGGGCGCCGCTTTCGGTTTCCTTCTGCAGGTCCAGCACGGCCATGCCGAAGTAGGAGTTGTCGTAGCTGTAGCGCGCGCCGCCGTTGTTCAGGAACACGAAGGAGCCGTTGTCCTGATTGCGGTTGTAGATGTAGGTCGGGTCGATCAGGCCGCTGATCTTCAGGCCCTTGAGGCCCTGGTCGGTGAAGGTGTCCTGCAGAGCCTCGGCCTTGATGGTGACGCGGTTGAGCTCGCGCACCTGTTCGGGCGTCATGCCCCACTGGCCCGGTGCCGGCGCAGCCGGCGCGGCCGACTGCACCCGCTTCTCGAGTTCGGCCACGCGGTCGCGCAGGGCACGCAATTCCTTCAACAGTTCTTCGTTGCTCTGCGCGGCCACGGGGAACGTCGCTGCGAATGCAAGGGCAAGGGCAAGGACGGTCGGGGCGATGAGTCTCATGAACGGGTTCCTCTACTCAGGACGGACGATGCGGTGGACGGACGCAAACCGGTCACTGCCGCGCTGCGGCCATCTCGCGGGTGCGGCGGCGTTCGTTGTGGGCGATGAAATAGCTGGCCGCGATGACACCCACCGCCACCACGGCGATGGTGATGGTGGCCACGGCATTCACGCTGGGGTTCAGGCCCAGCCGGGCGCGAGAGAAGATCACCAGCGGCATGGTGGTCGAGCCCGGGCCGGACAGGAAGGCCGACAGCACGACATCGTCCAGCGAGATCGTGAAGGTCAGCAACCAGGCCGACATCAACGACTGCGAGATCATCGGCAGCGTCACCAGCCAGAACACCTGATAGGGCCGCGCGCCCAGGTCCATGGCGGCTTCTTCGAGCTGCGGGTTCAGGTCCTGCAGCCGCGACTGCACCACCACCGCCGCGTAGGCCATGCCCAGCAGCAGGTGACCGAGCAAGATGGTGCCCATGCCGCGTTCAGGGAAACCGAGTGCGCGCTGGATGCTCACCAGCATCAGCAGCAGCGACAGGCCCACCACCACCTCGGGCATCACCAGCGGCGCGTTGACCATTCCCGAGAACAGCGTGCGCCCCGTGAAGCGCTTGTACTTCACCAGCGCGAAGGCCGCGAGCGTGCCCAGCACCACCGAGCCGCAGGCGGTGAGGAACGCGATCTGCAGGCTCAGCCACAGGCCGGCCAGCAGTTCCTCGTCACCGGCCAGCTGCGTGTACCAGCGCAGGGTGAAGCCGCGCCACACGTTGGGCAGCGGCGAGTCGTTGAACGAGTACACCACCAGCGCCACGATGGGCAGGTACAGGAAGGCGAAACCGAATGCCAGCCAACCGCGTCCGAACCAGGGATTGGAGCGCATGCCTACCTGCTCCTTTCTTGGGACTCGGCCTGGTACTTATTGAAAATGGCCAGCGGCACGATCACCAGCAACACCATCACCACCGCCACCGCCGAGGCCATGGGCCAGTCGTTGTTCGAGAAGAACTCGTCCCACAGCACGCGGCCGATCATCAGCGTCTCCGGTCCGCCCAGCAGTTCGGGGATGACGAACTCGCCCACGCAGGGGATGAACACCAGCATGGACCCGGCGATGATGCCGGCCTTGGACAGCGGCACGGTGATCTTCCAGAACGCCACCCAGGGCGTGGCACCCAGGTCGGCCGCGGCTTCGAGCAGGCGCAGGTCCATCTTGGCCAGGTTCGCGTACAGCGGCAGGATCATGAAGGGCAGGTAGGTGTAGGTCATGCCCAGCACCAGCGAGAACGGCGTGTGCAGCAGCTTGCCCGGGGTGGTGATGAGGCCCAGCGCGTACAGCACCTGGTCCAGGCCCAGGGCGATCAGCGCGTCGGCCACCCAGCCGTGCTCGGCCAGCAGGCCGCGCCAGGCATACACGCGCAGCAGGAACGACGTCCAGAACGGCAGCATCACCAGCATCAGCAACGTCGCCTGCCAAGTGGCCTTGGCGCGCGCCATGAAGTAGGCGAACGGGTAGCCAATGAACAGGCACAGCGCCGTGGTCGCCGCGGCGTACTGCAGGCTGGCCAGGTAGGTCTTGTAGTACAGCGAGTCCTGAGTGATGAAGACGTAGTTCGAGAACTTCAATGTCAGCTGCAGCACGCCTTCCTGGATGGTCAGCACGTCCTTTAACGTGACGGTCTCCATCTCGGACACGCTGATCTTGCCGATGATGAGGAACGGGAACAAAAAGAAGACCAGCAGGAACACGAAAGGCACCGCGATGACGGCCACGCGGCCCCTGAAGAGCCCCCTGCAAAACCCTTTGAAGGTGCCGGCCAGCGTGTCCATGGCGTTCAATTTGTCAGCACGACCTGTGACGTGTCGGACCACTCGGCCCAGACCTCGTCACCCCAGGTGTAGGCGCCGTCGCGGTGGCGCTGGCTGTTGGTTTCGGTGACCTTCAGGCCCGCCCCGCTGGCCAGGTCCAGGTGGTAGACCGAGAAGCTGCCGAAGTAGGACATCTCCTTGATCGTGCCGCGTACCCGGTTGTGCGGGCCTGCGGGCGTGTTCTCAGGCATTTCGCGCGACAGGCTGATCTTCTCGGGCCGCAGCGCCACCGAGACTTTCATGCCTTCGGTGCCGGTGATGCCGTGGCCGACGAAGTGGCTGCAGTCGGCGCAGCCGATGATGCAGTGATCGCTGGCGTCGACGTCGAGCGTGCCGTCCATCAGGTTGACGTTGCCGATGAAGTCGGCCACGAAGCGGCTGCCCGGGGTTTCGTAGATGTCGCCCGGCGCGCCGACCTGCAGGAAGCGGCCCTCGCTCATGATCGCGATGCGCGAAGCCATGGTCATGGCTTCTTCCTGGTCGTGCGTGACGAGCACGCAGGTCACGCCCACCTGCTCGATGATGTTGACGAGTTCGATCTGCGTTTCCTCACGCAGCTTCTTGTCCAGTGCGCCCAAGGGTTCGTCCAGCAGCAGCATTTGCGGCTGCTTGGCCAGGCTGCGCGCCAGCGCCACGCGCTGCTGCTGCCCGCCCGACAACTGATGCGGCAAACGTTGCGCGAACTTGCCCAATTGCACCAGCTTGAGCATGGCGTCGACGCGTTCGGCGATGCGGTCTTTGGGCAGGTTCTCGCGCTTCAGGCCGAAGGCGATGTTCTCCCACACGCTCAGGTGCGGGAACAGCGCATAGCTCTGGAACATCATGTTCATCGGCCGTTCGTACGGCGCAAGCGAGGCCAGGTCGCGCCCGGCCAGCACGATGCGCCCCGAAGTCGGTGTCTCGAAGCCCGCCAGCATGCGCAGCAGGGTGCTCTTGCCGCAGCCCGACGAGCCCAGCAGGGCGAAGATCTCGCCCTTGGCGATGTCCAGATTGACCTGGTTGACGGCCTTGTAGCCGTCGTAGTCCTTGACCAGGTCCTGGATCTGCAGGAAGGCGGGCTCGGCGGCGCTGGGGGTCACATCAGATCCCCGTCTTGAAGGACGTGTAGGTGCGCGTCATCAGGCGCCGCAGGTCGTTGTTCAGCGAATCCGGCGGCAGCATGCGGGCCAGGTCGGCGGCCGACAGGAAGACCGAGGGGTTGTTGGCGACCTCGGGCTTGATGAAGCGGCGCGACTCGGTATTCGGATTCGCGTAAAAGACCTTGTTGGTGAGGCCGGCGTGGACTTCGGGGCGCAGGATGTAGTTGATGAACTTGTGCGCATTGCCCGGCCGCGGCGCGTCGGCGGGGATGACCATCACGTCGAAGAACAGCAGGCCGCCGTTCTTCGGAATCAGCGCCTGGATGTTCTGCCCCGTTTTGCCGTCGATGGCGCGCTGCCGCGCGATGTTGATGTCGCCCGACCAGCCCAGTGCCACGCAAATCTCGCCATTGGCCATGTTGTTGATGTAGCCCGACGAGCTGAACAGCGTGACGTGCGGGCGCACCGATTTCAACAGCGCGGCGGCCGCCGGGTAGTCGCTGGCGTTGCGGCTGTAGGGCGGCCGGCCCAGGTAGTGCAGGGCGGCGGGGACGACCTCGGTGGCCGAGTCTAAAAAGGACACGCCGCAGCTCTTCATGCGGCTGATGTACTCGGGCTTGAAGACCAGGTCCCAGACGTTGTCGGGCATCGGCAGGTTGCCCAGCGCGGCACGCACCTTCTCGACATTGATGCCCACCGTGGTGTAGCCCCACAACCAGTTGACCATGTGTTCGTTGCCGGGGTCCATCCTGCCCAGGGCCGCCTGCACGGCCGGGTCCAGGTTTTTAAGGTTGGGGATCTGCGCCTTGTCCAGCCTGCGCAGCAGGCCGCCGTCGAGCTGCAGCTTGGCCCAGTGCGACGAAGGCACGACGAGGTCGTAACCCGTCTTGCCGGCCACCAGCTTGGCGTGGAGGATCTCGTTGTTGTCGAAGTTGTCGTAGCGGACGCGAATGCCGGTTTCCTTTTCGAAATTGCGGATCGTGTCTTCTGCGATGTAGTCCGACCAGTTGTAGATGTTCAGGACCTTGTCTTCCTCCTGTGCCTGTGCCTGTGCCTGTGCCTGCGCCAGCGCCAGGGGCCCCAGGCACAGCACGCCCAGGGCGCAGACGACGGACTTGATGGTCAATAGGCGCATGAAGGAATCTCCGGGGGCGTCTTGAGAAGACTTTGAAACAGCGAGCGTGCAAAGTCTATGCAGTTCCTGGCCCGATCCAGCCTTCGCGCACGGCGTCGGCCAGGGTCAGATCCAGGCAGCGGCGGATCAAAGCCACCATCTCGTCGATCTGCGGCCGGGTGATGACCAGCGGCGGCGCCACGATCATGCGGTCGCCCACGGCCCGCATGATCAGGCCTTCGCGGAAACAGTGGCCGCGGCAAACCATGCCGATCCCGACCGACTCGTCGAAGGGCGCTCCGGTGGACTTGTCCTTCACGAGCAGCAAGGCTCCCAGCAGGCCACAGGTCTGGGCGTCGCCGACCAACGGGTGCGTGGTCAGCAATTCGTAGGCTTCGGCAAGGTACGGGCCCGTGTCGTCGTGGACGCGCTGCACCAGGCCCAGGTTCTGGATCAGCCGCAGGTTGGCCAGCGCCACCGCGCAGGCCACGGGGTGACCGGAATAGGTGAAGCCGTGGTTGAACTCACCGCCCTGTTCGATCAGCACCCGTGCCACGCGCTCGCCCACCATCACGCCGCCCAGCGGGATGTAGCCGCTGGTCACGCCCTTGGCGAAGGTCATCAGGTCCGGGCTGAAGCCCATCGCCTCGCAGCCCCACCAGTGGCCGGTGCGGCCGAACCCGCAGATGACCTCGTCGCTGACCAGCAGCACGCCGTATTGGGTGCAGATGCGCTCGATCTCGGGCCAGTAGGTGGCCGGCGGGATGATCACCCCGCCCGCGCCCTGGATGGGCTCGCCGATGAAGGCGGCCACCCGGTGTGCGCCCAGCGCCAGGATGCGCTGTTCGAGCCAGCCGGCAGCCACCCGACCGAACTCGTCCGGGCTCAGGCCCGCCGGCCGGCCGTGGTCCCACCAGTAGGGTTGTTCGATGTGCTCGATGCCGGGGATCGGTAGCCCGCCCTGGGCATGCATGCCGGCCATGCCGCCCAGCGACGCACCGGCCATGGTCGAGCCGTGGTACGCGTTGTGGCGGCTGATGATGACCTGCCGCTCGGGCTGGCCCAGCACGTCCCAGTAGCGGCGCACCATGCGCACGACGGTGTCGTTGCCCTCCGAGCCCGACACGCTGAAGAACACATGCTTGAACTGCGGTGGTGTGAGTTCGGCCAAAAGTTCTGCCAATTCGATCGCCGGTGGCGTGGCGGTCTGGAAGAAGGCGTTGTAGAACGGCAGCTGCCGCATCTGCGCGGTGGCTGCTTCGACCAGCGCTTCCTGCCCGTAGCCCACGTTCACGCACCACAGGCCGCTCATCGCGTCCAGGATCTTGTGGCCGTCGCTGTCCCACAAATAAATGTTGTCGGCGCGCTCGATGATGCGCGAGCCCTTTTGCGCCAGGGCCTTGAAGTCGGTGAAGGGGTGCAGGAAGTGCGCGGCGTCGGCGGCCTGCCATTGCGCGGTCGATCGGGCGGTGGTTCGTGTGGTCATGGGGTGCTTCAAGCGGCGTGCCTCAAACATGCAGCAGCAGGTGCTCGCGCTCCCACGGCGAGATGACCTTCATGAACTCGGCGTATTCGATCTCCTTGACCTCGGTGTAGACGGTGATGAAGTCGCGGCCCAGCACTTCGGACAGGTCGCGTTCGTCACGCAACAGGGTCAGGGCTTCGCCCAGGCTGCGCGGCAGCTGGAAGTCGCCCAGATAGGCGTCGCCCTTGCACTCTGGCGCAGGTTCGATGCGGTTCATCAGCCCCAGGTACCCGCAGGCCAGCGTGGCCGCCAGCGCCACGTACGGGTTGGCATCGGCGCCGATGACGCGGTTCTCGACGCGGCGGGCCGCCGGGGTGGCAATGGGGCTGCGGATGCCCACGGTGCGGTTGTCGGTGCCCCACTGGATGTTGATGGGCGCGGCATTGCTGCGCACCAACCGGCGGTAGCTGTTCACGTAG
>ENA-OBIT01000314-OBIT01000314.1-metagenomes-genome-assembly--contig:-NODE-314-length-21455-cov-11.755_pt1 | contig 21455 bp, 15 predicted proteins | sample MGYA00153386_OBIT01 | MGnify analysis MGYA00153386
ACCAACCACACGAAAACTTCATCTTCCCTGAAGAAGTTCTGCCTCGCGGTAATGCTCTGTAAGCATCGCGAAAGCTCGAAAATTCAGCCTTTTGAAAAGGTAAGATAAAGCAATTTAGGCTTTACCCTTAGTGTTTAAAAAGCTCCTGCCAATTGGTAGGAGCTTTTTATTTGATCGATCGCAACATCGAGTATTCCTGAACCAATGGTATCTAGAAGCCCGGTTATCGATCGACCGATCGCACAATTAAACCCGCTTTAAACCCGATCGCCCCATCGCCCAGCTTTTGAATAAAAATATCGATCGCCCGCTGGCTGTAGAGCTCGCAAACATTGCAGTGGCAGTAATTTGCAGCTATTTTGAAAAAATTTCAATCCGCATCCCCCACTTCTGATTACTTGTGTTATTGTAATGAATGTGCATACCGGAATGATACTCAGAACGCAGGTTCTTCTGGTAATGCTACCCACGGGTAGCACACAAATCTTCATACTGAATCCTTGATTTAGATGAAGTGCGTTCAAATATAAACCATTTAGTAAAAACTGGAGGTGATGCTCATGATAGAAAGTAGTAAACGCATGGGTCATCAGATTGGAAACTACCGGCTGTGCGCCGGGGCCGCTCACTAGCAGCCAGCCCTCGTTTCCTATAGGAAACGAATTCCATCGGGAACCAGGCTGAGCTAGGGAATCTCCCGGCAGTCAGGTTCTAATCTGAAGACCCGCTAGACCGCTCTCACCCCAAATAGTGTTAAATCTTGAGTATTAAAACTTGAGCCTAAATACTACTGGTGAGAGCGGATAGTTCTCGGTCAAATTTCCCCTACTTGGGGTGCGAATCTGCCAAAAAGCTAACCCCAAAATTAAAAAAAAGTTATGGCTGACCTACTTAAGGATGCTGAAATTAAAGAGTGCGCCAGTCAATTGTCAGGCTGGACGGTTGAAGGCAAGCAACTACGGTGTACCCGTTTATTTAAAGATTTTATTGAAGCGATCGCATGGGTGAATAAGTTGGTAACCCCTTCAGAAGCCGCAGGACATCACCCAGACATCGCAATCTCTTATAACAAAGTAACAGTTAACTTGACAACTCACGATGCCGGAGGCTTAACTGAGAAAGACTTTGCCCTAGCTCAACAAATTTCTACGTTAGATTAAAAGCAGCTCCGGTTTTCGTAACAGGAGCCACGGCATCTAGCGAGAGTCCCCGATCGCGGAAAGCTCGCAAATAAAAAATCGACTCTGGGTTAGAATCGGGTGCAAGAAAGTCTAGATGCAAAAAGTTCAATGTATTAAAGGCTATTCGCCATCCTCAGACCATGATCGTATTTGAAAAGCCAGAGTTCTTGAACGAGTCTGCTGAAAGAACCGATCTGATAGAAAAGCTGCTGGATATTGGCGCCGCTCTGTCAAGCGCCCAAGATTTGGGTGGCTTGTTAAACTTAATTTTATCCAAAAGTAGGGAAATCACCTACAGCGATGCGGGCAGCGTTTATTTAGTAGATCACGGCGACGAGCAATCTAAGTTGCTGTTCAAAGTAGCCCAAAATGCTTCTAAACCCAGACTGTCGTTTAAGGAGTTTACTCTGCCGCTGACAGACAAAAGCTTGGCGGGTTACGTGGCAATTACAGGTCAAAGTTTGAACCTGTCAGATGCTTACAACTTGCCTCCGGGAGTACCCTACCAGCTAGATACCAGTTTTGACCGGGATATCAACTATCGCACTTGCTCGGTAATGGTGTTGCCGATGCAAAACCGACAAGGCGAGACAATAGGCATACTGCAACTGATTAACCGCAAAACAAAGGCAGATTCGATGCTGACAGCAGAAAATGCCTGGGAATCGACGCAGCAGTATTCGGAGTGGGAAGAAAGGATAGTTCGATCGCTCGCATCTCAAGCAGCAATCTCGATCGAGCGCAATCAACTCCAAGAAAGTATAGAACATTTGTTCGAGGGCTTCGTCAAAGCCTCAGTGCAAGTGATAGAAGCCCGAGACCCCTGTACCTACGGCCATTCAGAACGAGTAGCAGCTCTCACAGTACGCCTGTCAGAAGAAGTAAACGCCGTCAGCAGCGGATGGCTGCGCTCTGTTTACTTTAACAACCGCCAAATTCAAGAAATTCGCTACGCCGCCCTGCTGCACGATTTTGGCAAAATCGGAGTCCCCGAAGCAGTTTTAACCAAGCAAAAAAAGCTCTACCCCTCACAGCTAGAAATCATTCGTCACCGTTTCGCCCTAGCTCAGCGGACGATGGAAATGGAATGCGTCCAGTCTAAATATAAATACTTGCTGGAGCATTCAGCCTACCGAAAACACCCGAATGACGAGCCAGAATGCAGTCAGTGCCAGGAAATCGGACAGCTAGACACTTTTCTAGCTGACGCAAAAACCAGATTGGCAGAATACTGGGAAGTATTGATCGAGGCAAACGAGCCTCACATTTTGGCGGAAGAACCCCTAGCTCAACTGCGAGAACTTTCTCGGCAAACTTACAGAGATATAGATGGGGCAATTAAACCGCTGCTAACCCCAGACGAGATCGTGCAATTGATGGTGTCGAGGGGCAATCTGACGCCGGAAGAACGATCGGCCATCGAATCTCACGTCACTCATACTTACGAGTTTCTCAACCAAATTCCCTGGACAAAAGACCTAAAAAACGTTCCTAGCATCGCCTACGGGCATCACGAAAAACTCGATGGTACAGGCTATCCGCGAGGTTTAAAATACTCAGAAATCCCGATTCAAGCGCAATTGATGACGATCGCCGATATTTACGACGCCCTGACAGCAGGCGATCGCCCCTACAAACGAGCTCTGCGCACAGAGGCAGCGATGAAAATTTTGCGACAAGAAGCAGCTCACAACAAAATTAATAGTGATTTATTGGAACTTTTCGATCACCGCAGAGTCTTTAATGTCCTCGGACACAACTTGGAGGTTAAAGTAGAATCAGCCTAGACGAGTCGGGCGTGCTGTGTTAAAAATTAAATAGGCGATCGATCGGGCTTTCATCAAAACTGTCGCTCGCCAAATCACTCAATAGCCTATCTATTGTCAGGTTTTTACACTCTAGAGTACCGATTAAAAAACAACCAAACCTAAAAGCCAGTCACATCCATACACTCAGTCAGCTCCAAAAAATCAAAAGAAAAAGTGAATTTTAGGTCTTTTTTAAAGTATCCTAGTGTGGCAATTACTGACCACATAGAAGACTAGAAAAGTTTCTTTGTAATCGGTCTGAGGAGGAGAGAGAAAATGTCTAAATTTTTGTGGAGTTACTTACTAATCTGCCCAGCAGTCTTAGGAGCTACCTTAGTGGTTTCTTCGAGCGCAATGGCAACAAATGCTCAGCCAGGGGCTGATGCGCTAAAGCCTCAAGCTACCAAAGCTGAAACCTCCGAAGCGAAACTCAATGCTTTGGCTGCTGTGAGCGAAACAACCGCAGCCTCCAGCCCAGTCGAAGAAATTTCCCAAGTCGCAACTGACAAAACCCAGTCAGCGATTGCAACTTCTAGCACGGCTGCAACACAAAGTGCGATCGTCCCAGGCAACAGTGCCCTAGACGCGGCATCACAACCTGCTGTAAACAAATATGAAGCAGCAGTTGAGCCAACAGTCGCTCAACCAATAGAAAAATCAGCAGCAGCTACCGTTGTCGAAGAGCAAATCGGCGCAGTTCAATTAGAAACAATTGCCCCGACAGTGACAGCGCCGGTACAACAAAGTTTGCCGAAACTGCCTGAATCTGTAGCCCAAACCGCTGCACCACAAGCTCAAAACCCAGCCGCTACATTACAACAGCTCAGCCAGTACAGCAGCGAAGGTGCTGCCGACAGCGAAACTCAAGGTCAAGTTACCTCAGTATCTCAACTTTCCGACGTGCGCCCCACAGACTGGGCATTCCAAGCACTGCAATCCCTAGTTGAGCGCTATGGCTGTATAGCCGGGTATCCCGACGGCACATTCCGTGGCAACCGGGCAATGACCCGCTATGAATTTGCCGCCGGTTTAAATGCTTGCCTAGATAAAGTTAACGAGCTAATTAAAGCAGGCACGACCAACTTAGCTACCAAAGATGACTTGGCAGCCCTCCAACGGCTCCAAGAAGAATTTGCAGCGGAACTGGCAACCCTGCGCGGCCGCGTCGATGCTCTGGACGCTCGGACATCCGAACTCGAAGCCAACCAATTCTCAACTACTACCAAACTGACTGGGGAAGCAATTTTTGCCCTCAGTGACGACTTTGGCGGTAACGTTGGTTTGTTTGGCAGAGACAACAGAAGAGTCGGCAGCAACGAAAACGAGGCTGTCTTCCAACAGCGGGTGCGTCTCAATTTAAACACTAGCTTCACCGGCCGAGACTTGCTGCTAACCAGGCTTCAGGTCGGCAACGGTCGAAACTTTAACTTAGGGGCTACCAGCGAAGGCACTCAAACTTGGAACGTAGTCGGCCGAACCGATAACGTTTTTGCCCTCGACACCTTGCTGTACAAATTCCCCGTCGGTCAGCAACTGAACGTTACCCTTGCAGCCAACGCTGCGGTTTGGGACGACATCCTCCCGACTACCAACCCTTACTTTGAAGACTTTGACGGCGGTAACGGGTCATTGAGCGCCTTTGGACAGCGGAACCCGATTTATCGCTTAGGTGGCGGTGCAGGTATCGGCTTTGACTACGCCTTCGGTGGCAGGGGCTTGCTGGGTGGCGTGTTTGGCCCCACTTCTCTATCTTTCGGCTACTTAGCATCAAATGCAGCCAGTCCTGCCAAAGGCGCGGGCTTGTTCAACGGCGACTACGCAGCGATGGGCCAGTTGACTTTTACCCCCGGACGCAACTTGCAAGTTGCTTTCAACTACAACCACGGTTACTTTAGCAGAGGTAACTTCGGGTTTGACAACGGTTTAGGGAACGGGCCCGGCAGTCTCGGCGGTTTCACCGGTACCGGTACAGCTAATTCCATCAACGGTTTGAGCGAAGGCTTCCCCGGATTCCGCGCTCGCAAAGTTGTCAGCAACTCCTACGGCGCTCAAGCTTCATTCCGCCTGAACCCGAGATTTATAATTGGCGGCTGGGCTGGTTTAACCAATGCCCGGATTCTCGGCATCGGCGATGCGAGAATTTGGAACTACGCTGTCACCTTGGCTTTGCCCGATTTAGGGAAAGAAGGCAACTTGCTTGGCTTTGTAGTAGGTCGCGAGCCTTACTTGGATAAACTTGAGGCTGCCGGCAATTTGCGGAGGTTCACAAATGACGAGTCGTGGCACGTTGAAGGCTTCTACAAGTTCAAGCTCACCGATAACATTTCTGTGACTCCGGGCGTAATTTGGGTCACAAATCCCAATCAAAACGATCGGAACGACGACATCATTATTGGTACTCTGAGAACTACTTTCACGTTCTAAGAGCACGTTCTAGGAGGCAGGGCGGGTCATACCCTCTCTGCTCGCAACTCTAGCCAAATTTAGCCCTGCTTCCCGCAGGGCTTTTTTGTGCGACTGATATCAATTCTGGTTGCATTGGAGTTAACACTACCCGAAATCAGGGATAAGACAGTCGTGTCCCTACAATTAATCTGGCGCTGCCGTGAAATGTCACTGCCGTGTCTTCTATATCATCCGGCGCAGCCGGAATTTAGATGACGAATTGGGCGCCGACAATTTATTAAAAATTATCAGTCGTACACGCAGAAACCGGGTTTCTTGATGTAATATCAAATCTGTTTGCATCGGAATGATATAAACGGAGGAGACGGAGGAGACTGCACGTGCCGTGTCCGTACAATTAATCGCGGTAGGGACACGGCACGTGCAGTCTCCTCTATATTATTCCGGCGCAGCCGGATTTGATATAATGCCTTTGAATTTATGAAAGTCAACAAACTCCAGTGGAGAACCGGGGTATAATCAAAGGTGAGGAGTGAGAATTTTGAACTCAAAATTGAGCATGATTCTCAAATCTGATTTCGGAGTTGAGAATTCTGGTATTTTAACGTGCAATTATGGTAGAACTCTCGTGTAAAAGCGAATACGCAATCTTGGCTTTGCTGGAACTCGCTGATTGCTACGAACGGGGCGAACCTCTGCAAATTCGCCAGATAGCGGCTCAGCAAAATATTCCCGATCGATATTTGGAACAGTTGCTGGCCACCATGAGGCGCAGCGGGCTGATCCGCAGCCAGCGAGGAGCAAAGGGAGGTTATATCTTGGCAAGGGAACCCTGGAAAATTACAATTCTAGAAGTTCTTAACTGCTTGGAAGGCTCTGAGTTCGATCGCTCCGAAAAAGACTCGCCAGCCCAAACTGTAGAAAGTGCGGTGATTTGGGAAGTTTGGCAAGAAGCTCGATCGCAGGCCAACTCCGTTTTGCAAAAATATACGCTACAGGATCTGTGCGAAAAGCGCAATGGCAGGCGGCAGCTCGATATCATGTATTACATCTAGTTAGTATTGCCAACTAGGAATTAACATTTACCTTCAACAACCAACTGACAAAGATTATGCGTATTGCTGGCGACATTACAGAATTGGTAGGGCGGACGCCCCTGGTGCAACTCAACCGCATTCCCCAAGCTGAAGGCTGCTTGGCTCGGATTGTGGTAAAACTCGAAGGTATGAATCCGGCAGCATCGGTGAAAGACCGGATTGGTGTCAATATGGTAAATCAAGCCGAGGCAGAAGGGCTGATTACTCCTGGAAAAACGGTTTTAGTAGAGCCGACTTCTGGGAATACCGGAATTGCTCTGGCTATGGTGGCGGCGGCTAAGGGCTACCAGTTGATTTTGACCATGCCGGATACGATGAGCACGGAACGTCGATTGATGTTGCGCGCCTATGGAGCCCAACTGGAACTGACATCGGGAATTGAGGGCATGACTGGCTGCATCCGCCGCGCTCAAGAGATTGTGGATAAAACGCCGAATGCGTATATGTTGCAGCAGTTTCGCAATCCAGCTAACCCGGAGGTTCACCGTTTGACAACGGCTGAGGAAATTTGGGCAGATACAGATGGCGAGATTGATTTCCTGATTGCTGGAGTAGGTACTGGCGGTACGATTACGGGTATTGCAGAGGTGATTAAGTCCCGGAAACCGGGATTTAAGGCGATCGCCGTTGAGCCTGCCAATAGTCATGTACTGTCGGGCGGAAAGCCTGGGCCTCATAAAATTCAAGGTATCGGCGCCGGTTTTGTGCCGCCCGTGCTGAATGTGAATGCGATCGACGAAGTGATAGTTGTTACCGATGACGAGGCGATCGTCTACGGGCGCCGCTTGGCCCGAGAAGAAGGACTTTTGTCTGGAATTTCCAGCGGTGCGGCACTGTGTGCAGCCCTGAAAGTAGGCAAGCGTCCCGAAAATGCTGGCAAATTGATTGTGATGATTCAGCCTAGCTTCGGCGAACGCTATCTCAGCACTCCCTTGTTCCAAGATCCAGAACTGAATCTGGCGATGGCGCTGAACTAGACAAACTGCGGATTAGAATCGCAGGAATGGAGAGCAGGGCGTACTTCATAACGCCCTGCTTGCGTTTTTGGCGGCTATAATCCAAGACCTAAAAACTCACGCCTCTTAAAGAATCAACACTTGAGAAAGGATAAAGCCGCGCTGCTGAATTAAAAGCGGTATCGGGAAAATCGCTAAACACACCGTCTACACCTAAGCGGTAAAATTGTTCGTACTCCAAAGCTGGATTACCGCCATACTCTGAAGCCACATAAGTAGGAGATTCATTGCGGAAAGTGTAAGAGTGAACTAATAAGCCCGCCTGGTGAGCATCGGTGATTAAACTATTCGCGGGCTGTAATTTCTTATCTGCACCTTCGACAACTATTGTTCGCTTCCAAGGCCCGATTCCGTCAGCATAGGTTTTGATTTCTGCCAACCCTTGAGCTGTCATTAAATCGCGGTAAGTGCGACGATCGCCACTCACTACAAAATCATAAGGTTTTTCTCCAAAGTCATCCATTAACTGCACCAGTGGCAGGTCTGTCAAGCGATTTAACTCTTTGAGATTCCCCACTTCAAAGGATTGGATAAACACCGGATCTGTGCGTTTGGTATATCCATTAGTAGACAGCACTTGCACTAACCGCTGCTCTAAAGGCAAATTAACCGACTTAAAATAAGTCGGGTGTTTTGTCTCTGGATAAATTCCAACGGTTCGCCCTTTTTCGGCAGTTTTGCGCTTAGCCAAATCAATTACTTCTTGAAGTGTAGGAACCTGAAACTGACCGTCAAATGCTGTCCCCCGCAACTCTGGCAACCGTTCCCGCGCCCGCAAACTTTTGATTTCGGCTAAGGTCAAATCTTCTGTAAACCAACCTTCTACTTCTTGACCGTCAATTGTCTTTTTACGTTTGCGATCTGCAAATTCCGGTCGTTTGGCAATATCAGTCGTCCCGGAAATTTCATTTTCGTGGCGGGCAATTAACACTCCATCTTTAGTGGAAACTACGTCTGGTTCAATGAAATCTGCACCCATCTCGATCGCCAATTCGTAGGCAGCTAGGGTATGTTCCGGGCGATAGCCACTTGCGCCGCGATGTCCGATAATTAAAGGGCGGCGGGGAAGTTCAACAAAATTGTTTGCGTTAATAGTTTGTACTCCATTTATCGTTGCCAACAATGTACCGTCTCGGAGACTAATGGATGTATTTATGCCGGTGCTAGCAATCAATAAATCCGAGAATTGCAGTCGATCTCCCAAAGTTAAGCGATCGCCCACTCCAAAATCAGTAATAATATCAGCACCCTGAGTGCGGCGCAACAAAAACGTATCATTTCCGGCACCGCCAGTGAGAACATCTAAACCTTTGTCTCCACTGAGAAAATCGTTGCCATCTCCGCCTAGCAATGTATCATTACCTTGACCGCCAATTAGGGTGTCATTTCCGCCAAGACCCGACAGTGAATCATTACCAGAATTGCCATAAATTTGCTCTGAATCAACACTTCCTACAATATTGTCGTTACCGCCCAGCGCCGAAATTCCGCCCAGTATTCCTTTAAGGGAACCAGGAGTAACAGTGAAATTGTCATCGCTATTTGTCAGCAAAAAAGACTCAGATTGTAGCGCTGAAGCTGTGCGAACAGCTAAATTTTGAATCTCCTTGTCTTCCGATGGAGGTCGATCGGTATTTTTGAGGTTGCTGGCGATCGCTGGAACTCCACCCTCAAGGTTGGAAGCCTGGATAATTTGCTGTTTAAGTGCCATGATTTCGATTTACCTGATTAACTAAAAGATAGTTACTTTGACTTTTTGTTAAAGTCACTAAAAAAATATCATGGCAAGATTAACTAATTACTATCAATTGCTTAATTTTTAGTTATGCAACGGCAAAAAAATGATATGGCGGTTTTCAACAAGCTTGAGGTACTCACCCGCACCGACACCCAATCCGCAATTAGGAAACGGATGAGTATAACGGATTGGAAGGATGTAATACAGCAACCGCCTTGACGGTTAATACATAGTAACAGCAGTAGGATGGGCGTAGCTGTGACGATATTTCTCCTAATCGGATGTACAAGAATTTTTCCTAACCGATTTGACGACTGCTATAATTTTAAAACTGAGGTTTTTTAGTTACACTTGAGATGTTTTTATCTCAACTAAATAGCTATTACCTTAGCAAATAATGAAACAATTGTCAAGCACTTTATTGCAGATTATCCAGATTTCAAGGAAATAACAGCGTGTCTTCGATTACCAATCACTACAAAACCCTAAAGATTAGCCCAACAGCAACACAAGCCGAGATTAAACAAGCATACCGCCGTTTAGTCAAATTATTTCATCCAGACAGCCGCAGCGACACAGCGGGTCACGAAGAGATTGTCCGCCTCAATGCAGCCTATGAAATATTAGGAGACACCGAACACAGACAATCTTACGATCGCCAATTTTCCCAGCCAAGGGAACAGCAATCACCGTGCGCACCAAACGTCACCCGCCAGCAAAAACAAACAGGACGGGAAGCTGACGAACAAATGGAACAGTGGCTGATTAAAGTATACAAACCAGTCAATAGAATGATCAATAGTATCTTGAAACCGCTTAAAAAAGAAATAGACGAATTGTCAGCAGATCCGTTTGATGATGAACTGATAGAAAAGTTTGAAACTTATATTGAAACCAGTCGTGACTTTCTCAAAAAAGCTCATAACTTTTTGAAAGCTGTACCCAATCCATCTAATTTAGCCGGAGTTGCAGCCCATCTCTATTATTGCATCAATCAAGTGGGCGATGGCATAGAAGAATTGCATTTATTTACGCTCAATTATGACGATCGCCATTTGCACACAGGTCAAGAACTGTTTAGAATTGCCTCTAGACTGCGGCGGGAAGCACAGGAGGAATTGAAATTTAAAAGTTAGTGAAGAAGTTATTGGTTATTGGTTTGGGGCTGCCAATAAGGATCGCCAATTAAATAATTTACACATATTTGTGGGATGGGCGGGACGCCCATCCAGAAAGAACGGGCGGGACGCCCATCCCACAAGAACAATAAAAATTGTAAGTTATTTAATTTTCATTCCTAACTCATTACCCATTACCCATTCGCAATTACCAATTCGCAATTCCCAAATTCTCAAATTCCAAAAAGAACTTGAATTCGCTTCCGAATTTTAATAAAAGGAGTTTGTTCCAGAGAGTCGTCATCTAACAATCCCAAATCTCTCAAAGCTTGCTGGCGTTCCGACAATTTTTGAGCAATCTGATCTGCTAAATTTGGTTGTTCTATTAAAAGTTTTTGTAAGTCGTGGCGTTCCACAATAAACAAAATTGCATCTTCGCTAGTTTTAACAGTCGCTGTTCTTGGAGTTCCCAACAGCAAAGATATTTCCCCAAAAAACTCGCCTTCGTGAAGCGTAGCAATATACTGATCGGCTTTTTGAGAAATAACTTCTACAGCACCAGAAAGAATAATATAAAAAGAATCGCCAGGGTCATCTTCTTTACATACAATCTGTCCCGCTGGAAACAGTTGTCGGTAGCCGTATTCAATTAACTGTCGCAGTTCTAAATCAGTACACTGTTCAAAATAAGTTACTCGACGCAACAAATCTCGCAGCGTCCAATTATTAGGCGATTTAGCCCCATATTTTTGATGCTCGGAAACCGTGGAATTAGATGGGATTTCTGCTGAATGTTTGGTATTCTGTGGAAAAACTTTGCCGTTGGAATTGTCCTCTTTGCGATCGTGAAAAAGTTTAGTTATTTCTTGCGGGTTTCGCAGCCACAAATCCCGCTGGGGAAATGGAATTTCGATACTTCGGTGGCGGAATTCGTAATCTATTAAAAAATTGACTGCACTTTTAATGGCATCGCTTTCTTGCGGTTGGTCAATCCAAACCAAAAGTTCAAAATTTAAAGCGTTATCTCCAAAACCGCGAAACCATACTTTAGGAGAAGGATGAGACAAGACATTTGATTCTATCCGCGCCGCAATTAACAGCGCTTCGGTAACTATTACTGGATCGGAGCCGTAAGCAACGCCAACGGGAATGCGGAGGCGACATCTCGGGTCTCTATAACTCCAGTTAATAATGTTAGTTTCGACAAACTTAATGTTTGGTATAATTACAAATAGTCCGTCAATTGTTTTGATAATTGTGGAGCGAATCGAAATTGTTTCTACTGTTCCTAATAAGTTGTCTATTTCAATAAAATCTCCTACTCTAATTTGGTGTTCGAATAGTAGGGTAAGACCGCTGATAAAGTTGCTGGCGAGATTTTGTGATCCAAATCCGAAACCAATACCGACAACGCCTGCTAAGACAGTGAGAGAAGTGAGGTTGATGCCGGCACCTTGCAAGACAAATATACAGCCAAAAGTTGCGAAAACATAGCTAATGATGGTGGAAATAGCTTCTCGACTGCCACGATCCAATCCCATCCGAACTAGCAGGCTGCGCTTGATTCCTTCACTAATTAGACGAGCTATAATAAAGGTAAATATAGCTAAAATCAGCAGTTTGACGATCGCGCTGATGGACAGATGAGTGTCCCCCACAAAAAATATTGGGGTGGTCATCGCACCCAACAAATTCTCAAAAAAGCGATCGGCTCGTTCAGTAATCCAATTCATTAATATTTGGTAATTGGTAATGGGCGATCGGTTTTGGTTACAACTGAACCGCCAAGTGCTAACTATAGCAACCGCGCCCGACGGTTAGGAGGTTATTAATGGCTGGAACCATTGATTTGATTGATTCTTCCTTCTTTATTCTTGTTTCTTGTTTCTGTTCTGTTTGCAAAGCTTAGACAAAAAAAACGAATCGTAGAGTGTCCAGTGTTGCAAAAGAGGTCGATCGCACTTTCTTAAAAAGTGGTAACTGATGGATTATAAATTGATAGCGAGAAACTGTGAAAGTAGCGGTATTTTCTGCCGGATATCTGTGTTGCGGCGTAAATCCGGGCCTGGGGCTCGATCGCCGATATGTTGCGAATATCTGGAAAATTGGTAGAAATTCATCTAGAGCGCCCTCAAATTATCGGAAAATTCCAGCAAAAATTAGTCTATCCTTAAGAAAGTAAGTCCTTTACAGAACTTAACAAACTTACTCTACTTGACTTTTATGCAGTGCATCATCAATCGTCGGGCACAGTTTTCGGCGAGTCATCGTTACTGGCTACCCGAGTTGAGCGAAGCCGAGAACTTTGAACGGTTTGGCCCAACTGCGCGCGCACCGGGACACGGACACAATTACGTTCTTTATGTTTCCATGATAGGAGAACTCGACGAGTATGGCATGGTACTCAACCTGTCTGATGTCAAGCACGTCATCAAGCGAGAAGTTACCAAGGATCTCGATTTTTCTTACCTCAACGAAGCGTGGCCGGAATTTGAGCAGACTCTGCCAACTACCGAAAACATAGCACGGCAAATTTGGCTGCGATTAGCGCCTCATTTACCTCTGAGCAAAATTCAATTGTTTGAACACCCCGAACTTTGGGCTGAATATTTAGGAAACGGAATGGAAGCTTATCTAACTTTGTCTACTCATTTTAGCGCCGCCCACCGGTTAGCTCGTCCCGATTTGAGCTTTGAAGAAAACTCGGAAATTTATGGCAAATGTGCTCGTCCGAATGGTCACGGTCACAACTATCATTTAGAGGTGACTGTTAAAGGGGAAATGGATGCGCGGACTGGGATGATTGCTGATTTGGGAGCTTTGCAAAAAGCGATCAACGATTATGTTGTTGAACCCTTCGATCACACTTTTTTAAATAAGGATATTGCTTATTTTGAGAAGGTTGTGCCGACTGCGGAAAATATTGCGGTGCGGATCGGTCAATTGTTGCGATCGCCCATTCGGGAATTGGGCGCCGAATTGCACAAGATTAAACTGATTGAAAGTCCGAATAATAGCTGTGAAATTTACGGTGCTGATTTAGATGCAGCGGCGGCCGCACATCAGCAACCGGAAGCGGTTTTAGCTGGGGTTTAGAGCTGAATATCTGCTGGTAGATTCACCAGTCTTCTCTGTAGATCCGAGAGTCCGGCAGTCCGACAGTCCGACAGGGGTGTTCAACCCCTGTCTCATAGCTAAAGTCCTCTGAAAGAAAACTACAATTAATAATATTTTCCTTCAGAAGTTGGCTCATTTTTAGCTTTTTCCAGAGCATTATACTTTTGTGAGAACTTCAGAGCGATCGCCTGGAGAATCCTCAAAGATTGCGCCTTGTTTAATCAGGTCTTGCTTCATCGATTCAGAAATGCCTAAGTTCGAGCTGAATCGGGCTTTCTCAACCTTAGTCTTACTCAGGTTGGCACTTCTCAGGTTGGCACTTCTCAGGTTGGCACCACTGAGGTCGGCACCACTGAGGTTGGCACCAATCAGGTTGGCACCATTTAGGTGGGCACTAATCAGGTCGGCACTTCTCAGGTTGGCACTTCTCAGGTTGGCACCAATCAGGTTGGCACCAAACAGGTGGGCACCACTGAGGTCGGCACCACTGAGGTTGGCACCACTGAGGTCGGCACCAATCAGGTTGGCATCAATCAGGTCGGCATCACCGAGGTCGGCACGAATCAGGTAGGCATACATCAGTTTGGCACGACTGAGGTCGGCACCACTGAGGTCGGCACCACTGAGGTCGGCACTATTGAGGTTGGCACTATTGAGGTTGGCACCACTGAGGTCGGCACCACTCAGTTTGGCATTTATCAGGTTGGCACCACTGAGGTCAGCACTACTCAGGTCAGCACCACTCAGTTTGGCAAAATTTAGGTTAGCACCACTGAGGTCGGCATCACTTAAGTCAACCCCACTCAAGTTTCGAGGTCTAAATCCCTGAGCAACAATCTCTCGTACTAGAGGCCACTTATTATTGAGTTCGTTACTTTCGTCATCCTCTGAGCTTTCACTCAAAATTTGAACATCTGCAACAGGAAAACCGCTTACTTCCTTTAATTCTCCTGATTTGATGCGAGATACAAGCCGATAGATATCCTCTTGAGAACCCTCTACAGTTAATCGGATGCTGCCCTCTTTAATATCAGTGATTTTTATAGTGTCTCCTGCAAATTCTCGTAAAATAAATTCAACCCTACTTGAATCTCCAAAGGAATTTATATCACCTATCAATTTAATTTCAGCTTTAATTGTATTAGTTTTTTTATCTATTACAATCACTTGACGGTAAAATATTTGTGTTAGCATTTTCTCCCCTCCTTCCTTAATATCAAGGTTTATACAATCAGTTATTCCTAGTAGTTGAGATGGTTTTTCTTCTGAGAGTTCCGCTATTCTCATCCAATCTAATTTCAGTTCTTGACATATCTTTTTAAAGGAATCAAGCTGAATGGGCTGGCGCTGAAAAAAGTTGGTAACTGTATTGCGTCCTAAAAAGCAAGATTTGGCAAAGTTACTTTTTGAATCAAATCCTAGCCTGATCAGAGCGTTTTCTGCTATCTTTATACCTTCTGAAGATGCGGTGATAGTTATCTTCTTCTTTTTTCTGATGCTTAGGTCAGTCATAATGGGGAGAGTGTTTTGACACGATCGCTGACAAAATCGAAACAAGAGCATAGGACAATCATAGAGCAATCACAAGAGAGCGACAAGTAAATCATTGTGTAGTCAGGGTTTCAAGCTTTTTGCTTCACACTAGAAGTATAAAGTTTAGGCTCAACGAAACCCATGAATAACCAGCGAATCACCCACTCTGACTCCACAATAGAAATGATAATTGCCAAAGAACGATTGCGCCAAGCCCACCATAGTTTTAACTTGGCCTTTGTAAGTACCGCAGCCTGTGCCCTCATCGGTTTTGCGGGAGTTGCGCTTGTACTTCTGGGCAAAGCCTCAGAGGGCACTATCACGGCAACTGGAGGTCTGGCATCGACTGCTTATTGTCTCAAGCTGTCCAAAGATGCCAATGACAGACTTGATAAGGTTGCTGAGGATCTCAACGACGATCTATAGCGGGTGGATCGCAGATAATTAGAGCAATAGCCCTGACGCAACAATCATCAGGATCGATCGGGGCAACCACGGCGGGATTGCCCCTACAAAACGCGCTTATTCAGAGAAAAATACCATCGATCGCACTTTTTTAAATAAGGATATTGCTTATTTTGAGAAGGTTGTGCCGACTGCGGAGAATATTGCTGTTCGGATCGGGCAATTGTTGCGATCGCCCATTCGGGAATTGGGCGCCGAATTGCACAAGATTAAACTGATTGAAAGTCCGAATAATAGCTGTGAAATTTACGGCGCTGATTTGGATATAGCGGCGAATTCCAGCCAACCAGAAGCTGTTTTAGTTAAAGTTTAGAGCTAAAAACTAGGTTGGTTGGGGCGTGTTCACCCGGATATTTGGCAATTGTGCAGATTGGTGAAGCCACCCCAACCAGCTTGATGATTCCGAGGGTTTTTCAACCGGATGAGGCGCGAGAGTATACGCTTCGACAAAATTTGCACAGCCAGAGTTATTGGGATTTTTCCTGACAAGTCAGCTTCCGCCTGTATTTTGGAGATAATAGCATCGCACTTGATTCCTCATCTCAGTTATTCTAACTGCTGAGAGTATGAGGTCGATCGGACGATCGCTAAAAACCAAGCACTAATTTCTCCTAGGTGAGTTGACGTTTATGCGGGTCTCAAATGTAGCTCTTTTGACTCTGGCTGCCCTCGCATCCCAGAATTTAACTACCAATACTCAGGCTGCTCCTGTTGCACCAAGTGCCACTCCTGTGACGCCGCAGGCTAGTAATTTTGTTGATGCGATAAATATTACCGCATCCCGTCCGGCTGAGTCAATGAGTGCGCCTGAGACGATCGCCCACGAACAATTTTCCCCACGAATTGCGGTAAAATCCCAGACTGGTTTGCTAGTAGCCACCGCCGGGCCGCAGTTATCTCCTGTTGCAAATACTCCTGCTGTATCCGGCGATGAACTCACAAAATCTTTACAAAAAACCTGGCTGACTAAATTAATCAAAACCGGGATCGAAAGTAATCCCCAAGTTCGCGAAGGTTTCGACTTTATTTCCCCGATCGCGGGTAGTGCTGAATCTGGATATGGTTTTAATAATACGATAAATCTGCTAAATATTTTACTAATTCTTGGTACTGTATTTCCACCAGTGACAATTGCCTTTTTTTGGATGATGCGCAGGCTGGTAGTCAAACAGTTAGTTGCTGATGCCAACCAAAGATTGCAGGGCATTGGCGTGCTAGAATCTGAGCTGAATAATTCTAGCCAACTGACTCAAAAATTGAGAGATGAACTAGAAGCACAAATGAGTGCAGCTAAACAATCCATTGATTTTTTAAGTAGAGAAACTGAAATTTCTAAATCTTCCGTCGAGCAAATTGAAACCCTAAAATCTCAATTTCTGATGCACCTGCAAGTTTTGCTGACAGAAGTTTATGATAAAAAATCTCAAATTGTTCAAGAAATCTCTCAAGTTTCGGCAATTGTTGCAAAGGAAGCTGTCAAAGTCGCACCTCAACCGCAGTTAAACGATTCCCAAACTTCGCAAACATTACCTGGTGATGGGGAAAATCTGATTGCTGATGATTATATCAAGCAAGGTGAAGAGCTTTATTCTCAAGGCAATTACGATGAGGCAGTAGTCTGCTTTGAAAAAGCTATTTTAACCAATAATAATTTGGATGAGGCTTGGTATTGGCGCGGAAATGTGTTAATAAAAATGCAGCGCCACGAAGAAGCACTCGCCTGTTATGACCAAGCAATATCGATTAAACCGGATAACTACGAAGCGTGGTATGGTAAAGCGAATTTGCTGGCAAAGTTGCACAAATACGAAGAGGCGATCGCCTGTTACGAGCAAGCAAGTTCGGGCGAGTCTCAAAAATATGCTTGTTGGCACAGCATAGCGGCTTTGTTGGGTAAATTGCACCATTACGAAGCAGCGATCGCCAGTTACGATCGTGCCCTCACTATCAAATCCACCGATAGCGAAATTTGGCACAACCGAGGCGCGATGCTGGGGAAAGTACAACAGTATGCACAAGCTGTCGATTCTTACGATCGGGCTGTTGCTCTCAATCCCAACAGATACGAAACTTGGTACAATCGAGGCAATATGCTGTGGAAACTACTCAGTTACAGCGATGCGATTGATTCTTACGATCGAGCTTTGGGCATCCGGGACGACAAATACGAAGTTTGGTACAATAAAGGCGCTGTGTTCGGAAAAATGCAGCGCTATCAAGACTCGATCGCAGCCTACGACAAAGCAATTGCCATTAAACCGCAGGATTTTGAAGTTTGGCACAACCGAGGCGCAGCTTTCGATAAACTGTCGCAACACGAAGCAGCAATTGCATCTTACGACAAAGCAATTACCCTTAATTCGGAGTGTTACGAAGCTTGGTTTGCCAAAGGCGAATCTTTGGCAAAATTGCAGAAGCACGAAGAGGCGATCGCAGCTTATGAAAAAGCGATCGCAATCAAGCCAGACTCCTACGATGCTTGGCATCACTGCGGTACAGCTTTGTCAGCATTAAACCGCTACGAAGAAGCAATGGCAGCTTACGATCGGGCGATCGCGATTAAGCCGGAAAATGGTAAAGCTTGGCGCGATCGAGGTGCGATCGTATCGGAATTAAAGCAAGATACAGAAGGACTTGCTGCGGGCGAAAAAGAAAGTTAAATTCAGCCATAATCCGATAAATATTCGGATAGTTAGTTAGGCATAATGTGTAAGGTTTGTACACACTCTTGATTGTTGGCGATCGTTAAAATTGGTTCGTAGTGGGGACTTTAGTCCTCATAATTTCATGAGGACTAAAGTCCCCACTACAAACATTTATTTTAAAATCTTGTCCTGAAACAGATTAATTCAATAGAAACATATAGCTTAACTCTTGGCGGTAATATTAATTGGCGATCGCCCTTATTTTCTAAATCGAATAAGTATTGATTCTGATTCTAAAATATTTAAATTTTTGGGAACATTTCTCTAACCTCTTCATTCTCAATCATTAACAGGACATGGAAGTGGAAATACAGTTTCCCAAATAGTCGAACAGCAGAAAATTGCACGGGCGATTACTTGGCGAAAAAAGTGTAGTAAATACTGACATAAATACCCGGTTTTCTCCGAGTCATCTGTCAATTAAAAACACCGCAATATTATCCTGAACAATCTCTACAGGTGCTTCTACCAAAAGCAAAAAAAATTAACCTGTGGAGTTAAAAAAGAAATGGCAAACATAACAGGAACCCTGGGCCCCGATGTGATACCGGGACTTTTACCAGACGGTCGCGTAATTGGGCTAGGAAACTTATTAGGTGACGACACCATCAGCGGGCTAGATGGAGATGATGCGATTATCGCACTAAGCGGAAATGACCTGATTTTTGGCGGCCCCGGCAATGATATTCTCAACGGCAATGAAGGCAATGACAGCATTTTTGGTGGCAAAGACAACGACCAAGTTTACGGTGGCAAAGGTGATGACTTAGTTAGAGGTGATATCGGCCGGGATAGTGTCTTTGGCAATGATGGCAATGACAGTCTTTTCGGTGGTAAAGATGATGACACGATGTTCGGTGGCAAAAACAACGATTTGCTGCTAGGCGACCTTGGCGACGACGTACTCTACGGCGACCTCGGTTCTGATACCATGAGCGGTGGTGGTGGAAATGACATTTTTGCGATCGGGCGAGTTGGCGACGGCAGGCCCACATCCACCACAGGCGGCCCCGGAGTTTCCGATGCTGATGTGATTACCGACTTTCGAGTTGCAGGAAACGATGTCATTCAACTGTTCGGTGGCATTCAATTCAGCGATTTGCAGTTTATTGATGGTACAGGATCTAATGGGATTGCGATCGGCAATACTCTGATTCGCGATATCGGCACCGGCGAGTATCTAGTCAACATCCAAGGCAAAACCGCAGCCGAACTCACCGCGAATCCCGCTTGGTTCCAATTAGCCGGATTCCCAACACCAGCCCCGACACCAACTCCAACCCCAACCCCAGCACCCACGCCCACACCAGGAACAACTCCTGCAAGTGTCTTTAGCTTCAGCACAAATAATTACTCTACTCCCGAAGGCAGCCCCGCCACAGTAACAGTGATTCGCACGGGCAATACATCGGCTCCCGGAAGCATTAACTTTGGTACTGTCGATGGTTCTGCCCTTTCTACAGGCTCAGCTACTGATTATACTGCCACTACAGGAACGCTGAATTTTACCGCAGGGCAAACTAGCGCCACATTCACTGTCCCGACTTTGAACGATGCGATTAGCGAAGGCCCAGAGACGGTGAATGTATTTCTGAACAACGGTAATGTAGGTACTCTCAATCCAGCCACCGTAACGATTTTTGATGCTGGAACGGGCCCGACTCCGACTCCGACTCCGATTACGACTCCAACGCCTGCAAGTATCTTCCAGTTCAGTCAAGGTAATTACACTGTCAACGAAGGCGGCCAGGCTACGATTACAGTGACTCGCACCGGTGGTACTGGTGTAGCAACAATTAACTACGCCACTACTGACGGTTCGGCTACTTCTAGCGGGACAGCACCTGACTACACCGTAGCGGCGGGTTCACTGAACTTTGCTGCGGGTCAAAATAGCGCAAGTTTCACAGTCCCCGCTTTGATTGATGCGATTACTGAGGGCCCAGAAACCGTCAATTTGGTACTCAGTGGCGGTACTGTGGGCAGCAATCCGGCAATCTTGACGATTAATGATGTTGCGCCGGTTCCGACTCCGACTCCCACACCGACTCCGACTCCCACACCGAGTCCGACTCCCACACCGACTCCGACTCCGGCTCCAACTCCAACTCCAGCAACTACTGGGCCTAGTATTTTTTCGTTCAGTGCAGCGACTTACAGCGGCAACGAAGGTACTACTGCTACCGTTACCATCAATCGTACTGGCAACTTGACACAAGGAGCAACGATTCTATTCAGCACTGCTGACGGCTCCGCCACGGCTTCTGCGCCTGATTATGTCCCTGTAAGCAATGTGTCAGTCATGTTTGCTCCGGGTCAAGCTAGCGCGACAGTTGGTGTCCCCATCATCAACGATACTGTGCCGGAAATGACTGAGACTGTGAACTTGTTCCTGAGTGGCGGCTCTATCGCTAGTCCCTCAGCAGCAGTTTTGTCGATTCTAGACAGCAGTGGCGCTCCTAGCAATGGATTCTTCTACGGTTCGGCTCCTGCCGCTGTTGCGGATTCTGGCACTGGAACGTTTACAATCAACCGGACGAGCGGTGTCGGTACTGGTGCGATCGACTTTTTGATCGCCGCACCTGGTGGTGGCCAACCCAAAAATCTTACGGACTACTTTATCACCGGCCCTAACGTAGCCCCCAATGCTACCGGCGGCACTGTCAATTTTGCTAACGGACAAACTAGCGTCAGCCTCACAATTAACAACATTGTTACTGCGACTGCTGGTAGTGTCAACTTAGGTTTCGGCGCTGGCTCCATCGGTACTCCAGCATCAACCTCGATTACTCTACTCTAAGGTGATTTGCAGGGTGGACAATGCCTGCCCTGCGATGATCGCTAAAACCTGTTTTTTTAGCACTTTAATTCTCTTGTTGTAGCCTGTTATTTACAGACTTCCTGGATATGCCGTCCTGTTTAGGGCGGCTTTTTGTTGTTTAGAAGTAATACTATTTCTCAAAATAAAGTGATAAGCTTAGATTCACTGCCGAAAAAGGAGAATAGTTATGTCTGTTCAGATTCAAAGGTGGCTATTTACAGTCCAACAATATCACCTGATGAGTGAGGCTGGTATTTTGCGTGAAGATGAACGATTGGAACTAATAGAAGGAGAGATTATTCAAATGGCTGCTATTGGTACTCGTGATGCAAGTTGTGTAAACCGCCTCGCGCGGCGATTCAGCTTGATTCCCGAAGATTTGGCTACTTTTGCTATAGACATCTCCAAAATAGTAACATTATGTGGTAAAAGAACATAAGAGACTTTTTT
>ENA-OBIT01000318-OBIT01000318.1-metagenomes-genome-assembly--contig:-NODE-318-length-21307-cov-4.27875_pt1 | contig 21307 bp, 21 predicted proteins | sample MGYA00153386_OBIT01 | MGnify analysis MGYA00153386
GCTCGCGCGGCGTCACGTAATGGCTGCTGGGGTACACCGTGAAACGCGGGATCTTCTGCCGCACACGGCCAGTTAGCGGGTCCAGCAGCTGCAACGACTCGACCTCGTCGTCGAACAGCTCGATGCGCAGCGCCAGTTCGCTGTGCTCGGCGGGAAAGACATCGATGGTGTCACCACGCACGCGGAAGCTGCCGCGCGAAAAATCGATCTCGTTGCGCTTGTATTGCATGCGGATCAGCTGCGCGATCACGTCACGCTGGCTCATCTTGTCGGCCACCCGCAGCGTCATCACCATGCGGTGGTAGTCGGCCGGGTTGCCGATGCCGTAGATGGCGCTGACGCTGGCCACGATGATCACGTCGCGCCGCTCGAGCAGGCTCTTGGTGGCCGACAGGCGCATCTGCTCGATGTGCTCGTTGATGGCGCTGTCCTTTTCGATGAACAGGTCGCGCTGCGGCACGTAGGCCTCGGGCTGGTAGTAGTCGTAGTAGCTGACGAAGTACTCGACGGCATTCTTCGGAAAGAAGTCGCGCATCTCGCTGTACAGCTGTGCGGCCAGCGTCTTGTTGGGTGCGAACACGATGGCCGGGCGCCCCATTCGGGCAATCACGTTGGCCATCGTGAATGTCTTGCCTGAACCCGTCACGCCCAGCAGCGTCTGGTAGGCCAGACCGTCTTGCAGGCCTTCGATCAGTTGCGCGATCGCCTGGGGCTGGTCGCCGGCCGGCGCAAAAGGCTGGAAGAGTTGATAGGGCGAACCGGGGAAACTCACGAACTCGCCCCCGTCCATCGCAGCCGGGGCCAGAGGGTCGGTGGTGATGTCGGCCAGTGCACTCATGGAACGCCCTAAAATTGCGGTTCAACCCGGCAGCGTACCGTAGAAAAGAAAGATCAGCATGTCACTGTTCACCACCGTCGAAATGGCCCCCCGCGACCCTATCTTCGGCCTGAGCGAGCAGTTCAACGCCGACCCGCACCCGGCCAAGGTGAACTTGTGCGTCGGCGTTTACCTCGACGATCACGGCAGGCTACCCGTGCTGGCCTGTGTGCAGGCTGCCGAGCAGCAACTGACCAGCGCGCCCAAGGCCAAGGGTTACCTGCCGATCGACGGCATGGCAGCCTATGACCGTGCGGTGCAAGATCTGGTTTTCGGAGCTCACAGCGACGCCTTGTTGGAACGCCGCGTGGTCACCGTGCAAGCGCTTGGCGGCACTGGCGGGCTGAAGGTCGGGGCCGACTTTCTGAAACGGCTGGCCCCGGGCGCGCAGGTGCTGATCAGCGACCCCAGTTGGGAAAACCACCGCGCGCTTTTCACTCAGGCAGGATTTTTGGTGGCTCCTTATCCTTATTACGACGCCAGCCGCCGTGGGGTGAACTTCGACGCCATGTTGCAGGCCTTGCGGGGCGCTGACGCTGGTACCGTGGTGGTATTGCACGCCTGTTGCCACAACCCCACCGGCTGCGACCTGACGCCGGCTCAGTGGGACCAGGTGGTGGCCACCTGCCGCGAGCAGCAGCTTGTGCCGTTCCTGGACATGGCCTACCAGGGCTTTGGCGACGGTATTGCGCAGGACGGCGCGGTGGTGCAGCAGTTCATGGCCAGCGGGGTGGACTTTTTCCTGTCGACCTCGTTTTCGAAGAGCTTCTCGCTGTACGGCGAACGCGTGGGCGCACTCAGCGTGGTGTGCTCAAACAGCGATGACGCCGGCCGCGTGCTGTCGCAGTTGAAGATCGTCATCCGCAGCAACTACAGCACGCCGCCCACTTTCGGCGCACAAATCGTGGCGCATGTGTTGACCACACCCGCGTTGCGTGCCTTGTGGGAACGCGAGCTTGACGCGATGCGCGAACGCATTCGCGCCATGCGCCAGGCGCTGGTGGCCAAGCTGCGCGCGGCCGGAGCGGGCGTCGATCTGGACTACATCATTCGGCAGAAGGGCATGTTCAGCTACTTGGGTCTGAGCACGCCGCACATGCAACGCCTGCGCACCGACAGCGGCATCTACGGGCTCGACTCAGGCCGCATCTGCGTGGCCGCATTGAACAGCGGCAATCTGGATGCCGTGGCCGCCGGTCTGTTGCGGGTGATGTGAAGCGCTTGCGCCAAGTTTCGGGTTGCCGCGACATAGTGAACATCGGCCCGAAGTTCACACCAAGCTGTCGTGCACCTGACGGCAGGCAATTGCGGCACGATCTTGGCTTGCTGGTAACAAGAATTGCTGCACTGCACAATAAATGACATACATTGCGTACAGGCCAGGTGCGTGGCCTGCGCCCGACTGCTCCCACCCCGCACACGCACCCGTACCCGCACCCGCACCCGCAAGGAGACAACAAAAATGCTTTATCAGCTGTACGAGACCCAACGCGCGCTGATGGCGCCGTTCTCCGAGTTCGCCAGCGCATCGGCCAAGCTCTACCAACACCCACTGTCGCCATTCAGCCACACGCCGCAGGCGCAGCGCGTGGCGGCGGGGTTCGATTTGTTGCACCGTTTGGCCAAGGACTACGAGAAGCCGGCCTTTGGCATCAGCGGCGTCCAGGTCAACGGCGTTGAAGTGGCAGTGCAGCAACAAGTGGCCATCGAGAAGCCCTTCTGCCGCTTGCTGCGCTTCAAGCGCTTCACCGATAGACCCGAGGCTTTGACTCTCATGAAGGGCCAGCCGACCGTGCTGGTGGTGGCACCACTGTCGGGGCATCACGCCACGCTGTTGCGCGACACCGTGAAGAGCTTGTTGCAAGATCACAAAGTCTTCATCACCGACTGGACCGACGCCCGCATGGTGTCGAAGGAAGCGGGCCCTTTCCATCTGGACGATTACGTCGAGTACGTGCAGGAATTCCTGCACCACATTGGCCCGGACGTGCATGTGATCTCGGTCTGCCAACCCACGGTGCCGGTGCTCGCGGCCGTGTCACTGATGGCCAGCCGTGGCGAGCCCACACCGCGCACTATGGTCATGATGGGCGGCCCCATCGACGCTCGCAAACGCCCCACCGCGGTGAACGATCTGGCAGTGAGCAAGCCCTACAGCTGGTTTGAGAACAACGTGATATTCCGCGTGCCGCAGAATTTTCCTGGCGCGGGCCGGCGTGTATACCCAGGCTTCATGCAGCACACCGGCTTTGTGGCCATGAATCCCAACCGCCATGCCAGCAGCCACTACGACTACTTCCAGGACCTGATCCGCGGCGACGACGACAGCGCCGAGTCGCATCGAGAGTTCTATGACGAGTACAACGCCGTGCTCGACTTGCCAGCCGAGTACTACCTGGACACCATCAAGACCGTGTTTCAGGACTTTTCGCTGGTCAACGGGACCTGGGTTGTCAAAGGCCAGACCGTGCGGCCCCAGGACATCACCGGCACCGCTCTGCTGACAGTTGAAGGTGAACTCGACGACATCTCGGGTGCCGGCCAGACCCGCGCTGCACATGACCTGTGCGAAGGCATCCCGAAATCGCGACAGTTTCACTACGACGTGGAGGGCGCGGGGCACTACGGCATTTTTTCTGGTCGCCGCTGGCGCGAAATGGTCTACCCCGAGGTAAAGAGCTTTATCGCCCGCTTCAATGCGGCCAGCGAAGTCACTCCCGCGCTCGCCCAGGCGTTGCCCCTCAAGCGCAAAGCCGCCGCTCGATAATGACGCGGTGAACGCCGCTCGCACACTTGTCCAACTGACCGATCGCCTCAACGACGCACTGCCGCAAACGCAGTGCACGCGTTGTAGCTACCCCGACTGCGGTGCGTACGCCAGCGCCATGGCCACAGGGCTTGCCAGCATCAACCAGTGTCCGCCCGGCGGCGCTGAAGGCATTCGCCGGCTGGCGGCACTGACCGGCCACGATGTGCTGGCGCTGAATCCACAGCATGGGCATGAAGCGCCGCGCGCGCTGGCTGTCATTGACGAAGCTTGGTGCATTGGCTGCACCCTGTGCATCAAGGCGTGCCCGGTGGACAGCATCGTCGGCGCGGCCAAGCTCATGCACACAGTGATCGACCCTTTATGCACTGGCTGCGAGTTGTGCGTTGCGGTGTGCCCCGTGGACTGCATCAGCATGGTGCCGGCCACGGGTACGCGCACCGGCTGGCAGGCGTGGTCGGCGCTGCTCGCGCAACAGTCGCGCGATCGTTACGAGGCGCGCATCTTGCGCCTGGCGCGCGAGCAGCGCGAAAACGACGAACGCCTGGCCGCCAGGGCTCAGGCGCGCCGCGCGTCCCGGCCGCTTGTGGGTGCTGTTGATGAAGGCTGAGGCGATCACGTCGTTTTTCGCCACGCTGGCCGCGGCCAACCCGAAACCGCAGACTGAGCTGGCTTACACCAGCGTGTTCGAACTGCTGGCCGCCGTATTGTTATCGGCCCAGGCCACCGACGTGAGTGTCAACAAGGCCACGCGCACGCTGTTCGCGATGGCCCCCACGCCACAGAAGATGCTCGAGCTGGGCGGGGACCGGGTGACCGAACTCATCCGCACCATCGGCCTGTACCGCACCAAGGCGCGGCATTTGCTGCAAACCTGCCGCTTGCTGGTGGAACAGCACGGCGGCCATGTGCCGCAGTCGCGGGCCGCCCTGGAGGCTCTTCCTGGCGTGGGCCGCAAGACCGCCAACGTGGTGCTGAACGTGGCCTTCGGCGAAGCCACCATGGCGGTGGACACGCATGTCTTCCGCGTCGCCAACCGCACCGGCCTTGCCCCGGGGCGCAACCCCTTGCAGGTAGAAGCGGGCTTGCTGCGGCGCGTGCCGGCGTTGTACTCGGTTGACGCGCACCACTGGCTGATCCTGCATGGCCGCTATGTCTGCCAGGCGCGCAAACCGCTGTGCGAACGCTGCAGCGTGGTTGCGTGGTGCGACCTGGGTCACAAGCTTGGTCAGAAAAGTGCGCACCTACAATCGTGAAAAGGGGTTGAGCCGGACATGTCCAAGATCGAGGATCTCGCCGAACGCGTTGATCGCCTGGTGCTTCGCCATGCCGAACTGAAGCGCACGGGTACCCTCATCGAGCAGCAACTCATGGCCGTGAGTGCAGAGCGCGACAGCCTGCGTTCGCGCCTGGCCGCGGCACGTGGGCGCATCGACGCGCTGCTGGCCCGCCTGCCCGTCGACGGCCACAAGCCCGGCGAACCGCCGTCATGAAACAAGTTGAAGTGTCTTTACTGGGCCAGGTCTACATTCTGGGCTGCCCCGATGGCGGCGAAGGGCTGTTGCGCACAGCCGTGGCCAGTGTCGACAAGGAAATGGTCGCCATACGCGACGCTGGCAAAGTCAAGTCCCGCGAGCGCATTGCCGTGCTGGCGGCGTTGAACCTGGCCTACCAACTGGCCGAGCGCGGCCCGACACCTCAACAACCAGCCGCATTGGGGGAATTCGAATTCGACGTCGACGCACTCATTCGCCGGGTCGACGCCGCACTGGGCCAGGACGGCCAGTTGCTGTGACATCTGGCGCAAGCGCATTCACGCCACACCGGCCTAGAATGAAATCGTCCGTCGTGATCGCGTGAGCTCTATATTTCCTTGAACCGATGGTCTATGACCAAGGGCTTGGAACATTGCCTTGCTGGTGTGAGCGTCTCGCGTCAGATGAACCCGAAGCTTGGCTGACCTTGCCCACCTGAACTTCCCCTTGGGTTCAGGAATGCGGTTCACGGCTCACGGCGGACACCCCTCACCCCTGTGTGCAATCCACTGCAGCATGTTTCCGGTTTGCGCATGGATCTGAGCCCGGTATTGGTTATTGAACTGCTGGCACTGGGCATGGTGGCCGGCTTTCTGGCTGGATTGCTGGGTGTTGGCGGCGGCATGATGCTGGTGCCATTTCTGACTTTCATCCTGTCGCAGCGCGGCGTGCAACCCGGCATGGCCGTCAAGATGGCAATTGCCACCTCGATGGCCACCATCTTGTTCACGTCAATATCCAGTCTGCGCGCGCACCACCGCTTGGGAGCCGTGCGCTGGCCTTTGGTGCGCGGGTTGGCGCCGGGGATTGTGTTGGGTGGCTTGGCGGCGGGGGGCTCGGCCTTCGCAGGGCTGAACGGCCAGGGCTTGGCACTGTTCTTTGCGCTGTTCATCGGCTTTGTCGCCATGCAGATGCTCTTTGACCGAAAGCCCCGTCCGGGCCGACAGATGCCGGGCTGGGCCGGCCAAGGCGCGGTGGGTGCGTGCATCGGTTTCATGTCTGCGCTGCTGGGTGCCGGCGGCGCCTTCATGTCGGTGCCGTTCATGGTGTGGTGCAACGTGCCCATACGCCATGCAGTGGGCACCAGCGCGGCATTGGGTTTGCCGATTGCGATGGCCAGCGTGGCAGGCTACGTTGTCAGCGGCTGGAATCTGGCCCCTGCGCTGCCAGGGGCTGCGGGTTACCTGTACCTGCCCGCAATGGGAATCATCGCGCTGGCAAGCGTGTGCCTGGCACCGCTGGGCGCGCGCACGGCACAACGCGTCGACGTGGGCAAACTCAGACGCCTGTTTGCACTGCTTCTGCTGGGCCTGGCCGCTTACATGCTGCACCAGGGCCTGGGTCCTGGCTCGTGACGGCCTGGTCGGCGTGGGTTGGTGTGGTGGCTCAGGAGGGCGTGTCAAACGGAATTGCCGCCAACGTCACCTGGTTGCCACCGCGGCGTTGCGCTTCGGCCAGCGCCGCTTCGCAAGCCGCTATCAGGGCTTCCTGGGTTTGCGATGTGTGCGGGTAGCTGGCCACGCCGATGGCCACGCTGAATGCCAGGTCGACGCCTTCATGCACGACGATCTGCGACGCGCACTTGCGGCGCAAACTCTCCATGCGGGCATGAGCCGTGGCCAGGCCTACGCCCGACAGCAGCACGGCAAAACGCCGCTCGTCGAGCCGGCACGATGAGTCCATGGCGCGTGTGCCGCCGCGCAACAAGCGGCCCATCGCCTGCAATACGCTGGTGCGGCCGGCCTCACCCAAGCCGTGCACCTGGCTGTTGGGCGGGTCGGTCTCGATGAACACGATGGCGAACTCGCGGTGTTCGCGCATCGACAGATCGACCTCGCGCCGCAACTGGTCTTCGAAGTGCGGTCGCGTGTACAGGCCCGACGACGGGTCGCGCAGCGCCTGGTCGGCCACTTCGCGCCGCAACTGGTCATTGGCGAGTTGCTGCTGTTCGATCTGTTCGAGCGCACTGCGCAATTGGGCCTCGCGTTGGCGCTCGCTGGCCAGGTCGTGCCACAGGCTGCAAAGCCAGCGGCGGCCGCCGGCGTCGGGTTCGCTGGCGATGCGCAGCACCGCAAACTCACGCCGGATGCCGACCCAATCAAAGCGGTGTTCGCTGGCCAGTGGCGCGGTCTGCGCCAGCGCCGTTTGATCAGCCGCACGCAAGGCCGTGGCCACCGTGGCGTCGAACAAGTCAGTGTCGACCAGACCAATCACGTCGCCAGGATGGCGCCCCAAAAAAGCGCCCATCGGTTCGTTTACGAGCACGTAGCGACCACTGCCCGCGTCCTTCAATGCAAGCAATTCCCCGCGGCGCTGCGCCGTGGCCGCAAGCAGCGGCCCCAGCAATGCGGACAGTTCTCGCGGCCCAAGCAGCGCGGCCATGGCGGAATCAGAGTTAACAGGCATGGGAACGATCAGTTTGATCCTGGGGAGATAGGCACTGATATGACACGCACGCCGCATTTTGGTTCGCGCCTAGGCATTATCAAGGGCGGGCTCGGGTGATCGCTCCTGGTTAGACCGGGCCGGCCAGCGAACGGCACGAATCCGCTTCCAATGCTCAACAGCGTCGTGCTGGATTCAGATTCGCGAGCGTTGCCAGGGCAGCAGGCATCGCTTCAGCAAAGTGCCGCCGGCCCGTCCTGATAATCAAGCGATGCAGCAGTTCGACGTGGTGGTGGTGGGCGCTGGAGCAGCAGGCCTGTTTTGCGCCGGACTGGCCGGGCAACGCGGCCGGCGCGTGCTGTTGATAGACCATGCGCAAAAAGTGGCCGAAAAGATTCGCATCTCGGGCGGCGGGCGTTGCAACTTCACCAACCGCGACGTGACGCCGGCGCAGTTCCTGTCCGACAACCCGTCATTCTGCCGGTCTGCTCTTGCGCGATACCAGCCCACCGACTTCATCGCCCTATTGCGCCAGCACGGCATCGGCTTTCACGAAAAACACCGCGGCCAGTTGTTCTGCGACGACTCGGCGGAACAGGTCATCCAGATGCTGCTGGCCGAATGCGCGCACGGCAGAGTCACCCACTGGCAGCCCTGCAACGTCGCCGCGGTGCGCAAGGCCGGCGACGGATTCGAACTCGACACCAGCGCGGGCACAGTGACCGCGCCACGGCTGGTGGTGGCCACTGGGGGCTTGTCGATACCCAAGATCGGCGCTACCGACTGGGGCCTTCGGCTGGCGCGGCAGTTCGGCCACCGCATCGTCGAACCAAGACCGGCGCTGGTGCCGCTGACTTTCGAACCGGCGCTGTGGGCGCCCTTTGTCGATCTGGCGGGGTTGTCGCTGGAAGTCGAAGTACACACCGGCCAGGGCCGACAGCGCGGCCGGTTTGTAGAAGACCTGCTATTCACCCATCGCGGTCTCAGCGGCCCGGCGGTGTTGCAGATTTCCAGTTTCTGGGTTCCAGGCCAGCCACTTCACATCACCCTGGCCCCAGCCAACCTGGGCGCCACCTTGCAGGCCGCCAAGGTCAGTTCACTCAGGCAGTTGGGCAACGAGCTGGCGCTGCACGTGCCGTCCCGCCTGGCCCATACCTGGTTGCGCACGCTGGACATGGCGCCAGCCCGGCTGCTGCCCGAGTGGCGCGATCGCGACCTGGCCCGGCTGGGTGAGAGCTTGGCCCGTTGGACAGTGCAGCCCAGCGGCAGCGAAGGCTGGCGCAAGGCCGAGGTGATGGCGGGCGGCGTGGACACCCGCGACCTGAATTCCCAGGACATGGCCAGCACCGAGGTGGCCGGCCTGCATTTCATTGGCGAGGTGGTTGACGTGACCGGCTGGCTGGGTGGCTACAACTTCCAGTGGGCTTGGGCGAGTGCCGCCGCCTGCGCTGCTGCCTTGTAACGGGCCAGGCCGGGGAGCCAACAAACCGCTTGGCGAACTGCCGCGCCGGCCGTCTATAATTGTGGGCTTTGTTGCGTATGCGACGCGTTGGTGCTGGGCACGCCCGTCCGCATTCGCACGCCCCATCGCCAACGCTGGCCAGCGCCGCACACCGATCTGCACAACCCACGGGATTCCTGATTTCATGACCACCATCCGCGTCAAAGAGAACGAACCTTTCGATGTGGCCCTGCGCCGCTTCAAGCGCACCATCGAGAAGATCGGTCTGCTGACTGATCTGCGCGCCCGCGAGTTCTATGAAAAGCCCACCTCCGAGCGCAAGCGCAAGAAGGCGGCCGCCGTGAAGCGCCACTTCAAGCGCGTGCGCAGCATGCAACTGCCGAAGAAGATGTACTAACCTGGTTTTGCCGGGTTGGCGCCGCGACTGGCCCACCCAGTGCCTTGGTAGCAAACAGCCCGCGCGGTAAACCCGCCGCGGGCTTGTTTTATTCTGGAGAGCAAACACCATGAGCCTGAAAGACCGCGTCACTGAGGACATGAAGAACGCCATGCGGGCCAAAGACGCACTGCGCCTGTCCACCATCCGCATGTTGCTGGCCGCGTGCAAACAGCGCGAAGTGGATGAGCGCATCGTGCTCGACGACGCGGCGGTGATTGGCCTGGTGGACAAGCTCATCAAGCAGCGCAAGGATTCCATCGCCGCCTTCACCCTGGCCGCAAGGGCCGACCTGGCCGACAAAGAAGCCGCCGAAGTGGTGGTGCTGCAGGCCTACCTGCCGCAGCGGCTGGACGCGCAGGAAATCAGCGCTGCGGTGGCGAGCATCGTGGCCGAGCTGTGCGCCATCGGGCCGGCCGACATGGGCCGTGTGATGGCCGCTGTCAAAGCCCAACTGGCTGGCAAGGCCGACATGGGCATCGTGTCAGCCGCCGTCAAGCAAGCGCTGGCAAGGCAACCCCCATGAACACCGCCTTGCCCGTTCGCGCGATTGCTGAAGATGTTTGCGTGGCACCCCAGCTGTCTACCGGCGACATGGCCGAGGCCGCACGCGCGGGCTTTCGCAGCGTGGTGAACAACCGGCCCGACTTTGAAGATGGCCCGCACCAACCTAGCAGCGCGCAGATCGAGGCCGCAGCGCGCGCAGCGGGGCTCGACTACCGCTTCTTGCCCGTGGCCAGCGGCTACCAGTCAGCGCAGGAAATCGCCGCCATGGCGGTGCTGCTGCGCGAGCTGCCGCGTCCGCTGCTGATGTTTTGCCGCAGCGGTGCACGCTCTCGCCAGCTGTACGCCAGCGCCCTTCAAGGCTCATGACGGCAGCAACGCGGCGACGCGGCGACGAGCCACCAACGCCGCTCACGACGCGTCATCACTGGGCTTGGGCCTTACCCCAACCGGCTGCGCCTGACAGCGATGAGGCGTGCCGAGCAGGCTACATTCAGATGCGGCGCGCCGGGTGCCACGACGGTTGAGGAGAACTGATGAATGCGATGCTGCGCTTGTCGAGAATGATCGATGCGCTGAACGATAGATTCGCCGAGATCGCCAAATGGGCCGTGTTGGCCGCATGCGTAATCAGTGCCGGCAACGCCTTGGTGCGCTATCTCGCCAACTACAGCTCGAATGCTTGGCTTGAGATTCAGTGGTACTTGTTCGCAGCGTGTGTGATGCTGGGCGCAGCCCAGGTATTGCGCCTCAACGAACACGTTCGGGTGGACGTGCTGTACGGCCAGTATCCGGGCAAGGTGCAGGCCATCATCGACCTGGCCGGGTTCGTGCTGTTCTTGATGCCGGTGATGGTGCTGATGGTCTATTTCGCGTGGCCGCTGTTCGTGCAGATGTACACATCGGGTGAAATGTCCAGCAACTCGGGTGGCCTGATCCGCTGGCCGGCCATGTTGATGCTGCCGCTGGGATTCACGCTCGTACTACTGCAGGGCATCTCGGAAGCCATCAAGCGCGTGGCCTGGCTTGCCCACAAGTACAGCGGTGATTTCCATTACGAGAGGCCCCTGCAATGAGCATGGAGAGCTTCGCCCCGCTCATGTTCGTGGGCCTGATCCTGGTATTGATGATCGGCTTCCCGGTCGCGTTTTCGCTGTCGGCGCTGGGGCTGGGAAGCGGCTACTTCGCGGTGTCACAGGGATGGTTTCCGGCCTCATTCATGAACGCCCTGCCCCTGAATGTCTTCGGCATCCTGTCCAACGAACTGCTGCTGGCCATTCCGTTTTTTACGCTGATGGGGACCATTCTCGAGAAGTGCGGACTGGCCGAAGACATGCTTGATTCAATGGGCCAGCTGTTCGGGCCGGCCCGTGGCGGCCTGGGCTACTCGGTAATCATCGTCGGCTTCATCCTGGGTGCCGTCACCGGCACCGTGGCAGGGCAGGTCATCGCCATGGCCATGATCTCGCTTCCGGTGATGATGCGCTGGAACTACAACATGCGCTACGCCACTGGCGTGCTGGCGGCGTCGGGAACCATCACGCAACTGGTGCCGCCTTCGCTGGTGCTGGTGGTGCTGGCCGACCAGCTTGGCCGACCGGTAGGCGACATGTACAAAGGCGCCTGGGGGCCGGCGATCCTGCAGGTGCTGCTGTTCCTGGCTTACACGTTCTTGTTGTCACGCATCGCGCCAGATCGCGTGCCCGGGTTGCCCAAGGAAGCCCGCACGCTGAGTGGGCCCGCGCTGGTCATCAAGTGCTTGCGCGGGATCATTCCGTCGGCAGTGTTGATCCTCTTGGTGCTCGGCAGCATGGGCGGTCTGCCCGGTATGAACACCGCCATCTGCACGCCCACCGAGGCCGGCGCGATGGGTGCAATGGGTGCTTTCGTGCTCGCCGCCATGCACGGCCGCCTGACCTTTGCGCTGGTCAAGGCCGCCATGCTGGGTACCATGCGCATCACGGCCATGGTGGTGTTCATCTTGATCGGCTCCCGTGTTTTTTCGCTGGTGTTCCAAGGCGTCGAGGGCGGCAAATGGATAGAGCACATGCTGTTGGGGCTGCCTGGCGGACAAACCGGGTTCCTGATCGTCGTCAACATCTTCATTTTCTTCCTGGCGTTCTTTCTCGACTTCTTCGAAATCGCTTTCATCATCATCCCGTTCTTGGCGCCGGTGGCTGAGAAACTGGGCATCGACCTAATCTGGTTCGGCGTGATGATTTGCGTGAACATGCAAACCAGCTTTATGCACCCGCCATTCGGTTTTGCACTGTTCTACCTTCGCGGCATCTCGGACACCCTGTTCAAGAACGGCAGCCTGCCACGCAAGGTCCAATCGCGGGACATTTACATCGGGGCCATCCCATGGGTGGTGTTGCAGCTGATGCTGGTGGCCGTGGTCATCGCCTTCCCGCAAACAGTGACGGCGTTTCTGGACAAACCCAAAGTCCTCGACCTCGACAGGGCGACGGAACAACTGCAACAGATGGAAGGTGGTAGCGGTGCCGATGCCGCCGCCGCCGATGCGGTCGATGCGGCAGCGTCGGCGGCCGAATCGGCTGCCGGGTCCGAAGACCCGATGAAAGCGCTTGAGGAAGCGATGGGCAAGGACGCGGCTGGAGCCAAAAAGCCCTGAGGGTTCAGCGCCACTTAACCATAGGCCAGCCGTTTGAAAGCCGCCAGCACGGCGGGGTCGGCCACATGGAAGGTGGTCAGCATCAAGCCACCGGCGCGCACCACCAGGCGCGGCGCGATCAACCAGCTCATGCCTGGCACCAGGATCAGCTTGACCTGTGTCAGGTCGGCCAGCCTAACCTCTTTGTGCCACAGCCAGGTCTGGCATATGCGCTGACCGTCGATGCTGGTGCGACTGGTCAGAATACCCCAGTACCCGCCGGCCAGCAGCAGCATGGCCAGCCCAATGAAGACGCGCGCGCTTTCGTCCAGCTGCACCCAGGCGCCCATGTCCAGAGCGCGCCAGGCGCTACAGCCCAGCACCAGCATGCTGAAGGTAGCAAGCATTTTCAACGCTGGCGAGAACGAATTGCCCTCGATGTGCTTGGCTGGATCAGGCGTCGGGGTCATTGCCTACGGTGAATTAGCCATGTTGGCCCGCTTTGTGTACGCCGCCCATCATTCGACCCAGAAAAAAGCCCCGCAAGCGCGAGGCCGGGCTGTGCATAGCGGCGTCTTACAACTTCACGCTCTGCATGTAGCTGTCAAAGCGCGCTTCGGTAAAGCGGAACCAGAGGTTGGCTTCGCGACGGAAGTTGCTGTAGTCGTCATAGATTTTCCTGAACGCCGGGTTGGCTTCGCGGATTTCGCTGTACAAGCCCATCGCTTCTTTATAAGCGGCGTCCAGGACCGGCTTGGGAAATGCCACCAACTTGGTGTTGCCGGCCACCAATTGCTTCAGCGCGGTGGGGTTGCGGTAGTCGTACTTGGCCTGCATTTCGGTGTGGGCAAATGCCGCTGCGCATTCAATGATGGCCTTGTTTTCGCTGCTCAGGCCGTCGTAGGCCTTCTGGTTTACGAACAGGTCGAGTTGCGGGCCACCTTCCCACCAGCCGGGATAGTGGTAGATCGGCGCCACCTTGTTGAAGCCCAGCTTCTGGTCGTCATAGGGGCCGACCCATTCGGCCGCGTCGATGGTGCCTTTTTCCAGTGCCTGGTAGATCTCGCCGCCAGGAATGTTCTGTGACACGGTGCCCAGACGGGAAGTCACCTTGCCTGCAAAACCGCCGACCCGGAACTTCAAGCCCTTCATGTCGGCAACGGTCTTGATTTCCTTGCGGTACCAGCCACCCATCTGCGCGCCGGTATTGCCCATCGGAAAGCTGATGAAACCGTAGTTCGAATAGAACTCGCGCATCAGCTTCAGGCCATTCCCGTCGTAACTCCACGCGGTCATTTGGCGGCTGTTCAAGCCGAAAGGTATGGCGCAGCCCAGCGCAAAGGCGTCGTTCTTGCCGAAGTAGTAATAGGGCGCCGTGTGGCCCATTTCTACAGTGCCGTTCTGCACGGCGTCCACCAACCCGGGCATCGGCACCAGTTCGCCGGCGGCATGTACAGCGACCTCGAACTTGCCACCCGACATGTCCTTGACCTTGCGGGCAAAGGACTCGGCAGCGCCATAAATGGTGTCCAGGGATTTCGGGAAACCCGAGGTCAGGCGCCAGCGGATGTTCGCCTGGGCATGCACAACTGCAGGTGCCACGCCGGCTGCAAGCACGCCCGCCAAACCAGCACCATGAACAAAGGACCGACGTTCCATGTATGTCTCCTGTGGAATCATAAAAAAACACTTAACCAATTTGATTTTAAAAGGCCGCCATTTGCGGCCCCGGGCGGGTTTTCCCGCTTGGCTGCGCGGTGTGCGCCGCCGTGTCAGGCACCGGCCAGCTTCAATCCCGGCACCAGCACTGATCCCACGGCCTTGCTGCCTGACACGTACACGTCGGCGCCGATGGCCGCAATGTCCTTGAACATCTGGCGCAGGTTGCCCGCAATGGTCACCTCGTGCACCGGATGCACGATGTGCCCGCCCTCGACCCAGAACCCGGCTGCGCCGCGCGAGTAGTCGCCCGTCACGTAGTTCACGCCCTGCCCCATCAGCTCGGTGACAAACAGGCCGCGGCCCAGTTTGGCCAGCATGGCGTCGAGGTTGTCGCCCTTGCGTGTGCGCCGGCTGGTCATGCTTAGGTTCTGCGATCCGCCGGCATGGCCGGTGGTGCGCAGGCCCAGTTTGCGCGCCGAATAGCTTGACAAGAAGTAGCTCTGCACCACCCCGCCCTGCACGATCTGGCGCGCCTGAGTGCGCACACCTTCGTCGTCGAAAGGTGCACTGCCCTTGCCCTTGACGAGGTGCGGATCTTCATGAATGTCGATGTGCTTGGCCAGGGCAGCCTTGCCCAGGCTGTCGGCCAGGAAGGTCGTCTTGCGGTACAGCGCGCCGCCCGACGTGGCCTGCACATACGCACCAAGCAGGCCGGCGGCCACCGTGGATTCGAACAACACGTCGACGGTGCCCGTGGGCACCCGGCGCGACTTCAACCGGGCCAGTGCGCGTTCAGCCGCATAACGGCCCACCACCTCGGGCGAGGCCAGGTCGTGGGCGTCGCGCATCGACGTGTACCAGGCGTCGCGCTGCATGTTGCGCCCGCGCCCGGCAATCGGCGACACTGAAACGTAGTGCCGCGAACTGGCGTACCCGCCACGGAAACCGCGCGTGTTGCCGGCCCAGAAGTGCGCCTGCTGTGCCGACACCCCGGCGCCTTCGGAATTGGTGATGCGTTTGTCCACGCCCATCGCCGCGGCCTCGCAGCGCTGCGCCAGCACGGCGGCTGCGGCAGCGTCGATGGCCCACGGGTGGAACAGGTCGAAGTCGCGCGCCACCTCGGCCGGCGTGGCAAGGTCGGCGGCGTCGGGCAGGCCGGCGGCCGGGTCTTCGGCGGTGAAGCGCGCAATGTCGTAGGCGGCCTGCACGGTCTGCGTCAGCGCGGCCGTGGAGAAGTCGGACGTGCTGGCGTTGCCGCGACGCTGCCCCAGGTAGACGCTGACACCGAGCGACTTGTCACGGTTGCGCTCGACGTTTTCCAGCTCGCCCTTGCGCACGCTGACCGACAGGCCCACGCCCTCCGAGACCTCGGCCCCGGCATCACTGGCGCCGCGCTGGCGGGCCAGCGCCAGCGTGTCTTCAACAATCTGCTGGAACTGTTCCTGGCGATAGGCAAAGCCGGAATCGGCGCGGGAAGAAGTGGTCATTACTGGGGGCACGCGGATAGTCGCGCAGCAGAAGAGGAGGTCACTCTTATGATACCCAGCTACCTTCAACGAATGCCCCGCTCATGACCCGACGCGCCGCCCCGCACCGCGGCATCGATGTGCACTACGGCCAGCCTGATGAGCCGGGTGACGACCCCGACGCCCATGCCGGCCCGAGCAAGACGCAGCTGAAGCAAAAGGCGCACGAATTGCAGGCGCTGGGCGTCTTGGTGGCCGCCCTGTCGGACCACCGGTTGGACGCGCTGGACATCTCCGACGCATTGCGCCACGCCATCGAGGTCTGGCGCAAGACCAAGTCGTTCGAAGGCAAGCGGCGCCAGATGCAGTACGTGGGCAAGTTGATGCGCGGCGCCGACGAAGACGCCTTGCGTGAGGCGGTGGCCGCCGCCACCATCGGCTCGGCCCGCGCCACGCTGGCGTTGCACCAGACCGAACGTTGGCGCGACGATCTCATCGCCGACGACGACGCCATGACTCGCTGGCAGCAAGAGCACCCGCAAACCGACACCCAGCAGCTGCGCAGCCTCGTGCGTGCGGCGCGGCGCGAGGCCGCTCAACCACCTGACAAACGCAACCCGCGCCGGGCGCGCGAATTGTTTCAGTTCATCAGGCCGCTACTGCCGCCATGAACGAAGAGCCAGAGCCGTTGAACCCACTGCAGCCGGTGCGCATCGGCCTGGTGTCGGTCAGCGACCGCGCCTCGGCGGGCGTCTACGAAGACCAGGGCATCCCGGCCCTGCGCGCGTGGTTGGCACGGGCGCTGCGGAACCCGGTGCAGTGGCATGAACGCCTGATCCCCGACGACGCCACCGACATCAGCGCGGCGCTGTGCGAACTGGTCGATGACCTGCACTGCCACCTGGTGCTGACCACCGGCGGCACCGGCCCGGCCCCGCGCGACGTGACGCCCGAAGCCACGCTGGCCGTGGCCGACAAAGTGATGCCGGGTTTTGGTGAACAGATGCGGCAGATCGGCCTGGCCTTCGTGCCCACCGCCATCCTGTCGCGCCAGGTGGCCGTGGTGCGCGGCCAGGCGCTGGTCATCAACCTGCCGGGCCAGCCCAAGGCCATCGCCGAGACGTTGCAGGGCCTGCCGCAGGCCACACCGCCGGTGCACGGCATCTTTGCCGCCGTGCCCTACTGCATCGACCTGATCGGCGGCCCGTACCTGGAAACCGACGAGGCCGTCTGCAAGGCCTTCAGGCCCAGGTCGGCGACCCGCCCAACCGATGCACAACAGGCTGCACCGCCCGCCACACCACCGGACTACATGCCCTTGAACAAGCCCGTGTAGCTGCGGCTGACTTCCAGTTTTTCTGGGTGGCCGCGCACGGCCACGATCTGGCGGCCTCGAAAGTCGCGAGACACGCCGGCAATAGCCTTCACGTTGACCAGCGTGCTGCGGTGAATCTGCCAGAACAGGTGCGGGTCCACCTCGTCGACCAGTTCCTTGATCGGCTTCCTGATCAGCGCCTCGACCTGCGCCGTCTGCACCCGCGTGTACTTCTCGTCGCTGACGAAGAACAGCACGTCTTCCACCGGAATCATCTGGATCGCCGGGCCGACGCTGGCCTGGATCCACTTCAGGTACTGCGGCGCGCTGCCGGGGTTCATCCTCGCGGCCAGTTGGTGCAGCAGTTGCTGCAGCGGCGGGCCCGCAGGTGCATCAGCCTCACCCTGGCGCGCGGCCAGGCGCTGGCGGATGCGCGCCACGGTCAGCTGCAAGCGCTCGCGGTCGGCCGGCTTCAGCACGTAGTCGACCACGCCTTGCTCGAAGGCTTCCACTGCGTACTGGTCGTAGGCGGTGATGAACACGATCTCTGGCGGCAGTTCCAGATCGTCGCGCTCGTGGTCGTTATCGCCGGGCAGGTCTTTTGGCGGCAGTTGCACGATCTGGCGCGCCGCCTCCACCCCTGTCAGCCCTGGCATGCGGATGTCCAGGAAGACGACGTCGGGGCGGTGTTCCTGCACCAGCTGCACGGCTTCCAGCCCATTCTTGGCCTCGGCCACGATGTGCAATTCGGGCCAGACCTCAGCCAGGCGGGCACGCAACTGGTCGCGCATCAGGCGTTCGTCATCGGCCAGCACAGCCGTGGTGATGGGCAGATTCATGTCAGGTTCCTTGCACGGATTTGTAGGGTACGGTCACTGTGACTACCGTGCCACTGGGCTGGTTTTCGGTCACGGTGAGCGTGGCGCGCGTGCCGTACAGCAATTGCAAACGTTCGCGGATGTTGGCCAGCCCCACACCCGTGCCGGCCGTGGCCGCACGGCCGAAACCCAGACCGGTGTCGGCTACGCTGACCGCCATCTTGCCGTGCAGTATTTCAGCCGCCACGCGCAGCAGGCCGCCTTCGGGTTTGGGTTCCAGACCATGCTTGATCGCGTTTTCCACCAGGGTCTGGATCATCATGGGCGGAAACTCAGCCGATAACAGGCCGTCGGGCACGGCAATCTCGGTAACCAGCCGCTCTTCCATGCGCACCTTCAGGATTTCCAGGTATGGCCGGATCACCGCCAGCTCGCGCCCCAGGTCGCGCACACCGCTGCGACCGCCATCGCCCTGACCCTGACCCTGCCCATTGGCCTCGCGCATGGTCGGCATGCTGGCGCGCAGCAGCGCAATCAGGTTCTTCTGCATGGTGCTGGCGCGCGCCGGGTCGGTCTCGATCAAGTGGTCGATCGACGCCAGGGTGTTGAACAGGAAATGCGGTTCGACCTGCGCCTGCATGGCCGCCATGCGCGCTTCCACCACCTGACGTTTAAGAGACTCCGACTCTGCTGTTTCAGTCGCCTGCGCGGCCTTCACCTCGGCCTGCATGCGGCCCTTGTAGCTGAACTTGACAATCGCCGATGCCATCACCCACAACAGGGTGAACTGCATCATCACGTCGCCCACACCGACGCGCAAGGTGCGGATCGAATGCCGCGTGCTGCCCTGCTCTCGGGTCAGATCGTCGATGGCACGCTGGGCGTCGCGGCGCGCTGATCTGGCGTCGGCCTCGGCCTCTTCGGCGTCACGATGGGCTTCGCGGATCGAGTCTTCGATTTGCCGGCGCGCATCTTCCAGCGCTTCACGCACCGAATCACTGATCACCCCGGGCGGCAGCGTGATCTGCACGCCCTGCGCCCCCGCTGATGCCGGGCCAGCGGGCGCCGACGCCGCATCAGCAGGCTTGGGCGTGATGCGGACACCGTCCTTGCTGACGTGGATCTGCACGCCCTCACCCTTGCCGGGCGCCTCGATCACGATGGCCGGCGTGACCGCGGTCGGTGCGATGGCCGGGCTTGGTGTGTTCCTCGCGGTGGGTGTGGTGGGTGTGGTGGGTGCGATGGGTGCACGCGGCGCATCCAGCGCACCGGGCACCGTCTCGCGGGGGGCTGGCCGTTCGATCCTCTCGGTCACCGTCCAGGTGAAAGGCGGCAGGTCATGCAGGATCGCCATCACGACCACCAAGCCCAGGGCCAGCACAATAAAACGCCACCAGCTGATGCTGACCAGCCAGGTGGCATAGGTGTGGAATGCCTTCACGGCGGCGGCAGCAAACCGCCGCCAGCGCGCGGCCGACAGGGCAGCACCAGAACTTGCGGGGGCCGGGTAGTTCATGATGGTCGGGGTCAGGGCAGCAGGTCGATGGAATGGCACTGTACGCACCCGCCCCACGCCCAGCGATGCCATGGCGACGCACCGCGGCCGCTGGGCGACAGGCTGCGATCGCACCCGACAGGCCTGCGCTGTGACCGCAACCGCCTGTGCCCTAGCATGAGTCCGGGGCGGGGCTGGCCTGGCGCTGGGAGACTGCTGTGAGCATTCCCCGTCCTTTTAACCTGCGTCACTGGTGTGGCGCTGCATTGCTCACCAGCCTGGGGGCGTCTGTGGCGGCCACGCTGCCGGAGGCGTCATCGGCCCCATCGCTGGCCGACTGCGATGGCCAGTTTCAACAGGTGCTGTCGGCCACACCCAACGCCATGGTGGCGGTGGGCGCGCGCGCCGTGTGGCTGGACAGCCGCCACCTGCGCTGGCCGCAGGCCGGTGCCACGGCACGCTTTCGCCTGCACCACGCGGCACAGGGCGGCATCACCGCGCTGCCCGGCCAGGTGGTGGCGGGCGCCGATGCCGCCGCTGATCTGATGGTGCGTCCCAAGCCCCCACCAGGGGCTATCACCCAGCGTTTCAAGTGGGTCGGCGATGGGCTGGCGCTGCAATGGACAGCGCCGCGCGCGCAGCGCGCCGAATGGCACCGCGGCCAGTTGGTGCTGGTGCAGGAAGACGCCGCCGACCGCGTGCCCGACTACGGTGCCACGGTGTCGGCAGGGGCCACTCGATTCAAGGTGTGGGCACCCAGCGCGCGCCAGGTGTCGCTGTGCCTTCACAACGGGCCCGAATCCCCTGCCGTCACCGTGCAACCCCTGCGGCGCGACGCCACCACCGGCAACTGGGCCACCCAGCGGCCAGGCGACCTGAGCGGGCAGTACCACACCTACCTGGTGGACGTGCACGTGCGAGGCATGGGCTTGATGCGCAACCGCGTCACCGACCCCTACTCCACCAGTCTGACTGCCGATTCGCGCCGCAGCTGGGTTGGCAGGCTGGACGCACCCGCACTCAAGCCGCCAGGCTGGGACCGCACGCCGCACCCGGCCCGGGTGACCGCAGCCACCGCCATGGTGATCTACGAGCTGCATGTGCGCGACTTCTCCATCGGCGACCTCACCGTCAGCGCGCCCCACCGCGGCAAGTACGCGGCCTTCATCGAAACGCAGTCCAACGGCATGCGCCACCTGCGCGCGCTGGCCCAGGCCGGCCTGACCGATGTGCATCTGCTGCCGGCGTTCGACCTGGCCACCGTGCCCGAGACGGGTTGCACGTCACCAAACCCTGTGCTGCTGGCTTCAGTGGGCTCTGCCGGCCCGGCCAGCCCCACGCAACAGGCGCTGGTGATGGCCGGTGCGGCCAGGGACTGTTTCAACTGGGGCTACGACCCGTTCCATTTCAACGCGCCCGAAGGCAGTTTTTCCAGCGACGCGAACGACGGCGCGCGCCGCATTCTTGAGCTGCGCCAGATGGTGCAGGCCCCGCACCGCGCCGGCCTGCGCGTGGGCATGGACGTGGTCTACAACCACACCAGTGCGTCGGGCCAGCACGCGCAATCGGTGCTGGACCGCGTTGTTCCCGGCTACTACCACCGGCTGAACGCGCTGGGCCAGGTGGAAAAGTCCACCTGCTGCGACAACACTGCCACCGAGAACCTGATGATGGCGCGTTTGATGATCGACTCGGCCGTGCTGTGGGCGCGCGAGTACCGCATCGATTCCTTCCGCTTCGACCTGATGGGCCACCAGCCGCTGGCGGCCATGCAGCGCCTGCAAACGGCCGTCAACCAAGCCACCGGGCGTCGCATCGACCTGATTGGCGAGGGCTGGAATTTCGGCGAGGTGAAAGACGGCGCACGCTTCGTGCAAGCCTCGCAGCTCAGCTTGAACGGCAGCGGCATCGGCACCTTCAGCGACCGCGCCCGCGACGCCGTGCGCGGCGGCGGCGCGCAGGACAGCGGCC
>ENA-OBIT01000319-OBIT01000319.1-metagenomes-genome-assembly--contig:-NODE-319-length-21305-cov-4.05948_pt1 | contig 21305 bp, 15 predicted proteins | sample MGYA00153386_OBIT01 | MGnify analysis MGYA00153386
TGGCCGGCAGTGTCATCGTGAGCGAGGGCAACGGCCGCTTCTTCGAGCCCGCCCCGGGGCGCGGCTGGCTGCTGTCGGCGCGCTACAGCGCGCCGTTTTAGGGGAACGCGCGCTGAGGCGCGCTCTTCCACGCCGATCAACCGAAGCGGGCACGGTCATCACCTGGACACTCAGCGCGTCGGGAAACTGCTTCGTGATGTGCACCAGCGCGCCTGCAGGCCAATCAGTTGCAGCAGCGCATCCAAATCGACTACGTGCGCCAGACCTTGGCGGATTCAGCGTGCAGTTTGCGCACGGTGACGGCGTCCATGATGAGGTCCAGTCTGCAAAAAAGTACACATTTGCAGCCAACGTGGGCGCAGCACGGCCCTGGCGGCGCGAATGTCTGACGCGTCGGGCGCGGCATTTGCCCTGGCGCACCATGTCTTCGGCACGCTGTTCATCGTGTTACGCATCGTGGTGCAGGGCGTGGGCGTGGTCATCACGCAGGCGCTCGGCGACGGGCAGAGTGCCCGCGCCGATGTGGTGGCGTGCGTCGTGCTTGGCGCCAGCGGCTGGATAGGACTTACCGTGGCCCTGGTGGCCGCCACGGCGGCCGGGCCCTTGATGCGGCCTATAAACGCCCCACCCGATGTACTGCCGCTGGCCTTGCCGCTGCTGGTGGCGTTGGCGCCGGCCATGTTGCTGGACGCGCGGAACGCCAGCATGACCGCCGTGATGGTGGCCATACAGTTGTTTCGTCTGGCGTTGATAGCGCCGCTGATGTTCGGCGCTGGGCCGTTGCCTGCGTTGGGCCTGCCGGGTTGTGCGGTGGCGGTGGTGCTGGCGCGGCCGCTGGCCATCGCCCTGCACTTGTGGCTATGGCTGCAGCGGCTGGGCTTGCAGCCTTTGTGGGCCGACTGGTGACAACTGCGGCGCAGCGAACTGGCCGCTGTGGCGCGCATCGGCCTGCCAGGCGCGGCCGAGAACATCGCGTACCGGCTCGTCTTCATGGTCAGCGTGGCGGCAGTGGGCACCCTGGGCGCACAGGCGCTGACCACACACGCGCATGCCCAGCAGGTGATGATGTTTGTGCTGCTGTTCGGCCTAATCACGGGGCTGAACGTGGAGCTGCTGGTGCTGGCCGGCGGCAGCTGACTGCTGGGTAGCCACTTCGGCCTGGGGCTGGTGGGTGTGTGGCTGGCCCACATCGCCGATTAGTGGCTGCACGGGCTGCTGATGTGGCGACGCTGGGCCCGGCTGCAGTGGGTGCCGCCGCATGCCAGGGCTTTGCGCGGGCCGCTGGTGCGGCGGCTGGCGGACCACATCACCCGGGGACACGAGCCCAAAGCCGGCTAAGTCTGTAGATGTGTGTATCGGTTTCGAGATCTTTCCAAATTCTTGTTGCGCACAACGCGCCGACAGGCGCCGCAGAGCTTGCACGTGGGCGATTCACGCGCTTTGATGCATGAACTGCAACAGCTCATTCACCGGCAAATAGCGCCGATTCCTACCTGCAAAAATAATGCCTTGAAGTTCTACCGTAGCCTGACTGCATACCGCGCCAGATGCGACAGTTCTCCTGACGTCAGACAGTCCACATTCATTTGCTTTGCTGTAGCGAAATCGTAAGTTTTAGCAGATGTCGAGCTTTTATCGTGCGCTTCAACCCGTAGCGACGACGCCAGCTAGCTTTGATACAGAGCCTTCGATGGAGGCGCTGACGGCGCCTTGGTTCATCAGGTGGGGTGCGCGGGTGGGGGTGGGCGTTGGCAGAATCCGTCCACCCAAGATGCCCGGAGGTCGCCATGCCCCATCCAACCAAATTAGCTACGTTGCCAACCCCGGCGGCGGTGCTGCCGGTAATGCAGTCAGTTCTGTTGCCAGTATTGGCGTCGGTACTGCTGTCGGTACTGGTGTCGGCTTGCGACCGACCCACCCGGCTCGAAGAAGGCGTATCCACCGAAACTCAGGTGCGCCAGGAGTTTGGCGAGCCCACCACCATCACGGTGGAAGCCGACGGCAGCCGCAGCTTCGAATACCCGCGCCAGCCCGAAGGTTGGACCAACTACCGCATCAAAATCGGCGTCAACGGCACGGTGAGTTCGCTGCGGCAGCTCCTGAACGACGACAACTTTGCGCGCATCCGGCCCGGCATGACACAAGCCCAGGTGCAGCAGCAACTGGGCCGCCCGGCGCGCATGCAGACCTATGCGCTGAAGAACGAAACAGTCTGGGACTGGCGCTACAAACCGAAGCAGGAATCCAGGCTGTTCAGCGTGACCTTCAACGCCGAAGGTCAGGTTGTCAGCACCGGCAGCGCCGACGACCCGCGCGACACGCAGCGCGGCGGCTGATCAAAGTGCACGACGCACAGCCATAAAAAAAGGGCAGATGCGGTGCATCTGCCCCGGATTCAAAAGCGCAAGAACTTACTTCTTCGCTTCGTCTTTCTTCATGTCGGCCTTGGCGCCGCTGGCAGCCTTCTGGGCCTTGGCAGCCTTGGCAGCCTTGGCAGCGCTGGCAGCCGGCTTGGCGGCATCGGCCTTCATGGGGGCGCCGGCGGCATGCGAGCCGGCGTGGGCGCTGAAGCCCAGCGAAGCAAGGGCGGCAAATACGAGGGTGCTCAGGAGCTTGTTCATGGTGATGCTTTCGAGGGAGTGGACTGGGTGTGTCGATGGTCGAGGGGGATGCCCCGGTGGCTGTTGGGCAGGTCGGGCAGTCTGCGGGCCACGCTTGTCACCCGAAAACAGGCGCGGACTTGGCAAACCTGCAGCGACAACGGGGGCCACTGGCCTGGCGTTGACAGCACTGGCCAGATTCCCGCAGCCGTGCGCCGCAGACGCGGCGACTACGATCGGCCGATGATGATTTCGACCCAATGGGTATCGAAGGCGTTGCTGCTGTTGCTGGCGTCAAGTGCAGCCATGGCCGCGCCGTTCGTGCCTGCATCCGACAGCCAGGTGCTCGAACGCCTGCCCGCCCGCGCCAGCGACCCGCGCGCGCAGGAAATGCAGGCTCTGCGCCTGGCCTGGCGCCAGCAACCGGCCGACGTGGACCGCGCGGTGCGCCTGGCCGAGCGCTACTTCGACGCCGTGGCCGCCGAGGGCGACCCGCGCTACATCGGCTACGCCCAGGCCGCGCTGGCGCCGTGGTGGGCATTGCCCGCACCGCCCGCACCGGTGCGTCTGCTTCGCGCCAAGCTGCTGCAGTTCGACCACCGTTTTGATGAAGCGCTGGCCGACCTGGACGCCGTGCTGCGCGACGACCCTGGCAATGGTGCGGCCTGGTCGTGGCGGGCTGCGATCCACATGGTGCGCGCCAACTACTCACAAGCCAGGCTCAGTTGCGAGCAGTTGGCGCAGCGGGTGACGCCGCTGATCGGCGTGGCTTGCCTGGCCCAGGTGGACGCTGCCACCGGCCGCGCCGACACCGCCGCCGCCGCGCTGCGCCAGGCGCTGGCCGACGCCCCCGACGCCGACGCCGCACAAAGGCTGTGGGCGCTGACGCGGCTGGCCGAAACGGAAGAGCGCCGCGGCGCCCATGCCGCCGCAGAGCGGGCTTTTGGCCAGGCGCTGGCGCTGAACGTGGATGACGTGTACCTGCTGGCCGCGTATGCCGACTTCCTGCTAGACCGCGGCCGCCCCGCCGAGGTCTTGACGCTGCTGAAGGACCGCACGCGCGCCGATCTGTTGCTGTTGCGACTGGCCCTGGCCGCACGCGCGGCCGGCGCGCCGCCGCACGAACCCTGGACGCGCACCCTGGGCGAGCGTTTCGACGCCGCGGCCCTGCGCGGCGACACCACGCACCGCAAGGAGGCCGCGCGCTACCAGCTGGCCCTGCGCGGCCAGCCGGTGCCGGCCCTGGCGCTGGCGCGCGACAACTTTGCCGAGCAGCGCGAGCCGGCCGATGCCCGTGTGCTGCTTGAAGCCGCACTGGCGGCGCGCCAGCCGGCCTCGGCCGCCCCGGCTTTGCAGTGGATGCGCGAATCGGGCATCAAAAGCGTGGTTCTTCAAACGCTGGCCGACCAGATCAAGGCCCTGCCGTGACGAATCCAGGCCGTGCGGCCGCGCGCTGGCTTGCCGGCACGCCCGGGCTGCGGTGGCGGCAGCGCCGGACCCTGGCGTTGGCCCTGGCGCTGCCGATGCTGCTGGCGATGTTGCTGAGCGCCGGCCCGGCGCGGGCGCACAAACCGTCTGACAGCTACCTGTCGGTGGCGGTGGCCGGCAGCCAGGTCAGTGGCCGCTGGGACATCGCCTTGCGCGACCTCGACTTCGCCATCGGCCTTGACGCCAATGGCGACGGCGACATCACCTGGGGCGAGCTGCGTGCCCGGCACAGCGACATTGCCGCCTACGCCCAGGCTCGATTGATCGTGCATTCCGACAACCAGCCCTGTGTGCTGACGGTGGGCGCGCAAATGGTTGACGAGCATACCGACGGCGCCTACAGCGTGCTGCCGCTGCAATGGGCCTGCCTTGGTGCAGCCGGTGCGACGCCCCGCAGCCTGGCGCTGGAGTACCGGCTGTTCGCCGACCTGGACCCGCAGCACCGCGGCCTGCTGAAACTCAGCGCCGGAGACCTGACGCGCACCGCGGTGCTCGGGCCGCAGGCGCCCGTGCAGAGCTTCGACTTGGGCCAGGCCAGTGGCTGGCGGCAATTTGTGGACTACGCACGTGAAGGCGTGTGGCACATCTGGATCGGCTTCGACCACATCCTGTTCCTGCTGTCGCTGTTGCTGCCCGCCGTGCTGGTGTGGCAGCGGCCGCAGGGCGCGCGGCGCAGCCCTGCGTGGGGGCGTGACGCCGACTGGTTGCCCGTGCCGCGCGCCAGCCAGGCACTGTGGGACGTGCTGCGCATCGTCACCGCCTTCACGCTGGCGCATTCCATCACCTTGACCCTGGCCACGCTGGGCGTGGTGGTGCTGCCGTCGCGCGCGGTCGAGGCCACCATCGCCGCGTCGGTGGTGGTGGCCGCGCTGAACAACGTCTTTCCGCTGTTCACGGGCCGCCGCTGGGCGGTGGCGTTTGGCTTCGGGCTCGTCCACGGCTTTGGCTTTGCCAGCGTGCTGGCCGACCTGGGCCTGCCGAGTGACGCACTGGCGCTGGCGCTGGTGGGATTCAACCTGGGTGTCGAGGCCGGCCAGTTGGCCATCGTGGCGGTGTTTTTGCCGCTGGCTTATGCCGTGCGGCGCACCGTGCTGTACCGCCAGGGTGTGCGCATCGCCGGCTCGTTGTTGATTGCCTTGCTGGCCGGCGTGTGGTTTGCCGAGCGGGCCTTCAATCTGGTGCTGCTGCCGTTCTGACCAGGCCGGCTCAACACCATTCAGGGCAGCCGGCCAGCGGGTGCGTCGGCAGGCGCGGCCACTGCCGGCACCACCTGGAACGCCAGCGTGATGAAGCGGCTTTCCCACTCGTCGGGCCGGCTGGTCGACAGCGCCAGGTCGGTGCCGCGCAGCACCCAGCGGCCAGGCAGCGGCGGCTGCAAGGTGACGCGGCCCTGCGCATCGGTCTGGTGCCACAAACCCAGCGGGCTGAGCTCGCTGCGCAACTCGACATTGAAGCCGGCCAGCGGCTGCCCGTTGCGCAGCACCTGCACCACCAGCGGCTCGCGCACGCGCACCGGGCCGGGTTCGGCCAGCATCAGCATGTCCACATCCATGCCCGAGGGCTCTCGCGACTGCGCCGTGACCGGGCCCAGGTTGATGCGCGCGTGTTTGGTGTAAGTCTCCTGCCACACCAGGCCACGGGCCTGCAGGGCCGCCCAGCTGGCGCGCACATCGGCCTGGGCGTTGATCTCCTTCAGGTACACCGGCACCACGTCAGGCGCCAGCGTGACCTCGAAGGGTTTCAGCTGGGCCCAACACGCCTGCGCTGACGCCGGCGCGCGCAGCCACAGCGCGGTGTCCGTATTCAACAGCGCACGCAACCGACCCGCCGGGCCGCCCGCTGCGCCGTGGCAGCCCTGGCGCACCAGGTAGCGCGCGTCCAGCGCATATTCGTGCACCGGGAATCGGTCGCCGGTTCCCAGCGCCAGACGGACCTCGCCGGCACGCAGCGTCGGCAAGGCTTCGAACCAGGTGTCGTGCGCCGCGGCACCCAGAGCCACGGTGACCATGGTGGCGCCCAGCAGGCCGCGGGCGCAGGTGTTGATCGACTTCATGCGCAAATGTACGCAACGCGCCGCGCCGCGGATGTGCGTGCGGGCCGGGCGCCTGGCAACCGGGCCGGGCCGCGGGGGCACGGAGCCATCAGCGCCGGTGCTGGTGCAGCGCTTGCGCCGCACCCGTGAGAGCGGCCAGCGTGTCGGTGATCAGGGCCGTGGGAATGGCCTGCAGATACGCCTCGAAGCGCCCCTTGGCCACGAAACGCTGGCGGAAGGCCGACTGGAAGAACCGGTCACCCAAACGCGGCACGATGCCGCCGCCGATGTAGACGCCGCCGCGCGCCCCCAGCGTCAACGCCACGTTGCCGCAAAAGCCACCCAGCAGCGCGCAGAAGGCATCCAGGCTGCGGCTGCAGGCGGCGTCGCTCGCGGCCAGGCCGCGCTCGACGATCTGCTCGGCCGACAGCGGCTCGGCGGCCTGCCCCAGCACCGCGGCCACACCCCGGTGCAGCACCGGCAGGCCGATGCCCGACAACAGGCGCTCGGCCGAGACATGGGTGTGCTCGCATCGCACCGCGGCCAGCAAGGCGGCTTCGAAGTCGTCGGCCGCTGCCAGCGTGCTGTGGCCACCCTCGCCCGCCACCGCCACCCAGCCGTGCGCCGTGGGCACCAGCCCGGCCACGCCCAGCCCTGTGCCTGGCCCCACCACGGCCAGCGTGCCATGGGCCGGCGGCAGGGCGCCGTGCGGGCGCAACTGCGCGCTACGCAGGCGCGGCAGCGACAACGCCAGCGCCTCGAAATCGTTCAACAGCAGCAAGTCGCCCAGCCCGAGCTCGGCCTGCACCTGCCGGCGTGAAAACGACCAGCCGTTGTTGGTGAAGCGGACGTGGTCATCCCCCACCGCCGTGGCCACTGCAAAGGCGCCGGCGCGCGGCGGGCTGTAGCCGCTGCCCAGTTGTTGCGCCAGGCTGTCCAGGTAGGCCCGCGCGGCCGCCGTCAGGCCGGCGTGGTCAGCACAGCGCAGGTTGGCCAAATGGTCCACCACGACACCGCCTTCGGCCAGCCAGCCGAAACGCGCGTTGGTGCCGCCGATGTCGGCCAGCAACCAGGGACGGGCGACGGCTGCGCGCGGCTGTTCAACTCCAACAATCACCAAGTGTCCTTGCGTTCAGAGAGTCGTGACGGTAGCAAAACTACAAATGCCTCACAAGGTTGCATCAACCCCGCGTACAGCCGGAAGAGGATAGTCTGGCTGCGGAATGCCGTTGGCGATGCAGGTATCCTGTAGTGGAGCTACAAAATTCAAAGCCAGCGCGCCATGAGCACCCACTCCGACCACGATAGCCCCCGACTGCTGGCCGACATCGGCGGCACCTACGCCCGCTTTGCCCTCGAGCCGGGGCCCGGCCAGTTTGTGCACGCGGCATCACTGCGCTGCGCCGAACATGTCGATTTTCATGCCGCCGTCAGCGCCTATCGCCAAAGCCTGCCCGACGGGCTGGCCGCGCGCATCGAACACGCCGCCATCGCCATTGCCAACCCGGTGGAAGGCGATGAGGTGCGCATGACCAACTACCACTGGCGCTTTTCCAGCGAACAAATGCGCCAGCGACTGGGCTTGCAGACGCTGGTGGTGGTGAACGACTTCACCGCGCTGGCCATGGCCTTGCCGCGGCTGCTGCCGGGCCAGCACCGCCAGGTGGGCGGTGGCCAGGCGCGTGAGCACAGCGTGGTGGGCGTGCTGGGTGCCGGTTCGGGCCTGGGCGTGAGCGGGCTGATTCCCGTGGCCGGTGGCCATGTGGCGCTGGGCACCGAGGGCGGCCACGCCAGCTTTGCGCCGCGCGACGAGCGCGAGATCGCCATCCTGCGCCACGGCCTGACGCAGTTTTCGCATGTGTCCTTCGAACGGCTGTTGTCGGGCCCCGGGCTGGAGTTGATGCACGCCGCGTTGCGCGCACACGCCGGCCTGCCGCCGAGGGCCCTGAGCGCATCCGAGATCACCCGCCACGCGCGTGAGACCAGCGACCCGGTGTGCGTGGCCGCGCTCGATGCTTTCTGTGCCGTGCTGGGCACGGCCGCGGCCAACCTGGCTGTCACGCTGGGAGCTTTTGGCGGCATCTACATCGGCGGCGGCATCGTGCCGCGACTGGGCGCGTTTTTCGACGCGTCGTCGTTCCGTGCGCGGTTCGAGGACAACGGCCGCTTCAGCGACTACCTACGCGCCATACCCACCTTCGTCATCACCAGCGCGCAGGCCACACTGGACGGTGCATCGGCCATCCTGGCCGCGCAATTGCGCGGTTTGCAGGCAGACAGCGGGTCGTCGGCAATCCTGGCGCAGATTCGCCGCATCCGCGACAAGCTGTCACCGGCAGAAAAGCGCGTGGCCGACCAGGTGCTGCAGCACCCGCGGTCGGCGCTGAACGACCCCATTGCCCAGATTGCGCGTGCCGCACAGGTCAGCCAGCCCACCGTGATCCGCTTTTGCCGAACCCTGGGCTGCGAGGGTCTTTCCGATTTCAAACGGCGCCTGGCTTCTGGCCTGTCGGCCACGCTGCCGCTGACCCACACCCAGGTGACCAGTGACGACAGCACGCTGGAACTGGCCGTGAAGGTGCTGGGCAACACCGCCAGCGCCATCCTGCAGGTGCGTGAGCAGATCAATCGCCTCACCCTTGCGCGCGCCATCGAGCTGCTGGCTGCGGCCAACCGCATCGAGTTTTACGCGGTGGGCCACTACGGCGTGGTGGCCGACGACGCGCAGTACAAGTTCCTGCGCTTTGGCGTGTCGTCGGCCAGCTACACCAACACCCGGCTGCAACTGCTGGCCGCCAACGTGCTGAAGCCCACCGACGTGGTGGTGGTCATCAGCAGCAGCGGGCAGATCGACGACCTGCTGGCCGTGACTGACCTGGCGCGCCAGCGCGGCGCCGCCGTGGTGGCCATCACCGCCAGCCAGAGCCCGTTGGCGCGCAAGGCCGACGTGGCGCTGATCGTCGACCACATGGAAGACGTGGCCACGCACGTGCCCATGGTCAGCCGCATCCTGCACCTGCTGGTCATCGACATCCTGGCCGTGGGCGTGGCCATGAGCAGGGGCACCGACAGCACCGTGGCCCTGCCGACGGCCGGGGCCACCGAGGCCGCTGGGGCCACCGCGGCGCCCGTACCCGCGGCGCGGCGTGCCGGCATGGGCATCAGCGCGTCGGGGCCGCTGGCCCGATTGACGTCACACAGCCGCTGAATTTGCTGCGCCACGGCGCGCGCTTGTCCCCTCTGCCTGTCCCCTTGGCCGTCGAATCCACACTCGCCAACACCAGCGGCTCTCCGCCGTGCGTGGGCTGCAGCACCCACAGCCTGTCGGTGCCCCCTAGCGCGGCAGTCCCATGGTTGATGCCCCGGAAATCGACCTCGCGGCAGGGTAGGACCGAACCAGCGAGCGTTAAAACCGCATTCCGGGCATGCATGACGTGCAGGCGGCCGCCGCGGCACTGCCGCTAACATCAATAGCGTGTCGAGGAGCGTTGCGACAGGTCGGACGGCCTGCCAGGCTTGGCACACTGCGCTGGCGCCGCCGCGCGGTCAGCAACGGCGCTCAGCCCATACCCAGGGACTGAGCCATGAACAGCCAAGCCGCCGACAGCGCCCGCGACATCACTCTGCCACCGATGCGCTTGTCGGGCCTGGAGCCGGCCAGCTTCGGCACCACGTCGCTGTTCGTCAACATCGGCGAGCGCACCAACGTCACCGGTTCGCGGGTGTTCGCCAGGATGATCCTGGAGGGTCGCTTCGAAGACGCCTTGAGCGTGGCGCGCCAGCAGGTGGAAAACGGCGCCCAGGTGATCGACATCAACATGGACGAGGCCATGCTCGACTCGGCTGCGGCGATGGAGCGCTTCCTGAAGCTCATCGCCGGCGAGCCCGAGATTGCGCGCGTGCCGATCATGATCGACAGCAGCAAATGGAGCGTTATCGAGACCGGGTTGAAATGCATCCAGGGCAAGGGCATCGTCAACTCCATCTCGTTGAAAGAAGGTGAAGTCGAGTTCCGCCGCCAGGCCAATCTGGTGCGCCGCTACGGCGCGGCGGCGGTAGTCATGGCCTTCGACGAAAAGGGCCAGGCCGACACCTTCGAGCGCAAGACGCAGATCTGCCAGCGCGCGTACCGCATCCTGGTCGATGACGTGGGGTTCCCTCCCGAAGACATCATCTTCGACCCCAACGTCTTTGCCATCGCCACCGGCATCGAAGAGCACGACAACTACGCGGTCGACTTCATCGAGGCCACCCGCTGGATAAAGCGCAACCTGCCCGGCGCCAAGGTGTCGGGTGGGGTCAGCAACGTGTCCTTCAGCTTTCGCGGCAACGACCCCGTTCGTGAGGCCATCCACACCGTGTTCCTGTATCACGCCATCCAGGCCGGCATGGACATGGGCATCGTCAACGCCGGCATGATGGGCGTGTATGACGACCTCGAATCCGTGCTGCGCGAGCGCGTGGAAGACGTGGTGCTGAACCGGCGGCCCCGGTTCGCCGAAGGCGAGCCCGACATCTCGGCCGGGGAGCGGCTTGTCGAGATCGCCGAAACCGCCAAGGGCATGGCCAAGGACGACAGTGCCAAGCTGGCCTGGCGGGTGGGCGACGTGAACCACCGCCTGAGCCACGCCCTGGTGCACGGCATCACCGAGTTCATCACGGCAGACACCGAGGAAGCGTGGGTCACCATCAGCGCCGGTGGCGGGCGGCCGCTGCATGTGATCGAAGGGCCTTTGATGGCCGGCATGAACGTCGTCGGCGACCTGTTCGGTCAAGGCAAGATGTTCTTGCCGCAGGTGGTGAAAAGTGCGCGCGTGATGAAGCAGGCCGTGGCCCACTTGCTGCCCTACATCGAAGCCGAGAAACTGGCGCTGGTGCAGGCCGGCGGCCAGGCCCGCGCCAAAGGCAAGATCGTGATCGCCACCGTGAAGGGCGACGTGCATGACATCGGCAAGAACATCGTCACCGTGGTGCTTCAGTGCAACAACTTTGAAGTCGTGAACATGGGCGTGATGGTGGCCTGCCAGGACATCCTGGCCCGGGCCAAGCTGGAAGGCGCCGACATCATCGGCCTGTCGGGTTTGATCACGCCCAGCCTGGAAGAGATGCAGCACGTGGCCGCTGAAATGCAGCGCGACGAGTACTTTCGCGTCCGTCAGACGCCGTTGCTCATCGGCGGGGCGACGTGCAGCCGCGTGCACACCGCCGTCAAGATCGCGCCGCATTACGACGGCCCAGTGGTGTACGTGCCCGACGCGTCGCGCAGCGTGGGTGTGTGCTCTGAACTGCTGTCTGACGAACGCGCGGCCAAGTTCATCGCTGATCTGCATGCCGACTACGAACACCTGCGCGTGCTGCACGCCAGCAAGAAAGTGACGCCACTGGTGACGCTGGCCGCCGCGCGCGCCAACAAACATGCGGTGGACTGGGCGGCCTACCGAACCCCGGCGCCGAAGTTCATCGGCCGCCGTGTCTTCAAGAACTACGACCTCGCCGAACTGGCCGCAAGCATCGACTGGGCGCCGTTCTTCCAGACCTGGGACCTGGCGGGCAAGTTCCCCGACATTCTGCGCGACGAGGTCGTCGGCGTCGAAGCACAGCGCGTCTTCGACGACGGCCGCGCACTGCTGCAACGCGCCATCGAAGGCCGCTGGATGCAGGCCAGCGGCGTCATCGCTCTGCTGCCGGCGAACACGGTGGGTGACGACACCATCGAGATCTATACCGACGAGTCGCGCAGTGAAGTGGCGCTGCGCTGGAGCCCGCTGCGACTGCAAACCGAGCGCCCGGTGGTGGGCGGACCTGACGGGCCGGTTCGCCGCCCCAACCGCTGCCTGGCCGATTTCATCGCGCCGCGCGGCACCCAGCCCGACCACATCGGCCTGTTTGCCGTGACCGCCGGGCTGGGCGTCGAAAAGAAAGAGCGCCAGTTCACCGAGGCCCATGACGACTACTCGGCCATCATGCTCAAGGCCCTGGCTGACCGCTTGGCGGAAGCGTTCGCCGAGCGGCTGCACCAGCGGGTGCGAACCGAACTGTGGGGTTATGCGCCCGACGAGAAACTGGATGTGGCCGCACTGGTGCGCGAGCAGTACCGTGGCATTCGCCCCGCGCCGGGCTACCCGGCCTGCCCCGAGCACAGCATCAAGCGCGACATGTTCCGGGTGCTGGGCGCCGTTGACATCGGCATGGGCCTGACCGACAGCATGGCCATGACACCTGCAGCCAGCGTCAGCGGCTTTTACCTGGCCCACCCTGAGGCCACGTACTTCAATGTCGGCCGCATCGGTGAAGACCAGTTGCGCGACTGGGCGCAACGCCAGAACGTGGCCATCGACGAGGCCCGCCGGCTGCTGGCCCCCGCGCTGGCGTGACGCTGTTCACACCCAGCGCGCTGAATGGTGACCGGCGGTAACGGCCGCTGCTTGCTTGCAGGGTTCTGTCACAGGCAGGTATCCTGCCAATGCCAGACTGATGATTGACGGTGGCCTTGATGCGCAGGGCCCCGCAGGATTCACGGCTGTCAAGGAGCCTGCATGCACCACGCCCCCCCTGTCCACCACCCTGTGCGCAGGGTCTGGCCCTCCCGCCTGACCCTGGCCGTGGCCACCGCGCTGCTGGCCGCCTGCGGTGGTGGGGGCAGCGACCCCGGCACGGCGCAGGCCGCCGAGGCGGATACCGCTGGCGGCACCGCCCGCACACTGGCTGCGGCCGACGGCCGCAGCGGTGTTGCCGACGGCCCTTTCACCGGCTTTGGCGGACAGGGCGGGTTGGGCAGCATCGTCACCCGCGAAAGCGCTGCGCGTTTTTTGACGCAGGCCAGCTTCGGCCCCACTGATGCCGAGCGCGACCGGGTCATGAAACTGGGCTATTCGGCGTGGATCGGCAAGCAGCAGGCGCTGCCAGCCACGTCACACCGCGCCTGGTGGCAAGCGCGCGACGCGGCCATTCGCGCGGCCGACCCCAACGCCAGCGGCGGGCAAGACCAGGTCTTCGAATCGTTTTGGAAACAAGCGCTGACGGGTGAAGACCAGTTGCGCCAGCGGGTGGTGTTTGCGCTGTCGCAGATTTTTGTCATCTCGGCGCTGGACGGCAACATCGGCAACCAGCCGCGTGCCATGGCAGCCTGGCTGGACATGCTGGGCGACAAGGGTTTCACCACCTACCGCGAACTGCTGGAAGCGGTGTCGCTGCACCCCATGATGGGCCTGTACCTCAGCAGCCTGCGCAACCAGAAAGCCGACCCCGTCAGCGGCCGTGTGCCCGACGAAAACTACGGCCGCGAGGTGATGCAGCTGCTGTCCATCGGACTGGTCCAGCTGAACCAAGACGGCACCCCGGTGCGGGTGAACGGCAACACCGTGGACAGCTACACGCCGGCCGACATCAGCGGCATGGCGCAGGTGTTCACCGGCTTCAGCTGGGCATGCCCAGCAGCACCCGCCAACAACGGCTGCTTTTTCAACGGCAGCTCGAACAATGTCAGCGACCCCGACCGCCATTTCAAGCCGATGGTGGCTTACCCGCAATTCCACAGCACCGCGGCCAAAAGCTTCCTGGGCGTGACCATCCCGGCGCAAAACCCCGCCAACCCCGCAGCCAGCCTGAAGGTGGCGCTGGACACCCTGGCCGCGCACCCCAACACGCCGCCCTTCATGAGCCGACAGCTCATCCAGCGTCTGGTCACCAGCAACCCCAGCCCTGGCTACGTGCGCAACGTGGCCGATGTGTTTGCCAACAACGGCAGCGGCGTGCGCGGCGACATGAAGGCGGTGGTGCGCGCCATCCTGATCCACCCGGAAGCGCGTTTGCGCACCGACGCGTCGGGCAAGCTGCGTGAACCGGTGCTGCGCCTGTCGGCCTTCATGCGCGCCTTTCCGCACACCTCGGACACCGGCTTCTTTCGCGTCGGCAACACCGACAACCCGGCCAGTTCGCTGGGCCAGACACCGCTGCGCTCGCCGTCGGTGTTCAACTTCTACCGCCCCGGCTACGTGGCGCCCGGCACACAGACGGCGGCGGCCGGCATGGTGGCGCCCGAGATGCAGTTGCTTAACGAAACCAGCGTGTCCGGCTGGGTCAACTTCATGCGCGACAACCTTGGCAGTGGCGTGGGTCAAAGCAACGGCACGGTGAACGGCGTGGTGCTGAACCGGCGTGATTTGCGGCGCGACGATGCCGTTCAGATGGCGCTGGCGGACCAGCCTGCCGCGCTGACCGGCCATGTGCTCGGGCGCTTGCTGTACGGCCAGCCCAGCGTGGCGCTGGCAAACGAGATCACCACCGTCATCGTCAAGGTCACCATCCCCGCGCTGAACGCCGGCGGCACCAACCAGGCACAGGTGGACGCCGCCAAGCGCAACCGCGTCAACGCCGCGCTGCTGCTGGCATTGGCATCGCCCGAATACCTGGCCCAGAAGTGACTGAAACGACGCTATCGATCAAGTGACGCGCGCAACGCCAAGGAAAACACCACATGCACATTCTTAACAACGCTTCGCGTCGCCTTTTTTTGCGCCATGCCGGCGCCATGTCGGCCCTGGTCGGCAGCGCCGCACCGCTGGCGCTGAACCTGGCGGCGCTGGGCTCGGCTTCAGCACAAACGGCCGGCGGCTACAAGGCCGTGGTCTGCCTGTTTTTCTTTGGCGGCAACGACTCCTTTCACATGGTGCTGCCCACCGACGCCGCGTCATGGGCTGCCTACACCGCCACGCGCAACCAGGCGCCCGACCCCATCTCGCTGCTGCCCGCTGGCACCGCGCCCAACCCGGATGCGGTGGCGGGTTCACCCGCGCGCCTGGGCGGTGTGCTGCCGATTGCGGCGGCCAACCCGCAAGGCCGCAGTTTTGCGCTGCACCCCATGATGGCGGGGCTGCAAGGCCTGTTCAACACCGACCGCCGCCTGGCCATCCTGCCCAATGTCGGGCCGTTGGTCATGCCCACCACCAAGGTGCAGTATGGGCAGAGCACGCACCCCAAGCCGGCCCACCTTTTTTCGCACAACGACCAGCAGAGCACCTGGCAGGCGCTGGGGCCTGAGGGCACCACCCGCGGCTGGGGTGGGCGTTTGGGCGACGTGCTGGCCTCGGCCAACGGCCAGCCGGTGTTTACCGCCATCTCGGCCGGCAGCAACGCGGTGTTCCTGGCGGGCAACACGGTGCGGCAGTATCAGGTCAGCACCAGTGGAGCCATTCCGCTGGGCGTGGACAGCAACGGCCGCGTTTTCGGCTCGGCCGACGTGGGCGCGGCCCTGCACCGCCTGGCGTCCAGCAGCCGCAGCAGCCACCCGTTCGACGCCGACACCGCCGCCGTGGCGCGCCGCTCCATCGACGCCGAACAACTGCTGCGCGCAGCCCTGCGGCCGGCCAGCGACGCCGCCTTTGGCACTGCACCGGCCAGCGGCGGCTACAACGCCAACAACGACCCGAAACTGCGTTACAACAATCCGATCACGGGCGTCACGGCCTTCAACTCGCTGGCGCAGCAGTTCCAGGTGGTGGCTCGCATGGTGGACGCCGGCCTGCGCGGCGCCACCAGCACGCAGCGCCAGGTGTTCTTCGTCAGCATGGGGGGTTTCGATTCCCATGACGGCCAGAACACCGGGCTGGCCGACCTGTATGCGCGCATCAATCACGCCATGATGTATTTCGACACCACCCTGGGCGCGTTGAGCGCCCGCAACCAGGTCACCACCTTCACCGCCAGCGACTTCGGCCGCACCTTCACCAGCAACGGCGACGGCACCGACCACGGCTGGGGCTCGCACCACCTCGTCATGGGCGGCGCGGTCAATGGCGGTGACCTGTACGGCCGCTTCCCTGCCCTGGCGATGAAAAACGCCAACAACAACAACTTCGACGGCAGCGCTGACCAGCTGGGCAATGGCAGCCTGCTGCCGGTCACGTCGGTGGACCAGCTCGGCGCGACGCTGGGCCGCTGGATGGGCGCCAGTGACACGCAGCTGGCCGGCATCTTCCCCAACCTGGCGAACTTCAACATCGCGCAGCGCAACCTGGGTTTCATGGCGGTTTGATCGAGCGCGGATGCGCGCCCGCGGGGTCATGCACTGCCCTGGACTGCACCCAGACTGCGGCCACGATGGGCCAGGTCACCAGGTTGTTGTCAGCGATCGGCCAAAGGCAGGATGGCGCGCTGGGCGCGCTGTACTCGTTGCTCTACCCCAAGCTGCACCACCTGGCCCATTCGCGCATGAGGCGCAGCGGCAGCGCCACGGGGCTAGACACCACCGCCCTGCTGCACAAATCATTTCTGCGCTTCGAAAAATCGGGCGCCGTGTTGTTGGCCGACCGCCACCGTTTGATGGGCTACGCGGCCCATGTGATGCGTTCGGTGGTGGTCGACAACATCCGCACCGCGCAACGTGAACGCCACAGAGGCGGCGCTACGCATGTCGAGTTCGACGACGCGCAGCACGGCGGATGGCCTCGATCACCAAGATCGCAGAACCGGCGGCATCACGGACCGCCACCACTGTCGCTACAGCGCCTAGCGCGCGAGCGGTTTGCTCCGCTGCCCTCATGTCGCCCGCCCGAAGCTGCCGGTAGCACCCGCCCACTTCAGGCAGGTGAGGCCACAAAACAAGCCTGTCCTTCAATTCAGGCAGGTGGACCGACCGGACCAGCATGTCCTTCAAGACTGCACCGTTAGCGCGCGCAGTCCTGGTGGGAGCCATGGTGAGAGCCGTCACCCTAAGATGCCGCGATGCCCAGACCGCCCACGTCCGCCGTCAGTGCGCTCGGCAGGTACCGCCCACCGCGGCTTGGGCGCGTGTTCCTGCGCGAGCGGCTTTTTGCGGTGCTCGATGCGCAGCAGGCGTGCTGCGGGCTGTGGATTGCCGGGCCACCCGGCATGGGCAAGACGACCCTCGCCGCCACCTACCTGCAGGCGCGCGGCGTGCCGTGCCTGTGGCTGCAGCTCGATGCGGCCGACGCCGACGCCGCCAGCTTTGCCCGCGCGCTGTTTGCCGCACGGGCGGCCGCCCGTGCCCGCGCCCCGAAGGTCGCGCCGCCTGGCGCAGACGATCTGCGTGACGTGCCCGGTTTCATCCGCCGAACCGTGCGCCAGTTGTCGGCCAGCCTGCCCGGTGCCTGGGCGCTGGTGCTCGACAACGTGCAGGAGATCGGCCCCGCACCGGCCATCCATGCCGGACTGGCCGCTTCGCTGGCCGATCTGCCTGATGGCTGCAGCGTCGTCTTCCTGAGCCGCGAACCGCCGTCCGATGCTTACGCCCGTGCGCTGTCGGCCCAGCAGATGGCGCTGGTGGACGAACGGCAGCTGCGCTTCGACCTGGACGACACGCGTCAGCTGCTGGCCTTGCATGACCGCGACTGGCCCGCCGCACAACTGCAGCAGCTGACCGACGGCTGGGCCGCGGCAATGATCCTGATGCTGGCCACGCGCGCCGAACTGGGCGCGCAAGGGGCGGCGCGCGACGGCGCAGCGCGCTCGCGTCTCTTCTCGCTCTTTGCCGGCGAGGTGCTGGCGGCCATGACCGCCGCCGATGTGGCGGTGCTGTTGAGCGTGGCCTTCCTGCCCAGCGCCAGCGCCGCGATGGCCAACGCTTTAAGTGGCAACCCGGGCGCGGGTGAACTGCTGGCCGGCCTGGCCAGGCGCAGCCTCTTCACCGAACGCCGCGAAGGCACACCGCCGGTCTACACCTTCCACGCCCTGTTCAGCGATTTCCTGCAGGCGCGGGCTGCCGAGGTGCTGGCCCCTGAGGCATTGCAGCGTGTGCAGCAAGACGCCGCACGGCTGCTGGCCGAATACGGCCAGGCCGATGCGGCCATCGTGCTGCTGCTGCGCGCCCGGGCCTGGGACGCGGCGGCCGCGCTTATCAAAGCCGAGGCCGGCGGCCTCAATGCACAGGGGCGCACGGCCATCCTGCATGACTGGATCGTGGCGCTGCCCCAGGCCCTGCGCGACGAGCCCTGGCCGGCCTACTGGCTGGGCGTGTGCCTGCTCGAAGTCGACCCCGGCCGGGCGCTCGTTCACCTGGAACAAGCCCGCCGCGGCCATGCTGCGCGGCAGGACGGCCACGGCGCCTTCTGCACCGCCGCCGCGGCGGCCGATGCCATCGTCTCGATGGGGGGCAACCTGCACGCGCTGCAGCCCTGGATGCCGGTGCTGGAGCAGCACGCACCGCACTACCTGGCGCACCCCGATCCGCTCACCGACCTGCGCGTGCTGCCGGGGCTCCTGGCCGCCTTCGTGCACCGGCTGACCGCGCACCCACTCACCGCCACGCTGGCCGACGCCGCCGAGCAGCTGCTGGACCAGCCGCTCGGCCCCGGGCAGCGCATCCTGCTCGGCACGCTGGCCTACTACCTGCTGTGGACGGGGCAGACGGTGCGGCTGGACCGCATCCTGCTCAAGGTCGACCGCCTCAGCGCCGGGCCCGACGTCGCACCCGGCTCGCTGCTGCGCTGGTACGGCGTGTCGGTGCTGATCCGCTCGCTGCTGGGCCGCATCGACGATGCGCTGCGCGACGCCCGCAGCGCGCTCGCGCTGACCGAGACCGCGCCCCCGGCGCAACGCGCCAAGGCGCATCTGATGATGGGCCTGGCCGCCGTGTCCGGCCGCGACGCCGCGGCAGCGCACCACCACCTGGCCGAGGCCGCACGGCGCTTCGATGCCCACAGCGCCATCGACGCCACCACGCACGATTTCCAGCTCGGCATGCTGCGCCTGCTGGAAGCCGACTGGACCGGCGCCCAGACGCTGATGCGTGCTGCGGTGCGCAGCGGCCAGGCCAGCGGCTGGCCGCTGCGCGAGCACATCGCCATGCTCGGCTGTGCGCTGTCGGCCACCCAGGTGGATGACCTGGCTGGCGCCGAGGCGGCGCTGGCCGGCGTGCTGGCCCACCCCTTCCACGCCGTGTGCCGCTGGCACCACTGGCTGGCCGGGCTGATCGAGGCCAACCTTGCGCTGCGTGGCGGCGAATCGGCGCGTGCCTTGCGCGCGCTGCGCGAAGCCTTTGCTGTCGGCCGCAGCTTCGGCTTCGACTTCGGCCCCATGCCCTTCAGCTGCGGCGACATGATGTCGCGCCTGGCCGCGCTGGCACTCGCCAACGACATCGAGCCCGCGTTCACGCTGCAACTCATCCGCCGCCACGCCCTGCCCGCGCCGCCCGGCGCGGACGAACACTGGCCGTGGCCGCTGCGCGTGCGCCTGCTCGGCGGCTTCGAGCTGCTGCGCGAGCAGGCGCCTGCCGCAGCGCGCAAGGAAAGCCGCAAGCCGCTAGAGCTGTTAAAGATTCTGATCGCGCTGGGCGGTGGGCCGGTGCCAGTCGACCGGCTCGCCGCCGCGCTGTGGCCCGACGCCGCCGGTGACGCGGCACGCAACTCCTTCGACAACACGCTGCACCGGCTGCGCAAGCTGCTTGGCGGCGACCATCACCTCGTGCTGCAGGCCGGCGGCCTGAGCCTGGACGCCGCAAGCTGCTGGACCGACGTGGCCGCGTTGGAACGTGCCTTGACCGAGCTGGACGTGTGCGCTGATGTAGGCGGGCTGCCGGCGCTGGCCGCACGGGCCCTGGCGCTGTACCGCGGGCCGCTGCTGGCGGGCGTCGAAGACCTGCCCGACGTGCTCGCCGCGCGCGACCGGCTGGCGGCACGCTTCGCGCGCCTGCTGGCGCTGGCCGGCCGCCGGCTCGAAGCCGCCGGGCACGCCGCGGACGCCGTGCCGCTGTACGAACGCGTGCTGGAGCAGCAGCCGCTGGCCGAGGAGGTCTGCCGCCACCTCATCGCCTGCCAGCTGCGCCTGGGCCGACGGGCTGAGGCCTTCGAGGCCTACCGGCGCTGCCGGCAGCAGCTGATGGTGCTGCTGAACCTGCATCCGTCACCCGAGACCGAAGCGCTGATCGCCCCGCTGATCGCCCCGCAACACGACGCCCAGTTACGCGATCTCTAAGCGATCTCTAGGCCGCTGCTGGCTATGGTTGCCAGCAACGGTGCCCGAGAGGCGCCCCACCAGCCCGGAGGTCTGCATGACAGCAGCTTGCGCCACACGGCGCACATTCATCGGCCGGGCCCTCGCGCTGGGTCTGGCCGGCATGGCCGCCGGCGGCGCACGCGCTCAACTTGCCACGCCGCTGCAACGCATCTTGTGCAGCGGCCCGGCGGGCAGCATCCCCGACACCGTGGCGCGCCGCGTGGCCGAGGCGCTGGCGCCGTCGCCAGCACGGCCGGTGCTGGTGGACAACCGGCCCGGCGCGGCAGGGCAGCTGGCGGTGGCGGCGCTGAAGGCCGGCGCCGCCGACGGCGGCACCACGCTGCTGGCGCAAGGCGCCATCGCCACCGCTTACCCCTACCTGTATCCGCGCCTGGCCTACGACCCGCTGCTGGACCTGGCGCCGGTCTCGCTGGCCGGCGAGATGACATTGGCCCTGGCCGTCGGACCTGCGGTGCCCGACAGCGTGGTCGACGTGCGCGGCCTCGTGGCCTGGATGCAGCGCACGCCGCAGTCGGCCAACGTCGGCTCACCCGGCATCGGCACGTTGCCGCATTTGCTGGAAGCGATGCTGTTCAGCGACACGCAGACGGCCTGGCAGCACATCGCTTACGCCGGCGGGCCGCCGGCGTTGGTGGACCTGATGGGCGGGCAGATCGCGGCGCTGGTGCTGCCTGAAGGGCTGTTCCGCCAGCACCGGGCGACCGGGCGGCTGCGCGTGCTGGCCACCTCGGGCGCGCAGCGCACGGTGCTGATGCCGGACGTGCCGACGCTGGTCGAGCAAGGCCACGCGCGGCTGGTGGTGCGCGAGTGGTTCGGCTTCTTCATGCCCGGGCGCACGCCGGCAGCGGCCATCGATGCCGCATCGTCCGCGCTGCGCACGGCGCTGGCGCAGCCGGCCCTGGTGGCGGCTTTTGCCGATGCCGGCATGGCGGCCGTGTCCAGCACGCCGGCGGTGATGGCAGCGCGCATCGCCAGCGAGCAGCGCAGCTGGGAACCCGTGATCCGCGCGCTGGGCGTGAAGGTCGAATGAGCGCCGCCCTGCACGTGCGGTACTCCCCACCGTCGGCCGCCCCGCCCGCCGCCGCGCCCGAAGCGTCGCACCCCTGGGACGAGGCCGCGGCCGGCTGGGACCGCCACAGCCCGATGCTGCGCACCTGGCTGCACGCCATCACCCAGCAGATGCTGGATGCCTGCGACATCTGTCCGGGCGCACG
>ENA-OBIT01000322-OBIT01000322.1-metagenomes-genome-assembly--contig:-NODE-322-length-21171-cov-4.9185_pt1 | contig 21171 bp, 21 predicted proteins | sample MGYA00153386_OBIT01 | MGnify analysis MGYA00153386
CAAACCAGTGCGCGCGCTGGATCGCCGCGCCCCGCATCCCACCGCGCCGGAATGGGCACCGGGCCGCACAGCGCGATGGCTGCTTCCGAGAAACCGCCGATGTCAGGCGCCGCTCGGACGCTGCCCGGCTTCAAGCTGCGGCGCAGCCGGTCGATAACCAAGCAGGCGCTGCAAAACTCAGATGCGTCGCACCAGCAGGCTGCCACCACGCCGAACCTCAACGGTCGAATCTTTGAGCCCGACACCATGTACCCAACCGCCAGCACGACCCCCGCCTCCCGGTCCTTCAGCCCGGCCCTTGCCTATCGGCTGGTCGGTGTCCAGACCGGCGTCGACGCTGCCACGCCGCACCAGTTGATCAAGATGCTGTTCGACGGCTTCGTGGACGCCGTGGCACAGGCGCGTGGCGCGCTGCGCGACAAGCAGATCGTGGCCAAGGGCGTGGCCATCTGCCGGGCCGCACGCATCGTCGAGGAAGGTTTGAAAGCCGGTCTGAATCTCGAAGAAGGCGGCCAACTGGCGGCCGACCTGCGCGACCTCTACAGCTACGTGACGGTGCGCCTCACGCACGCCAACCTGCGCAACGACGACGCCGCGTTGGCCGAATGCGTCGGCCTGATCCAGTCGTTGCGCGAAGCCTGGGTCGAGATCGGCACACAGGCCGCCTCCACGCAGTTTTCCGCACGAGCCCACACGTGATCCAGCTGCCCACCGCGGCCAGGCAAGGAGCCGGCATGAACGCCACGCTGTTGAACTACTACGAAGCCATCGAAACGGCCAGCCAGGAGATGCTGGAAGCCGCGCGCGCTGGCGACTGGGACACCGTCGTCAAGCTCGAAGGCGCCTGTGCACTGCTGATCGCGCAGCTCAAGAACGCTGCCGCGCAACTCGCGCTGGGCGCCGACGAGGCGCAGTTGAAGTCACGCATCATGCAGCGAATCCTGGTCAACGACGCCGAGATCCGCCACCTGGCCGAGCCCTGGCTGGAGGACCTGGACCAGCTGATGTCGGGCCGTTCGTCGACCCTGCACTGACCGGGCAGCGCTCTTGGACACGCTGCCGATGCCTCTGGACGCCCTGTCCGCCTCGCACGGTGGACTGGGCGATTTCCGCCTGACCACGCCGGCCGAGATCACGGCGCTGCTGCGCCGGCTGTGCGACGACAGCGTGCGCTTGAACCTGAACGCCAGCAACGGCACCGTGCTGCCGACCACGCTGTGGACGATCGACGCGGCGCGCGGCGCGCTCAGCTTCAGCGCCGACATCGACGACGTGCGGCTGGCCGCCGTGCTCGACTGCGATGAATCGATCGTGGTCGGCTACCTGGACAACGTGAAGGTGCAGTTCGAGGTCGACAGCCTCGTGCTCGTGCGCGGCGGTAGCAGTTGCGCTCTGACCTGCCGTTTCCCGCGCGAGCTGTTTCGCTTCCAGCGCCGTGGCGCTTACCGCGTGCGCCCTGCCCTGCGCAGCACGCCGCAAGCCTGCGTGCGGCATCCCGAGATCGCCGACATGAGCCTGGCATTGCGCCTGATCGACGTCAGCATCAGCGGCTGCGCACTCTTCCTGCCTGAGGACGTGCCACCGCTGCAGCCCGGCGTGGTGATGAATCAGGTGCTGATCGAGCTCGACGCCGAGACACGATTCCACGTGGCGCTGCGGCTGCAGCACGTCACGTCGCTGAATGCGGATTCGCGCGGCACCAAGCTCGGCTGTGAATTCGTCAAGCCCGGCGGCGATGTCGAACGCGCCCTGCAGCTGTTCATCGACAGCACGCAGAAGCGGCGCAAGATGATGGCACTGCCGTGATGATGGCGTTGCCTTGACCGGCCCATGGCGTTGCCTGAACCGACGCCGCCGCCTCGACAACCTGACGACGGCGTTGCCTGTGCAGGTGACAGCGTTGTATGACCACCCGGATGGCCCGTGCACCCGACTGCAAAGCTCGCGCCGGGTTGCCCCGTGGCGCGAAGCGAGGCACCTTGCCCGGCCCGTGCGCGGCAGAAGCAGTCGCCGTGCGAACGGCGCGCCGCCCGACAAGCGGGGCCGGCTATACCTGCATGTTCATGATGTCGGAGTAGGCCTGCACCAACCGGTTGCGCACTTGCAGAGTGGCCTGAAAGCCGATCTGCGCCTTCTGCATCGCCACCATCGTCTGCTCGAGGCTGACCGTCGGGTCGTCCATCGCCACGCCGCGCTGCAACCGCGACGCCTCGTTCTGCGACTTGCTGACCGAGCCGAGCGCCGAGCTCAGCGCCTGCTCGAAGCCGCCACCTTCCACACGTCCGGTGCGGGGCAGCGGCTGGCCATTGATCGACAGGCCGGCGCGGGCCACCGCCTGGGCGAAATCGAAGGGCTTGAGGGTGACGTTCATGCGACGCCATCGTAGGACCGCGACCAGCGCGGCATAGGGCCGAACTGGGCGCGCTTCGTCGGGCTGTTTGCTGCATCCGTCAGTGCCCCGGCTTCGAATAATCGACCCCATCAGGAGCCTCGCCTTGCTCCGGCCGCCTACCCGGAATTGCCCCGCCCCATGGACAACGCAGTCGCGACCCGCAACAACACACTGCCCGCGCCGGCCGACGGTCTGGGCTCGCGCATCGCTTTGATGCCGATGCGCAGCAAGCTCGGCCTCGGCCTCGGCCTGGCGGGCCTGGCCGCGGTGGTGCTGGCCCTCACGCTGTGGAGCAACCAGGGCGACTACAAGGTGCTCTACGCCAACCTGTCGGACAAGGACGGCGGCGCCATCATTGCGCAGCTGTCGCAGATGAACATCCCGTACCGCTACAGCGACGGCGGCGCCGCGCTGATGGTGCCGGCCGCGCAGGTCTACGAGGCGCGCCTCAAGCTCGCCTCCAGCGGTCTGCCCAAGGGTTCGGTGGTGGGCTACGAACTGATGGACGGCGCGCGCTTCGGGCAGACCCAGTTCCAGGAACGGCTGACTTTCCAGCGCGGCCTGGAAGGCGAGCTGACACGCTCGATCACGTCGATGGCGGCGGTGCAGAACGCGCGCGTGCACTTGGCGCTGCCAAACCAGAACGGCTTCTTTCGCGAGCAGCAAAAGCCCAGCGCGTCGGTGATGCTGAGCCTGCACCCCGGCCGCGTGCTCGACCGCGCGCAGATCGCCGGCATCGTGCACCTGGTGGCCAGCAGCGTGCCCGAAATGAGCCCGAAGTCGGTCAGCGTGCTCGACCAGAGCGGCAGTCTGCTGACCAGCGGTGAGAGCAATGCCTCGGCTGGTCTGGACGCCGAGCAGTTGCGCTATGTGAACCAGATCGAGTCGGGCTACGCCAAGCGAATCTTCGAACTGCTCGAGCCGATCGTTGGCCGCGACAACCTGCGCGCCAGCGTCACCGCCGACGTCGACTTCACACAAAGCGAAGCGACCTCGGAAGCCTTCAAGCCGAACCAGGGCGCCGATGCCACGGTCGCGATCAAGAGCCAGGCCACCAGCGAACAGCAGGGCAGTGCTGCGGCCACGCCGACCGGTGTGCCAGGCGCCGCATCGAACCAGCCGCCGCTGGCCGCCACGGCGCCGCTGACCGGCGCCTCGCAGCCGCTGCAGGCGGCGCAGGCCGGTGCCGGCGCGGGCAACACGCGGCGCGAGGCCTCGACGATGTACGAAGTCGACAAGACGGTGCGCGTGACCCGCAGTGCCAGCGGCAACATCAAGCGCCTGAATGCCGCGGTGGTGGTGAACCACCGATCCGTGACCGACGCCAAGGGCAAGACCACCAGCGTCGCGTTGAGCCCCGAGGAGATCGAGAAGCTGACCGCGCTGGTGCGCGAGAGCATCGGCTTCAGTCAGGATCGCGGCGACTCGGTGAAGGTGATCAACGCGCCGTTCAAGATCGAGACGCTGACCCGCACCGAGCTGCCGCTGTGGAAGCAACCCGAAGTGCTGGACATGCTGCGCGCCGCGGCAGTGCCGGGCGCACTGATGTTGGTGGCGGCGCTGGTGTTCTTCGGCATCATCCGCCCGGCCATGAACGTGGCGCTGGCGCCGCCGCCCAAGCCCGCTTCCGGCAGCGCACTGAACGCCGTGGTGGACGACCAGCAGCACCTGTCCGACCTGCCGGCGTTGCCCGCGCCCAAGCGCAACGACCACCTTGATAACGCGCGCACGCTGGCCAAGGAAAACCCGGCAGCGGTTGCCAGCATCCTGCGCAGCTGGGTCAGCGGCGATGTTGCCTGACATGCGCGCCATGCCTTTGCGGATAACGCCCACGAGCTCGATCGGCCTGCGCATCAGCGGGGATCCACGGTGAGCATGGACAACGACGGCGCCGAGAACGCGGCCATCCTGCTGATGTCGCTGGGCGAGGAAGAAGCCGCCAACGTGTTCAAGCTGATGACGCCGAAAGAGGTGCAAAAGCTGGGTGAGACGATCGCGCGGCTGAAGAGCATCTCGCGCGAACGGGTCGACACCGTGCTGGCCAAATTCAACACGGTTGCCGGCGACAGCAGCATGCTGGTGACCGACACCGACGAATACGTCAGGAGCGTGCTGCGCAAGGCACTCGGCGACGACAAGGCCAACCTGCTGATCGACCGCATCCTGCAGGGCGGCGACACCTCGGGCATCGAGAGCCTGAAGTGGATGGACCCGAGCTCGGTGGCCGAGCTGCTGCGCAACGAGCACCCGCAGATCGTCGCGGCGATCCTGGTGCACCTGGACTTCGACCAGAGTTCCGAGGTGATGAAGTTGTTCACCGAGCGCCAGCGCAACGAGGTGCTGGTGCGCATCGCCACGCTGGACGGCATCCAGCCGTCGGCGCTGAAAGACCTCAACGAGGTGATGAGCCAGGTGCTGTCGGGCGGCGACCGCCTGAAGAAGGCGTCGCTCGGCGGCGTCAAGGCGGCGGCCGAGATCATCAACCTGCTCGGCACCAGCGTCGAGACGGCGGTGCTCGACTTCATTCGCGACGCCGACAGCGACCTGGCCCAAAAGATCATGGACAACATGTTCACCTTCGACGATCTCGAGAAGATCGACGACAAGGGCATCCAGTCGCTGCTGAAGGAAGTGCAGTCCGAGTCGCTGGTGATCGCGCTGAAGGGCGCCAAGCCCGAGTTGCGCGAAAAGGTCTTCAAGAACATGTCGACGCGCGCCGCCGAGACGCTGCGCGAGGACCTCGATTCGCGCGGCCCGGTGCGGGTCTCCGAGGTCGAGTCGGAACAGAAGGAAATGCTCAAGATCGTGCGGCGTCTGGTCGACGAAGGGCAGATCGTGCTGATGGGCGGAGGCGACGATGACTTCGTCTAAGAACCCGCCGCCAGCGGCCAAGTCGTCGGTCTATGCGCGCTTCATCCCGCGCGAGGAAGTCAGCAGCTTCGCGGCCTGGAACCCGGGCGCGCTGTCGGGCGGCGCGCCGCCCGACGCGCACGGCGTGCACAAGTCCAGCAGCACGCCCACGCCGGCACCCGAGCCGGTCGAAGACGGCGCGGCGCTGCAGCGCGCGGTGCGCCAGGCCGGCTACCAGGACGGCTACCGCGACGGCCTGAAGGCGCTCGAAGCCTTCAAGCAAAGCTATGCCACGCAGATCACGATGCAGGTCGGTCAGCTGATGCAGGCGCTGGGCGAACAGCTCGACGACCTGCAGCAGGACATGGCGCGTTCGCTGGCGATCTCGAGCACGCAGCTGGCGCGCAAGATCGTGCGCAGCGAGCTCGTCGCCCGCCCCGAGCTGGTGGCCGCGGTGGCGCAGGAGGCGATCGACACGCTGTTGTTGAACGCCCGCCACATCACGCTGCGCGTGCACCCCGACGATCAACCGCTGGTGGCGCAGGGCGCCGCCGAGGTGCTCACCGCGCGCGGCGTGCGGCTGCTGGGCGACGCCAGCGTGCTGCGCGGCGGCTGCATCGTCGAGTCCGACATCGGCGTGATCGACGCCAGCATGGAAACCCGCTGGCGCCGCGCCGCCGCGACGCTGGGCATCGACGAGCCGTGGACCGGTTCTGCACACCCACCCGAGGACAACGTCGCATGATCAACTCACCGTTCGAGACCCGTGCACTGGCGACCGCCGACAAGTGGCTGCGCTACCTGTCGGACCTGCGCGAGTTTTCGGCCGACGTGGTGCCGCTCGAGACACAGGGCATGCTGGTGCGCGTGACCGGCCTGGTGCTCGAAGCGGCTGGCATCCGCGTGCCGGTCGGCTCGGTGTGCGAGGTGCGCATGGACGGCCTGCCGCCGGTGGCGGCCGAGGTGGTCGGGTTTTCCGACGACCGCGCCTACCTGATGCCCACCGGCGACATTCACGGTCTGGCCAGCGGTGCGCGCGTGGTGCCGCGACCGTCACCGGTGCTGCCGATGAAGCTGGGTGCGGCGCAGCACCCGTGGCGGCGCAGCGAAGACCGCACGCTGCACCTGCCGGTCGGCGACGGCCTGCTCGGCCGCGTGCTCGATTCGCTGGGCGTGCCGATGGACCGCAAGGGCCCGCTCACGCACGTGCACAACGAGCCGCTGATCCGCCGCCCGATCAATGCGATGGACCGCGACCCGGTGCGCACCCCGCTCGACACCGGCGTGCGCGCCATCAACGCGATGCTCACGGTCGGCCGCGGCCAGCGCATCGGCCTGTTCGCCGGCACCGGCGTGGGCAAGTCGGTTCTGCTGGGCATGATGGCGCGCTACACCGAGGCCGACGTGATCGTGGTCGGGCTGATCGGCGAGCGCGGCCGCGAGGTCAAGGAATTCATCGAGGACATCCTCGGCGAAGAGGGTCTGCGCCGCGCCGTGGTGGTGGCCGCACCGGCCGACGCGCCGCCGCTGGTGCGCATGCAGGGCGCCAACTACGCGACGGCGATCGCCGAGCACTTTCGCGACCGCGGCCGCAACGTGCTGCTGCTGATGGACTCGCTGACGCGCTACGCGATGGCGCAGCGCGAGATCGCGCTGGCGATCGGCGAGCCGCCGGCCACGCGCGGCTACCCGCCGAGCTGCTTCGCCAAGTTGCCGCAGCTGGTCGAGCGCAGCGGCAACGGCGTGGCCGGCGGCGGCTCGATCACCGCCTTCTACACCGTGCTGAGCGAAGGCGACGACCCGCAAGACCCGATCGCCGACGCCGCACGCGGCATTCTCGACGGCCACATCGTGCTGTCGCGCGAACTGGCCGAGAGCGGCCACTACCCGGCCATCGACATCGAAAGATCGATCTCGCGTGTGATGACCAACGTGGTGCCCGGCGTGCACGTCGATGCGGCGCGGCGCTTTCGCCACTTGCTGGCCAAGCACAACAAGGCACGCGACCTGATCCAGCTCGGCGCTTACGCGCCGGGCCACGACAGCGAACTCGACACCGCCGTGCGTCTGCACGGGCCGATGACCGAGCTGCTGCAACAAGACATGCACCAACCCGCCACGCTGTTGAGCAGCCTGAACCACCTGCGCACGGTGGTCGGGCAGTGACCCTGCCGAACCTGAACGAGGACGCCGCCATGAATGAACCGCAACCCCTGGCCAGCCTGCTGACCCATGCCGAATCGCAGCGCGATGCCGCTCGCGCCGATCAGCGGCAGGCGCTGGCCGCGCACCAGGCCGCGCTGACGCAGTCGCAGCAACTGCTGTGCTACCGGCTCGAATACGAACAGCGATGGAACAGCCAGTTCGCGCGCCACGGCCAGATCGAACTGGTGCGCTGCTACCAGGGCTTCATGGACCGGCTGACCGAGGCCGTCGAGCAGCAGGAGCGCGTGGCGCGGCACGCCGGCGTGCAGCTCGAGCGCGCCCAGGCGACCTTGCTGGCGCAGGAACTGCGCGTCGCGTCGGTCCAGAAGCTGGTAGGCCGCCGGATGGCGCAAGCGCAGCTGCAGACCGACCGGCGCGACGCCAAGCAAAGCGACGAGATCACCGCCCGCTTGGCCTGGGGACGAATGAACGGCAACGGCAGAAACTACGCCGCTTGAACCAGCGAAAGAGCGCCATGCAGATCATTCCGAAGGGCCCAGCGGCCGCACCGTTCCTGCCCACCCTCCCGGCCCACGGCACCGGCACTGCAGCGGCCAGCGGGTCCGAGAGCGCGTTCTCGACGCTGATGGCGCAGAACCGCCCGGCGCCGGCGCCGCGCCCGCCGCCGGCCACCTCGGCCGCGTCCGACCGGCCGACACATCCGCAGCATCCGCAGCATCCTGTTCATCCGAAACATCCGGTCCACCCCGAGCATCCCGCCAAGGCAGCCACGCCCACCGCAGCCACGGCGTCGACCACCCCGGCCGCCGCGTCGCCGGGGCGCGCACAAGCCGGCCAGACCGACGCCCCGGCCAGGCCCACGGCGGCGACGCCGTCCCGCCGTCAGGAGCAGGCGCAGACGCAGACGCAGCCGCAGCCGCAGGATCAGGACAGGCCGGCCCGGTCGGACGCGTCCACCACGCCGGCAGGTCGGCCCCGTTCCGCCGCTGCGCTGTTGGCGCAGGAAAAGAGCCTCCAGGCGCGACAGGCCCGTGCCGCACTTGAAGCGGCCCATGCCCAGCGCCGCCCCGACTTGCGGGCAGCACGACCGACGCTCGATGCACCCGACACGTCGACACAGAAAGAAGCCCTGGCCGCAGCCACCACCGCAGCGGCGACAGGGGCGACAGGGGCGACAGGGGCGACAGGGGCGACAGGGGCGACAGGGGCGGCGCTGCCGCCTGCGGGCGATGCCGTGTCGGCTGCGGTCGCGTCGGCTGTGGCCACGCACGGTGGCGGTCTTGCACCGTCCGGCACCGGCAACGGCGACCGCAGCGCGGCGCGGGCCGATGCATCCGGCATGCCGGCCGACACGGTGGCTGCTCCACCGGGCTCGCGCACGGGGACCGACTCGGTCGCGGCGGCAGGTTCAGACATCGCCGACTCGCCTCGCCACAGCCGGGTCGATCGCGCAGTGCACGGTGGCGACGGCACCGGCTCGGCCCGCCGCGACGCCGCAACCTCCACCGTCACCGGCGCCGGCGCGCGCCTCGATGCGACCACGGCGGATGCGGGCGCGACCGCGCGGCGTGCCGATGGCGGCGCATCGCCCCCCGACAGGGCGCCGGGCCAGGCCGTGCGCACCGGTCGCGGCGCCGCCGACACGACCGACGCGGCCGACCCGGCCAGCGGCGCCGGTCTCACCCAGGGCATCGACGCGCGCGGCCCGCTGGCGATCGGCAACGACACCGCGGCGGCCCGCGCCGATGCGCGCTCGGCCGTTGCCCGCCAGACGGTCGGACCGCGCGACGACCTCAACACCGACAGCGCTGCCGCACGCGCAAACCGCCAGCACGACCGGACCGGCACGAAGGCAGACACCACGGCAGTCACCACCGCGGGCACCACCGCGGGCACCACGCCAGGCACGCCCCTGCCCGCCTGGCTGGCAGCGGTCACGGCGCAGGTCGTCCCCGACAGCGCCGCCGGTTCCGCCGCGTCGGCCGACGCCGGCCCGTCGACGCTCGCCTTGGCGGCAGCTCGCAGCGACGCCTTGCGCGCCGATCCGGCAAGCGCGGCGTTTCAAGAGCCCGCGGCTGTACAGCCGCCGCGTGACTCTGCTGAACGGCCGCCGCGTGACCCCGCTGAGCGGTCGCCGCGTGACTCCACCGCACGACCGCCGGGCGACGCCGCGCAGCGACCGCGTGACGCGACCGCACCGCCCGGAGTCGCCCCGCCCTTCAGCGACGCGTGGCCGGGTCGATCGGGCAACGCCCACGCGACCGCGGCGGCACGTGCTGGCGGTGATCGGCGCGACATGCTGCTGACGGCTGCCGCGCAGCGGCCTGGCGCAGCGAATACCTCGTCATTCGACCAGGCGATCGCCACAGCGGCAGCCTCGGCGGGCCGCGACATCGGTGCTGGCTACGCGGGCGGGCGGGCAGTCGGCGCCGATGCGTTGCAGGTTCCAGCCGGCTGGCTCGCGGCCGGCCCGACGCAGCAGGCAGAGCATCCTGCCGGCGTCGATGCCGCGGCCAGCCTGACGGTGGCGACCCCGCTCGATTCACCCGAATTCGCGCAGACGCTGGGCCTGCAGGTCAGCCTGCTGGCACGTGACGGCGTGCAGCACGCCGAGTTGCACATGAACCCGAAGGAACTCGGTCCGGTGTCGGTGCGCATCACGCTCGACGGCAGCGAGGCCCGCGTCGATTTCGCCGCCGACGCCGCCGCCACGCGCCAAGCCATCGAGGCCAGCCTGCCTGCGCTGGCTTCGGCACTGCTCGACGCCGGACTGACGCTCAGCGGCGGCGGTGTGACCCAGCACCCGGGTCAGCGCCAGGACCAGCCACCGCCGCGCAACGACCGTGGCGACGTTTTGCCTGGGCGCCGGCGCGACGAGGCCATCGCCGGCAGCAGCCCGATCGCGCAAGCTCTGCCACCCGCTGCGGCTCGCCGCAGCGGCAGCGTCAGCGGCGTCGACCTCTACGCCTGATAACGCCTGATCGGCGCGGCACCGCCTGGCCTGCGGCACGCCGGGCGGCTCACGCCTGCACCCGCGCAGGCTTCGGCGCTCGATCACCCGGCGCGGCGCACCCGGCACATCGAGGCACGCCATGCAGCGTGAGTCCGGCCGCGCCATGGCATCGCGCGCTTCGGTGTACCAGCGCGCACGCACCACGACGACGCCGCACAGCGGGTCTGGACTGGCGTCGAAAGCACGCCCTTATCGGTGCATCGCCCGCGACCCTGGATTTCGATAATTTGCTGCATGCCGATGCAATTCGGCGCGCATGTCGTCGCCGCCGTGGCGAGCGACCCGAAGGAGATTGAATGTCCGCTGCTGCCGATGTCGCCACCGCCGGGGCCGCCCCCAGGAAGGGCAAGAAAAAGCTGCTGATCATCATCGTGGCGGCCGTGATGCTGCTGGCCTTGGCCGGCGGAGCCGCGATGATGCTGATGAAAAAGAAGGCGCAGGACACCGAGGAAAGCATCGACGAAGACGGCGCGCCGGTGGCGCAAAAGGCGCACAAGGTCGACCCGAAGCATCCGCCGACCTTCGTGCCGCTTGAGCCGTTCGTCGTCAACCTGACCGACAAGGATGCCGAGCGCTATGCGCAGATCGGCATCACGCTGGAGATCGACGACGCGAAGTTCGCCGACCAATTGAAGCTGTACATGCCGGCGATCCGCAACGGCATCCTGATGATCCTGGCGCACAAGAGTTCGCAAGAACTGCTGGGGCGCGAGGGCAAGCAGCAACTGGCCGCCGAGATCATGCGCGAGTCGGTGCGCCCGCTGGGCATCGAGGTCGCCGAAGCCGAGGCAGAGCCGCCGCCCGCCGATGCCGGCGACGAGGAAGATTCCAAGCCGAAGAAGAAGAAAAAGAAGAAGCCCTCGGCCGAGCACAACCCGGTGCAGCAGGTGCACTTCTCGAACTTCATCATTCAATGACGCCCACCCCCGTCGTGGCTTCGCCGCACCCGGTCAAGGGGGCGCCACTGGCGAACCGGCAAAGCCGGATCCGCGGTGGCTGTTTGAGGAAACTCGCTCGCTGCGCGTTGGGCGCGTCCCTTGTGGAATCCGTTGCCGGCGTTCCGGCGAGCCGCGAATTGAGATGGCGGCTGTGTGGCGGCCGGCTAGAAGGCTGAGATGAATCAACAGATCCTTTCGCAGGACGAAGTCGACGCGCTGCTGCAGGGCATCACGGGCGAGAGCCAGAAGCTCGACGAGGCAGACGAGGAAAAAGGCGGCATCCGCACGTACGACCTGTCGAGCCAGGAGCGCATCGTCCGTGGGCGCATGCCGACGATGGAGATCATCAACGAGCGCTTCGCCCGCAACATCCGCATCGGTCTGTTCAACCTGATCCGCAAGAGCCCCGAGATCTCGATCGGCGGCATCAAGGTGCAGAAGTACAGCGCCTTCTTGCGCGAGATCGTGGTGCCGACCAACTTCAACATCGTCAGCGTGCGGCCACTGCGCGGCTCGGGCCTGATCGTGTGCGACCCGACGCTCGTGTTCGCCGTGATCGACGCACTGTTCGGCGGCGCCGGCAAGTACCACACGCGCATCGAGGGGCGCGACTTCTCGCCCACCGAACAGCGCATCATCCTGCGGCTGGTCGAGGTGGTGACGGCCGAATACAAGAAGGCCTGGTCGGGCATCTATCCGCTCGAGCTCGAATACCAGCGCTCGGAGATGCAGCCGCAGTTCGCCAACGTCGCCACGCCGAGCGAGATCGTGGTGGCCACCAGCTTCACGCTGGAGATCGGCGACAGCAGCGGCACGATTCATTTCTGCATTCCCTACGCGACGCTGGAGCCGATCCGCGACGTGCTGTATTCGACCATCCAGGGCGACAGCAACGAGCCCGACCGGCGCTGGGTCAACCTGATGAAGCAGCAGATCCAGGCCGCCGAGGTCGAGCTGGTGGCTGAGCTCGCCACCGCACCGGCCACGGTGGAGCAACTGCTGTCGTTCAAGCCCGGCGATTTCATCGAGCTGGACCTGCAAAAGAGCATCAAGGCCAAGGTGGTGGGCGTGCCGGTGTTCGACTGCCATTACGGCACCTCGAATGGCAAGTACGCGCTCAAGATCGATCAACTGCTGACCGGCTCGCAGATGGGCTGGCTGGGGGAAAGAAATGTCAACTGAAAACGGCGCCGAAGACGCAGACGCCATGGCCGCCGAATGGGCGGCCGCCCTTGCAGAAACAAAGCCTGAGAGCGCGTCGGAACTGAGCGCCACGGAACAGGTCGCGCCGGTCTCGTTCACCAATTTCGCATCGACGGTTGCAACCGGCGCGGGCAACGACATCAACATGATCCTGGACATCCCGGTCCAGCTGACCGTGGAGCTGGGCCGCACACGCATCCCGATCAAGCACATCCTGCAGCTCGCGCAGGGCTCGGTGGTCGAGCTCGAGGCGCTGGCCGGCGAGCCGATGGATGTGCTGGTCAACGGCTACCTGATCGCGCAGGGCGAGGTGGTGGTGGTCAACGAGAAGTTCGGCATCCGGCTGACCGACATCGTGACGCCGTCGGAACGCATGCGCCGGCTCAGCCGGGCGTGAACAACGCTTCGATGCCGTCATGCTGAACCCCGGACTGAGCTCGCTGCTGTGGTTCTTTGCCGTGCTGGCACTGATCCCGGTGGTGCTGTGGCTGCTCAAACGCACGCCGCTGGGGGGGGTGGGCACGCGCGACCTGCTGCGTCAGGTGGCGGCGCTGCCGCTGTCGACCAGCCAGCGCATCGTCACGATCGAGGTCGGCCAGGGCGATGCGCGCCGCTGGCTGGTGCTGGGCGTCACACCGCAAAACATCACGACGCTGCACACGATGGAGCCGCCCGCGGTCGATGCCGACGCGGCGGCGGGACTGGGCGCGCCCGGTGCGACCGGGGCCACGGTGACGCCGTTCGCGCAGTTGCTGTCGCGCCTGCGCAGCGACCGGAATCCGCGATGAACGCCCTGCTGCGTGCACTTTTGCGTCGACTGTTGCGTGCGCTGTTGCGTGCACTGTTGCATCCTCGCTCCGGCATCGCGCTGATCATCGGCTTGTCGTTGTTGTCGGCCTGGCCTGAAGCGGCTTTGGCGCAGGTTGCCGCCAATGGCGGGAATGCCGGGAATGCCGGGAATGCCGGGCTGCCGCTGGTGATCGGCCAGGGCGCGGGCGGCAACAGCTACTCGGTGCCGATCCAGACGCTGCTGTTTTTCACGGCGCTGAGCTTCCTGCCGGCCGTGCTGCTGTTGATGACCGGCTTCACCCGCATCGTGATCGTGCTCAGCCTGATGCGCCAGGCGCTCGGCACGCAGGCCGCGCCGCCGAATCAGGTGATCGTCGGGCTGAGCCTGTTCCTGACCTTTTTCGTGATGAGCCCGACCATCGACAAGGTCTACGCCCAGGCCTGGCTGCCCTATTCGACCAACGCGATCGCCTTCGACGAAGCCCTCAAGCGCGGCGAGGTGCCGATGCGCGAATTCATGCTCAGGCAGACGCGGCAGGCCGACCTGATGCTGTTCGCGCGGCTGGCCAAGGTGGATGCGGCCGTCAAGACCGCCGACGTGCCGTTCAAGGTGCTGGTGCCGGCGTTCGTCACCAGCGAGTTGAAAAGCGCATTCCAGATCGGCTTTTTGATCTTCATCCCGTTTCTGATCATCGACATGATCGTGGCCAGTGTGCTGATGAGCCTGGGCATGATGATGTTGAGCCCGGTCCTGGTCGCCCTGCCCTTCAAGCTGATGCTGTTCGTGCTGGCCGACGGCTGGAACCTGCTGCTCGGCTCGCTGGCCGCGAGTTTCTCGACCTGACGGTTCGCGTGGTCGCGTTGGCGTTGGCGTCACCCCCCACTTCACTCGGAATCCCCCCATGGACCCACAACAAGTCTTGACGATCGGCCAGCAGGGCCTGTACCTCCTGCTGATGGTGTCGGCACCGGTGCTGCTGACCGTGCTGGCGGTTGGCCTGGTGGTCAGCATCTTCCAGGCCGCGACGCAAATCCATGAAGCCACCTTGTCGTTCGTGCCGAAGATCGTCGCCGCCGTGGCCGTGCTGGCGATCGCCGGGCCGTGGATGCTGACGACGCTGGTCGAATACCTGCAGCGCACGCTGCAATCGATCCCGACGGTGGTCGGTTAAGGGAATGCAGCCCCCAGGCTTGCGGCTGCGCCGCGGCGCAGCCCCTCGACGGGTCGTCGCAGCCGCCCGGCTTGGGGCGGCCCAGCGCCTGACGAAAGTCCGCAGCTTGCGGTTGCGCCGCGGCCCGGCTTACTTGCTTTCATGCTGACCTTCACCGAGGCGCAGGTGCTGGCGTGGGTCACGCCGCTGCTGTGGCCGTTCCTGCGCGTGCTGGCGCTGTTTGGCACGATGCCGGTGCTCGGGCAGCGCAGCGTGCCGTTGCGGGTGCGCGTGGCGCTGTCGTTCCTGATCGCGTTCTGCGCCCAGGCCAGCCTGCCGCCCATTCCGGTCATACCCCTCGATTCGCCGCTGGCCTTCCAGGCCGTGCTGCAGCAGTTGCTGGTGGGCTTGTCGCTGGGCTTTGCGGCGCGCATCGTGTTCACCGCGGTCGAACTGGCGGGTGAACTCGTGGGCCTGCAGATGGGGCTGAACTTCGCCGGCTTCTTCGACCCGGCCACTGGCGGCCAGACCACCGCGGTGAGCCGCTTCTTCGGCGTCGCCGTGAGCTGGCTGTTCATCGTCATCAACGGTCACCTGCTGCTGATCGCGGCCATCGTGCAGAGCTTCCACGCCTTTCCGGTCGGCCCCGAACCGTTTGCCTTCCTGCGTGCCGTGCAGCCGCAAACCTGGGGCAGCGAGATCTTCCGGCTCGGCCTGTGGATCGCGCTGCCGCTGTGCGGCATGCTGCTGTTTACCAACCTGGTGCTGGGCATCGTGTCGCGCGTGGCGCAGCAGATGAACATCTTCTCGATCGGCTTTCCGATCACGCTGTCGGTCGGGCTGCTCGGCGTGCTGCTGACCTTGCCGATGATGGAGGCGCCGTTCACGATGGCGCTGGAGCAGATGCTGAGCCGCTTCCAGTAACGCCGGATCGAGCGGGTTCGCAGTTGCGGCAGGCGGGCGCCTGCGAGGCTGCAGACTGATGCAGTTTCGCAAGGGCATCCTGTCTACACTCGGCGCGATGCAGCCTCAAAGGACAAGACCTTGCATGTGATTCGAATGGTGGGGCGGCTCGCGCTCATGACGGGCCTGCTGGCCGCGCTGCAATGCAAGGCCGGCCTGCCCGAGGCACCGACCGAATGGGTCGATGACCTGCAACCGATCGCCGCGTCAGACTGGAATGCAGCGCGCGCCGCCCACCTGTTCGAGCGCGCCGGTTTCGGCGCGACACCCGACGACCTGCAGCAAAGTCTCGCGCTCGGCGCGCGTGCTGCAGTCGGGTCACTGGTGCGGTCTGACGCAAACAACGACCCGGCGGTCGGTCCGTTTCAGCCCTCGGGCATCCCGGACGCGGGCATCGATCCGTTTCCCGAAACGCGGCCGCTGGCGACCGACACCGCCAAGGCGCGCGGCGAGGCGCTCGGCATTCAGGTCAAGCCTGCCGGCAACCGGAGGCTGCAGCCGGTGGTCGACAAGTTCTTCTTCTGGGTGCGTGCCAGCGCGCTCGAATGCAACCGCATCAACTACTGGTGGGCGAACCGCATGCTGGTGACGCAGCGTCCGCTGGTCGAGAAGATGGCGCTGTTCTGGCACGGCCACTTCGCAACCCACGAAGACAAGGTGCGCGACCACCGCAAGATGTTGAAGCAGGTCGAACTGTTCCAGCGCGTCGGTCTGGGCAACTTTCGCGACCTGATGATCGCCGTGGCGCAAGACCCGGCGATGCTGGCGTTTCTCGATGCCGGCGTGAACGTCAAGGATGCGCCCAACGAGAACTTCGCGCGCGAGATCCTCGAGATGTTCACGATGGGCGTCGGCCGCTACGGCGAACTCGACATCCGCGAATCGGCGCGTGCGTTCACCGGCTGGAACGCGCTCGGCACGCGCTTCGTCTTCGATGCGGAGCGGCACGACGACGGCATCAAGAAAGTCTTCGGACGCGAGGGCCGTTTCGATGGCGTGCAGGTCATCGACCTGATCCTCGCGCAGCCTGCAACCGCCGACTACGTCGCCGGCCGCATCTACCGCCACTTCGTGCGCGAGGAGATCTCGCCGCAGATGCAACGGCGCCTGGGCGCGGTGCTGCGCGACAACCGCTACGAGCTGGCGCCACTGCTCGAAACGATTTTCCTGTCGCGCGACTTCTACAGCGCCGCGTCGGTGGGCACGCGCATCAAGGGCCCGGTGGAACTGCTGGTGTCGACCTACCGCAGGCTCGGGCTGCGCGAGATCCCGGGCCTGCCTGATTTCAACGAGGTGACGCGCGCGCTCGGGCAGCACCTTTTGCACCCGCCGACGGTGGCCGGCTGGGCCGAGGGGCGGGCCTGGATCACGCCGGGACTGCTGATGGAGCGCGGCAATTTCGTGCGCGACCTGGTGTTCCCGAACTTCATGGCCATCTCGAACGATCGTTATCCGCAAATCACGGTGGGCGCCGAGGTGCGCGCCGTGCACGAGCGCATCTCGCGCGGGCTGGACGTGACCGCGGCGACGATGCCCGAGGCGAGTGCCGCAGCGAGTGCGGCAACGGGTGCCGCTTCGAGTGCCGCAGCGAGTGCAGCAGCGGTTGCGACAACGGGTGCGGTGATGGGTGCGACGATGGCTGAAGGCGCTGCGATGTCGGAATCGACCCGCAAGCTCGACCGCGAGGAAGACTTCAACACCCGCTACGGCAGCTACCGCGGCTGGCAGAAGGCGGCCGAAGTGATCCGGCCGATTCCTCGCACGATGGCCCGCATCGATCTCAGCGCGATGGTGCTGGCCAGCGGCGCGCAGAGCACCGCCGAGGTGGTCGACCTGTACGCGCAGCGCTTCTTCAGTGTGCCGATGGCCAGCGCCGACCGCGCGGCGTGGACCGCCTTTTTGAGCGAGCAACTCGGCACCGACCGCATCGAACGCGCCCGCACCTACATGGAAGACGGCCTGCGCATGCTGCTGCATCTGATGCTGAGCAGCCCCGATTACCAACTGGGTTGAGGGCTCGATATGACCATCCATCACCAATCGATGCAGCCGATGCGCCGCGCCCTGCTCGGTGCCGGACTGGCGCTGCCGTTCGGCGCGATCCGCGCCGCCGTACCTGCCGAAGGTCGAACCCGTGAGCGCATCCTGGTGGTGCTCGAGCTGTCCGGCGGCAACGACGGGCTGAACACCGTCGTGCCGCATGCCGACGACATCTACTACCGGCTGCGGCCGAAGATCGGCATCCGGCCCGAACGCGTGCGGCGCATCGACGATCGGCACGGCTTCAACCCCGGCATGTCGGGTTTCGAGCGCCTGTACAAGGACGGGCGGCTGGCCATCGTGCACGGCTGCGGCTACGAGCAGCCGAGCTTTTCGCACTTCGCGTCGATGGCCTATTGGCACACCGCGGCCCCCAACAGCGGCGAGGAAACTGGCTGGATCGGTCGCCTGGCCGATGCGTTGCAGCCGGGCGGCGAGCCGGGCTTCGTCATCAACATCGCGTCGTCGCAGTCGCTGGCGGTGCGCAGCCGCAGCCACGTGCCGGTGGTGTTCGACGATCCCGAGCGCTTTGTCCGTCAGGCACCTTTCGAGGAGCGCGCCCTGCTCGATCGAGACACGCCGCAGGACGACGAGCGGAACCCGACGCGCCGCTATCTGCACGACATCGCGCGCAGTGCGCGCGTCTCGTCGGCGCGCGTGCGCGATGCCTGCGCCAGCTACCGCACACCGGTCGACTACGGGCTCTTGTCGATGGATCTGCCGAAGGTCGCCGCGCTGATCGCCGCCGGTGTGTCGACGCGGCTCTACTACGTTTCGTACCGCAACAACGCCTTCGACACGCACGTGCACCAAGTCGACACGCACCAGCGGCTGCTGACCTATGTGTCAGACGCCGTTGCCGGCTTCCTGCGCGACATCGAGCGCATCGGCCGCGCCGATGACGTGGTGCTGATGGCCTTCTCCGAATTCGGCCGGCGCGTGCCCGAGAACGCCAACCTCGGCACCGACCACGGCACCGCCGGGCCGACGTTCATCGCCGGCAAACCGGTGCGCGGCGGCCAGTACGGCGAGCCGCCCAATCTGGCCCTGCGCACCGCCGACGACAACCTGGTGCACACCACCGACTTCCGCCGCGTCTATGCGACGGTGGCTCAAGGCTGGCTCGGTTTGCAGGACACAGCGGCCGTGGTGCGAGGCCGGTTCGAAGCGTTTCCGATCTTCGCCTGACACCGGCCGACGTCGGGCCGCGCGGCCCTGGTCATGGACTCAGCAGGCGGCGCGCGGCACCCGCGCGCCTACTTCACCGTCACCCACTGCACCTCGAGCCAGTTGTCGGCCCGGTGCACCGCGTCGACGTTGCGGCGGGCCGCCCACGGGATCACCTGGCGGTGCAGCGGAATCAGGTGCGCCTGCGCGGTGTATTCGCGCAACGCGGCCTTGACCAGCTCCTCGCGCTTCTTCGGGTCGGGCTCGACGCTCGAGGCGGCGGCCAGTTCCTCGAATTTCTCGTTGCGCACGCTGCCGTAGTTGAACAGGCCAGCGCCCTTGTCGTTGCGGACGCGCAGCACCGGCGTGATGGTGGTCTCGGCATCGGTCACCGAGCCGCCCCAGCCGAGCATGTACAGGCTGGTGTCGAGCTTTTCGGCCTTCGGAAAATAGGTTGCGCGCGGCATCGCATTGACCTTCACCTTGACCTTGATCTGCGCCCACATGCCGGCCAGCGCGATGCAGATTTCTTCGTCGTTGATGTAGCGGTTGTTCGGACAGTCGAGCGTCACTTCAAAGCCGTCGGCGTAGCCGGCCTCGGCCATCAGCGCGCGCGCCTTGGCCAGATCGAACGGCAGGCGGGTCTCGATCTGCGGGTCGTTGTAGCTGCCGAGCGGGCTCGGCGTGATGCCGCCGGTGGGAAAGCTCTGGCCGTTCATCAACTTGGTCTTCATCGTCTCGATGTCGACCGCGTGGTAGAGCGCCTTGCGCACACGCACGTCCTTGAACGGGTTCTTGCCTTTGACGCTGCTGTAGAGCAATTCGTCGCGGCCCTGGTCCATGCCGATGAAGACGACGCGGTTCTCCGGGCCGTCGATGATCTTGACGCCATCGGTGTTGCGCAGCCGCGGCACGTCGCGCGGCGCGGGATCGAGCACGAAGTCGATCTCGCCCGACACCAGCGCGGCCAGCCGGGTCGCGTCGTTCGAGATCGACGTGTAGACGATCTCCTGCACGTTGCCTTCGGGTTTGCCCCACCAGTTCGGGTTGCGCTTGTAGGTGGTCTTGATGCCCGGCTGCCGCGTCGCCAGCAGATAGGGGCCGGTGCCGTTCTGGTTGAAGCCGGCGTAGCTCTCTTCCTTGTTCTTGAAGTCCAGCGGTTTGCTGACCTTGTTTTTTTCGCACCAGGCCTTGCTCATGATCCACAGCGCGTCCATGTGCTGCAGAAACACCGGGTTGACCGCCTTCAAGCGGAACTCGACCGTCATCGGGTCGATCGCGACCGGCTCGCCGACGGCGTTGCCGTAATTGTTGACATTGGAGGTGGGTTCCTGCGCCCGCTTGATTGAAAAAACCACATCGTCGGCGGTGAACGGCGTGCCGTCGTGGAACTTGACATTTGGTCGCAGCTTGAAGCGCCAGGTCAGCGGGCCGGTCTGCGACCACTCGGTGGCCAGCGAGGGCTTGATGCCGAGCAGCCGGTCGCGCGTGACCAGCCGCTCGTAGACCTGCCCGTTCATCATGTTCGTCATCGACTCGTTCTGCGAGTGCGGGTCCATCGTCTGAGCGTCACCCTGCGAGGCCCAGCGCAAGGTCTGCGCTTGCGCGGCCAGTGGCAACAGCAAGGTGGTGGCGGCCAGCAGCGCCGCCGGAATGAGACGTTTCATGGTCGGCTCCAGCCGTGTGTGAAAGTGGTGAAAGAAAGGCGTGTTGCAGACACGCGCGGATTCATGGCGCCGGCGCGTAACCCTGCTCGGCGAGCGCCGCGGCGAACAACTGCGCCGGCAGCGTCGAGCCGATGCGCACGCGGTGTTCTGGCAGGTCGATCTGCAGCGTGGCCTGGGCGTCGAGCTGCTGCACGGTCTGTGTCACCGTCTTGACGCAGTGGCCGCAGGTCATGCTGGGCACGGTGAATTCGATCATCGAGATTTCCTGGAAGTGGCCTCACAAGACTGCAGTATCGGCGCTCGGCGGGCCGCGGCTCGGTTCGCACTCCAGACCGGCGCACACCGAAATCAAAGGCGCCGTGCCAGTTGCACCGCCAACGCCGAGCCGCGGCTCACCAAAGCACACCAGATCGCCAGCCACCGAGGCGGCGACGAGTCCGTCATCGCCAACGCCTCGTCACGGTGCTCGCACTCGTCGGCTTGGCAGGACCGCAGCAGGTCGTGCAGGGCCCGATGGTCTGAGCGGCCTTGCAAGCGGTCGATCTGCTGCTGGTAATGCTGGTCGACGAAAGTCTCGACCGCAGCGACGGTGGCGTAGACCGCGCGCGGCCCGAACAGCGCAGGCAACGCGCCGGTGAGGAATCCGGCAGCCCGCCAGGGAACCAGCAGGCGGCTGCGGCTCGACCACGGCAGCAGCGCCTCGACGAGCGCGAGATGACGCTGTTCCGTCACCCGATGGCGGCGTGCGAAATCGCGCACGCCGGCATCGCGCGACAGTGCCAGCACGCCGTGATAGATCCACACCGCGCCGGTCTCGCCAGCGTGGTCGGAA
>ENA-OBIT01000323-OBIT01000323.1-metagenomes-genome-assembly--contig:-NODE-323-length-21132-cov-5.6323_pt1 | contig 21132 bp, 23 predicted proteins | sample MGYA00153386_OBIT01 | MGnify analysis MGYA00153386
ACATGGTCACCGCCTTCACTGCGGTGGTGGCCTGCATCAACAACACCGGCCCGGGCTTGGGCGAGGTGGGCCCCGCATCCAATTTTCAGGGCTTGAGCGACTTCCAGACCTGGGTCTGCACCATCACCATGCTGCTGGGGCGGCTGGAATTGTTTGCGGTGCTGGTGTTGTTCACGCCCGCGTTCTGGCGCCGTTAACGGCGTCGCCAACCCGCACAAGCTCCAGTCGCCGGCGCGGATGGCGGTGGTTATGCTGCGGGGCATGAAGAACCCCATCCATTTCTACTTCGACTTCTCGTCGCCGTACTCGTACATCGCCAACGAGTGGGTCGACGCCCTGGCCGCGCGCCATGGCCGCAGCGTGCAGCGCCACGCCATGCTGCTGGGCGCCACCTTCCAGGCGGCCGAGCTCAAGTCGCCGGTGTCGTATCCGCTCAAGGGTGCGTACTCGGTGCGCGACTTCGCCCGCTCGGCGCGCTTCGAAGGCCTGCCCTATGCCTTGCCCGAGGTCTTCCCCATACCCACGCAGAACGCCGCGCGTATCTTCTGGTGGCTGGCCGAAACGCGCGGCGTGGAAGCCGCCGCTGCCTGGGCGCGAGCCGGCCTGCGCGCCGTGTTCGTGCATGGCGTGGCGCTGAACGAGGCCGCGGCACTCAAGGCCCTGGCGGTCGAGAACGGCATCGCGCCCGACGAAGCTGAAGCCGTGTGGAACGACCCCGCGTGGAAGGCACGCCTGAAGCGCGAGAACGACGAGGCCATCGCCGCCGGCATCTTCGGCGCGCCCTTCTTCGTGGTCGATGGCGAACCTTTCTGGGGCAACGACCGCAAACCGCAGATGGAACGCTGGTTGGCCAGTGGCCCTTTCTGAGCAATTCGAGACCACCCGATGCCCGCACTCACCTCCAAGCTCAACCCCCGCGCCGACGACTTCAAGGCCAGCGCCTTGCAGATGCGCCAGCTCGTCGGCGACCTCAACGCGCGGCTGGCCACCATTGCGCAGGGCGGCGGCGCGGCGGCACGGGCCAAGCACACCGCGCGCGGCAAGCTGCTGCCGCGCGACCGCGTGGAGATGCTGCTCGACCCCGACACGCCGTTTCTTGAAATCGGTGCGCTGGCCGCGCTGGACTTGTACGACAACGCAGCACCCGGGGCGGGGCTGATCTGCGGGATCGGCCGGGTCAGCGGTGTCGAATGCCTGATCGTCTGCAACGACGCCACCGTCAAGGGCGGCACCTACTACCCAATGACGGTGAAGAAGCACCTGCGCGCGCAGGAAATTGCGCAGCAGAACCGGCTGCCGTGCATCTATCTGGTGGACAGCGGCGGCGCCAACCTGCCCAACCAGGACGAGGTCTTCCCCGACCGCGACCACTTCGGCCGTATCTTCTACAACCAGGCGCAGATGTCGGCGCTGGGCATCCCGCAGATAGCGGTGGTGATGGGCAGCTGCACCGCGGGCGGTGCCTATGTACCGGCGATGAGCGACGAGGCCATCATCGTCAAGAACCAGGGCACCATCTTTCTGGGCGGCCCGCCGCTGGTGAAGGCCGCCATCGGCGAGGTCGTGAGTGCCGAAGACCTGGGCGGCGGCGACGTGCACACGCGCCTGTCGGGCGTGGCCGACCACCTGGCCGAGAACGACATGCATGCGCTGGCCATCGCCCGCGCGGCGGTGGGCCATCTCAACTGGCGCAAGCCGGAACAGCTCAAGCTGGCCGCACCTTGCGCGCCGCTGTTCGACGCCAGCGAACTGCACGGCATCATCCCGGCCGATTCGCGCAAGCCCTTCGACGTGCGCGAGATCATTGCCCGCGTCGTCGATGGCAGCGAGTTCGACGAGTTCAAGGCCCGCTACGGCGCCACGTTGGTGACGGGCTTCGCGCACATCGAGGGCATGCCCGTGGGCATCGTCGCCAACAACGGCATTCTGTTCAGCGAGAGCGCGCAGAAGGGCGCGCACTTCATCGAGCTGTGCTGCCAGCGGCGCATCCCGCTGGTCTTTCTGCAGAACATCACCGGCTTCATGGTGGGGCGCAAGGTCGAAGCCGAGGGCATCGCCAAGCACGGCGCCAAGATGGTGACGGCGGTGGCCACGGCCACGGTACCGAAGTTCACGGTGATCATCGGCGGCAGCTTCGGCGCCGGCAACTACGGCATGTGCGGCCGCGCTTACAGCCCGCGCTTCCTCTGGATGTGGCCCAACGCGCGTATCAGCGTCATGGGGGGAGAGCAAGCGGCCAGCGTGCTGGCCACCGTCAAGCGCGACGGCATCGAGGGCCGAGGGGGGCAGTGGAGCCTTGAGGACGAGGCGGCCTTCAAGCAGCCCATCCTGGAGCAGTTCGCGCACCAGGCGCACCCGTATTACGCCAGCGCCCGCCTCTGGGACGACGGCATCATCGACCCCGCCGACACCCGCCGCGTGCTGGCGCTGGGCCTGAGCGCCAGCCTGAACGCGCAGATTCCCGAGACGCCTCGTTTTGGTGTTTTCCGCATGTAGTGTACGATGTGTCTATATTAAACGTTACATACACATTATGCGCACCAATATCGATATCGACGACGAGCTCATGGCCAAGGCCATGACGGCCGGGCCGTACACCACGAAGAAGGATGCCGTTGAAGCCGGGCTGAAGTTGCTGGCGCGGCAGGCGGCTTATCGCGAAATTCTGAAATGGCGCGGCAAGCTGAAGTGGGAGGGCGACGAGTCCATCGACTGGACCCAATCCGAGCAATCCGCGACGGTCTTGGTGGCCGAGGAACCCAAGCCGGGCAAGCGCCGTGCTCGTCGTTGACTCCAGCGTCTGGATCGACTACTTCAACGATGTTGATCACCCGGTGTGCGAGATGCTCGACCAACTGCTGGGCCACGGAGAAATTCGAATCATCGTCCCGGACCTGGTGTTGTTCGAGGTTCTGCGCGGCTTTCGCAGCGAGGCAGACCATCGCCAAGCCAGGCGTTTGATGGAGGGCCTGCGTGTTGAGGCGGCCGTGAGCCCGGAGCTCGCCCTCCTGGCTGCGCAGCATTACCGCAACCTGCGTGCACAAGGCATCACCATACGCAGCGCCATCGACGTGTTGGTGGCGGCTTTCTGCATCGAGAACGATTACGCGCTGCTGCACCGCGACCGCGACTTCCAGGTTTTCGAGGAGCTTCGCGGCCTGCGGGGCTGGAAACACTGATGACGCAGACGCTCGACATCTGCCGCCACTCGCCCCACGTTGCCAAGGTCTGGCTGAACCGCCCCGAGGTGCGCAACGCCTTCAACGACGGCGTCATCACCGAACTCACGCACGCCTTCGAGCATCTGGGGTCCGACCCCGAACTGCGCGCCATCGTGCTCGGCGGTCACGGCCGCGCCTTCTGCGCCGGCGCCGACCTGTCGTGGATGCGCGCCATGGCCGGCTACAGCTGGGAAGAAAACCAGGCCGACGCCGCACGCCTGGCGCAGATGCTGTGGACGATTTACCGCTGCCCCGTGCCGGTGGTAGGCCGCATCCATGGTGACTGTTATGCCGGCGGCGTGGGCCTGGCGGCGGTGTGCGACGTGCTCGTGGCCGCCGAGGGCGCGCACTTCTGCCTCAGCGAGGCGCGGCTGGGGTTGTTGCCGGCCACCATCGCGCCTTATGTCGTCAAGGCGCTGGGCGAGCAGGCTTCGCGCCGCTACTTCACGACCGCAGAACGCTTCGACGCGGCGCAGGCCCGGGCACTCGGCCTGGTGCATGAAGTGGTCGCGGCCGAAGCGCTCGACGACAAGGTCGCCGAGATCGTCGCCGCGCTGGTCGCCAACGGCCCGGCGGCGGTGCGTGCCTGCAAGCGGCTGGTGCAGGACGTGGCCGGTCGGCCCATCGTCGCGGCCTTGCGGATGGACACGGCGCGCCGCATCGCCGACATCCGTTCCAGCGCCGAGGGCCGCGAAGGGGTGCAGGCTTTTCTCGACAAGCGCGACCCGTCCTGGAGATAAACCTGGACCTCACGCAGCTCGTCGCACTCGCCGCCGCTCTGGGTTGGGCCAGCGGTTTGCGCCTGTACGCGGTGGTCTTCCTCGTCGGCGCGGCCGGCTTCATGGGCTGGGTGCCGCTGCCCGAAGGCCTGCAGCTGCTGCAGAACCCGGCGGTAATGGTCGGCAGCTTCGTGCTCTTCGCGATGGAATTCGTGGCCGACAAGATCCCGGGCGTCGACAGCCTGTGGGACGCCGTGCACACCTTCATCCGCATTCCCGCCGGGGCCGCGCTGGCCTTCGGCGCGCTCAACGGTGCGTTGGGCGTCGACGGCAACACCTGGGCGCTGCTGGCGGCATTGGCCGGCGGCACTCTGGCAGCCACCGCGCACACGGCCAAGGCCACGACGCGGGCAGCGGTCAACACCTCTCCCGAGCCGTTCTCCAATATCGGCCTGTCGCTGCTGGGCGACGCCGCCGTGCCGGCGATGTTGTGGCTGGCCTACGCGCACCCGTTGTGGTTCTTCCCTGTCCTTGCAGTGGCCGTGTTGTCGGCGGTTGTGCTGACTGTGGTGTTGTTCAAGTTCTTGCGCGCGCTGTGGCGGCGTTTTGTGCTGGCGCCGCAGGTGGCGGTACGACTGGAGTGAATTGACATGTTCAAGAAGGTCCTGATCGCCAACCGCGGCGAGATCGCCTGCCGCGTGGCCACCACCGCGCGCCGCATGGGCGTGCGCACGGTGGCGGTGTATTCCGACGCCGACGCCCGCGCCCGCCACGTGGCGGCCTGCGACGAGGCTGTGCCACTGGGCGGCAACACGGCGCGCGAGAGCTACCTGCAATGGCAGCGCATCATCGGAGCCGCCCAAGTCACGGGCGCGCAGGCGATTCACCCCGGCTACGGCTTTCTCAGCGAAAACGAGGACTTCGCGCGCGCCTGCGCCGCCGCCGGCCTGGTGTTCATCGGCCCGCCGCCCGAGGCCATTGCCGCCATGGGCAGCAAGTCGGCGGCCAAGACGTTGATGGAGAAAGCCGGCGTGCCGCTGGTGCCCGGGTACCACGGTGCCGACAACGAACCCGCCTTCCTGGCCATGCAAGCCTCCGCAATAGGCTACCCCGTGCTTATCAAGGCCAGCAGCGGTGGCGGCGGCAAGGGCATGCGCCGGGTCGACCGCGCTGCCGACTTCATCGCCGCGCTGGCCTCGTGCCAGCGCGAGGCGCAAGCCAGCTTCGGCGATGACCATGTGCTGGTCGAGCGCTACGTGACGCGGCCGCGGCACATCGAGATCCAGGTTTTCGGCGACAGCCACGGCAACGTCATCCACCTGGGCGAGCGCGATTGCTCGGTGCAGCGCCGCCACCAGAAGGTGCTTGAAGAGTCCCCCGCGCCGGGCTTGTCGGCCGAGCGCCGCGCCGAGATGGGTGCGGCCGCCGTGGCCGCCGCGCGGGCCGTCGGCTACGTGGGCGCGGGCACGGTCGAATTCGTGGCCGAGGAGTTGAACGACGGCGACATCCGCGCCTACTTCATGGAGATGAATACCCGGCTTCAGGTCGAGCACCCCGTCACCGAAGCCGTCACCGGGCTGGACCTGGTGGAATGGCAGCTGCGCGTGGCCAGCGGCCAGCCGCTGCCGCTGAAGCAAGACCAGGTCACCCTGCGTGGCCACGCCATCGAAGCGCGCATCTGCGCCGAGAACCCCGACGCGCAATTCCTGCCCGCCACCGGCACCCTGCACGTGGCGCGCTGGCCGGCGCATGTGGCCTTCGAGCGCCACGACGCGCTGGCGCGCGTGGACACCGGCTTCGTCGAAGGCGACGCCATCAGCCCGCACTACGACTCGATGATCGCCAAGCTCATCGTGTGGGGGCAAGACCGGGCGCAGGCGCTGGCGCGGATGGATGCGGCGCTGCGCGACACGCATCTCATGGGCCTGCACACCAACGTGGCCTTCCTGCGCCGGGTGGTGGGCAGCCGGGCCTTCGCCACGGCCGACCTGGACACGGCCCTCATCGAGCGCGAACACGCGGCGCTGTTAGACGCCGCACCCGTGCCGCTGGAGTTGGCCGCAGCCGGCGTGGCCGCCCATGTGCTGGCCCGCGAGGCCGCGCAAGAGACCGCCGACCCCTGGTCGCGCCGCGACGGCTGGCGGCTGCGTGGCGGCGCCGAACGCCGGTTGAGCCTGGAATGCGGCGGCGCGCAGCACACCTTGGTCGTGCGCCGGCGCCATGATGGCAGCGCCCTGCTGGCCTTGGCGGGCCAGGAATGGCCGTTCACCGCGCGCCCCCTGGGTGGGGCGCGGCACGACATCACGCTGGGCGATGCCCGCCATGCGATCACGGTGCACCAGCACGGCGAGCGCTACGCCGTCTACACCGAGCAAGGCAGCGCGCTGCTGAATGAATTCGACCCGCTGGTGCATGCCGGCGACCACGCCGGCGAGACCGGTCGGTTGACCGCGCCCATGCCGGGCAAGGTGATCTCCTTCCTGGCGGCAGTGGGCGAGCACGTGCAACGCGGCCAGGCCATGGCCGTGATGGAGGCGATGAAGATGGAGCACACCCTGACCGCGCCGCGCGACGGCGTGGTGGGCGAGCTGCTGTACGCCGTGGGCGACCAGGTGGCCGAGGGCGATGAGCTGCTGCGGCTGCTGGAAGCGGCGCCGGCTGCGGCCTAGTCAGCGACCGAGCCAGCGCGTCGGCGAGTACCAGGGCCGGCGCCGGGTCTCAGCTGCCGCCAGGTCCGACAGGTCCGACGGCACCCCAGGCCGTGACGGGTCTAAGCGCGTGGTGGGCACGCCGCCCGCGGCCGGCGGCGCCGGGTCGCGCATGCGAAACGCCGGCGCCTTCCTGAAGCGCTGCGCCAACTCGTCTAGTTCGGAGCCGGGGTGGGCCTTGCACACCAGCAGCACGTCGCGGGCGTACATCGGGTCGTTAATCATGCGCCTGGCGTCCACGCCCTGGCCCAGTTCACGCTCCAGCAGGCTGCTGATGCTCTGGGCAATGGGAAATCTCTCGGGAATGCGGGTGGGGGTGGCCATGGCGGGTTCGGGCGGGATGGGGCGGGTTCAAGCTCTCGCGCACAGTGTCGGGCTATAGCCAGCTGTCGGCCATCCCCAACAGTTGGGTGGCGGCGCCCGGCCCACGGCTTTCATGCCCGGCCGATATAGTCGTTGCCTGAACACGCGGCGTTTGTAGTCCATGATCCCTTCCCACGTCACCCTGGTTGAAGTCGGCCCGCGCGACGGCCTGCAGAACGAATCCCAGCCGGTCGCGGCTGCGGACAAGATCGAGCTGGTTCACCGCCTGCAGGCCGCCGGCTGTCGCGAGATCGAGGTCACCAGCTTCGTCAGCCCGAAGTGGGTGCCGCAGATGGCCGACAACGCCCAGGTCATGGCCGGCATCCAGCGCCAGCCCGGTGTGCGCTACTCGGTGCTGACCCCCAACCTGCAAGGCCTGCAGGCCGCCTTGCCGACGTTGCCGCACGAGGTGGTGGTGTTCGGAGCGGCCAGCGAGGCGTTCAGTCAGCGCAACATCAACTGCTCCATCGAGACCAGCATCGAGCGCTTCCGCCCCGTGGTGGTTGCCGCCCACGCAGCGGGCCTGAAGGTGCGGGCGGCCATTTCCTGCGCGCTGGGCTGCCCCTACCAGGGCGACGTCAGCGCCGACGAGGTCGAGCGTGTGGTCAGGCTGATGAAAGCCATCGGCGTCGACCACTGCGGCATCGCCGACACCATCGGCGTGGGCACGCCGCGCCGCGCGCAGGCCGCGCTCGAGCGGGCCTTGAAACACTTTTCACTGGCGCAAGTAAGCGGGCATTTCCACGACACCTACGGCCAGGCGCTGGCCAACATCTACGCCTGCCTGGAGCTGGGCGTGCACAAGTTCGACACCAGCATCGCCGGCTTGGGCGGCTGCCCCTACGCCAAGGGCGCCACCGGCAACGTCGCCACCGAGGACGTGGTCTTCATGCTGCACGGCATAGGTATCGACACCGGCCTCGATCTGGACGCGCTGGTCGACGCCGGGGCTTTCATCAGCCGCGTGCTCGGCCGCCCGCCGGTGTCGCGCGCCGGCAAGGCCCTGCTGGCCCGCCGCGCCATGGCGGCGACTGTGGCGGTGGCGGCGGCATGACCGATAACCCCGTCGCCAGCCCTTGCGTCAGCGTCTGCCGCATGCACGAGCCCACGGGCTGGTGCGAGGGCTGCCTGCGCACGCTGGACGAGATCGCCTTCTGGTCGGTGCTGGACGAAGACGACAAACTGGCCGTGTGCGTCGAGCTCGATCGCAGGCGCATCGAGTGGTGCCGCTTGCACGCCGAAACGCCGCCATTGAAGGGTGTGGCGTGAAGCGTCTGACCTTCTGGTTCGACCCCATCTCGCCCTTTGCCTACCTGGCCTTCGAGCGGCTGCCGCAGGTGCTGGCCGGCTGTTCGTACGAAGTCCAGTACCGTCCGCTGCTTTTTGCCGGTTTGCTCAAGCACTGGGGCCAGAAAGGCCCGGCCGAGATCGAACCCAAGCGCGCCTGGACTTTCCGTCAGGTGGCATGGCTGGCCCAGCACCACGGCATCGCCCTGCAGGCGCCCGTTCAGCACCCCTTCAATCCCTTGCCGCTGCTGCGCCTGCTGCTGGCGGCCGGGCCCAATCGGCTGGCGGTGGAGACGGTGCTCAAGCACGTGTGGGTGGGCGGCGCCGACGCCACCGACCCGGCGCGCCTGACCGCCCTGGCCGCGCAACTGGCCCCCGCGCGCGACCCCGCGGGTGACGACGTCAAGCTCGAACTGCGCCAGGCAGGGGACGACGCGCTGGCGCGCGGCATCTTCGGCGTGCCCACGGTGGAACACGACGGCCGCCTGTACTGGGGCCTGGACGCGCTGGACATGGTGGCCGCCGCGCTGCGCAGCGACCCCTGGTTCGACGGCCCGGCCTGGGCCGATGCCGGTGCGCCCCGGCCCGGCGTGGTGCGGCGCTGACAGGCCTTTGCACAGTCCCGCGACCAGCCGCACGCCGACCGTGTCCATTCCCATCCTGCGCCGGCTGCACGAGGCCGAGCCCGGCCTGATCGAGCCCCTGTCGGCCCTGCTGATCGATGCGGTTCACGGCGGCGCCTCCGTCGGTTTCCTGGCCCCCCTGACGGCAGACAAGGCGCAGCAGTACTGGGCCGGAGTGATGGCCGCCATCGGCCCGGCCCTGGTGCTGTGGGTGGCAGAACATGGCGAACAGGTGGTGGGCACGGCGCAGCTGTCGCTGTGCACCAAGGACAACGGCCGCCACCGCGCCGAACTGCAGAAGCTGCTGGTGCTGTCGACGCATCGCGGCCACGGCCTGGCCAGGCGCCTGGTGGCCGCCGTCGAGGATTTCGCAGTGCAGCACGCACTGAGCCTCCTGGTGCTGGACACCCTGGCGGGCTCGCGCGCCGAAGGCTTGTACATGCACCTCGGCTGGCACCGTGTGGGCGAGATCCCCGACTATGCCGGCGACCCCGAGGGCCGGCTGTGCGCGACGGTGGTGTTCTGCAAAAGGCTTAGCGTCAGGCTTTCCAGCGTCGCGCTGCAAGGTTGCTAGAAGTCCTTCTTGAAGATCTTGCTGCCGTTGACACAGAGGTCGCCCTCGCCGGGCTGAAAGCCCACCACGCGCTTGCCGCGCTCGGACTCGGGCGTGCTGCCGTCCAGATGCTGGTAGCTGATGCCGGCCCCAATCAGCCGTTCGGCCAGCAGTTTCAGAAAGTCGGGGGATGGCTAAACACCAGCGCCTTGTGGCGGCCGGCGACGAGTTCGAGGGCCTGCTGCTCGAATTCCTGCACCTTGGCGCCGACGATGCTCGTGTCGTCGCTGCTGGCTGGCGGCCTTCAGCTGGCAGGTCGAGCGACTCTGCGTGAAGGCGGCGAATTCACCCTTCCGACCCATAGGAGTCATCTATCTACGTTCTTTAAAGCAGCCGTCCGAGCCTGCCGCCGCATAGGCGGCGCTAAGTGCGAGGCCCGCATTGCGCGGGTAAAGGCTTACCCGGATCTATCAAGTTTCTTTACAGCTGATCCCGTGCCGCGTGGAACCAAACCGCCAAGTCATTGTTTTCATTTAAGATTTTTTCGTCTTCGGGGGGCGGCTCGAATATTGCTAATTACGTCACGATACTTCAACCCAAACGAGGCAGACAAATGAAAACTTTGAAAGCTTGGGTGGCCGCGGCCACCGTGTTGGCATTGACGGGCGCGGCGTATGCGGCGCCGGTCTTCCAAGGACGTCTGGCCAATGGCACGGCCAGCGCCACCTGCACGGTGTCCGGAGCGGCCAAGTGCGCGATGTTCTACAACACCACGCTGAACGTCACGATCCTGAACGACTGGAACATCGGCATAGGCTTCTGGAGCGCCACGGCTGCTGCAGGTTCGGCCCAGGCCCGGGCCGAATCGACAGGCGCCGCGCAGACCGCCTTCACGGGCTGGTTCTTGCCCACCGGCGACGGTGGTTCGGTTGCCGGGGCGCTGAATCAATACCTGTCCATCTGGAACGACGTGGGCGGCTCGTTGGCAAGTCTGCAGGCCCGATTTGATCGCGTGCAGTCCCTCTACTACTGGTCCGGTACGGAGTACGCGCCGGCTCCTTCCGCCGCGTGGTTCTTCGGCACCGTTGTCGGCTTCCAGGACGAGGTCGTCAAGAGCAATGCGTTGTATGCCGTGGCTGTGCGCCCCGGCGATGTGGCCGCCTCTGTGCCGGAGCCACAGACGTTGGCGCTGGCACTGCTGGCGTTGGGCGCGACGGTGGTGGCACGCAGAAGGCGGCCAGGTTGAGGCTTCGGCGCGTCGGGCTCCCGCTGTGCGGCAGGCTTGAGAGCCCGCCCCTGACAGCCTGCCGGTGACGGCCGGCCGGCTCGGCTGCATTTCGCTGGGGCAAAGCAATCTGCGACGCGTAGTGCACGCTTGGGAAAGCATGCTCCGCGAATACTCGCAGGCCTTGGACTCGATGACGAGGAATGACGAGTTTCATGTGCTGGACCGCAACCCGTCAGCTCGTTTTTGACGAACCAATTTTCTCAGCTGTACGAAGCCACGGGGCGGTGCTCCACGTGATCAACGCAAGCAGGGCCACTTGCAAGGGCAAGCGCAGAACGAGGGACCAATAGGGCACGGCAAACAGGTCCGGCCGTTGCAGCATGTCGATGTGCACGGGCGTGACACAGATGGTCAGAACGAAGAGCCCGATGCCTGCTGCGCGCCGGGTTTGCAGAAAGAGCAGGCCGACCGCGCCCAACAATTCGAAAGCACCGCTCACCCAGACAGCCGCCAGCGGCCAGGGGATGTAGGGCGGCACGAGGCGGACTTCGGTCTCGGTGGCGGCGAAGTGGGCGATGCCGCCAATCAGGAACCACAGGAACACGAAGGCCCGCCCGAGGCGCCTGCCGCCGTCCCTGCTGGGCACTACTCGTGATCCGAGATCAGGCGTGTGTTCCACGCCGCGGTCCCCAGCAGCCGCGATGGGCCTGGCACGCGTCGTCATCCGACCCGGGCAGCTTCGATTGCAGCAATGTCGATCTTGCTCATCTGCATCATGGCCTCAAAAGTCCGCTTGGCCGCCGCGGGGTCCGGGTCGGTGATCGCGGTGATGAGGTCGCGCGGGGTGATTTGCCAAGACAGCCCCCACGCGTCTTTGCACCATCCGCAGGCGCTGGCTTGGCCGCCATGGTCGACGATTGCGTGCCACAGGCGGTCCGTCTCAGTCTGGTCGTCGGTGGACACCTGGAACGAGAAGGCCTCGCTGTGCTTGAACGCCGGCCCGCCATTGAGCCCCATGCAGGGAATTCCCATCACCGTGAACTCGACGGTCAGAACGTCGCCCTGCTTACCTGAGGGGAAGTCCCCGGGCGAATGATGGATCGCACCCACCTCGCTGTCTGGAAACGTCTTTGCGTAGAACCTAGCAGCTTCGACGGCGTCACCGTTGAACCACAGGCAGATCGTGTTCTTGCTTTTCATGTTTGCTTTCATGGCCGTCATCGTCTGCCGTGCACTTAGATGGGCCTGATCTCGATCTCTGACGGTGCGGGCATCGGGTTCGGGCAGCGCTTGACCCACGCCACCGCGTCTTCGATCGATGGCAACTCCCACAGCCAATAGCCGGCAACGAGATCCCCCGTGAACGGCCCGTCGGCCACCGTGCGCGCATCACCGTCGAAGCGCACTCGCTTCGCCTCGCGAGTCAGGCGCAGGCCGTCGCAGTCCTCCAGCACACCAGCTTTCTTCAGCTCGTCGTTGAAGACCTCCATCGCGGCCATGGAATTCTTCATCTGCGCTTCGCTCATCGCATCCAGACGGGCCTCGAGGTCCGGGTTGGACTTGACCAGAATCATGAACTTCATGTGCAACACCTTCCGAATGAGTCGAGCCTTCAAGCGGGGTTCCGTGGACTCAAGGTGGGCCGTAGTTCAAGCTCGGGTACCAATCGGCGCCACGTCCCTCGGGTGTGTTGTCGAGAATCGTCCAGAGCGGCATCAGGTCGGGCGCACCCCGCGGGTCTTGGCCGGGATCGGCCGTACCGCCGCCCATCTCACCGCTCCAGAAGTGGCGAACGCTGCCGTCGCGGCGGGTGAACACATTGAACCCCGGCATGTCCGCGTCGTCGGCGCTGACGTAGTCGCGAGTGAAGTCGCCGTCCATGTCGGCGTACAGGCGGAGGTGTAACCAGCCGCGCTCCTTCTTGACCGCGAGCAAGCGCTCGATGGGTGAACGCGCAACCATGACCAGCGCGATGCGCTGTTCAACGTCGAGCGATTCGCCATCCCACGCGGCCATCAGCGATGAGCACATCGGGCAAGGCTGCGCGCGCTTCGGGCCGTACATGTAGCTGTAGACCGCAAGCGTCTGCTTGTCGCCGAACAAGGCGGAGAAACTGACCGGGCCGTTCTCGCCGACGAAGGCGTAGTCCTTCGGCACGGTGCCGCCCGGCGGCAGGGCGCGTCGCTGCGCCGCGACGCGCTCGATATGACGCCGGAGCTCGATCTCCTCGGCGAGTAGCTCGTCGCGAGCCTGTCGGTACTCGATGTTTTCGTTCGGAAAGCGCACGCCGTTCTGACGGGCCAAATCGATCGCTGACGTGAGGGGGGTTGTGAGCATGACGGTGACGGGCCTCAAGCTTTCGGCGCCGCCGCATTCACCATCCACGGCACCCCGAACTTGTCGGTCAGCATGCCGAATGACGAAGTCCAGAAAGTTTTCATCAGGGCCATGGTCACCTCCCGCCTTGACCGAGTGCCATGGCCGCGTCGGGGCTGTCCTTCCAGCGCATCAGCACGGTGATTTCGGCACCGATGGCGTTCTTGTAGAACTCCAGCGCCTCTTTACAGCGGCCGCGGTAGGAGATGTAGGCTTGGACTTTCATGATGGTTTCCTCTGTGAAGGGAAATAGCGTACGTGGATTGACCCTATGCGGATCAAACGTCCAGCAACGGCTCGAAGCCACCATAAATCATCCGCTTTCCGTCGAAGGGCATCTCGCCCATTGCCTTCATGCGCGGGTCGTTCATGAACTTCTGGTTGCCGGCATCGCGAGCCGCTTTCGAGGGCCACTCGATCCACGAGAAGACGACGGTCTCTTCGCCCGCCGCCTTCACGGCGCGCTTGAAATCGGTCACCTTGCCGTCGGGCAACGCATCACCCCAGCATTCCACGACGCGTGTGGCGCCGAATTCCTTCAAGAGTGCGGCAGACTTGCTTGCCATCGCGCGGTAAGCGTCCTTGTTGGCCGCTGTCACGGGAATCAGAAAACCGTCGATGTAGCTCATGGCCTTGCTCCTGTGGTTCGTGCAACGCAGGCCCAGGGCGGTGGGTCGGAGTCTCTACGGGTCACCGAATAATCCACTCCGGGAAACGGATGGTCCGTGCGCCAGCGAACCCACCGCCGCAGCTGCTGTTACGCAAAGCACGGCCCGCCAGCGCGCGCCCGGCGACCGACACCAGTTCGTGGGCGACCAGCTTGTCGTTGCGTCAGGCACAGCGCCGACGAGACGAACTGCCAGGAAGCTGCTTGCCGTTACCGACTCCTCATGGCCGTCAGTAATCGCCGTCAGTAATGGCCGTCAATGAACTTTCCGCCGGCCGTAGCCCTGTCATCGAATACCGTGAGCACTCGCTGCGCGCTGCAAGCTGCATAGGACATCGCCTTTCACGCCTCGCGCAGCAGGGCCCCCAACTCGCTAGCCCCGATCGGCGCGCCCTGGTCCTGGCCTTCCAGGATGCCATCAGCCAGGCTGCGCTTGTCGTGGTGCAGGGCGACGATGCGTTCTTCGATCGAGCCCGCCGTGACCAGGCGGTACACCGTCACCGGGCGCAGTTGGCCGATGCGGTGGGCGCGGCCCATGGCCTGGTCTTCGGCGGCGGGATTCCACCAGGGGTCGACGATCAGCACGTAGTCGGCGGCGGTCAGGTTCAGGCCGAAGCCACCGGCCTTCAGGCTGATGAGGAAGAGATCGCCCTCGCCGCGCTGAAAGGCCACCACGCGCTTGCCGCGTTCGGCCGCGGGCGTGCTGCCGTCCAGGTACTGGTAGCTGATGCCGCAACCGTCCAGCCGTTCGGCCAGCAGCTTGAGAAAGTCGGTGAACTGGCTGAACACCAGCGCCTTGTGGCGGCCGGCGACAAGTTCCAGGGCCAGCTGTTCGAATTCCTGCACCTTGGCACCGACGATGCCGAGCTCGGGCGCCACCAGCCGCGGGTCGCACGCGGCGCGGCGCAGGCGGGTCAGCTCGGCCAGCACGTGGAAAGCAGCCTGGCCAGAACCCGTGTCCGACGACATCTGCGCCACGCGCTCCAGGGCGCTGCGTCGGGCGGCTTCGAGAAAGCTGCGTTCCTCGGGACCGGGCTCGACGCGGTGAATGATCTCGGTGCGCGGCGGCAGGTCGGGCAGCACTTGCGCCTTGGTGCGGCGCAGCAGGAAGGGCGACACCAGCCGGCGCAGGCGGCCGCGGGCGGCTTCGTCGCGCTGGCGTTCGATGGCGTTGGCATAACGTTCGCCGAACTGGTTGCTGCTGCCCAGCAGGCCCGGGTTCAGCAGGTTCATGATCGACCACAGGTCGGCCAGGCGGTTTTCCACCGGCGTGCCAGTGAGCGCCAGGCGGAAGGCCGCCGGCAGCGTGGCGATGGCCTTGACGCGCTTGGTGGCGGCGTTCTTCAGCGCCTGGGCTTCGTCCAGCACCAGCGTGGCCCAGGGTTTGTCGGATTCGCGGGCGGTGAAGGCTTCGATGTCGATTTGCACCAGCGCGTAGCTGGCCACCACCACGTCGTAGGCGGCCGCGGTCTGCAACACGGCAGCGCGTTCGCCTTCGCCGTAGACGACGACACGCAGTCCGGGCGCGAAGCGCTCGGCCTCGGCCGCCCAATTGGCGCACACCGATGTGGGCGCGATCACCAGCGCCGGGCCGAGCTCGGCGCGGTGCAGCAGCAGCGCCAGCGTCTGCACGGTCTTGCCCAGGCCCATGTCGTCGGCCAGGCAGGCGCCCAGACCGGCATGCGCCAGCCGCACCATCCAGGCAAAACCGTCGGCCTGGTAGCTGCGCAACTGGGCCTGCAGGCCGGACGGTGGCTCGGGGTTCAGCGCGGCAGCTTCGTTCAGCAGCGCCAGACGGCGGGCCCAGGGCTTGTCGCCGCTGATTGTGCTGTCGTCCAACGTCTCGGCCAGGAAGGCGGCGGCTGCGCCGGGCAGGCGAAGGTGGCCCTTCTCGAGCGTGGACATCGCCTGCAGGTCGGCCAGTTGCTGGCGCAGCCGGTCGGTGAGCGCCAGGTACTCGCCCTCGCCCAGCGCCACGAAGCGGCCGCGCCTGGATTCGTGCGCCAGCTGCATCAGCTTCTGCAGTCCAAGCACGCGGCCTTCTTCGATGCGCAATTCGCCGTCGACCGCAAACCAGTTGGCGCCACTGCCCACGCTGACCTGCATCGCGCCGGGCGGCGTGATCACGCGCACCGGCTTGCCGCGCGGCCAGTCCAGCGCAGCCACGGCGGGCAGTTTGGGCAGCTGTTCGACGGCGGCCAACGCAGCTTCGGGGTCGTCGAGCAGCCAGCTGGCGTCGCCGTCGTCGCTGCCGGCGAGCTGGGGCAGTGCATCCAGCACGGCGCTCAGGTGCTCGCGTTCGGCAGCCAGGTCGCGCTCGGTCGACAAGCTCAGGCCCTCGTGCAGGGCGATCAGCCGGGCGCGGCCCATGCCAGGCACCAGCGCGGGGCCGAAGCTGCCGAAGGGCATCACCAGCAGGCGCAGCTGCAGGCCGTCGCCCGCCGGGCTGAACTGCGCGCGCAGCCGCGATTCGCTGGCCACTGCCTGGCCTGCGGCGGCGTCGCTGTGCAGCTGGAAGTGGCCCGCCAGCACCTTCAGCGCGGCGTCGAGCTCGGCCTTGGCGTCCACCGGCACGGCCCATTTCTTGGCCACCAGTTCGGCCACGCGGCGTTGCGCGGCGCTGATGCGCACCAGGCGCGCGCTGTCGGGCGCGTCACGCACGATGCGCAGCGAATTGCGGCGGTCGGCCTCGGCACTGGGGTCGGTGCCGGTGAAGCGCATGCCCGGATCGGGTTCACTTTCGGCCAGCAACTTGTCGACGAGATGAAAGACGAAGTGCTCGGGTTGGCCTGCGGCCGCCACGCGCTGCACTTCCAGCACGGGCAGCGCTTCACGCAGGTCGACACGCTGCAGCGGGGCGTCGGCGAAGAACACTTCCGGGTGGCCGACCAGCGCGATGCTGGCGCCGGTGACGTCCATGGCGAGCTGGCCCGGGTTCCAGCGCCAGGCGTCGATGCAACGCGCCACGGCGGCGTCGCGCGGGTCCAGCCGCGCACTCTTCTTCACCTTCGAAAGCGTGGCCGGTTTGGCCTTGCCCGGCCCGCGCACGCCGGCTGTGCGTTCCCAGGGTTCGACCTCGCGCGGGCGGCCCTCGGCGTCCAGCGTGATGCGCCATTGCAGCGTGGCCGGCGCGGACTCGGTCGCAGCCGCGCCGGCCTTGGTGGTGCCCAGGGCCTCGATGGCGGCCAGGGCGTCGCGCCAGGTTTCCTGCGGGCGGCCGTAGAACACGGCCGGCCAGGGCGGCGGGTCGTCGGGCAGCCGGGGCGGCACGGCCAGGTCCAGGCGCTCGCAGGCCTGGCGCACCAGGTCGGCCTTCCACGGCTTGCCGGCCTCGAACAGAGCGCGCACGGTCTGCTGCGCCGCTGCGGCGGTCCAGCGCAGCGGCTTTACGCCCAGCCAGGCGGCCAGCACCAGGCGGTTGGCGTTGTGGTCGGCATCGGATTGCTGGTACTTGTCCGCGGGCCAGGCCAACGCGTCGGGCTGCAGCGGCGCGTCGCCCAGGCGCACCGCTGCGGCGTGCGCCCACAAGCCCCAGCCGTGGTCGGGCGGCGGCTGGCGCGTGCCGGACTCGGCAACGCAGAACTTCTGCGCTGCCGTCCAGGCCGCAGGTTCGTGCTGGGCCAGCAGGCTGAGCACATGGAACTGCATCAGGCTGGGCGGGCCGATGCCGCGCTTGACCTTCGCGGTCTTGAAAGCTTCCTTCAGCGCCGGGGCAAAGGCTGCCGACGCGGCTGCCCAGTCGCCTGCCCAGGCCTGCGCCGCGGCGTGCATCAACGGGATGCCGACGCCGCTTAGGCCGGCCAGCGCGGCCTGGCAGCCGGCAATGTCGCCACGGTGCAGCCGGGTCTCGGCGATCAGGTAGCGCAAGTTGGGCGGCACCTGCTTCGGTTTGCTTGCAAGTGTCTGGTCCAGCCAGTTGCGCAGCGGCTGGTAACCCGGGCTGGCGAGGTCCAGCGTGCCCATGAAGGCATCCAGCAGCCAGTCGCGCAGGGCGCCGTCCATGCTGTCGAGCAGGGCGGGCATGAAGGGCTGGCACAGCGCCTGGGCCAGCATCTGGGGGTCGGCTGCCGGCCCCATGACGCGGTAAGCGACGATGCGAAAGCGCTCCAGCTTCAGCCCGGCGTGCAGCACCAGCCGCGCGAAGGCAATCACCTCGTCGCGGCTGCGAAAGCTGGGCTCGGGCGGCTCGGGCGAGTGCAGGCCGTAAGTGGCGCCAGCGCGCGCCCAGGCTTTCCAGGTCTCGTCGGCAGCCACGCGGCCCAGCAGCGCGGGCAGGCGGGCCCAGCGGGTTTCGGGGGTCAGGTCGAAGCCGGTGCCGCCGGCATCGACGATGCGCCCGGCTTTGCGCAGGGCGTGCAGCGCCGCGTCTAGCTCTGCGGCGGTGAAGTACGCGCCGCGCGAGGACTTGCGTTCCAGCCCGCGCAGGAAGTGCAGCAGCCAGGTCTTGTTGCGGGCGCAGCCGGCCACGCACAGCGTGTCGAACACCAGTTCAATGTCATCGGCGTTCAGCGCCACGCGTGCGGGCGGGGCAGTGGGCCGGGCCGCTGCCTGGCCGGCCAGCACTCCGTCGGCCCTGGCGTGGTCGAGCAGGACCCGGCGCAGCGCATCCAGGTCGATGGGCTCGCCGCGCAGGTTCACATAGGCAGGTGGTCCGTCAGGCAGGGTCGGTTTGCGTTTCATGCGCGGATTGTTGCAGCCGCGGGGCTCTGCCTGCGCCTCGAACGGGCGCCCCGGTCGGGGGCCTTCTGGGCGGTCGCCACCTATGATGGCCGTTTACTCATGAGGGGTACCCATGCAGAGACGACACGCCCTGGCCGCGTTGGCTGCGCTGACGACGGTAGCCACGAAAGCCCGGTCGCAGGCCGGCTACCCGAACAAGCCCATCAAGCTGATCGTCGGCTTCCCTCCGGGTGGCGGCATCGACTTCAGCGCGCGCACGATCCAGCCCGGCCTGGAAGCGGCACTCGGCCAGCCGGTGGTCGTCGAGTACCGGCCCGGCGCGGGCGGGGTGGTGGCCGCCACCGAACTCACGCGCACGGCGCCCGACGGCTACACGCTGCTGGTGGCCAACACCGGGCCCTTCGCCATCGCGCCCTTCCTGCAGGCCAAGATGCCCTACGACCCGGTGCGCCAGTTCAGCTACATCGGGCAGATCGCCGAAAGCGCCTACATCGTCGCCACGCGTGCCGAGCACCCGGCGCGGGACCTGAAGCAGTTCATCGAATGGGCCAAGGCCAACCCCGGCAAAGCCAACTTTGCGTCGGGCGGCCCCGGTTCGTCGACGCACCTGAACGGTGAACTGCTCAACGCCGTGGCCGGCATCGACCTGCTCCACGTGCCCTACAAGGGCAGCGCGCCTGCCGTGACCGACCTCATCGGCGGCCAGACCCACCTGCTCATCGACGCCGGCACGGTGCTGCTGCCGCAGGTGAAAGGCGGCCGACTCAGGGCCCTGGCCGTCACCGGGCCGCGGCGCGACTCCAACCTGCCCGACGTGCCGACCGTGGCCGAGCAGGGCCTGCCCGGCCTGGAGGCGGTGGGTTTCCAGGGGCTGGTGGCACCCGCCGGCGTGCCGCGCGAGGTGGTCGAACGGTTGTCGAGCGAATTGCGCAAGTTGCTGGCCACCGCCGAGGTGAAATCACGCTTCGCCGGCGCGGGGTCGGAGGTGCAGCCGCGCAACGGCGCGGAGTTCGCGGCCTACGTGAAGGGCGAAAGCGAACGCTGGTCGGCGCTGATCAAGTCGCGAAAATTGCAGTTGGATTGAAGTCAGGCCGCTGCGCGCAAGCGTTCGTGGGGCACGGCGCTGGCCGAGACCTTGCGAAGCTGACTGGATTCCAGCGTCTGCACGCCAATCGTGCGGCCATCGAGACTGATGAACTCGACCTTGCAGGAGGCGGCCTGCCAGACGCCGCACACCAGTGGCCAGGGATTGCGCCCGGCGGGTGCGCGCAACCCACCCCTAACAAGGTAACGGCTGCCCCAAGGCGAAACGGTGACCTCCGCGAGGCGGTTGCCGGGCCGGGCTGAGGCGAATTGCATGGTTGGCATTCGATCACACCAGCCCTTGGACGGGGTTGCGGCAGGGGAACATCGGGTCGCAGCGGACCCGCCACCCACCCCGCACGGCCGTGCCCCCCGTTGCCTAGAATATCTGGCTCGGCATCCGCCACACCCTTCTGAGACATGCTTTCCCCGGGCACCCCGCCAGTTTCCAACACCCCCGAGCCCGCAGCCGCTGAAGGCGGCTTGATCCGCATCCGCGGCGCGCGCCAGCACAACCTGAAGAACCTGGACCTCGACATCCGCACCGGCGAGATGACGGTGGTCACCGGGCCCAGCGGTTCGGGCAAGAGCAGCCTGGTGTTCGACACGCTTTACGCCGAAGGCCAGCGGCGCTACGTCGAGACCTTCAGCGCTTACGCGCGGCAGTTTCTCGACCGCATGGACCGACCGGCGGTGGACCGCGTCGACGGCGTGCCGCCGGCCATCGCCATCGACCAGACGAATCCGGTGCGCACATCGCGCTCGACGGTCGGGACGATGACCGAGCTGAACGACCACCTGAAGCTGCTGTTCGCGCGCGCAGCGCAGCTGTTCGACCAGGACACGGCGCTGCCGGTGCGCCACGACACGCCGGAGACGATCTATGCCGACCTGCTGCAGCGTGCCCAGGCTGCCGGCGACCCGCGCCTGGTGCTGACCTTTCCGGTCGATCTGCCCGCCGACACCAGCGCAGAGCAGCAGGCGCAGTGGCTGTCGGCCGGCGGCTACACGCGCGTGCAGGCCGAACGCGTGATCGGCAGCATCAAGCGCCTGGACGTGGTCGCCGACCGCGTGCGCATCGGCAGCGCCGAGAAGGTGCGCGTGATGGAGGCCATCGAGTCGGGCCTGAAGCGCGGCGGCGGTCGGCTGAGCGTGTACGTGGGCGACGACGGCACGCTGTGGAAGTACTCCACCGGCCTGCACTGCCCCGAGAGCGACCGCCGCTACGCCGACCCGCAGCCGGCGATGTTCAGCTTCAACAGCGCGTACGGCGCCTGCGACACCTGCCGCGGCTTCGGGCGCGTCATCGGCGTCGACCTGGGCCTGGTGATCCCTGATGTCCGTAAAACACTCCGCAACGGCGCCATCAAGGTGTTGCAGACACCGGCCTGGGCCGAAAACCAGGACGACTTGCTGAAGTACGCCGGCGAGGCCGGCATCCCGCGCGACACGGCCTGGCTGAATCTGACGCCTGCGCAGCAGGCCTGGGTCGTCGACGGCTCGCCGAACTGGTCCGGCAAGTGGGGCAAGCAGTGGTACGGCGTGCGCCGCTTCTTCGGCTACCTCGAGAGCAAGGCCTACAAGATGCACATCCGCGTGCTCTTGTCCAAGTACCGCAGCTACA
>ENA-OBIT01000325-OBIT01000325.1-metagenomes-genome-assembly--contig:-NODE-325-length-21071-cov-4.8247_pt1 | contig 21071 bp, 17 predicted proteins | sample MGYA00153386_OBIT01 | MGnify analysis MGYA00153386
TTGCCGTCGTCGACGCACCGCTGCGTCGGCGTCGGTGTGGTGGTTGGCACGGGGCGGCGACGCGCTCGCCCGCGCGAACACCGCCGCGTAAGATTTCGGGCATGACCAAGCCTGCAGACCCCAGCGACATGAATCCCGGCGACAGCACAATTGCCATCAAGGAGCCCCGCCTGTGGCGCGACAACGGCTGGACCGCGCGCGTCATCAAGAACAACGACGACGACGGCTGGGCGGTCGAGATGATTCGCCAAGGCGAACCCGAGCCCGCCCTGGTCGGCCCGTGGACGATGGGCCGCGACAAGAAGAACCCCAAGCCGCTCGACACCGCGGCCTTCAACACCTTGGTGAAGACGGCCGCCGAAGTGGTGCGCCGCCATGAGCAGCACCTGCACGCGGTGCTGCACAAGGAAGTGCTGGTGCGCTCGGCGGCCCGGCGCATCAGCGTCACGCTCGACATCGTGCCCGATGAAGACGACCCGCATGCCGTGCTGGCGGCGCATGACGCCGATGGCGCCGCGCTGGCGCAGGTGCGTGTCTCGGCAAGTTTCAAGCTCAGCACGGCGAGCGCCGAAGCCTGGATCGACGGCGGCTACGCCAAGCCAAGATCGCTCTAGCCACTCCAGCCACTTAGCCACTTCAGCCGCTCCATCCGGTGCAGGGGATCGCGGAACCGGCCGGTGGCACGCATTTCAGCAGCGGCATCGCCAGGTCCGTGGCGTTTTGGCGCCGGGGCGCCGAGGCGTCGTCATGCGCCCGTGGCCAGCCGCTCGATGCGACGGTTCTGAACCGAACACCGCGGCGACACATCGCCCGGTGCGGCAGCAAGCTTGCGGCTGCTCCCCTGCGCCGAACCGTCCCGCGAGGGTGTGCAGCGGTTGATGCCGTCGATGTCGCCGATGTTTCCGATGATTCGGACGTTGCTGATGTTGCCGATGTTGCTGATGTTTCTGGCGCCAGCCCGATCCAGTTCTGGGTCCGGCACGGGGCTCTGGCGGCACGCAGCCCCCTACACTGGCCAGACCCAACGAATCGACGCGCGCCGTGTGTTCGAGCGCAGTCCTCCTGACTCCTTCCCGCATCGGAAAAGACGGCGCGGCCGCCCGGCCCGTCTGCCCACTTGACCACCTCCACCGATTCGCCGCGCCTCATCGCGCACCTCGACATGGATGCCTTCTACGCGTCGGTCGAGTTGCTGCGCTACACCGAACTGCGTGGCCGCGCCGTGGTGATCGGTGGCGGGCGCCGCCACCAGCCGGTGCAACGCGCCGATGGCACGCGCGAGTTCGCCGTGTTGCGCGATTACGCCGGGCGCGGCGTGATCACCACCAGCACCTACGAAGCGCGTGCGCTCGGCGTGCATTCGGGGATGGGCGTGATGAAGGCCGCGCAGCTGGCGCCCGATGCGGTGCTGCTGCCGGTCGACTTCGACCAGTACCGTGCTTTTTCGCGCCAGTTCAAGGCGGCGGTTCGTGCCCTGGCACCGCTGGTCGAAGACCGCGGCATCGACGAAATCTACGTCGACCTGAGCAACTTTCCGGGCGCTCGGCACGATGGCGGGCGCGCTGCCGCGCAGGCGCTCAAAGACGCCGTGCGCACGGCCACCGGCTTGAGCTGCTCGGTCGGCGTGACCCCCAACAAGCTGCTGTCGAAGATCTGCTCCGACCTCGACAAACCGGACGGGCTGACGCTGCTGACGGCCGCCGACCTGGCGGTGCGAATCTGGCCGCTGCCGGCTCGCAAGATCAACGGCATCGGCCCGAAGGCGACCGCCAGGTTGGCTGTGCTCGGCCTGCACAGCATCGGTGACGTGGCCGGCGCCGACCCGCAGTTTTTGCTGGAACAATTTGGCCGCAGCTACGGCGCCTGGTTGCACCAGGCCGCCAACGGCCACGACGACCGGCCAGTGGTCACCCACAGCGAGCCGAAGTCGATCAGCCGCGAGACCACGTTCGAGCGCGACCTGCATGCCGTGCGCGACCGGCGCGAACTCGGCGCCATCTTCACCGCGCTGTGCGGGCAACTGGCCGATGATCTGGGCCGCAAGGGCTACGTCGGCAAGACGATCGGCATCAAGCTGCGTTTCGACGATTTCAAGTCGGTGACGCGCGACCTCACGCTGCCTGCGCACACGGGCGACGCGCAGGCGATCCGGCGCGCTGCCGGCGCCTGCCTGAAGCGGGTCGACCTGACGCGCCGGCTGCGGCTGCTGGGCGTGCGCGCCGGCGCGCTGGTGAAGTTGACGGACCTGCCGACCCGGCCGGCCGACGACCCCGACACGGCAAGCCGGTGGGCGCTCCGCCGGGGCGACACGCTGCCGCTGTTCGACGCGGTGCTGCCGTCCGAGTGACGCGCGCAACGCCCGGGTCGACCGCGCGTGCGGCCGCGCGCCGCCGGCCCGCGGTAGCATTCAGGACGGTAGCGCGCCAGGCGCCGCGGGGCTGCACTTCAACGCTTCGGCCTCTGCCGACAGAGGCCGTGGTCGGGCCACGCTGGCGCGGCGCCGATGTCGCCGGCACGATCTTTGCAAGCCCATTCACCATTTTCAGATCAGCAGTACCGTCTCTGTGCCCACCTTGTCCCTGCCGCGCAACCGGCTCGCCACCGTCGCCGCTTTCCTGATCGTGCTGCTGGTGCTGGCTGCCATCACGGCGCCGTGGCTGGCGCCCTATCCCCCCGAGGAAACCTTTTTCGACGGCCTGACACTGGAAGGCGCGCCGCTGCCGCCGAACGCGCGTTTCTGGCTCGGCACCGACCTGCTCGGCCGCGACCTGCTGTCGCGCGTGATCTTCGGGGCGCAGACCTCGCTGATCATCGGCGTGGTCGCCAATGGCGTGGCGCTGGCGCTGGGCACCCTGGTTGGCGTGACGGCCGGCTTCCTGGGCGGCTGGGTCGGCGCGGTGCTGATGCGCTTCACCGACCTGATGATGTGCTTTCCGGCGCTGCTGCTGGCGATCGTGCTGGCGGCGATCTTCACGCCCAGCCTGTGGATCGTCGCAATGGTGATCGCGATGGTGAACTGGGTGCAGATCGCCCGCGTGGTCTACACGCAGACGGTGTCGCTGTCGCAGCGCGGCTTCGTCGAGGCGGTGCGCAGCCTGGGTGCCGGCCCGACGCGCATCCTGTGGCGCCACATCGTGCCGCACCTGATGCCCACGCTGATCGTCTGGGGCACGCTGGGCATCGCCACCACGGTGCTGCTCGAGGCCACGCTGTCGTACCTGGGCATCGGCGTGCAGCCGCCCACGCCGTCGTGGGGCAACATCATCTTCGAGAACCAGAGCTACTTCGCCACCGCGCCCTGGCTGGTGTTCATTCCCGGCGCGGCGATCGTGCTGATGGCGGTGGCCTTCAACGTGCTGGGCGACGCGCTGCGCACCGCGCTCGACCCGACGCTGGTCGACCGGCGCGCTTGAGCACGTCTGCGCACGCCTGAAGAACCACGCGCCATGACCCGCTACCTGCTCGCCCGTTTCGGCCAGGCCGCCTTGCTGCTGGTGGGGGTGAGCTTCGTCACCTTCGTGCTGCTGTACATCCTGCCGGCCGACCCGGCGCGCCAGATCGCCGGGCGCAGCGCCAGCGCCGAGACCGTCGCCACGATCCGCCAGCAGCTCGGCCTCGACCTGCCGTTCCACCAGCAGTACGGCCGCTACCTCGGCCAGTTGGTGCAGGGTGACCTGGGTCGCTCGTATGCGCAGAAGACCGAGGTCGCCGAAATCATCGCGTCGCGCCTGCCGGCCACCTTGCTGCTGATGGTCGCCGCGATCGCCTGCGAACTGGTGATCGGGCTGGGCATCGGCATCTATGCGGCGATGCGCCAGGGCACGCGCCGCGATGGTGGCGTGATGCTGCTGTCGTTCATCGGCGTGTCGACGCCGCAGTTCGTCGCCGGCATCCTGATGCTGTACGTGTTTGCGGTCGAGCTCGACTGGTTTCCGATTGGCGGTTACGGCGAGTTCAGGCACCTGGTGCTGCCTGCCCTGACGCTCGGCTTGCTGGGCGCCGGCTGGTACTCGCGCATGATGCGTTCGTCGATGATCGAGGTGCTGACACAGGACTACATTCGCACCGCGCGCGCCAAAGGCGTGCCAGAGCGCGGCGTGATCGTTCGTCACGCGCTGCGCAATGCGCTGCTGCCGATCGTGGCGATGATCGGCCTCGACATCGGCCTGTTCATGAGCGGCTCGGTCGTCGTCGAGTCGGTGTTCGGCTGGCCCGGCATCGGGCAGCTCGCCTGGCAGGCGATCCAGCAGGTCGACATCCCGATCATCATGGGCGTCACGCTGGTGGCAGCCGTCGCCATCGTGCTGGGCAACCTGCTGGCCGACCTGATCGTGCCGCTGGTCGACCCGCGAATTCGCATTCGTTGACGCGCATTGCTTCCGCTACTTTTATCTCCTTCTCCTTCTCCCTCCCTTTCTCTTTCTCTTTCTTTTTCTCTTTCTCTTTCTCTAACTTTTCTTTTCTCCCACCACTTTGCAGGACTCCCCATGAAACAACGTTCCCTGGTCGTCGCAATCGCTGCCGCCTTCGCTTTCGCGACGGCCTGGCCCGTCCTCGCCCAAGAAGGCAAGCAGGGCGGCGCCATCGTCGTCACCTACAAGGACGACATCGTCACGCTCGACCCGGCGATCGGCTACGACTGGGTCAACTGGTCGATCATCAAGAGCTTGTTCGTGCGCCTGATGGACTACAAGCCCGGCACCGCCGAGCTCACCACCAGCCTGGCCGACAGCTACGAGATCTCCAAAGACGGCCTGAGCTACACCTTCAAGCTGCACAAGGGCGTGAAGTTCCACAACGGCCGCGAGATCGTGGCGCAGGACGTCAAGTATTCGCTCGAGCGCACCACCAACGCGAAGACGGAAAGCCCGGGCGCCGGCTTCTTCGACTCGATCAGCGGCATGGAGGCTTACAAGAAGGGCAAAGCCAAGGAGGTCAGCGGCATCACGGTGGTCGATCCGTCGACCGTCAAGTTCACGCTGACCCGGCCCGACGCGACCTTCCTGCATGCGATGGCAATCAACTTCGCGTCGATCGTGCCCAAGGAAGCGGTCGACAAGGCGGGCAAGGACTTCGGCAAGAAGATCGTCGGCAGCGGCGCCTACATGCTGTCGGAGTGGAAGCTCGGCCAGCAGCTGGTGCTCAAGCGCAACCCCGACTACTTCGTCAAGGGCCTGCCCAAGCTTGACCAGATCACATTCCAGCTCGGCCTGGAGCCGATGACGGCGATCCTCAAGCTCGAGAAGGGCGAGGCCGACTTCGCCGGCGACGGCATTCCGCCGGCCAAGTTCCTGCAACTGCGCAACGATCCGAAGCTGAAGGACCTGATCATCGAAGGCGGCCAGTTGCAGACCGGCTACGTGACGATGAACGTGCAGATGAAGCCGTTCGACAAGGTCGAGGTGCGCCAGGCGGTCAACATGGCGATCGACAAGGCGCGCATCGTCAAGATCATCAACAACCGTGCGGTGCCTGCCAATCAGCCGCTGCCGCCGACGATGCCGGGTTACGACAAGGACTACAAAGGCTACGCTTTTGATCCCGCCAAGGCCAGGGAACTGCTGAAGCAGGCCGGCCTCGAGAAGGGCTTCGAGACCGAGATGTACGTCTACAACCTCGACCCGAACCCACGCATCGCGCAGGCGATCCAGGAAGACCTGTCGAAGATCGGCATCAAGGTCAAGTTGAAGAATCTGGCGCAGGCCAACGTGATCGCCGCTGGCGGCAAGGCCAAGACGGCGCCGATGATCTGGTCGGGCGGCATGGCGTGGATTGCGGACTTTCCGGATCCGTCGAATTTTTACGGCCCGATCCTCGGCTGCACCGGCGCCACTGCCGGCGGCTGGAATTGGTCGTGGTACTGCAACAAGGAGCTCGACGCGCGCGCCACCGCCGCCGATGCGATGTCCGACCCGGCCAAGTCGGCCGAACGCGCGCTGCTGTGGAAGGGCATCTTCACCGACGTCATGAAGGACGCGCCGTGGGCGCCGATCTTCAACGAGCAGCGCTTCACGATCCGCTCGAAACGAGTGGGCGGCGCAGACGCGCTGTTCGTCGATCCGGTGCGCATTCCGATCAACTACGACCACGTCTACATCAAGGAGTGAGCACGGCATGGCGCATCAGCACACCATCCACTGCCAGCATCATCACCTCGGCTGGGACCACAGCTACACCCCGGTGCTGCGCATCGCGCCGGGCGAATCGGTCGAGTTCGAGGTCCACGAGGCCTCGGGCGGTCAGCTGACGCCCGAGTCGACGGCAGAAGACATTGGCCGGCTCGACTTCGGCAAGATCAACCCGGTCACCGGCCCGGTTCACATCGACGGCGCCGAGCCGGGCGACGTGCTGAAGGTCACGCTGCTGTCGTTCAAGCCGTCGGGTTGGGGTTGGACCGCCAACATCCCCGGCTTCGGACTGTTGGCCGACGAGTTCGCCGAAGCGGCGCTGCACATCTGGAAGTACGACCCCGGCAGCATGGCGCCGTCCTTGTACGGCCCCGGCGGGCGCGTGCCGCTGAAGCCCTTCACCGGCACGATCGGCGTGGCGCCAGCCGCGCCGGGACTGCACAGCATCGTGCCGCCGCGACGCGTGGGCGGCAACATGGATGTGCGCGACATCGCCGCCGGCACCGAGCTCTACCTGCCAGTGGAAGTGGCGGGCGCGCTGTTCTCGGTCGGCGACACGCACGCGGCGCAGGGCGACGGCGAGGTTTGCGGCACGGCCATCGAAAGCCCGATGAGCGTGGCGCTGAAGTTCGAACTGGTGAAGAACGAGCCGCTGGCCTTCCCCCGCTTCACCACGCCCGGGCCGGTCACGCGGCACCTCGACGCGAAAGGCTACGAGGTCACCACCGGCATCGGGCCCGATTTGATGGAAGCCTCGCGCGCGGCGGTTCGCGCCATGATCGAGCTGTTGACGCGGCGCCACGGCATGGCGCCGGTGCAGGCCTACATGCTGTGCAGCGTTTGCGGCGACCTGCGCATCAGCGAGATCGTCGACATGCCGAACTGGACCGTTTCGTTCTATTTTCCGCGCGTGGTGTTCGAATGATTGGCGCTTGAGCGCAGCTGCCGAATCCGCGTCGCCGCTGTTCTCGGTCGACGACCTGGCGGTGAGCTTCGGTCGCCAGCCGGGCGGCGTTCGCATCGTCGACGGCGTCTCGTTCGCGGTCGCCGCCGGCGAGACGCTCGGCCTGGTCGGCGAATCGGGTTGCGGCAAGACGGTCACCGCCTTGTCGTCGATCCGCCTGCAGGCCTCGCCGCCGAGCCACCGCGAGAGCGGGCGGCTGCGGTTGCGCGAGCTCGACCTGACGGCGCAGACGGCGACGCAGCTGCGCGCCATCTGGGGCAACCGCATCGGCGTGGTGTTTCAGGATCCGCTGACCAGCCTGAATCCGACCAGCACGGTCGGCACGCAGCTGCACGAGGCGCTGCGCCTGCACCGCCGCGTCGGCACGGTCGAGGCGAACGACACCGTGATGCACATGCTCGAGCGCGTCGGCATCAACGCGCCCGAGCGGCGGCTGGCGCAGTACCCGCACGAACTCTCGGGCGGCCTGCGCCAGCGCGTGCTGATCGCGATGGCGCTGATCTGCAAGCCGCAGCTGCTGGTGGCCGACGAGCCGACCACCGCGCTCGACGTGACGCTGCAGGCGCAGATCCTCGACCTGCTGCGCGGCCTGCGCGACGAGTTGCGCATGGGCATCCTGATGATCACGCACGACCTCGGCGTGGTGGCCGAGTTCTGTGACCGCGTGGCCGTGATGTATGCCGGCCGCATCGTCGAAAGCGCGACCGTGCGCGAGCTGTACGCGGCCCCGCAGCATCCGTACACGCAAGGCCTGCTGGCGTCGATACCGCGCCTGAGCACGCCGCGAAATCTGCGCCTGCCGGCCATCGAGGGCATGGTGCCGCCGGCCGCCGAGCGTCCGGTGGGCTGCGCCTTTGCGGCGCGCTGCCCGCGCACCGCGCCGGTCTGCCTCGCGTCGAAGCCGCCGCTGACCGACCACGGCGGCCACCGTGTGGCGTGCTTTCGGCCCGGGGCGGTGGCGTGAGCCCGCCGGGCCGCCCCCAGGGCGAACACCGCAGCGCGCAGCGCGAAGGCGACGGGGTAAGCCCGCCGGGCCGCCCCCAGGGCGAACACCGCAGCGCGCAGCGCGGAGGCGACCTGTGAGCGCGCCGCTGCTCGACGTGGTCGACCTGGGCAAGCGCTTCGCGTTGAAGGGAGGTCGCGAGTTGCAGGCGGTCGACGGCGTGAACTTCACGCAGCGGCCAGGCCAGACGATCGGCATCGTCGGCGAATCGGGCTGCGGCAAGTCGACGCTGGGCCGGCTGATCCTGCGCCTGATCGAGCCGTCGTCGGGCAGCGTGCGCTTTCGCGGCACCGACCTCACGCTGCTGCCGGCCGACCGCCTGCGCGCGATGCGCCGGCACCTGCAGATGATCTTCCAGGACCCGTATGCGTCGCTCGACCCGCGCATGCGCGTCGGTGCCCTGATCGAAGAGCCGCTGCGCATCCACGCCATCGGCACCGCCGGTGAACGCACGAGCGAGGTGGCCCGCCTGCTCGATACCGTGGGCCTGCCGGCCGACGCCGCGCTGCGTTATCCGCACGAATTTTCGGGTGGTCAGCGCCAGCGCATCTGCATCGCGCGCGCACTGGCGCTGCAGCCCGAGCTGATCGTGGCCGACGAGCCGGTGTCGGCGCTCGACGTGTCGATCCAGTCGCAGGTACTGAACCTGCTGATGGACCTGAAGCGCGAGCGCGGCCTGTCGTACCTGTTCATTTCGCACAACCTGGCGGTGGTGAAGTACGTCAGCGACGTGGTGGTGGTGATGTACCTCGGGCGCATCGTCGAGCTGGCCGAATCGGCCGACCTGTACGCGCAGCCGCGGCATCCCTACACGCAGGCGTTGCTGTCCGCGATCCCCGAGCCCGACCCGCTGCGCGTGCGCGACCATGCGGCGCTTTCGGGCGAGCTGCCGAGCCCCGAGAACCCTCCCACCGGTTGCCGTTTCCATCCACGCTGCCCGCAAGCGATGGAGCGCTGCAGCCGCATCGCGCCGACGCCGCGACAGCTCGGCACGAAGGAGCGGCCGCACTGGGTCGAGTGCCACCTGTACGCGTGACGCCGGTGGTCGTCGCCTGAGCCTGGCCCGCTGGTCGACGGCGACGCCGGCACGAACCAGGCCGCCGCATGTCGAGATCGACATGCGACTCGCCGCTGCCGGCCTTGCGGCTGGGTGAAACAATGTCCCACCGAGTCGCAACGTATCGATGAACCGCCCAACGATCTGATCGGGCGGTCGCATAAAACCTCGAACATCCATCGCAGGAGCGCCACCATGAATGGCTACACCCAACCATCCGCGCGCGCCGCAGGTGGCTTGCAACGACCGGCCGCGGTGCTGCTCCATGGCTGACCCGACCCGCGGTGGGGTGCAGGCCGGCGCCGGCGGTGCTTCCGGCCGTGCCCGAACGCTATTTGGCGCATCTGCAAGGCCTGCTCTGCGACGGCCGCCGCAAGTTGCTCGGGCTGGTCGGTCCGCCGGGCGCCGGCAAGTCGACCTTGGCGCTGGCCTTGCTGGAAGCCATGACCGCGCGGCAGGTGGTGGCGCAGGTGGTGCCGATGGACGGCTACCACCTGGCCAATGTCGAACTGCAGCGGCTCGGCCGCGCCGGCCGCAAAGGCGCGCCCGACACCTTCGACAGCGCCGGCTACGTCGATCTGTTGCGCCGCCTGCGCGATCAGCCGGCTGACGAGATCGTTTACGCGCCCGAGTTCCGCCGCGAGATCGAGGAGCCGATCGCCGGCGTCATCGCCGTGCACGCCGCGACACAGCTCGTCATCACGGAAGGCAACTACCTGTTGCTTGACCAGGGCCCCTGGCGCCACGTGGCCGGGCTGCTCGACGAGGTCTGGTACGTCGAGATCGACGACGACCTGCGCAACGAGCGGCTGGTGAGCCGGCACGTGCGGTTCGGCCGCAGCCGCGACGACGCGCTCGCCTGGGTGGCGGGCACCGACGAGCCGAATGCGCGTCTGATCGGGGCCTCGAAGGCGCGCGCCCACCTCGGCTTTTGCTGGCCCGGCCCGAGCGGACACTGACATCGCAGCCGGCGCTGCCGGCCCGGCCGCTCGCACCGGCCGACGCTGCTGCTGGGCGGGGTTGGGAGCGCGTCGACAGCGCGAGCGTCCCCGACGCATACCGACCGGTCGCTCCCGCGCGTTGACGCCGGACGCACCGTCGCTCCCGCGCGATGACGCCGGACGCACCGGCGTCAGCGCCACCGGCTACGAAAGCAACTTGACCAGCGCGTCCGGGTGGATCGGCAGCGCGACCAGTCCTGCCACGCCCATCAGCACGCCGAACACGGTCGGTACCAGCGCAGCCCAGTACAGCGGCCACAGACCGGTCAGCGCAGTGACGGCCAGCATCGAGATCGAAATCGCGATCAGGGCGTCGGACAGGTCGAACTGGTCGTCACGGTAGTTGAGCGCGTCGTAGTTCTTCTGGTCCTGCTCGGCCTGAAGGCGCAGGGCTTCCTTCTTGGTGGCCTGGTCCTGCGCCAGCGCACGCTCCCTGGTAATGGCTGCGTCGTACGCAGCAGCCTTTGGGGCCCCGGCACCCGGATGGGCCAGTTCGAGCTGGGTCGCGGCCGATTGCGCCACTTCCTGGCGCAGGTTGCGGGCCTGGTAGAAGGCCCAGTGGTCGAGCTTGTCGGCCTGCGCCTGCTGCATGCCCTGCACGATGTTGTCGTCCTTGACCTTGCAGATGCCCATGAAGGTGGCGAGCAGGGCCACGGTGATCGCCACCGCCGCGTTCAGACGTGCGCTGCGTGTTTCCCGCGCTTCGCGGGCGGCGGCTGCCGTTTCGATCAGGTCTTTGGGGTCGATGTCCATGGGCATCCGGGCCGCGTTCAAGCAACTGCAGCTTAGCCGGCTTTCGGGTCCGCCTCGGGCAGGTCGTCGGGTTTAGGCCTGGGCCAGAGACTCCAGCATCGCACCCGCACGACGGCGGCTGGCCTGGATGGCACCACGGCGCAAGACCAGAAGCGGTTCACGCTGCGGCGCGCACCGGGAAACTCAGGTCGGGTCCGGCCGCACCTGCGCGTCGGTGCGGCGCGCCTTGACGGTCAGTGCACCGGTCGGGTCGACGGTCCAGTGCAGCGCGTCGTAGCCCGGCGCCATTGGATGCTGCGTGGCCAGCGGATGCCGGTGCGAGGCGCTGATCACCAGCACCTGCGCGCCAGCCGCTTCGGCCGCGGCGATGCCGACCGGCGCGTCTTCAAACACCAGACAGTCGGCGATCGGCACGCCGAGCCGCTCGGCGGCCAGCAGGAAGCCGTCGGGCGCCGGCTTGCCGCGTTGCACGTCGTCGGCCGTGATTGCGATGGTTGGCCACGGCAGGCCCGCCGCGGCCATGCGCCGCTGGGCCAGCAGACGCGGCGCAGAAGTCACCAGCGCCCAACGGTCGGCCGGCAGCGACGCGAGGAACGCCGCGGCCCCGGCGATCGCCTCGATGCCGGCCACATCCTCGATCTCTGCCCGCGTGATGGCGGCCGCCTCGGCCGTGGCATCCAGGCCCGGCAGCTGCAGCCTGGCGATGGTGTCGATGGCGCGCCGGCCGTGGATGGTCGGCAGGAAAGTCGCCACATCCAGGCCCTGGCGCCTCGCCCAGGCGGCCCACACGCGCTCGGCCGCCTGGATCGAGCTGAGCAGCGTGCCGTCCATGTCGAACAGGAACGCGGCGCAAGGCTGGTCGAAGAGTCGGGTCATGTGAGCAGGGTGCTGCAGCGGCCCGGCACTGCACGGCCCGGGCGGGCACGGCGACCAGGGCCCGAAAAATCGGTGGCCGCGCAGACCGGGCTGTCGTGCGGGCTGGTGGAAGCGGTGAGATTCGAACTCACGGACGGGTTGCCCCGTCGGCAGTTTTCAAGACTGCAGCCTTAAACCACTCGGCCACGCTTCCCGCCGGGTGCGATTGTATCGACCGGCCCGGCGACGAAGCACGGCTGCCGCTGCGTCGGCCGGAGCTGCGGCAAGGCACTTTCGCAACGGTGGTCAGGCTTCAACCGGGCCGCTGCGCCTGCTCGCAAGCCACCTGCACGACGTCGCGCCGTCCGCCGTCGATGCGCACCGCGGTGAGCGAGCCGCCCCACACGCAACCGGTGTCCAGGCCGAGCACATCAGCGCGCTGCAGCAGTCCGAGCGTCGACCAGTGGCCGAACGCGATCGGCACGCCGGCCGTGCGGCGGCCGGGCGCGTCGAACCACGGCATCAGACCCGGCGGTGCGGCGGCGCCGGTCTCCTTGGACTTCAGGTCGAGCGCGCCGTCGGGGCCGACGAAGCGAATGCGGGTCAGCACGTTGACCGCGAAGCGCAGCCGGTCGAAGCCGGTCAATTGATCGCTCCACCGGGCCGGCTCGCCGCCGTACATCACGTTCAGGAAATCCACGTGTGCCGGGCCGCGCAGCTGCTGTTCGATCTCGCCGGCCAGTTGCAGCGTGGTCGGCAGGTCCCAATCCGGCAGCACGCCGGCGTGCACCATCAGCCAGCCGTGCGCGTGCACCGCCATCGGACACTGACGCAGCCAGTCGAGCCAGGCCTGGCGGTCGGCGGCCTCGAGGACGTCGCCGAAAGTGTCGGTGCGCTGCGCGCGGCGCGCCCCGGCGGCGACCGCCAGCAGGTGCAGGTCGTGGTTGCCCAGCAGGCAGGTGGCGCTGTTGCCCAGGCCGCGCAGCCGGCGCAACGTGTTCAGCGATTGCGGCCCGCGGTTGACCAGATCGCCCAGCACACAGACGTGGTCGCGAGACGGCGAGAAGCCGATCTCGGCCAGCAACCGGTCGAGTGCGCCGCAGCAGCCCTGCACGTCTCCGATGAGATATTCCATGCATCGATTCTGCTACCCTGCGGCGGTTCCAATTTCGCGCCCGCTGCATGGACGTTGCCATCCTCGTCTTCCTGATCTTTCTCAACGCCTTGTTCGCGATGTCCGAGATGGCGCTGACCGCGAGTCGCAAGGCGCGGCTGCAGGTGATGGTGGAAACGGGAGACGCCGGCGCGCAGGTGGCGATCGACCTGCACGACAACCCGACCAAGTTCCTGTCCGTGGTGCAGGTCGGCATCACGTCGATCGGCGTGCTCAACGGCATCGTCGGAGACGCCGCGTTCTCGGCGCCGTTCGCGCGCTGGCTTCAATCGACCTTCCCGCTGCAGGATCGCGCGGCCGAGATCACGGCGACCGCGATGGTGGTGGTCACGATCACGTTCCTCACGATCATCTTTGGCGAACTGGTGCCCAAGCGCATCGGCCAGATGTATCCCGAGCGGGTGGCGCGGCTGGTGGCGCAGCCGATGGAATGGCTGTCAATGGTCGGGCGGCCGTTCGTCATGCTGCTGACGATCTGCACCGAGGCCACCTTGCGCCTGTTCGGCATCCGCGGCGGCCCGGACCGCAGCGTCACGACGGAGGAGATCGCCGCCAGCCTGGAAGAGGGGCTGGATGCCGGCGTCATCGAGGCGCAGGAACACCAGATGGTGCGCAATGTGTTTCGCCTCGATGAACGGCAGGTCGGCTCGATGATGATTCCGCGCGCCGAGGTGGTCTGGCTCGATGTCGCCGCGTCGCCCGAGCGTGTGCTGCAGCTGATCGGTGACGAAGAGCACTCGCGCTACCCGGTGTGCCGCGGCGGGCTCGACGACGTGCTCGGCGTGATCTCGGCGCAGAGCCTGCTGCAGCAGGCCATGCGCGGTCAGCCGCTGGAGCTGACGCAGCGGCTGCAGGCGCCGGTGTTCGTGCCCGAGACGCTGTCGGGCATGGAGTTGCTGGACCAGTTCCGCGTATCGAGCGCGCAGGTCGTGTTCGTGGTGGACGAGTACGGCGAGGTGCAGGGCATGATCACGGTGCGCGACGTGCTCGAGGCGATCACCGGCGAATTCACCACGCCGACCGACAAGGACAGCTGGGCCGTGCAGCGCCAGGACGGCAGCTGGCTGTTCGACGGCCTGATTCCGGTGCCCGAACTGAAAGACCGGCTCGAGCTGAAGGATCTGCCCGAGGAAGACCGCGGCCGCTACAACACGCTGGCCGGCATGGTGCTGCTGCTGCTTGGGCGCCTGCCGTGCACCGCCGATTCGGTGGAGTGGCTGGACTGGCGCTTCGAGGTCGTCGACATGGACGGCAAGCGCATCGACAAGGTGCTCGCCACGCGCCTGGACAGCCACCCCGACGGAGACGTTTCTTGATTCCTTCCGCCCTTTACCAATCGCCCGTGCCGCTCGACCCGACGCTGCATCGATCGCTCAGGATGAGCGTCTTGTCCGACTATTCGATCGCCGCCGGCATGCACGCCGCGGTGATCACGGCCACCGAATTCGGGCAGGCCGCCTTCGAGTTTCCGATCCTGTTCGTCGACACGGCCGACCGCTCACTGGGCGGCGCCGGCGTGCTGATGGCGCCGGTCGCATTGATGGGTCTGTCGCAGGGCGAGAACCTGCACGTGCAGGGCACGCGCTGGGACGCCCGCTACATCCCGGCTTTCGTGCGCCGATTCCCGTTCCTGACCGCCGAGCTGCCGGGCTCGGCCACGCCCGGCGTGCTGATCGAACCGTCGTGGAGCGGCTTCTCGCAGACCGAAGGTGCGCCGCTCTTCGGCGACGCCGGTCAGCCCGCGCCGGCGTTGCAACAGGCGCTTCAGTTCCTCGAGTTGTTCGAGGCCGAGGCGCGCCGCACGCGGGCCTTTTGCGCCCGCGTGGTCGAGCTCGGGTTGTTGAAGGAGATGAAGGCCGACGCCACCTTGCCCGGCGGCGAAAAGCTGAGCGTCGACGGCTTCCAGGTGGTCGACGAGGACAAGCTGCGCGAGTTGCCCGACGCCGTCGTGCTGGAGCTGCACCGCAACGGCATCCTGATGCTGCTGCAGGTGCATCTGCTGTCGCTCGGCAACATGCGCCAGCTGCTCGACCGCAAGGCCCGGCGCACCAGCGAGGCGGCGGCTGTCACTGCCTGAGCCGGCCTGACCCGGCCTGACCCGTCGTTCAGACGTTGCTGGTCGAACGCACCTCTTCGATCGTCGTGAGGCCGGTCAGCACCTTGTCGATGCCGTCCTGGCGCAGCGTGCGCATGCCTTCTTTGGTCGCGACTTGCTGCAGTGTCGCGGCACTCGATTTGGTCTGCACCAGTCGGCGCAGTTCGCGTGACACCACCATCAACTCGTGCAGGCCGGCGCGGCCGCGAAAACCGCTCTGGTCGCAAACCTTGCAGCCGGGGCTGTGGAAGTGCATCAGCCGTCCGCCGCGACTGTGCCGCTGTTGCCAGTCGACCAGCACGGCCTCGCGCGACACCGGCGGCTCGCCACTGCCGAAGGCATGCATGTGTTCGTCGAGCAATTCGTCCTGGCTGGTCAGCGCCAGCGGTTCTTCGACGCGGCAGTCGGCACACAGCCGGCGCACCAGCCGCTGTGCCAGCACCGCCAGCAGCGAGTCGGCGAAGTTGAACGGGTCCATGCCCATGTCGAGCAGCCGGGTGACGGTCTCGGGCGCGCTGTTGGTGTGCAGCGTGCTCAGCACCAGGTGACCGGTGAGTGAGGCTTCGATCGCCATCTGCGCGGTCTCGACGTCGCGGATCTCGCCGACCATGATGACGTCCGGGTCGGCCCGCAGGAACGCGCGCAGCGCCTTGGCGAAGGTCCAGTCGATCTTCGGATTGACCTGCACCTGACGCAACCCGGGCTGGGTGATTTCGATCGGATCCTCGGCGGTCCAGATCTTGCGCTCGGGCACGTTGATGTGCGAGAGCGCCGAGTGCAGCGTGGTGGTCTTGCCAGACCCGGTCGGGCCGACGCACAGCACCATGCCGTAGGGCCGCTCGACCGCGCGCAGCAGCTGCGTGTAGTTGTACTCCGACAGCCCGAGCCGGTCGACCGGGATCGGGCGCGCCGACGCCAGGATGCGCATCACCACGTCTTCCAGTCCGCTGTTGGTCGGGATCGCGGCGACACGCAGTTCGATGCGGTGCTGCGGCGAAAACTTCGAGAACATGATCTTGCCGTCCTGCGGCTTGCGGCGCTCCGAGGAGGTAGGTGCGCAGCAGCCCGTCCTTGCGAAAGCGGATGCGGATCTTCTCGCGCCCCGGATAGCTTTCGATGTGGATGTCGGAGACGCCCTCCTTGTGCGCCTCGATGATCATGTTGTTGATCAGCCGCACCAGCGAGTTGTCGGACTGTTCGATCGGCCGCTCGTCGTCGCCCGAGCGCTCGAGGCCTTCCTTTTCCAACGTCTCGATCAGCTTGCCGGTGTCGATCATCTCCATGTGCGCGGCCGGCAGCGCGTCTGCCTGGCGCTGGCTGCGCGCGCCACCGACGCGCTCGTAGGCGCGAAACAGCACGTCGTCGAAGGCGCGGCTTTGCGCCAGCACCGGCAGCACCTTGCCCTGGATCGTGAACTCGACTTCTTCGATCGCGGTGCGCCGGCGCGACGGGTCGTTCAATGCCACCACCAGGCGGCCGTCGCGCAGCAGCAGCGGCATCAACTGCAGCCGCGACGCCACTGCGTAGCTCAGCCTGGCCAGCGCCTCGGGCTCGGCCGGAAAGACATCCAGGTTGACCAGCGGATAGCCCATCTTGCTGGCCAGCGCCAGCTGCAGGTCGGTGCGCGAGACCGCGCCCATGCGCACCAGCAACTCGCCCAGCGGCACGTTGCGATCCATCTGCTGCTGCGTCAACGCATCCTGCAATTGCGCATCGCTGACCAGCCCGAGCGACAGCAGTGCGTCGCCGATGCGCACCACGGGCGCGCTGGCCTGTTGTTCGATGGCGCGCATCAGTTGCTCGGGCGTGATCATCTGATTGACGATCAGGATTTCGCCAAGCTTGCGCGACCGCAGGTCGTGCTGCGTCTGCAGGGCCTGCTCGACCTGCGCCTGCGTGGCGCTGTGCTGCTTCACCAGCACATCGCCGATGCGTTGCCCCAGCTCGAAACTCCTGATGTGGCAGCGCGGCACGAACATGCGGCGCACCGCACCGGTGTCGCCGTCGGGTGGGAACAGAAACAGGCCGTGGGGGTGGTCGACATGGCCCACGGTGGTGCCGGTCAACGTGCCGGAGTCGACCAGCTCGATCAGGTAGCGCGATTGCGGGCGGTTCGCCAGGATGTCGTGGTGCGTCTCGCCCGTCGCTTCTCGCATCGGCATGAGCGGTGTGGTCAGCGTCAGGCTGCGGAACTGTTCGAAGCGCAGTGGCATGGCCGTGCGTGCGTTTTGCAACTGCAGGTGCGCGACGCCCTGTTCAGGCACGAAGAACGTCAAACGGCCGCTTTTGGCGGCGCCATTTGGGGCGGCAATTTCGCAGGGCAGCGGGTCGGTCTGCGGCCCGGCCTGGGCAAAGCCGGCGAACGGTGGCGTCGGCCAGGCGAACGGCTCGGGCGCAAGGCGGTCGGAGACCGGCGCGCCGGGTGCGTTCCATTGAAGGGGGTTCAACATGTCGGCCATGACGGTCCTCGGGTACAGAAGGGACGGGCGGCGCCACGCTCGACGGCGCCGCTCGTCGTGAATGTTGCGCGGGAACGCTGGCGCTCGGCGGCTCGAACAGCCCGTGCTCCGCCTGCCTTTTTCGCGCGAGGCTGCAGCCTGCGCGGGCGCGGGCCCGGCGGCAGCGGCGCGTGACGCGTGAAAATTCACTGGAAACGGTCGCCCATTGACGCTACCGTTCATTCCGCCAAAGCGCTCGCATCGCAGCGCAAGTTTTCCCATCTACTGGCCGCCCGGAGTACCGATGAGCAACAGTCCCTGTCCCGACTATCCCGACGAGTTGAAGCTGTCCACCTGGGACAAGAAGGCCGGCAGCATGCCGACCGACAAGAAGGCGCCGGGCTTTGGCATGCCCGACACGCTCAAGGCGCTGAAGAAGAAGCACGACGCCATCGACTGGACCCTGTTCGAGCCCGACTGGGCCGATGAGGCCAAGACCGCGGACGAACTCGAGCAGCAATTTGTCAAGCGCGACCGTCTCTACCGCAGCAGCGTGTTTGCGCTGAAGAAGGATGCCCTGGCCGTGTCCAGCGCGGCCAAGGCCATGGAAAAAGCTGCCACCAAACCCATGGTGGACGCCGCCAAGGCCATCGGCAAGGCGGCCAACGGCTATGCCGACGCGATCGATTCGGGCATCGACGAACTCAAGCCGATCTTTGAGAAGGCGCTGGCCGCGTTGGCCAAGGAAAAGCCCAAAGGCAAGGGCGACGAGGACGAAGACGAAGACGCCACGCCCAACGTCTTGCTCGACCCCAAGCAGTTGTTCAAGCAGCTCAAGCTGTGCCGCAACGACCCCGAACTGTCGATGCAGTTTGCCTTCGTCGACGCCAAGGACGACAAGCCGGCCGTGTTGGTGCTGCACAAGCGGATGAGCGGTCGCTCGTTGTTCGGCAAGCTGCAGAAGGCTGCCGGCGTGAAGACCGGTGCCTTTGGCACGGCTTGGCTGGACGGCACGAGCCTGATGCTGCAGTTGGACAAGCCGCTGGGCGGGCTGGTGAAGAAGGTGCGCGGCCCGGTCAAGGCCTGCGGCTTCAAGATCGCCAAGGCCGTCGTGTGGAACGAAGACGGGACGGTGTTTGAGCAGGACGATCAGAAGGACGAGGACGTCGGCGGGGGCGCTGGAGCGGCAGGCGCCGGTGCTGCAGCAGGCGCCGGCGCCGCAGCGGGTGCTGGTGCACCGGCCGGAGCCGGCGCTGGTGCCAGTGCACCCGCGGTTGCTGCTGCGGGCGGCGTCGCTGCGAAGGTCACGACCGAGGATTCGAACGGTCTGGAAGCCACCTACCGGCAGAAGAAGAAGGATCTCTATCCGGGGCTGTCGGCCTTGGTGCGCGCGGCCGGCAAGGACCGCGACGAGGTGCTCGAACTGATGGGCACGGCCGGCAAGGCCGAGACGGCTGAAAAGTGGGGGGAGGGGCTGAAGATCTACGCCCGTCTGGAAGAAATACTCAAGCGTCAGACGGCCCAGGCCTCGGAAGCCAAGGCGGCGCAAGCCGACGGATTGCCTTCCCCCGGCAACCGGCCCGCGCCGCCCGGTGGGCCGGCCGCCAAACTCGGCACGGCCGAACCGAAAGCCGTCAGACCTGAAGTGGCAGCGTTCAAGGAGCGTCTCAAGGCGCTGCTGGCACTCGTCGCCGCGGCGGGCGCTCTGCCAGCGGCCAAGGATGCCAAGCTGCTCGGCAGCCAAGCCGGCGTGGCGTCGACCAAAGGCGACTGGGAGCAGGTCGAGGCGTTGATGAAGCAGGCCGAGGCGCTGCTCGAAAGCGTCAAGCTGGCTCCGGGTGCGCCGGGGCCGGGCGCGACGGCCGAGGGGCCGACGACGCACACCGCGCCGGTGTCGCAGAAGGTCGCCTTCACGCAGACGCGGCTGGCGTGGATCGAAACGCGCAACCACGTGACGGCCGAACTGAAGAAGCTGCAATCGGCGGTGCTGTCGGCGGTCGAGGGCACGCCCGAATTCGACGCGGTGTCGAAGAACATGGGCAAACTGATGGAGCCCCTGGAAAAGCTCGACGAACGGCTGATCGACAAACTCGATGAGGCCTATGTCGCGACGACCGCGGAAAAGCGCAATGCCTTCCATCAGGAGGCGCAATCCATCGTGGAGGAGTACATCACCTTCGTGAAGAACGACGAGCTGTTGCACGACATCAATGACAACGGCTTTATCGAGCTCGACATCCAGTCGGTGCTCGGCGCCCGCTTGTCGGCCATGTCCGCTCAATTGAAGACGGCCATCGCGGCCTGATCGATCCCCTCTTTTTGATCAAAGGTTTGGTACACCATGGATGACTCCAGCGACATCAGCCCACGCAAGTTCCAGCCACGGCGCGCAGCCCGCGTCTTCAAGCCAGAAGAGTTGCGGCTGCTGGCCCACATGGGCGTGAGGCCAGGGCTGCAACGGCAGGCAGCCCAGCAACAGATCCAACCGCAGCCTGTGGCTCAGCAGCAAATGCCACCGCTGCCGATGCCGCCGCTGCCGAACGTGCCGATGGATACGCGAGACCAGCGCGCTGCGCGCAATCCCCGACCGGCGGACGATCCGATCGCGGCCGCCCAGCGGCAGTTGGTTTTGCTGACCAAGCCGTACCAAACGGCGTTGGGTGGCCGGCCTGCCATCGCCGAGCTGCTCCAGAGCCACTTCGAAGCCGCCACCGCCGCCATCGACAACCTCGACGAGCCGGCTGCCAACGACGCTTTGGGAAAGTTGATGGCGGTGTTGAAAACGCCCAAGTCGGGCGAAGCCGCGCTGTTGACGCAGGCCATTCCGAAGCTTCAGACGGCTGGAAAGTCCGGGCCGGTGTTGGGCGAAGCACTGGACGCGAAGGCCGAGAACATCCTTCAGGGTGTCGGCAAGACGGGTCCAGTGGCCGGTCAGCCCTTGGGCGCCGATGCGCGACTCGACCGTACGTCGCTGATTAACAAGCTCAAAACCGAGCTCGAGCAAAAGCTGGGGCCCATGGACCAGTCGCTCGTGCCGCTGTACCAGTCCAGCATCGGGGTTGATTTGCTGACCTTGCGCTCGGGTATCACCAGCCAACTTGCCACGCAGCCGCTGACCATGGCAAAGGTGATCGAGGCGGAGTCGCTGTTCAAGGAGTTGCGGATCAAGGCCGAGTTCGTTGCAAAGCGCGACCACAAGATCGGCAACCGGCGCAAGAAGCTCGATGAATATTCGGACGCGTTGCAGTTCAAGCCCGGCGCGGCCGATGCACTGCTGAACGACAAGTCGTTGAAGGCCGGCGAGCATTTCAAGGACTTTGCCAAGGCGCTGAAAGCCTATGAGCTGAATGCGGCTGCCAAGGAGACTGCCGCGTTGACCGCGTCGATCGACAGTTACCTGCGCCACTTTAACAAGATGAAAGAGTCGGAGCAGGCCAAGGTCGAGAACGTCAACAAGCACAAGGCTGTGATCGAAGCGCAGCGCAAGCTCGCCGCGCGCGCCATCGTCGCCGAGTCGAAGCAGATGGCCGCCAAGGGCAACTGGACGCGCGAAGACGAATCGAAGGCAACTGGCAACTACCTGAGCATGATGTTGCTCATGTC